>CXWL01078991.1_pt1 | contig 52052 bp, 61 predicted proteins | sample 590931 | NCBI WGS metagenome assembly CXWL01 (sample SAMEA3498368, study PRJEB10139) | groundwater metagenome | biome: water well; material: biofilm material | place: Germany | collected 2015-04-27 | reverse complement strand
CAAATTCGCTTGACTTGAAACACGGTTGCTCTCCCACCGGGGGAGGGATTAGGGTGGGGGAACCCTCTGTATTCTCCCGCCCTATCTCACCTTGGTTACCCGCACGAGATTTGGATACCTCTTGTTTTTAACTCACCTGTGCCCACGGATTGTAATTGCCGACACTCCAGATATGACCTTCCAAATCTTTGCAGGTAAAACCGCGACCTTCGTGGCTGTCTTGCAGGTCGATGACGATGCTGGCCTTGGCAGCGAGTATCCGTTGATACACCGCATCCACATCTTCCACGATGATGTAATTTCCCTGCGTGCTGAATCCGCCCACTTCATCGGGCTGTTTAAGGAGCTTGGCATACGCGCCTTCCTTACCTGCAGAAGCGAGCATCACGATGCCGCCGCCGAGTGTTAATTCGGCATGGGCAATCGAACCATCCGCGTTGGCGAATACTTGGTGTCGAGTGAAACCCAAGACTTCACATAGCCAGTGGATGGCGGCGGGGGCATCGCGGTAAAGCAGAACAGGAATGAGCGTGCTATGCATGGTGAACTCCATTAGCAGTGAATGATTTTAGTGCGCATCCGGAAAACGATCCGCGATGAGATTGAGCCGGATGTTGTGTTCGAGGTAGGCCTTAGCACCCGCCAGCACCAGAACAAATCCTTCCATTGTATCGGCGGCTTGTTGCGCGATTTCATCACCGCTCCCTGCAAAACCTTTATTGACGATGCTCACCCAGGTGCTGTTGTCGCTACGTGCAACGAAAGTCCATTCAACGAGCGTCAGCGTGCCATATGAATCCCACTCGATTTGGATGCGCTTGTTCTCCTCCAGCGCCTTCACGGTGATGAGTTCAGTATGATTGAACATCTCCCAATCCCAGCGAATTTGCTTGCCCAATTGCAGCCTGCCGCTGCCTTTTGTGAACCAGAAGTTGGCGGTGATGGCGGGATTCACAAAGGCCTCGAAAACTTCCCCAACAGGTTGGCGAATCAACATCGAGGTGCTTGCAATCGGTGCGGTGTTGATTTCCATGATGGCCTCCTATGTGAGCGGATGATTGAATCAAGTTTTCTTTTTTTTGACTGCGCTTTGGCTATGTTTTCTTTCACACGAAACTGCACGATCTTCTTCACCAGTGTGTGCGGTATCGGTTCGTCGATGGGGAATTGGATTGCGCCTTTTGATGTTTTGTATTTATTCAACTCTTCCTGAAATGCAACGATGCCGCTTGGTGCCGGATAGAAACCGATGTGATTTTTGTACGCCGCGAAATGCACGAGGTTGCCATTGAGATAGAAGGTGGGCATCTGGTAGCTGATTTTCTCCGTCGCATCGGGTGCGGCTTTGCGAATCATCTGGCGCAACTTTTCGAGCAGGTCTTGAACCTCGGTTGGAAAGTTTGCGATGTATTCGTCGATGTTCGCGGGTGTGGCCGAGGCAGCTTTCATATTTGCCTTACATTTTTTTCACGTAGGCAACTAGTTGGTCGAGAGCGATTCCCCAGCCTTGGTAGAAACCCATGTCGGCGTGTTGTTTGCAGCCGGCTTCATCGGCGTGAATTACCGTAGCGGAGTAGCGCGTGCCGCTGCCATGGGTGGCTAATGTTATGGTGGCAGTAAAGAAAAACTGTGCCTGTTCATCGCCGCAGGTGGTGTCCAACACATTGGGGCGGTAGCCTGGCAAGAGCGCACTGGTCCAGGTGAAGTGCTCATTGGGGACAACTTCCAGAATGCAGCCCGAGCCGGGAAATAATTTACCTTCGGGCGACTGCATCACGGTACGGAAAATGCCGCCGGGCTTGAGATCAATTTCGCACTCCACCGTTTTCCACGGCAGGGGGCAAAACCACGGCATCAGATGTTCGGGTGTGGTCCATGCTTTCCAGATAAGTTCTTTCGGTACATCCACGATGCGTTCGAAGGTGAGGTCGAGTTTGGGGTCGAGGTGGCTCATGTTGTTGTCCTTTTAGTTTTTACTTTCGCAATTGACCATCCATTGCACGCCGAATTTATCGGTGAGGCTGCCGAAGTAAGCGCCCCAAAACATATCAGTCAGTGGCATCTCAATCTTGGCGCCGGCAGAGAGTGCATTGAAAAGTCGCTCGGCTTCGGCGCGTGTGTCGGGTTGCAGGTTGATATACACGTTGTTGCCCGGGTTCAGCTTGAAGCCCATGGTCTCCGGTGCGTCGGTGCCCATCAGTTCGACACCGCCCGGCAACGGCAAGGCAACGTGCATAACCAACTGCTTGTCCGCATCGGAAAGTGGCGGCTGGCCCGGAGCGCTTGGCGCTTCACCCATGCGCGAAATGGGCCACGAGTATTCGGTCTTGAAAACGGATTTGTAGAAGTCGAATGCTGCTTCGGTGTTGCGTGCAAAATTGAGATAGATGCTGGTCGAGGCCATGATGTTCTCCTGTTATGAATGTTCGCAAATCGTTTTGAGTTTTGGCAGTGCCTTGGGCCACGCGTCATTTAAGTATTCCGACCATTCGTCGGGAACGCCGCTGATGTCCACCTGCAAGGTCGTCACACCGTTCGATTCGCTGAAAGTGTAGTTCTCGAACACGTCGTGCCATTCGCGCGGCGTGTTCGGCACACCTTCATACGCCATGGACAGCATTTCGATGGAAAGAAATTCGGCGGGACGATGTTCAGCGATGCGCGCACTCATGCCCGATCCCTTCCCATCACCGAATAGAATTTGCGAACCCTTATCCCACGATCCTTGGTAACACGATCCTTCCGCAAAAGCCGATGCCCACTCGCGGTAGGTTTTGTCAGCCAGCATGAGTTGATGAACGCGCGCTTTCGGTGCGTGAATATTGATTGAATAGTGAAGATTTGCCATGTTGTCCTCCGAATTTTAATCAAACATTTTTTCGTGCATAACTGACCGTCAGCATCTCCCAGCGATGTCCGTCCGGTTCGTCCCAATAGATGTTTCCATATTGCGTGTTGACCTGCCTATCCATAGGGCCGTTAACCGTGCTGCGATATTTGATTCCGGCCGCCTGGATGCGCGCAAGGATGGCATCGAATTCACGCGGACTGACGCGGAAGCAAAAGTGGTAGATGGGAAATTGTTCATCCGTGGCTTGAAAGTCTAGCGTCAGACCGTCATTGACATAGACGGGAGAAAAAAGTCCCGCTCCTGTTGCCGCCCAGGGAACGCCGAGCAATTCAGCCAGGAGTTTCGCCGATGCAATTTGGTTGCGTGACGGCACGATGGTGTGATCGAGTTGGATGGTCATGACAGTCTCGGCTGTGAATCCGCAGAACTTTATTTCGCGTCGTAAGCACGCTGCAAATCAGCGATGATGATCTTGTCCATCCGCATCATCGCTTGCATCACGCGCCCTGCTTTGGCCGGATCGGGATCGCTCAATAATTGCCCTAATTGTTTGGGAACCACCTGCCAAGTGACACCAAATTTATCGGTCAGCCAAGCGCATTGCATTGGCTTGCCACCCGCCGATAATGTGTCCCAGTAGTAATCCACCTCGGTTTGATCTTCGCAGTCCACAACGAACGAAACCGCCGGGCTAAATTGAAACATCGGCCCTGCATTCAGCGCGACGAAACGCTGCCCAAGCAATTCAAAGCTGGCGGTCATAACCGTGCCTTCCGGCATGGGCGTTCCCTTGCTGTAGCGATTGATGCTGATGATCTTTGCATCCTTGAAAATGCCCAGGTAAAAATTCATCGCCTCTTCGGCTTCGTAGGCAAAGGTTAAAAATGGGGTGATTTTTTGCATGAGGTTTCTCCTTAATTATTTTCTGTCACACGTTTCAGATTAGCGAGACTGTCTTCAAAATCTTTGCCGATCATCTTGTCCATACTGACGAACACGCTGAACAGCTTAGAGATAAAAGGGGAGGGGCCGTACATTGCCCAAGTGACAAGCGTGCCGTTGCTTTGTGCTTGCAGGGTGAGATCGCCCATGTTGTGCGCTTCGAACGGCACGAAAAAGTCGAGTTGGATGACGACCCTGGAGGGGGCCGTCGACTCGGCGATGGTCATGCGCCCATGCCCGACTTTCTTGTTGCCTTCCCACTCGTAGATTGCACCCTTGCCTGCAGTGTCTGCGCTGTAGGTCTTCTTCATGGCGGGATCCATTTTTTCCCAAGTTGACCATGCCGCCCAGTTACGCAAATCGTTAAGATGGGGAAACACTTTGTCCGGTGCGGCCTGGATGAGGATGGAGCGTTCTACACGGAAGGTATCGGGTTTAAATCTGGCCAGTATGAGGATGACAGCGATCAATACGACGATAGTGATGACGATGATTTTGAGCATGATGTTTTCCCTGAGTTGGTGTAGCGTTATCCGCCTGCGTAGGCCTTTTGCAATTCTGCAATGTCGAACTTCTTCATTTTCAAGAAAGCCTGGGTGAGTCGCGCCAGTTGTTGCTTGTCTTTGGTTTTTTGCATCTCATACATGATCGTCGGTACGATCTGCCACGACACGCCGAATTGATCCTTGATCCAACCGCATTGCTCATAGTTGGGGTCGGCGGAAAGTTTGGCCCAGTAATAATCGATTTCTGCCTGGTTCTGACAGTTCACCACAAAGGAAATCGACTCGTTGAATTTGAACAGCGGGCCGGCACTCATCAATTGATATTGCTGACCAAACAAGTTAATGGTGACGATTTCCACCGTGCCCGAGGGCGTGTCTTCCAGGAATGTGCTGTCGATGATCTCCGCATCTTTGAACACGGAGGTGTAGAACTTCGCGGCTAGTGCGGCTTCTTTGTCGAACCACAAAAACGGTGTGATCTTATTCATGAGGAATCCCCTACACCTGATACAGATTGATGAGGTTGCCGCAGGTATCCTCAAACAGTGCAGTTTTCACCGGCCCGCTTTGTTGCGGTTCACCCCGGAATGTGACGCCGAGATTTTTCAAACGCAGATAGTCGGCACGGATGTCTTTGGTTTCCAGTGCAGTGAGCGGAATGCCCGCTGCAAACAAGGCAGCTTGGTATGTCTTGGCTGGCGGGAATCCCATGGGTTCAAGCACCAGCTCCATGTCGTCCGGGCCGTCGGGTGATACCACGGTCAGCCAGCGAAACTCGCCCATCGGGATGTCGAATTTCTTAACGAAACCCAACACCCCGGTGTAGAACTTAAGTGCCTTGTCCTGATCGTCCACCAACACGCTGTTTAGCTTTATTTGCATGATATTTTCTTCGAATTTATTTATGGATGACGTGTTACTTCGTAGTGCAGACACACCACTCCCGATGCAAAAATTCTACTTTTTATTAGCCTGAGCGCAGTTCGGTTTTCGATATTTTTGAATAAGGGAATGCCTTGTCCAAGTAACACGGGATTGATAAATATCCAATATTCGTCGATGAGATTTTCCGCCATCAGCGCATGCGTGGCGGAAGGGCTGCCGAACACTAGAATTTCGCTTCCATCACCTTTCTTTAATTGGGTGATTTCATCGCGCAAATGGCTGCGGATGATTTTTGTATTGGCGTGATTTTCATCTGCCAACGTTTTCGACAGCACAACTTTACGGGCGGTTTTGTACCAACGGGAATGCTCAAGGTTATGCTTGCTTGCGTTGGGTTGTGCAGCGGCAGTGGGCCAATAGGCCTCCATCATCTGGTAAGTGACGCGACCATAAAGCGCGGTGTCCGTTTGCTTGATGCGCTGCCCAACATAATCAAACAACTCTTCGGTAATGCTTACCCAGTCCAAACCGCCCTCAGCAGTGGACACGAAGCCATCCAGAGACAAATGCACAAACGAAACAATTTTTCGCATGATTTCTCCTATTGACTTTCAGCCACAGTTTTCATCTTGGCGAGACCCGTCTCAAAGTCTCTGCCAATCATGTTGTCCATGCTGAAGAACAGTCCCATCACTTTGCTGATCAGATTATTCTTTCCGTCCATCCCCCACGTGACGCGGGTGGAATCGCCCGTTGCATTGAGGGTGAACACAACTTCGTTGCGCGCCTCGAAGGGTTTGATCATGTGCAGGTCAAGCACGACCTTATTGGGCGGACTGGTTTCGGTGATGGCGATGTCACCCTGGCCGACCTCACTGTTGCCTTGCCACGCATACAGCGCACCCTTGCCGCTGGCACTGCCGCTGTAGGTCTTCTTCATCGCCGGGTCTTTGTTGTAAGGCGTCCATTCATCCCACCAATGGAAATCATTGATGAACGCAAATATCTTTTCCGGCGCGGCCTTGATGCTGATCGAACGTTCGACATGGAAAGTATCCGGTTTGATCGAGGCGTAAATGAGGATGACTGCAAGGATCACGACGACAGCGATGAGAACGATTTTGAGCATGGATATTTCTCCTTGAAGAGGTATTGTTGACTAATTTAGTGCGAATTTTCCGCTCATTATGTTTTTCGTCAAGTCTGAGTTTAGTGAGCTACTGGGTTGGTTAGACATTCACCCTGTAAATCATTAGACTTGCGCACTTTTTTTGCACAGGCAAGCCTCATGTCAGACGCCATCGACCAGACCCTACAAGAACCCGCCACCGTTCCGCGCGACAAAATCGCACGCGAAGTGGCGCGCCGCCGTACTTTCGGCATCATCTCGCACCCGGATGCGGGCAAGACCACACTCACCGAAAAGCTGTTGTTGTTCTCCGGTGCGATCCAGATGGCGGGGGCGGTGAAGGCGCGCAAGAGCGGCCGTCATGCGACTTCCGACTTTTTGGAGATCGAAAAGCAGCGCGGTATTTCGGTCGCCAGTTCGGTGATGCAGTTCGAATATCGCGACCACGTAGTTAACCTGCTCGATACGCCCGGCCACCAGGATTTTTCCGAAGATACCTATCGCGTGCTGACTGCGGTGGATTCAGCACTGATGGTGATCGACGCGGCCAAGGGTGTGGAAGCGCAAACCATCAAACTGCTGGATGTGTGCCGCATGCGCGATACGCCCATCATCACGTTCATGAACAAGATGGACCGCGAGGTGCGCGATCCGCTGGAACTCTTGGACGAGGTGGAGTCGGTGCTGAAAATTCAGTGCGCGCCGGTGACTTGGCCGCTCGGCATGGGCAAGTCTTTCCGGGGTGTGTATCACCTGATGCGCGACGAGATTCTGCTGTTCACGCCGGGCGAGGAAAAAGCCGATGGTGAAGTGGAAGTCATCAAGGGCATCAACAATCCTGTGCTGGCAGAACGCTTTCCGCTGGAGATCGAACAGTTGAAGATGGAAGTGGAGCTGGTGCACGGCGCCTCGCATCCCTTCGATTTGCAACGCTTCCTCGACGGCAAACAAACGCCGGTATTCTTCGGTTCCGCCATCAATAACTTTGGCGTGCGCGAGATTTTGAATGCGCTGCTGGACTGGGCGCCACCGCCGATAGCGCGTGATGCCACCGTGCGCAGCGTGAATCCCAATGAGCAACCTTTTTCCGGTTTCGTGTTCAAGATCCAGGCCAACATGGATGCCAATCACCGTGACCGCATCGCTTTCCTGCGCGTGTGTTCCGGCCATTTCGAGCGCGGCATGAAGATCAAACATCTGCGCATCAACCGCGAGATACGGGTTTCCAATGTGGTCACCTTCATGGCTTCGTCGCGCGAGCAAGTGGAAGAGGCGTATGCGGGCGACATCATCGGCTTGCCCAACCACGGCAACATGCAGATCGGCGATAGTTTTTCCGAAGGCGAGGTGTTGCAGTTCACCGGCATTCCGTATTTCGCGCCGGACTTTTTCCGCTCGGTGCGCATCCGCAATCCGATCAAAGTGAAGCAATTGCACAAGGGTTTGCAGCAACTGGGCGAAGAAGGCGCGGTGCAAGTGTTCAAACCGGTGGATAGTGGCGATTTGATTTTGGGTGCGGTCGGCATGTTGCAGTTCGACGTGGTGGCCAGCCGTCTGCAGGGCGAATACGGTGTGGACGCGATGTTCGAAGGTACCAGCACCACCAGTGCGCGCTGGGTCACGTGCGAGGATAAAAAGATTCTCGCGGATTTCGAGAAGGCACTTTCGCACAATCTCGCCATCGACGCGGCGGGGAATCTGGCCTATCTCGCGCCGAACAATGTCAACCTCAAACTCACGCAAGAGCGTTGGCCAAAAGTGGTGTTCCATACGACGCGCGAACACGCGGTCAAGTTGTGATGCAACAGCTCGAATTCCAATTGCGTGGCGAGTTTGTCGAACTGAACCAACTGCTCAAGCTCACAGGTGTATGTGACAGCGGCGGCGCGGGCAAAGTGTTGGTGGCGGATGGGGCGGTATCCGTCGATGGGCAGGTAGAATCGCGCAAGACCGCCAAGATACGCGCCGGGCAAGTGGTAACTTTGGGCGATGTGCGGATAAAGGTGTTGGCTTAAGTCATGTTGTACGTCGCCCACAATGTTGTCATCGAAGACCACGAAATCGAAATGACGGCGGTGCGCGCGCAGGGCGCGGGCGGGCAGAACGTGAACAAGGTGTCGAGTGCGGTGCATCTGCGTTTCGACATCGGCGCATCGTCCTTGCCACCGGAATTCAAACAGCGGTTGTTGCAACTCAACGACCAGCGCATCACCAAAGACGGCGTGGTCATCATCAAGGCACAGGAATACCGCAATCAGGAGCAAAACCGCAACGAGGCGTTGCGGCGTTTGAAAGCGATACTGCAATCGGTGGCGGAGTTGCCAAAGAAACGCGTCGCCACCAAACCCACGCGCAGTTCCCAGCAGAAACGTTTGCAGTCAAAGACCAAACACGCAACGACCAAGGCATTGCGAGGCAGGATCAGCGAGTAACTTATTTGTTGAAGCCGAACTCGGCTGCGATGATGTGGTGATCGGATGACAACGTGGGTACCACGGCGTGTTGGAGCAGCAACAACTGGCGGTCAAAGAATATATGGTCGAGCACATAAGACATGCGCCTCCAAGTGATCTCTTTTGTTTGTACCGTCCGATATCCCTCCACGGCAAACTGCTCTACCAAAGCTGAGTGATTGCTGACGTTGAAGTCACCTCCCAGCAAGGTGGGGATGCGCGACTTTTTCAGTTGTTCGAGGACCAGCCTGCGTTGTTCAGAATGCTCTCTGCTGGACGCCTTCAGCATAAAGAAAGCCAGCAGGTGGGTGTTGTATAACTGCACTTCGTGTTCGGCGATGGTGGTCTTGGCGCCGATGAGCAAGCGGTCGGTAGGTGTTTTCGTCTCACCCTGAAATTGAAATTCCAAGCGTGGTGAAGGCAGCTCAAGTCGGAAAGGATCGTACAGCGGAGTCTTGGACAGGATAGCCAAACCGATCCCAAAGGGCAGCTCGCGCTCGTCTATTTTGGGGTAGGAAAAATAACCGTGGTAGTCGGGAAGTGCGTGGCGGAGCCGGGTGTAATTGACCGGGGGGTCGATCTGTTTGCCGTTGGGTAAGGCTTTCTCGACCTCCTGCAGCAACACGATATCGGCATTGTGATGTTTGATCTCGGCAATGGTTTGATCCAGATCGACCGGCGCACCATCAGGGTCGGCTTCATCCCAGCCCTGGCCGAATTGCATGTTGAATTGAATGACTTTAAAACTGTCCATTTTTTTCGCGTGCTAAATTATTATCGTTAGTGGCACCTGTAATTTTCGCAACTGTATAGAAACAACCGGCAAGAATCAAGAAAGCCGCCGCATTTGCGGCAAATCAAATTTCCCCGTGCAGATATTGTTTTCTCCGCTGCTCGGGAAATCTTTCGATGGCGTAACGCAGCATCGTGCGCGGCATTTTAGGGTAGTGAAGCAGCAGGAATTTTTCTTCCGTGACGGGGTCGCGCTTGCCCACCTCGCGCAACATCCAACCGACTGCTTTGTGCATTAGATCGTGTTTGTCCTGCAGCAGGATTCCGGCAATACGTATCGTGTCGTTGAATTTGTCCTGGCGAATGAAATGGAACGTGGCAAGAATCGCGATGCGGCGTTCCCAAAGATTGGTTGAGCGTGCCAGTGTGTACAGTATGTCGCGTGGTAGTTTCTCCAGATGTTTGCCCACGATATGCGGCGCGCTGATGTCGACCAAGTCCCAATTATTGATGTGCCGCGTATTGTCCAGATACAACTCATAAGCAGCAGTTCGTTCGTTATGCGCAGCGTGTTCATAGAATTGCATCAATAGCAACAAGGCGAACAGGCGTTCCTCGTGATAGCGGGATTTCAGCAGTGACCCGATAGTAGCGAGGTTCGCATCGCGATAGTATTTTGCCAGCGCACGCAAGGTCGGCACTTTGATGCCCAGGAAAACGTCTCCCTCACCATATTGACCGGGTCCCGTTTTGAAGAAACGTTGCTGGATAGTCGCTGTTTCGGGAGAAGCGAGGGCGTGTAACCTGGAGGAGATTTCGTTGGCTGAATTCACGGCATTACCGGATGTATTTCAAGAACCAACCGGACAGGTCACCATCCACTGCCGATGGCGAAGAAGCAATGCTGCGAAAAGTGAACAAGCCAACAAAGCCTTCCCTTGGATAAGTTGCCGGAATTAACGGCGACGACTGCCACTTCCCAACAATGATCCCATCAACCCGCGCACAAGTTGGCGACCGACTTCCGCGCCCACAGTGCGCACCACGCTTTTCACCAGAGCCTCCCCCGTGCTTTGACGACGCGTAGCTGTCCCGCTATTTTCGTTGCCGAAAATACCGCCCAGAATGCCTCCCATTCCACTGCCGGCGCCGGGTTCGGCTTTTTCGGCAGGAGTGTCTGCTTGCCTGGCAGCGGCGCGTCCTTTTATTTTCTCGTAAGCGGATTCGCGATCAATAACTTGTTCGTAGTGCCCTGCCAATACAGATGACTGAATGATTGAGCTGCGTTCCTGTTCCGTGATGGGGCCAATCTGCGCCCGAGGCGGCACGATGAAGGCGCGTTCGACGATGGTCGGAGTGCCTTTTTCATTGAGCAGTGAGATCAGTGCTTCGCCCACACCAAGCTCGGTAATGGCTGCCTGTTCGTCGAGTTCGGGATTGTCACGCATGGTCTCGGCGGCGGCGCGCACGGCTTTTTGGTCGCGCACGGAGAATGCACGCAGCGCATGTTGTACCCGGTTTCCGAGCTGACTCAATATTTTGTCAGGAACATCCGCCGGATTTTGCGTGACGAAATACACCCCGATTCCCTTGGATCGAATGAGGCGTACAACCTGTTCGATCTTGTCGATCAGAGCACCCGGCGCATCGTTGAATAATAAATGCGCTTCATCGAAAAAGAATACCAGCTTGGGTTTTTCCAGATCGCCGGCTTCGGGCAAGTTCTCGAACAATTCGGACAGCAGCCAAAGAAGCAAAGTCGAATACACCTTGGGCGATTGCATCAGCTTGTCGGCAGCCAGGATGTTGACGATGCCTGCACCTTTGGAATCGGTTTGCATCAGGTCGTCGATATTCAACATCGGTTCGCCGAAAAATTTCTCCGCCCCTTGATTGTCCAGTTCCAGCAGGCCGCGCTGGATAGCGCCGATACTGGCGGTCGAGATATTGCCGTATTCCGTGGTGAAATCTTTCGCGTTCTCACCGACGTGCTGCACCATTGCACGCAGATCCTTGAAATCCAGCAGCATCATCCCGCTGTCATCGGCAATTTTGAATACCAGAGTGAGAACCCCTTGTTGAACATCGTTCAGGTTGAGCATGCGTCCCAATAACATCGGACCCATATCCGAGACGGTGGCGCGTATCGGGTGACCCATCTCGCCGAAAACATCCCAAAACGTCACAGGGAAAGCCCGATTAGCGAATTCTTCCAGTTTTAATTGCGCAACTCTCGCCATCACCTTTGCGTTGCCGCCGCCGATTTTGGAGACTCCGGAAAGATCACCTTTGATGTCGGATAAAAATACCGGCACGCCAATTCGGCTGAATGATTCGGCCAGAGATTGTAAGGTGACCGTTTTGCCCGTGCCCGTTGCACCGGTTATCAACCCGTGGCGATTTGCCATCTGAGGCAGCAAGACAAGTTCGTGGTTTTCGTTTTTGGCGATCAGTAAAGGAGCGGTCATTTATGTTTTCCAATTTTGTTGCAAGCGTGCAAGAGTTGTTCGTTCACCTGGCAGATTCACCGGATGTGTAGAGCTGGAGAATCATTTTGATTCGACGCGACAGGATATCAGTCGATTATAGGTGTATCAACTGGGCTGTCATTAAAGTGTCAGGGTGAAACGAGAGAGAAAATAACAAAAATGACTAAAGTTATGCAGTTGGTTGCCGATAGGCGGTGACGAGGGGCAGAGCAAAAATTGAAGTGCCATTTTAGGGAGGCAAACATGTCAGTCAATTTTGTAAATGCAAGTAATGCCTATGTGTCGCAAGTTCAACCTCAGCCACAAACTCACGCCGAGAGGGTCGTTGAAAAGGAAAATGTCAAGGTTATGGAGGTTGCCAACAAGGAACATGCGATCAAAGTCGCACAGCATTCAACGGTGAATACACAAGGTCAGTCGGTTGGCTCTTTGCTGAACGTCAAAGCGTGATTGTCAAATCGTACCGGTCTTCGTCCTGCGGAGGGTTATCATTTCGTTTCGATAAACGTGTTTTACATTCCTATGAGCAAAGCTTTCACCCGTGAGAACGAGGACGCAGACGATGTTGAGGATGAAAATTCACCCTCGCTGCCTGCGCTCCCGGCGGGCACCAAGAACTACATCACCCCTGCAGGTTATCAGCGCCTGAAATCCGAATATTTGCAACTTCTGAATGAGGAGCGTCCCGCGTTGGTGCAAACAGTGTCTTGGGCGGCTTCCAACGGCGACCGCTCGGAGAACGGTGATTACATCTACGGCAAGAAACGTCTGCGCGAAATCGACCGGCGGCTACGCTTCCTCGCCAAGCGCCTGGAAAACTCCCAAGTGGTTGATCCGGCTCAGCGCGGTGAGTGCGAGCAGGTGTTCTTTGGCGCGACCGTTAAAATATGCCACGGAGATGGTGTTGAACGCACCTATAGCATCGTGGGGGTTGATGAGGCGAATGCGAGCAAGGGTCATATCAGTTGGGTGTCGCCGTTGGCACGGGCTCTGCTCAAGTCACGCGAAGACGATATCGTGAAGCTGCCGCTACCCGATGGTGTCGAAGAACTGGCGGTGGTCGAAGTGGTTTATCAAACTATCGAGCTGTAATTCATTTTTCATTCCGAAATATCTCCATCTGTGATTCGTCTTCACAGGTGTGGATACGTTGTCAAACTTGCAGCGCATCCGTAAAAATCGAATATTGAATTTCAGATGCCTGTCAAGCTGCTATAGATTCAAGTCATCGGCTATCATTACGCGCGGCCAATTTTCTGCGGCCAGTTTGATGAGAGTCCAACCATGAAATATCTGAAATCCGAATACCCCATCGCTATTGCACTGTTCATTCTCGTCCTTGGTTTTGTGCTGGAACACGGTGCAGTCGAACACGGTGGCGGTGCGTTGTGGGGACTGTTACTGGTGATCCTCGCCGCGATTATCGGGGTGGCGTTTCGTATCGCCCATCACGCCGAAGTGTTGGCGTTGCGTTTCGGCGAACCTTACGGCACCTTGATCCTCACGCTGGCGGCGGTGTCGGTGGAAGTGGTGATCCTGGTGGTGTTGCTGATGGGCGAACCGAATCCGACGCTGGCGCGCGATACGGTTTTTGCCGCCGTGATGTTCGACATCAACGGCATTCTTGGCTTGGCTGCGATCGTGGGAGGTCTGAAACACGGTAGCTCCAAATACAACGTGGATTCGGCAAACTCTTTTGTTGCCATGTTGCTGGTCGCTATTGGCGTTGGCATGTTCATTCCGGATTTTGTGCCGGAAGGTCAATGGCAGATTTATTCTGCCTTTTCCATCGGTATCATGACGATCATGTATCTGGCTTTCCTGCGTTTGCAGACAGTGGAGCACCGTAAATTTTTCGAGTATTCAGCCGAGGCGGATGAAGAGGCGCACGATGAGATTCATAGTCCGAATGCCTTGCACGTCAGCGTGATGCTCGGGGCGATCGTTCTAGTGGGTCTGCTCTCGGAAGTGATGTCGGTGTTGCTGGATGCGGGACTCGCCGGCAGTAGTTTGCCCAAGGCGATTCCGGCGGTGCTGGTCGCGTTGATCTCGGCCAGCCCGGAGATTCTCACTGCACTCAAGGCGGCTCAACAAGACCGCATGCAAACCACCGTCAATATCGCGCTGGGTGCCTCACTGGCCACCGTGTTGCTCACCTTGCCGGTGATCGAGGCCATCGCGCTGTTCAGCGGTGACCGTATCGTGATGGCGCTCACGCCGTTGCAGGGCGGGATGTTGTTGCTCACCTTCCTGACCGTGATGAACAACCTGCACGACGGCGAGACCAATGCCATCGAAGGCATCAGTCACTTCGTGTTGTTTGCCGCGTTTATTGCGCTGGTGATGATGGGGCTGTTGTAGGAAGGATGTCTGCTACAGGTGTGACGGCCGGTTTGTTGCGTTCCAGCACGGCGGCAAAAAATCCGTCGGTGTCGTGCGATTGCGGGGTGAGTTGCAGATAGTCACCCATCTCCAGGTCGATATGCTGTTGGTGCAATACTTCACCTGCCGGTAACAATGAAAAGTCGGGATGAGTGGCGAGGAAAGCTTCCACGATTCCTTGGTTCTCTTCCTGCAACAGGCTGCACGTGGCATATACCAAACGTCCGCCTTTTTTTAGCAACCGTGCCGCCGATGCAAGGATCGCCGACTGCTTCACGGTTAGTTCCGCGACACTTTGCGGTGATTGGCGAAACTTCAGGTCGGGGTTGCGGCGCAGTGTACCCAGTCCGCTGCACGGTGCATCCACCAGCACGCGGTCGATTTTTCCGGCCAGACGTTTGACCTTGTTGTCGTTTTCGTGCGCGATGAGTTGCGGTTGCACGTTGCTCAGTCCGGAACGTTTTAAACGCGGCTTCAGATTGGTCAGGCGTTTCTCGGAAATATCCCAGGCATACAAGCGGCCTTGTGAATTCATCATCGCACCCAGCATCAGTGTTTTGCCACCCGCGCCCGCGCAAAAATCCACCACCATGTCGTTGCGTTTCGGCGCGAGCAACAGGCCGAGCAGCTGGCTGCCTTCGTCCTGCACTTCAAATTTACCGGTCAGGAACAACGCGTGCCGGTTCAGGGCGGGTTTGTATTTGAGGCGAATGCCCATCGGTGAATAGGGCGTGGCCTGAGCGTCCATGCCTTCGGACTGCAAGGCCTGCAACACTTCGTTGCGTCCGGCGAGATGCGTGTTGACACGCAGGTCGAGCGGGGCGGGTTGCTGCATGGAAAGTCCCAGCAACAGGATCGCGTCGTCGTTGTGCAACACGCGCAGCTTTTCGATGATCCAGTCCGGCAATTCGGCTTGGATGGAAAGCGGTAGCTCGTCGACCACGATGCCTTTGACTTTACCCAGCCAATCCGCTTCCTTTACTTTGAGCAACGGCTCCAGTTCACGCAGGTTATAGCCGCCGAATTTGACCCAATACGCCAGTGCCATGCGGCGTGCCGAGGCGATTCCCTTTTCTTCCAACTTGCAGGCGTATTCCAAAAACAGGCGGTGACGCAATGTGCCGAACAATGTCTCGGCGACCAGCGAACGTTCATTGGAGCCGATACGTTCTTCCTGGAAGAAGTGGCGTAACACGGCATCCGCCGGATGTTCCATCTTGAGGGCGGTGCGTAGAGCTTGGATGACCAGGTCAAGTCGGTATTCAGTAAGCAGCATTTTTTAAGTTTTCCTGTGGTGCGTCTTCGACGCGGATGTCGGTGATGATAATTTCGCCGGTGATTTCGCCGTTCTTTTCGATGATACGCATCTTCACCGGAAACAGACGGTATTCCTGCGCCAGCCAGATTTCCAGGCCTTCTTCCTGGGTACTGTGGATTTTGCTCAGATGCACGGTATGCAGATTTCCCAGCGGCGTGGGTGTTGCCTCTTCGTAGGAAACTTCAAAATGATAACTCTCGATCTTTTTTCCGTTACTGACATAGATTGCCACGCTGTCGACGCCATGCACCGGCGGAAACTGGTAGAGGATACTCAGGATGTCCTGGGTATCGGCAGGGAAGGCGATCTCGCCGCCACGGGAGAAATGGGCACGTTGGGTCGCGTAATCGAACTCGACGGTATTGCGTTGCGCGCCCGCAGTTTCGGCGCGCTCTTCAAAGAATCGCTCGGGTTGTATGCCAAGTTGGGGCGTATAGCTGCCACTGCTGTATTGAGTGAGATGGAAGGTCATGAACAACTTGGCCAAGCCCACTGTTTTGGTCACGGCTTGCAACACATAGTGGTCGTCCTCGATCTCCAGGGTATGGATCGACTCCCCCACCTTGAAGTCGCTTGTGCCTTTGTTCACCGCAAAAGTCAGTTGCGCCCGGCGCGGCAACACTGGCCGCTCTACCACTTTGACCGCCGGTGGTTCAGGCAATACTTCAGGCGGCTTTTCGGCGAGTGTCTCCGCCGCTACCACTTCACTGGCGATAACTTCGCTGGCGACGACGGAACTTGCAGCGAGCGGGATCTCTTCGGTCGGATCCGCAGCGGCGACTTTTTCCACGACCGGCACGGGAATGGGAGGGGGGGCGGGTTTGGCCCGGCGTTTGACTTTGGGGACGGGATTCGCCGGTGCGGTGGGGATGGCCTGCAACTTGGCAACCAGAGGCGGCAACGCGGTTTTGAATTGAGGCAGTTCGACTCGCGGCCCCCACATCATCAGCGCATGCAACAGCAGTGAAAAGGCGATCGCAAATCCAATACGTCGCGACGGTGTGGACAGCACAGGGTTCACGGGACGATATTCAGCGCGGTGAGAACCTGCACCAGTTTGTCGCCGCTGTCTTCCGTCAACACTATTTTGCAAGGCACGAAGTTATGCTCGACGGCCAGCCAAATCTCCGACTTCCATGCGCCGTGCTGGGGCAGGGTATACAGGTAGTAACTGCGGATGGAACCAAACGGAACTTCAGCCGTTTGTTGGGGATGCAACTGATAGCGGTAGGCTTCCAATTTACTGCCGTTGGTCATATAGAACTTGAATTCCAGTTTGCCATACGGCGGTATCACCGCGAACTGGTACATCATGCTCAAGCGATCTTGTGTCCCGGGAGGCAGCAGCAATTCGCGTACACCTGACGGATCGTTCAGCGTCAGTTCATTGTGGGTCCAATCGAAGTCGGCACGGTTGTTGCGTGAAGTGTCGCGTACACGGTGGTGAGTGAATTTAATCGGGCGCAAACCTTCTTGGGTAACCTCACCCTCACTGGTGAATACGATTGTCTCGGGCTGGAACAGCGACAGCAAGCCAACCGGTTTGGTCACGCTTTCGATGCGATAGCGGAAATCACTGTAGGTGAAGACCTCTTTGACAACGCCCATCCTGACGCCACGGCTCAGTACATCGTAGGTTGCCTCAATGCGGCTCGGAATCTCAGCGAACGTCAAAGTGGAGAAGCAGACAAGCAGCAGGGCGTAGAGCGCGCGCATGGTCAATCCAATCCCGGGGAGATCAGCGCACTGCCGGACTGAAGGAGGAGGCTGGAGGCGACGCGGCCATTTGTATCCAGCCATACCTTCGATTCACACAGCCAGCGCACCGCCTGCGGAAATATGCGGTGTTCCTCATGTAACACGCGCGCCGCCAGGGTTGTCGCCGTGTCGTCGGCGCGTACCGGCACTGCCGCCTGAATGATAATGGGGCCGTGATCAAGGTCGGCGGTGACGAAATGTACCGTGCAACCGTGCAGCTTCACGCCATCTTTCAGTGCTCTCTCGTGAGTGTTCACTCCGGCGTAGGCCGGCAACAGTGAAGGGTGGATATTGATCAGTCGGCTGGCAAAGTGGTCGACGAAGGCGGGCGTGAGGATGCGCATGAAACCGGCGAGCACCACCAATGTCGGTTGATGGCGGTCGATCTCGTTGGCCAGCGCGGCATCAAAACTTTCGCGGTCGTTGAAGTCGCGGTGCGAGATTACCGCTGTCGGGATGTGGTGTGAACGCGCAATGTTCAAACCTTCCACATCGGCGCGGTTGCTGATCACGGCGGCAATAGAGCACGGCAGTTTGGCCTCCAGCAACGCCTGCATGTTGCTGCCGCGACCGGAAATGAGGATGACGATATTTTTTGTTTCGGGCATTTAGTTGACTTGGGTCTGATGCTCGTTGCCCTGGCGTGCGCGGATGAGGCCGATACGCGACACTGTTTCCCCGCTAGCCTGTAAATGCCTGATCGCAGCGTCCGCCTCGGCCGAATCGACCACCACGACCATGCCGATTCCGCAGTTGAAAGTGCGGAACATCTCTTGCGCCTCGACGTTGCCCTGCTCACGCAGCCAGTGGAACAGCTTGGGCATCTGCCATGTCCGGCTGTCGATGTCGGCGACGACGTTGTCCGGCAATACGCGCGGCACATTCTCTGTGATACCGCCGCCGGTGATATGCGCCATGCCTTTTACGGTTACTTCCTGCATCAGTGACAACAGCGGTTTCACGTAAAGTCGCGTCGGTGCCATGATGCAGTCGGCCAGTGTGCGCTGGCCATCGAATAGGGAATTCAGGTCTGGATGCGAACGCTCGATGATCTTGCGCACCAGCGAATAGCCGTTGGAGTGCGCGCCGTTGGAAGCCAGTCCCAGCACCACATCGCCCGTTTTGATATGTTCACCGGTGATGATCTTGCTCTTTTCCACTACACCCACGGCAAAACCGGCGAGGTCGTATTCGCCCACCGGGTACATACCGGGCATCTCGGCGGTCTCGCCGCCGATCAATGCACAACCGGATTGTTCACAACCCAGAGCGATACCTTTGATGACTTCGGTAGCGGCAGCCACATCAAGTTTGCCGCAGGCAAAGTAGTCGAGGAAGAACAGTGGTTCGGCACCCTGCACCAAAATGTCGTTCACGCTCATGGCAACAAGGTCGATACCCACGGTGTCGTGGCGGTTCAATTCAAAAGCAAGTTTAAGTTTGGTCCCAACACCGTCGGTGCCGGAAACCAGAACCGGTTCCTTGAATTTTTTGGAGATTTCGACCAGGCCGCCGAAACCGCCGATGCCGCTCAGTACTTCAGGGCGCATCGTGCGCTTGGCGAACGGTTTGATGTTTTCGACCAGTTGATCTCCCGCGTCGATATCGACCCCGGCATCGCGGTAGGAAAGGCTGTTGGAAGTAGTGCTCAAGTTGAGTTCTCGCTTTCTTCGGGATAAAGTGTGGCAGTTTTTTCGAAGCCGGATTTTACCCCAAACGCCTTGGGTACGCTGAACACGCCTTAATTACACGCCTTAATTACACTCCCTACACAATGACTCAACTCCTGCTTGGCCTTACCCCTGAATGGATCCCGACTCTGGACAATTTCGTCGCCGGACGCAACGTCGAATTGCTGGCGTCGCTTCAACATGTTTTGGATAGTGGCACAGGAGGGAGCGGCATTTATTTGTGGGGGGAGCAGGGGGGCGGAAAAAGTCATCTGCTGCAGGCGGTGGTACAAACGGCGCATTCTGCCGGGAAATCTGCGGTGTATGCGTGTGGCGAAGTACCGCATGCCGCACAGGTCGTCGCTGTTGATGATGTGGAGCAATTAGGCGACGACATGCAAGTGGCGCTGTTTGACCTGTACAACCGCATGCGCGAGAACGGCGGGTTGTTGCTGACAAGCGGGACGCAGGCACCGGCGTATCTGACTTTGCGTGATGATCTGCGCACTCGGCTGGGGTGGGGATTGGTTTACCAGTTGCATGCGCTGAACGATGCTGAAAAGGCGGAGGCGTTGCGTCAACATGCAAGTGCCAAAGGATTTGAATTGCCGAACGAGGTGGTGACTTACCTGCTGAGGCATGGCAAGCGCGACCTTCCGGCGTTGCTCGCCACACTGAATGCACTGGATGAACAGTGCCTGCGGCTAAAGCGCAGCGCAAGTGTGCCGATACTGAAAGAGGTGATGAACGGCTGAATTTGAATTAATCTGCGCACGTGCTTCGTCTTGCTGTAGCCACCCGTACCCAAATTTAATCAAAAGGAACAATCATGAAATTCATTTTGTCGGTTTTGTTGGCCGTTAGTCTTTCCCCTGTTTTGTCCCATGCGTCGAATTTTGCGGGGTACGGCAAGGTGGGTACAAACGGATTTGGTTTGGGTGTAGCCACGAGTGTGAATGGCAATCTGGGACTGCGAGCCGGTTTTGACACTTTCAAATTCGCCACGACGCAGAAAGATGCGAACGGGGATTATGGAATCGACTTCAAATTGTTGAATGTCTCCGGCTTGGCGGACTGGTACCCGTGGGCGGGTAAGTTCCGCACAACGGTGGGTGCGGTATATAACGGCAATAAAGCATCCATCACCGCGCAACCCTCGGGCAGTGGGTTTTACACGTTCAACGGAATGGAATACTCCGCTGCTCAAGTTGGTTCATTCTCGGGTGAAATGACATTTAACAGTTTCGCACCTTATTTGGGACTGGGATGGGGCAACCCTGCCGCACAAGATAAACAGTGGGGCATGACAATGGATGTGGGGATGCTGTTCCAAGGAGCACCGAAGATTTCCAATACTGTGACGTGTGGTACGGCCACCAATCCCACGGTATGTGCGCAAATGAAAAACGACGTTGCGGCTGGAGCAACAAAATTAGAAGGTGAATTAAAAACATTTAAAATTTTGCCGGTCTTATCCGTGGGGGTTTCGTACCGATTCTGATAACGACTGGTGTTGCTTTGCGGCCTGCATTGATGCAGGCCTTGTTTTTGATGAAGGGGAAATAATGAATCTGGCTTTATTCGATCTGGACAACACCTTATTGAGTGGCGACAGTGATTTTGAGTGGTCGCAGTTTTTGATCGATGCAGGGGTGCTTGATCGTGAGTTGTTCGAGGCCAAGAACCTTGGGTTTTACGAGCAATACAAAGCGGGGACTTTGGATATTCACGAGTTCCTCGATTTTCAGTTGAAGCCATTGTCGCGCCACGCGCGCAAAGTGCTGGACAGTTGGCACGAAGAATTCATGGAAACCAAAATACGTCCGATGATGGGGCAGGCGGCGCGAGATCTGGTGGCGAAACACCGGACGGCAGGTGATGTATGCGTCATCGTGACGGCAACCAACAGTTTTGTGACCGCTCCCATCGCGCGTGAGTTTGGCGTGGAGCATTTGATCGCTACCGATCCGGAACAATTGAACGGTGAATTCACCGGGCGTGTCGACGGTGTGCCGAGTTTTCGCGAAGGCAAAGTGGTGCGTATGGAGCAGTGGCTGGCATTGCACGGATGGAGTTGGACCTCTTTCAAAAGTACGTGGTTTTATAGTGACTCGTTGAACGACTTGCCGCTCCTTTCCAAAGTGAACTGTCCGGTCGCCGTCGATCCGGACCAGACACTGCGCGATTACGCTGTCAATCAAGGGTGGCCGGTCATTTCCCTGCGCTAACCCGACGTCGGGGATGCCGCGTGTATAATCCGCGCCGTTCGCCGCGACTGGTTTTATATTGAGTAAGACGCACGGCGACTGCATACGCCCGTTCAATATGATCAAAAAACTATTCAAAAGAGTGTTCGGCAAATCCGCTGCGGTACGCGCAGTCGGCTCGGCGCGGGTGATCCCGTACGAGGCGCACAAAGTCAGCCGCGACGGCATCAGTTTTGGTGCACGCCGCGTAACCGATGGTTTGCAGGCGGCAGGATTCAAGGCGTTTGTGGTGGGCGGCGCGGTGCGCGACCTGCTGCTGAATAAACATCCCAAGGATTTTGATGTGGCGACGAATGCCACGCCGGAGGAAGTGCGCCGCGTGTTCCGCCGCGCGCGCATCATCGGTCGGCGTTTCCGCCTGGTGCATGTGATGTTCGGCGAAGAGACGGTGGAGGTCTCCACTTTTCGCCGCGCCATCGAGGCCGAGGATGCCGAGACCGACGAACACGGGCGCATTCTGCGCGATAACGAATTTGGCGATCAACAACAGGATGCCGAGCGCCGAGATTTCACCGCCAACGGCCTGTTCTACGACCCGGCCACGCAGGAGATCTTCGATTATCACAACGGTTATGCCGACATCCGCGCCAATACTTTGCGCATGATCGGCGATCCGGAAGTACGCTATCGCGAAGACCCGGTGCGTATGCTGCGTGCGGTGCGCCTGTCCGCCAAGCTGGGCATGAAACTGGATGCGGCCACCGCTGCGCCTATCTCGAAGATGAAGGAATTGCTGGGCAACGTGCCCGAAGCGCGCCTGTTCGACGAGATGCTGAAACTTTTGTTCTCCGGCCATGCACTGGAGTGCATCAAAAAATTGCGCTCAATGGAATTGCATCACGGTATGTTGCCCATGCTGGATGTGATATTGGAACAGCCGATGGGCGAAAAATTCGTCATGTTGGCATTGCAGAACACCGACCAGCGGATTCTCAACGAAAAACCCACTTCCCCCGCTTTCCTGTTTGCCGCCTTGTTGTGGCATGAAGTGCTGGCGACTTGGAAAGTGAAACAAGATGCGGGCGAACGACCAATCGCGGCAATGCATGCCGCGATGGACGAAGTGCTGGAGCGGCAGCGTGCGCAACTCGCCATACCGCGCCGGTACGACACGGTCATGAAAGAGTTATGGCTGTTGCAGCCGCGCTTCGAACATCGCGGTGGTCAACGGCCAATGCGCTTGTTGGAGTTGCCGCGTTTCCGTGCCGCTTACGATTTCATGTTGTTGCGTTGTCAGAGCGGTGAAGCCGAGGTCGAGCTGGGTACATGGTGGGAGGAGTTCCAGCATGCCAACGAGGAGCGCCGTGCCGAGATGTTGCTGCCGGACACTGCCGGTCCGAAGAAACGCCGTCGTCGCAGCAAGAAAGCCAATGCTACGGCGCAGGCCGAATTGCCGATAGATTGATGAGGCACCTCCAACACGTTACCGACGAAGTCGGCCGTTTGCGGGAGGAGGTGCCATGCGGTCACTCCCGCACTGAAGGGCTCCGCCCCACCGTGTCGTGGCCGCACGTCGCGTTTGTCGGTCTGGGCAGCAATCTGGCTGACCCGATTTTGCAGGTGTCCCGCGCATTGGAAGCGCTGGGTGGTCTGCCTCAAACAAGAGTATTGGGGCACTCATCGCTGTATCGCAGTGCACCGGTGGGATATCTGCAACAGCCTGATTTCATCAATGCAGTGGCGCAGTTGGAAACAGAACTGACGCCGCGTGCCTTATTGGATGCTCTTTTGGCGTTGGAACACAAATGCGGCCGCACGCGTGATTTTCATAACGCACCACGGACACTGGATTTGGATTTGTTGCTCTACGATGAGCTGGTACATCACGAACACGGATTGACCCTCCCCCATCCGCAAATGCACCTGCGCGCGTTCGTGCTTCTACCCTTGTTTGAGATCGCACCGAAAGGTGTGATTCCCGGTATTGGAGCGATTGCGCAAGCGGCAAAGGAATGCGCTGGACAGGATGTGGAGCGGATAAGTGATGCCACTCAGTAAATATCGTTATATCGTGGTTGAAGGTCCTATCGGTGTGGGTAAGACCAGTTTAGCTACCCGGCTGGCCGATCACGCCGATGCGCAGATGCTACTGGAGAAACCGCAGGAGAATCCTTTTCTGACAAGGTACTACGACGATACCGCGCGTTACGCGTTACCGACCCAATTGTTCTTCCTGTTCCAGCGTATCAACGAGGTGCGTGATCTGGCGCAAATGGATATGTTCCATAGCCGTACGATTTCCGATTACCTGTTTGAAAAAGATGCTTTGTTTGCCCGTCTCACGCTGAGTGATGAGGAATACAAACTTTACCAGACCATTTATCGAAGCCTTGCCCCGCAGGCACCCGCGCCCGATTTGGTGATCTATCTGCAAGCCTCGACCGATGCGCTGATCGAGCGCGTACGGCGGCGTGGACACCGGTATGAACGCGCCATTTCAGATGATTATCTTTCGCGTTTGGCGAATAGTTATGGAGAATTCTTTCATCACTATGATGAGGCCCCGGTTCTTGTAGTGAATAGCGAACGGCTGAATTTTGTGGATAATGCGGACGATTTCAATTTGTTGCTTGACCGCATCGGCAGAATGCGCGGGCAGCGAGAATATTTCAACGTGGGCGGGGATTGATGATCCTTTTCAAAATTATCCTTTCAATCGCTTGCGGGAGTGATTTCGGGACAGGAGCTACATGAGAACCACGCTGAGCCATCTGCAATCCATGCGCGGCAAGGGCGAAAAGATCGCCATGCTGACTTGTTACGATTCCAGTTTCGCCACGCTGCTGGAGTTGAATGGAGTTGATGTGTTGCTGGTGGGTGATTCGCTGGGGATGGTAATCCAGGGCAGGGAATCCACGTTACCGGTAACCATCGAGCAGGTTGGCTACCACACCGCATGTGTGGCCAGTGGCGCACACCAGGCTTTCATCATTGCCGACATGCCGTTCGGTACTTCCCAGATCAGCCCGCGCGAGACTTTTGCACATGCGGCACAACTGATGGTCGCCGGTGCGCAGATGGTCAAACTCGAAGGCGGTGAAGCGATGCACGACACCGTGCAGTTTCTGACTTCACGCGGTATTCCGGTATGCGGCCACATCGGACTAACTCCGCAATCGGTACATCAGCTCGGCGGCTACAAGGTGCAGGGCAGAGGCGATGCCGCAGCACACCAGTTGTTGCAGGATGCACTGGCCTTGCAGAAAGCCGGGGCAGGCATGCTGGTATTGGAAGCGGTCCCGGCCGCTTTGGGGGGGGAGATAACGGCACAACTTGCTATTCCCACTATCGGCATCGGGGCGGGAGTGGCCTGTTCGGGTCAAGTGCTGGTTCTGCACGACATGCTCGGAATCTATCCCGGCAAGAAGGCGCGTTTTGTCAAAGACTTCATGCAGGGCGCAACTTCAATTTCACACGCGGTGGCGAACTATGTCGCCGAAGTTAAATCGGGTACGTTTCCAACTGCGGAACACTCCTTCTGATGCAGAACATCCACACCGTTGAAGCACTTCGCGCACGTTTGGCGAACGAGAAATCTGTAGCCTTCGTGCCTACTATGGGCAATCTGCATGAGGGCCATCTTGAACTTGTGCGTGTTGCGCGGGCGCGGGGAAAATTAGTTGCAGTCAGTATTTTTGTTAATCCGCTGCAATTCGGTCCCAACGAAGATTTCGATAAATACCCGCGCACGCTGGAAGCGGATTGCGCAAAACTGGCAGGGCTGGCGGATATTGTATTCGTGCCCCCGGTCGCCGAGATGTACCCCGAAAGTCAAACGCTCTTTGTGGAACCGCCACCGATATCCGGTGAGTTATGCGGGGAATTCCGTCCGGGGCATTTTCGCGGTATGGCGACCGTGGTGCTGAAATTGTTCAATTTAGTTCAACCGCAGAAGGCGATTTTTGGCAAGAAAGATTATCAACAGCTTGCCATTATTCGCCAGATGGTTATCCAGTTCAATCTGCCCATCGAGATCATCGGCGCCGAGACGGTGCGCGCAGAAGATGGATTGGCGCTTTCTTCACGCAACCAATATTTGTCGGCTGACGAAAGAACCGAAGCTATATTCCTGAGTCGAACGCTGGGTCGTGTGCGCGATGCCTTGGCGGAGGGTGAAGTCAGATACGCAAAGCTGGAAGCCGAAGCCTGCGAGGCGCTTGCCAAGCGCGGGTGGGCGGTGGAATATGTCGCGGTACGCAGGCAAACCGATTTGGGTATTCCGGTTAAGGGTGAGCGTAATTTGGTGGTGCTGGCCGCTGCCCGATTAGGTGCCACCCGGCTTATCGATAATTTGGAAATTTGTCTTTAGCGTCCGGACGTTTATAATGCGCGCCCCGCCTCTAGGGCGGAATTAAAGAATGCCCCTCGATTTTGAACATTCCGCCGCGTGCGGGATGTTGGAAGGGGGAAGAGGAGGTGACCATGCAACGAACCATGCTACAAGCCAAATTGCACCGCGTGCGCGTGACGCAATCGGAGCTGCATTACGAGGGTTCGTGCGCCATCGACGACAATCTGTTGGACGCTTCCGGAATCCGGGAATATCAGCAGATCGACATCTACAACGTCACCAATGGCGAGCGTTTTACCACCTATGCCATCCGTGCCCAACGCGGTTCGCGCACCATCTCGGTAAACGGCGCGGCGGCACACAAAGCGAACCCGGGCGATATCCTCATCATTGCGGCATATTCGATCTATTCCGACCTCGAACTGCAGAAATATCATCCCGCATTGGTCTATGTGGACGAGCACAACGCCATCATCGCCAAGCGCGAAAATATCCCGGTTCAAGCGGCTTAAAGCATCCTCGCTGGCCGTTTGTCTGGATAAATTGCTTCCAGGGGAAATCATACAAAATCAGTTTGTTGCAGAATTTCAGCGCGCCCGTTCAGGTTGCTTGCGTATTGACTGGATTCCGCGCGAGGCGTAGCCTCGCACAGCTAAAAACTGCTTGAACTTACAGGGATATATGAAAAAGAATCTGGCCATCTTTGGATTGATATTGGGCATCGTTCTTGCGCATTCTGCTGTTGCGGCAGACAAACCAGCGGTGAAACCGAACGAGAGTAAATCCGCCAAGGCCGTGCGCCAAGCACAGGTACTGGTACAGACCGGCAAATTTGCCGATGCTTTTGCGTTATTGCAACCTTTAGAATTTGAATTATCCGGTGATGTTGTTTTTGATTATCTGCTGGGAATCAGCGCGGTCAATGCAGGCAAACCGGACAGAGCCACCCTCGCGTTAGAACGGGTGGAAGCGGTAGCACCCGAATACGGCGAGGTTAGATTATGGCTGGGTATTGCCTACTTCCAGTCCGGCGACATGGACAGAGCAAAAAAATCCCTGACCGGATTGTTGCGGCAAGCCAAGATTTCTACCCAATCAAAAAACACAGCGAATCAATATCTGACCGTCATCAAACAGCAGGACGAAACACGTCTTGCGGAAGCGAAAAAAGCAAAACAGCCAAGCTTGCTGGGAGCGATCGAGTTCGGGTTGGGTAACGACAGCAACATTACGAGCGGCCCCAAGAATTATGTCGATGCTTACACGACCTCGTTTAGCGCGCCACCCCAACCCCCGCTTCCTCCAAGCAACATTTCGGCGCGGTTTGCCCAAATCAATGGCAACGTCGAGGGCCGTATTCCATTCTCAAGCGCGGGTAACTTTGCCTATGCCTCGTTAGACTCTAATAACCGCGCATACCTAAAATACGCAATGATGAATTCGCACGCCAACACAGTGAAGGGGGGTGTCAATCTGCAATCGGGAATGAATACCTATCGCTTTGACCTCTCCAGACGCGACTACCGGCAACTCGGAACAGCCGCGAGCCAAGGTTACACCGGTGACAGCACGCAAAACTCGGCTACAGGCGATGCCCGATTTGCCCTGACCGAGCGTGACTATCTGGCCGTGTCGTTGCAGTACAACATGCCGCGTTACCCCACAACAAATGCGCAAGATACCAATCAGGTCGTTATCGGAACGAACTTCACTCACGTGTTTGAAGGGACAGGCTCACCGATGATTTATGTGGCGCTGAACCATACGCGCGACAAAGCGGTCAGACAGAGCTTGGACATGAAGGGCATCGATCAGACCGATGTGAGTCGCAATACGAATGCATTTATCGCGTATACACAATACACGCCGGTGCCCAGCGCGGATGTCACCGCGATGTGGATGCTCAGCATGCGGCGCGATAGCAGAGCGTTCGCGCGAAGCAATAACGAGGCGTTTGGCAATGACGATATGCAGGTGATGATGCTGGGCGTGAACTGGCGTCCTGCCAGTGATTGGCTAGTCAAGCCGCAACTTTTGCATATCCGAAACGCGTCGAACATTCCGTTGTACGTGTTTCAGAAGACCGAAGTGAGTGTCAGTGTAAAAAGGGATTTCAAATAGTTTTTTAATGATTGGAGGTGTGTCATGAAAACAATTTCATTGGTGTTGAGCATTGGCTTTGCCGCAGGGTTGATTTCAGTAAGTCATGCCGAGGATGTTACCCAAACTTCCGCTGAAAAATCGAAGGCCATAAAAAAAATGAATGCCGAAACGGCGCAGGTTAATAAAGGACAGCAAGGAAGCCTCCAGCCTGCCATCGGCCAACCCAAGCCGATGCCTTCAGTTGACGCCACACAACGTGTACCGTTGGACCCAAGTGTGACGCCAGTGAAACCGATCGCCCCGCCCACTTCAGCTGCAAATCCAAAATTAATTTTGACACCTACGCCGACTTTGGCACCTGCCCCCATAGTTACGACCAAACCGGCCATCACCACCATGCCGGTGATGGTCGTGCCCAAACCTATTGCTCCACCCGTTGCGATTGCATCGCCGGTTGCTATCGCTCCTCCCGTTGCAATCTCACCGCCGGTGATGGTCAAACCAATTACGCCACCGGTTGCAATCGCACCTCCGATAATGGTCAAGCCAGTCGCTCCGCCCGTGATGATCTCCCCAGTGTTACCACCCGTCACCGTGGCGCCGGTTGTACCCCCGGTCGCTGTGGTAGCACCCCCGGTTTTCACTCCGCCGCCCGTTGCTATCACTCCAGTGAGGCCGCCAATCATGGTGTTACCTCCGGTGACTTTGCCACCGGTAAGCACTAAACCGGTTGTCTCGTCTCCGGTCGTAAACTGCAAGACATTAAAAACCTGTTAATCCGAAAAGTTCAGATACTTTTTTGGATGATGGAGAGGAAACCATGACCAAGATATTTCTATCAATGCTCGCATTATTCTGCGCGTCTTTTACACACTATGCCGAAGCCGCCGTCGCGGGGCATTTCCAGTTTGTGGCAGGCGACGTGCGGGTCATTGCGGCGGATGGAAAAGTTCGTTTTGCGCGCAAAGGTGCGGAGGTGAGCGAGGGTGAGAGCATTTCCACCAACGCGACATCTTCCGCGCAAATCAGGATGGTAGATGAGGGACTCATCGTGGTGCGTCCGGATACGCGGCTAAAGGTCACGACTTTCGTGTTCAATGGCAAGGCGGACGGAACAGAGCGCAGTCTGTTTTCCTTGGTCAAAGGCGGTTTTAGAGCGATCACCGGCATCATTGGGCGCGTCAACAAAGAGCACTACAAAATCGAAACGCCCACAGCCACCATTGGCATACGCGGCACCGACCATGAGCCCACGTTTATTCCCAATCCGCCTCGGGGAAAAGTTGCCATCGCGGAGCCGGGCACGTATGACAAAGTGAACAGCGGAGCCGCAGTTCTTTCCACAGCAAACGGCATGGTGGTGATCAATCCCAACCAAGCCGGATTCGTACCGAATATTCCCAATGCGGCACCCACCGTGCTTGCAGTTATTCCGGCATTTTATAAAGTCGATCAAGGCAAAGACGAGCCACAGATTCTTCCCGGTGCGCGGCTGAAAGAAGACGGCGGGGCAAGTTCTTTGCAATCATCCACAGTTAAAAAAGAGATTGAAACACCGGGAATAAAAAAAGGTGCGGAAAATTCGCCCAGTAAAGCGGGCGTGCTGGAATCGGGCGGAACTGCAAAAAGCCTCTCAGGCACGATCATCAATCCAACAACAAAATCCGGAGCAACTCTGACACCGCTGAATACAGGAACGGCTACGACACCCATTGTGACGGGCACCTCGTCAACGACGCTGAAACAACCGTCACTCAACACACTGACACCTGTCACGACAATCGCCCCGGCTACAACGGTTACAAAAACGTTGTCAACGACGATCACTCCCATCGTGGCGCCCGTAGTTGCACCAACAATCACCTCGGCGACCAAAACATTAACCACCACAATCTCGCCGATTATTGCGCCAACCGTAGCACCGGCGGTCATTTCGATAATACCAATTGTTGCACCGTCGCCCATCTTGGTTGAGCCTGTTGTTGTGTCACCCACAATCACCACGACGACCAAGACCTTAACAACCACGATCACGCCGATCATTGCGCCAACCCTAACGACAATCGCACCGGCTCCGACTCCTATTACGACAACAATAATCGTTGCGCCGACAACCACCATTCAACCGACCACCAAGACGATTTCACCGACGCTGATTTACTCGGATCGACGTTTGAAGCAGAACATCAAACGTGTTGGTACTCATCCTCTTGGAATCGGAATTTACGAGTTCGATTATGTATGGGGTGAACATGCCACGGGTGTGATGGCGGATGAGGTAAAGCAAGTGTTGCCTGAAGCGGTCATCCGCGATGCAAGCGGTTATGACAAGGTCGACTACAGCAAATTGAACTGATCAAAAAAAAGTTGCCACCCAAACGAAAGCCCCGCCGAAGCGGGGCTTTCGTTTGGGTGAATACGAAGAACTTAAATTCGTTTTGCCAGTTCGGCCGCTTTGCCGATATAGGTTTGCGGGCTGAGTGCTTGCAGGCGTTGTTTTTCGCTGTCGGGGATGTCCAGTGTCTGAATGAATGCCGCCAGACTTTCCCGGTTGATGCCGCCTTTGCCGCGCGTGAGTTCCTTGAGCTTGTCGTAGGCATTCTCGATGTTGTAACGACGCATCACAGTCTGGATCGGTTCCGCCAAAACTTCCCAACTGTTGTCCAGGTCTTCCGCAAGCCGTAGCGGATTGGCTTCCAACTTGTTCAGCCCTTTTAGGCACGATTCATACGCCAGCAGGGTGTAGCCCAATGCCACACCCATGTTGCGCAACACGGTGGAGTCGGTCAGGTCGCGTTGCCAGCGCGAGACCGGTAGCTTCTCGGAGAGGTGTCGCAGCAGCGCATTCGCCAGGCCGAGGTTGCCTTCAGAATTCTCAAAATCGATCGGGTTGACTTTGTGCGGCATGGTGGAGGAACCGACTTCTCCCGCTACCACTTTCTGTTTGAAGAATCCCAGCGAGATGTAGCCCCAGATATCGCGATTCAAATCAACGAGGATGGTGTTGGCTCGCGCATAGGCGTCATACAACTCGGCCATGTAATCGTGTGGCTCGATCTGGATGGTGTAAGGATTGAAGCTGATTCCTTGAGCCTCGACGAAACGTTTGGCAAAACTTTCCCAGTCCACCTCGGGATAGGCAGATAAATGTGCGTTGTAATTGCCCACCGCGCCGTTGATCTTTCCAAGAATTTCGACCGAAGCGATGCGGGCGTGGGCGCGGCGCAGGCGATACACCACGTTGGCCATCTCTTTGCCCAGCGTGCTGGGCGTGGCGGTCTGTCCGTGGGTGCGGCATAACATCGGCACACCGGCGTGTTCGTGCGCGAGATGTTGCAAACGCTCGATCAGCACATGCAACGTGGGCAACATCACCGCATCGCGGGCATGCAACAACATCAGCGCATGGCTCAGGTTGTTGATGTCTTCCGAGGTGCAGGCGAAATGGATGAACTCCAGTGCCTTCGCGGTTTCAACATTCTCGGAGAGTTTTTCGCGCAACCAATATTCGATGGCCTTGACATCGTGGTTGGTGCGGCGCTCGATGGCCTTGATCTGTACGGCGTCGGCTTCGGAGAAGTGTACGGCTAACTGGTCCAAGTCGGCGAGTGTGGCAGCGGAGAAGGCAGGCAATTCCCCAATGCCGCTTTCGGCACTCAAGGCTCTCAACCATTCGATCTCGATCAGCACGCGGTAGCGGATCAAACCGTATTCGCTGAAATAGCCGCGCAAGGCGTCGACCTTGCCGTGGTAGCGCCCGTCGAGCGGGGAGAGCGCGGTGAGTGCAGAGAGTGTCATGGTGTATTTGCCAGAAAAGTTCAGGCGCGCATTTTACGTGAAACAGACCTGAAACGCAGGCTCACGCGGAGACCGGATTCAGATGCAGCGTGCGCGTGGGAAAGGGGAACTCCGCGCCATGCCGGGCTACGATTTCGGATACACGCAGCAGTAGTTCCTGCTTGAGCGAATGGAATTTTTCCAATTCGGTGGTTTTGCTGAATGCCTGAATGATGAACTCAAGCGAGGAATCGGCGAACTGGTCGAAGGCCACGATGACAGCCTGCCCGTTGTCGATCTCCGGGTGTTTGTGCAGCATGTTTTTCACGTCATCGACGATGAGACTCATCTTGCCGATGTCATCGTAGCGCAGGCCTATGGTCGTGCGAATGCAGCGATGCGACATGCGCGACGGGTTCTCCACCACGATGGACGTAAACAAAGCATTGGGCACGTAGATCAGCGTCATGTTGGCCGAGCGAATCTGGGTCTGGCGCCAGCCGATGTGTTCCACCTTGCCTTCGATTTGCTTGTCCGGTGAACGCACCGTCTCGCCCACATTAAACGGCCTATCCAGATGGATCATCAGTCCGCCAAAGAAATTCGCCAGCAGGTCTTTGGCCGCGAAGCCGACCGCAATGCCGCCCATGCCGCCGAACGCCAATACTCCGGAGATGCTGAATCCCAATGTTTGCATCACGGCCAGCGCGGCGAGTACCACCACCACGATGCGCGCCACCTTGCTCATGCCATTGATCGTGGTGCGATCAATGTTGCCGCCTGCCTGGGCGCGGACGTCGATATAGTTTTCAGCGAATACGCGGATCAGTTTGAACAGGAACCAGGCGACACACAACACGATGCCGATGCTGCATGCCGGTGCGATGTATTCGAGTAACTGCTCGCCGGTCTGGCGATGCAGCAAATGCAGCGCGGTGGAAAGACCCCCCAGCCAGATCAGCACGGGCAGCGGTTTTTTCGCCGCTTCAATCAGCGCGTCATCCCAGATGTTGCTGGTGTGTGCCGCGACGTTTTCGGCATGTTGCAACGCGCGGCGAGAGAGGTAATGTGCCGCAATCGTTGCGGCGAGCACCAGCAACAAACGGATGATATCGGGACTCAGATGGATGGACATGGGGATTCCTTGAATGACTATTGGATGATGCCGCCACCCAAACAAACTTCACCGTCGTACACCACCACAGACTGTCCGGGCGTTACCGCCCATTGCGCTTCGTCGAAAGTGAAATGTGTCGTACCGGCATCACCGATTTTGATGCGGCAGGCTGCATCCTGTTGCCGGTAACGCGTTTTGGCGGCGTAGTTGCGTGTGCCCTGCGAAACATGGCCGCTGATCCAGTGCATCTCCAGCGCATCCAGTTGCGGGTTGAGCAGCAGCGGATGGTCGTGACCTTGCACCACGATCAGGCGATTGCCGGGCATGTCTTTGCCCGCCACAAACCACGGTTCACCTGTGGTCTCGCGTGATCCGCCGATGCCCAAGCCTTGGCGCTGTCCGAGGGTATAAAACGACAAACCGATGTGTTGTCCGACAACCTTAAGGTCGGGAGTGATCATGTCGCCGGGTTGGGTGGGTAAGTAGCGGGTCAGAAATTCGCGGAACGGGCGCTCGCCGATGAAGCAAATGCCGGTGCTGTCTTTCTTGGCATGGTTGGCCAGATGGTGTTGACGCGCGATGTCGCGCACTTGGGATTTCAACAGCCCACCCAGCGGGAACATGGCTTTGCTGAGTTGTTGCTGGTTCAAGCGGTGCAGGAAATAACTCTGGTCTTTGCTGTCATCCTCTGCCTTGAGCAGTTGGAACAGCCCATCCTGTTCGCGCACCTTGGCGTAATGCCCGGTGGCAATCGCGTCTGCACCCAGACGGATGGCATGATCCAGAAAGGCTTTGAACTTGATCTCAGAGTTGCACAAGATGTCCGGATTTGGCGTGCGTCCTGCGCCGTATTCACGCAGAAAATAACTGAACACGCGGTCTTTGTATTCCGAGGCGAAATTCACCGCCTCGATGGGGATGCCGAGGGTGTCGGCTACTGAAACCGCATCGATCAGGTCCTGGCGCGAGGAACAATATTCGCTGTCGTCATCGTCCTCCCAGTTTTTCATGAACAGGCCGATGACCTCGTATCCCTGTTGTTTTAACAACAAGGCTGTTACGGAAGAGTCCACGCCGCCAGACATGCCGACGACGACACAGGATTTACGATTGCTTATCACGATTGCTCTTTAACTCCCGTTTGCGGGGGAAAGCTGGATAGGAGGACGAACTTGCTCATTACTCATAATGGGTGATCAGGTCTAAGGGGTAGCGTTTGCCGGCGAGATAATCTTCCACGCAACGCAGGATCAGCGGGCTGCGATGACGGGCAGACGTCGCGCGTATCTCGTCAGGCGTCATCCACACAGCGCGCACGATACCTTTGTCCAATGCGCGTTCGGGGTGATGGGCGAGAATACTTCCGCCAAAAGCGAAACGCAGATAGGTGGTATCCGATGCGATGGAATGCCAACGGTAGACACCGAGCAGATATTCCGGCTCGAATTCATAAGCCGACTCTTCCAGTACTTCACGCACGGCTCCTGCGGCCAAGGTTTCATCGGGTTCCCAATGGCCGGCGGGTTGGTTGAACAGCAGGCCTTGCGGGGTATGTTCTTCCACCAGCAAGAATTTGCCATTCTGTTCGAGGACGGCGGCGACGGTGGTGTGGGGTTTCCAGATCATGACGAGATTTTAAACGAAAAAAAAGCAGGGTTCCCCCTGCCTTTTTTGGACGCTACTAAATTACTTGGCAGCGGCTGGTGCAGCTTCAGGAGTAGCTGCTTTGTCATGGTGGTGTTCTTCGTGGTGTTCTTCGTGCTCTTCTTTTTTCTCTTTCTTGGATTTTTTAGCTGCTTTCTCGGCGTCTTTTTTAGCTTTCTTGGCAGCTTTTTCAGCAGCTTTCTTTGCTTTACGCTCTTCCTTGGATGCATCCGTGTGCTCTTCTTTGCTTTCGTGCTTTGCTTCATGTTTGTGCTCTTCAGCCTTAGCAGGAGCAGCGGCAGCAGGTGCAGCAGCGGCAGCAGGTGCAGCTACGGCAGCAGGAGCAGCTACGGCAGCAGGAGCAGCTGCAGCTGGATTGGCGTGTTCGTCAGCAACAGCGGAAAAAGAAACAGCAGCAAATGCGGCAACGATCAGTGTGGACAACAGTTTCATGTAGGACTCCAATTATTAGTAGGTTGGTAAACGTTTATGACACTACGCGTGTCGGGTGCAGAAACGCGACTACTCTTTATCGCGTTGACAGCAGTTGCAAATGTAAAGAAAAGTTCATTGTGTTGGTGCCGGGGGGGGGGATCGAACCCCCACGCCCTTTCAGGCACTGGATTTTGAGTCCAGCACGTCTACCAGTTCCATCACCCCGGCATGGGAAGGGCGCGAATTATCCATGAAACGCCCGGCTTCATCAACTACAATGCGCGACTTTATTTTTGCCCGTGTATTTGGCCTGACATGCGTACCGAAGATTTTGACTTCGAACTGCCCGAGCGATTGATCGCGCAGCATCCGCCCGCACAGCGGGGGGCAAGTCGTTTGTTGTGTATCGGTCACGAGTCCGGCGAAGACCGCAGGTTCGCCGAGTTGCCGCAGTTTTTGCGCGAGCATGATGTGCTGATATTGAACGACACCCGGGTTTTGAAAGCGCGGCTGTTCGGAACCAAAGAAACAGGCGGCCAGGTCGAAGTGATGGTCGAACGCGTATTGGGAGAGCACGAAGTTCTGGCCCAGGTGCGGGCCAGCAAAACACCCAAAACGGGAAGTAGTTTTTTGCTGGCCGACGCGGTTCGCGCGACCGTGCTGGGGCGACAAGGCGAATTTTTCCATCTGCGTTTTGAAGGCGGAGATTCAGTCGATACCGTGTTGGAGCGATATGGCAAATTGCCGTTGCCACCTTACATCACCCACAGCGCCGAAGCGGAAGACGAGGAGCGTTATCAAACCGTCTTCGCCCGAGAGAACGGCGCCGTTGCCGCGCCCACGGCAGGGCTGCATTTCGATCAGAGGATGCTGGAAACACTACACGCCAAAAAAATAAACATCGCCTATGTGACGTTGCATGTCGGTGCGGGCACTTTCAAACCGGTGCGTGCCGAGAACGTGGAAGAACATGTCATGCACAGCGAGCGTTATGACGTTCCACAAGTCACCGTGGAGGTCATCAACCGTGCCAAAGCCCAAGGCGGGCGTGTGGTGGCGGTGGGCACAACCAGTTTGCGCGCGCTGGAAAGTGCGGCAGTTGGCGGCGAGTTGATTGCCGGATCGGGTGAGACGCGTATCTTCATTACGCCCGGTTACCGTTTTAATGTTGTAGACGTGTTGCTGACCAACTTCCATTTGCCCCGCTCAACGTTACTAATGCTGGTGTGCGCCTTCGGCGGAATGGAAAAATTGCTCGCTGCCTATCGGCATGCGGTGGCACAGGAATATCGCTTCTTCAGTTACGGCGACGCGATGCTGATCGAAAGAGAATTATGAAATTTACCCTGCACAACACCTCGGGTGCTGCCCGACGCGGCACTCTTGAACTGGCCCACGGCAAGGTCGAGACGCCGGCCTTCATGCCGGTGGGAACCTACGGCACAGTGAAGGCGATGTCGCCACAGGAATTGCAGGACATCGGCGCGCACATCGTGCTCGGCAATACCTTCCACTTGTGGCTACGTCCGGGCTTGGAGGTGATCGCGGCACATGGCGGCTTGCATCAGTTCATGAGTTGGGAGGGCCCCATTCTTACCGACTCCGGCGGATTCCAAGTGTTTAGCCTGGGCGAGTTGCGCAAGATCACCGGAGGCGGGGTCGAGTTCAGATCGCCGGTGAACGGTGACAAATGTTTCCTGTCGCCGGAAGAGTCCATGCGCATCCAGCGCGTGCTGAATTCCGACATCGTGATGATTTTCGACGAGTGCACGCCTTATCCGGCGGACGAACAGGTGGCGGGCGTGTCCATGCGTCTCAGCCTGAGCTGGGCTGAGCGCAGCAAGAAGGCGCACGAGGGTAATCCAAACGCACTGTTCGGTATCGTGCAGGGCGGCATGCACGAACACCTGCGTGATGAATCGCTGGCCGGATTGAAGGATATCGGCTTCGACGGATTTGCCATCGGCGGGCTCTCGGTGGGTGAGCCAAAAGACGATATGTTGCGCATCCTCAAACACACCGCACCGCAATTGCCGCAGGACAAACCGCGTTACCTGATGGGGGTGGGTACGCCGGAAGACTTGGTGGCAGCTGTAGCAGAAGGCATTGATATGTTCGACTGCGTGATGCCGACGCGCAATGCGCGCAACGGCCATTTGTTCACCCGCTTTGGCGACGTGCGCATCAAGAATGCGCAATACCGCATGGATACACGGCCTCTTGATCCTCAATGTAAGTGCTACACCTGCCAGAATTTCACGCGCGGATATTTGCACCATTTGCACCGCCTGGGCGAGATTCTCGGTGCGCGGCTCAATACCCTGCACAACTTGCATTATTACCAAGAGTTGATGCGTGACATCCGTGCCGCCATTGAGGCCGGACGCTTTGCCGAGTTTCAGGTGGCTTTCCATCAGGCTCGCGCAGGGCGCGTTGCGTAAACTGTTCATGTTGGATAATGAGCAGGTATTCGATGAACCGAAAGTTTTGTTAGTCCATCGCCTAAATGCTTGAAGGATAATCATCGTGTCTAGGCAATCTAGACGCGCTAGCGCCCCACAGAGATTCGTGTCGCTTGACAATGTACCCCCCCCCCCCNNACCCCCGTTAGTATCCATTCCGCTCAGGTGGTTTCTAGGGTGTTGCGCATCATGTTCTGGCAAGTCTCACATTTATTAAGGGGGTGTTATGGCATTCGTTTATCTACGTCGAACAATAATTTTGCTGGCGCTAATGAGCGTGAGTGCTTGTGGCGGTGGTGGTAATGGCGCAGCACAAGCGCCAACAATCGAATATGCTCAATCGGTCAGCGTCGCCGACGGAACATTGGCTGATTACATGAATGCGGACTGGCTGTATCAAAATTACTTGGGTGAGTACGGTTTACCCGCAGAAGTAAAACCATTATTTATTCCCGAATTGCAGATGATGGCGAATGGCTTTGCGTTGCAATTTAAGCGCGGAGAGGATGTGCAATTGTCCGTCAAGCAGTTTCACCAAGGTGTAATGATGCTCAACGCAAGCGGACAAATGGCACAGTTTTTTATGCAGGTTAATCAGGATCCAGCAGGGTTCGTTAAATCGGCAACTGGGCAGGGTGGTGCACTGCGTGCGCCACCAGCAAATGGCGCAATAACGCTGCCGCCTTTAAGTGCGGCGGATCAAGCAAGTGTTGATCAAGCCAAATTGCGCATTGCACGAGAGGATGCGGAATGGGAGCGAGTACGTAAGGAATATGCGCTGCCCTATGAGTTGCCCGGTCGGGTTGAAAAATGGTTTATTTATAGCCCCGCCATGAAAAAAATTGGTGGGGGCCCGACAGGAGGCGCGCCAACTCCGCCAGCGTCGACACTTCCCAAATTTAATTTGAAGCAATGGGATTGGTGGAGTGGTGATTTTATGTACCTCGGCGGCGGCAATCCCTTTGGGCACGTTGCAATAGTGGACGCACGCGGCGGCATAGTTTCGATAATTGAGGCGCAGACCGACAGTGGTGTTCGGATATTGACGGGGACGGAGCTTGATGCTTGGGAAAGAGGTTACAGTAGTGTCGAAGGCTACCATGTGCCGCTCTGGTGGTATAACGGAAATGTGGTACGCCTCAACGCCGTTATGTACGCTAACTCCAAGATTGGGCAGAGGTACAACTGGCTGTTTTGGTACAAAACTTCAACTACCAGTACTTATTGTTCTCAGTTGATTTGGCAAGCCTATTATGTGCAGGGGTTCGATATGGATGCGGATGGTGGGGCGGTGGTATATCCGCGCGATCTAACGCGCAGTGGCTGGGTGTGGTTCTTTAGGAGCACTTGAAATGACAATGAAGACGCAAAAACTACTGATTGTCCTGTCTGTAGTGATGTCGACTGCTTGCGCAAAACAGGGGCTAGGCGATGCGGTGACTGTTACATCATGCGACAACACATTTGTTGTCGCCGATCAAGGTTGGATTAAATTATTCGAGCATGAGTTGGGAGGTACACATGCAAAATTGGTGCGTGACATAAACGTACCCGAAGGTGGGGTGCTGTCAGCGAACTATTTATGTGGGCGTAATGAGATTGTGAATGATTATGCTTTCCGAGGGCGCGGAGGGGTGGTTGACCATCAGGATGAGGGAATTGAAATTCGCCCGTTGAATGGGCGAATGGAACGTTATCCTTTCAATAAGGATGGTGCATCAAATCTGATTCCATACCGTAATGGTGTACTTTTCGATACAACATTGTTGCAAAAAGAACCCATTGATCCCAATTTGGGGTTTTTGAGTAAGCGCGAGCAAGCCTCAGGTGTACCGCTCACTGTTGGAAGTTATATAAGTGATAGGAAGCGGGATGTGAAGGCCACCCATCATGTGTTTACTTGGTTACGTTTTTTTGATCTTGATCAGCGCAAGGTGACGCGTTCCTATCGGCATGATTCGGCATCCGTGAATTGGTTGGAGGGGGATGCCTTAATCACAAAGGGCGTAGCACTATCAAGCCTAGATTTAATAACAGATTTCCGAGTAGGTATTTATGAATTTCCTGAAGATGCTCTCAAGTCGGCGAAAGGAAGGTTGGATTTTAGAGGTGGGGTGATTTTGCGTGCTATGGGGAACTTTTATGCTGTGGCCAGTGAGCGTGCTCCTAAGTCTGGGGTGGGGCCATTTGGCAGGCCTTATATGCGCCAATTACTTCCGACCGGCATGGCACCCAGCAAGCCCAGTCAGTGCAAATGTATGGCTATTTACAAGTTAGATTTTGAGCATGGTGAATGGCGCGAAAGGTTAAGAATTCCCTATGACGACATTACCTATGCGATAGATCGGGGTGAGTTTATTTACCTTTTTACCCGAGCCAGCGGGAAGGTGCTGCGCTATGACACACAGGCCAACACGTTTGAAGAAATCCCTTTTGACACGGGCGGCAGGTCAGTCATAGCAGCTAGTTATACTGGCGACAACTTTGTTCTGATTTTTGGCGTAACTACCAGCATCAAGCCGCCACCAGATCGAAACGGCCCCTATCGCACAACCGCCAGCATGATGGTGGTGAGTCAGGATTTCCAGCAACACAGCCAGCCTGTTGATTTTGGATATGTTGGCTATCTTGGAATCACGACTCAACAACGCCAAAAGTTGGAGGGAGAGTCCATCGCGCTTAATGAATTCGAGGATGAATAATGAAGCAGCAATTCCTAATACAGCTTGCGACATTGCTGTTGATCTCTTCGTCAGCATTTGGTCAGTCGGTTTTTTGGTATGACGGCGATACACAAATTCCATTGTGGGCGGTGGAAGCAGGTAGCTCTCCTTTGGTTTTCAGAGAAACATCAGCGTTATCTGGCCCAAAGCTGCGTTTAACAGGACGTGTGATCGTTCGCTTCCATTCACAACCAAGTGCAGAACTTCAAGCTCGGCTAATTTCATATTACGGATTACGCTTTGAACGCGATATGGGGCTTGGTGCAGTCATATGGTTGTACTCTGCTCCTAACGTTGCCGATTCACTTATGCTGGCTAACCGATTGGTGGAGTCAGGTGAAGTTGCCGCCGCCTTTCCAGATTGGGAAGATGTGCGCTAATTTATTGCGCGTTATCTGCCTTGTTGCATACTTGGCTTTGTTGGAAGGGTGTGGTGGTGGGGGTAATTCACCCCCCGACCCGCTTACCAGCCAGCAGTGGCATTTGGGAATTGCGCCAGAACACAAAGTGTTTGCTCATGCCAACATACCACTAGGCTGGACGGGGCGAGGTGTGTTGGTCTCTGTGGTCGATAACGGTATCGACATTCATCACGAAGATTTGGTATTGAATATAGGACAAGGAAGTTTCAGTTACCTTCCTGAAGAATATGACTTTACTGATGCGGATCACGGCTCGGCAGTTGCCGGGTTGATTGCGGCAACAGACCATAATGGGCGAGGTGGCCGAGGTGTTGCACCCGATGCGCAGGTAATCGGTTTTAATGCTTTACGCGCTCCCTCTATGAGTAACTTTGCGGATGCGCTAACACGCCATAAAGACCGTGTTTCTGTTTCTAATAATTCTTGGGGTGATTTCAATTCGTGGGGTGAGCCGCTGGCGTTGCGTACTCTGGTAGAGGCGGCGTTGGCGGAAGGTACAAACAAGGGGCGTAATGGAAAGGGTGTCGTGTATGTGTTTTCGGCTGGCAATGGCGACACGGCTGCTGGTGGCTTGCCTTCTGACAATGTGAACTACAGTGGGCTTGTAAATAATCGCTACACCGTGCCTGTGTGTGCAACTGATGAATTTGGTAAAAAAGCATCGTATTCTGAAACAGGGGCGACACTAATTGTCTGCGCGCCATCGAAAGGGGCGAGTGGCTTGGGCATAGTGACGACGGATGCTTCCAGTGATAAAGGCTACAACCCGAAAATTTTCAAAAACGATTTGGCTGATATTGGCTATACACGCAAATTTGGGGGTACGTCCGCATCTGCTCCCATCATCTCTGGCGTGGTGGCGCTGATGTTGGATGCCAACCCAAATTTAAGCTGGCGCGATGTGAAAGCCATTCTTGCCGCCAGCGCGCAACGCAACGATCCGCAGGATAAGGATTGGTCAATAAATGCTGCTGGGCTGCATATTAACCACCGTTACGGCTTCGGATTAGTGGATGCCAGCCATGCGGTCAATCTGGCGCAAACCTGGCGTTCATTTGGTGCGGAGGCGTCTGTCTCATACCAACTGCCAGTGAATCAGACGATACCGGATGACAATCCGCAAGGGATTGAAAGCGCCATTGACGTTGCTGAAGATATGGCAGTCGAATTCGTTGACATCTATTTTGATGCGCCCGACCACCTGCGTTTGGGCGACTTGGAAATTATATTGATTTCCCCCTCGGGCACACAAAGCGTTCTGGCAGAACTTCATGAGCAAAGCTTTGCGGTATTTCGATATCGAAATTGGCGTTTTGGTTCAGCCCGCCATCTGTCGGAGCGTTCACGCGGTCGTTGGCGACTTTCAGTCAAGGATAAGCGCGCGGGGGAGGTTGCACCGTGGGTTTCGTGGGGCATTAAGATTCACGGACATACTTCAGTTATTCCAAACCAGCTGACGCGCCATCGAAACAGTTTATAGCGCCGGGGGTAATCAATCGGTCATCCCTTCCATGTTAGAATGCGCGCCTTTATTTTTTGTCACCCCTTTTGGAGAGTAATCAAATGATTTCAATCAGCGAATTGTTTATCGGCAATGCCTACGCGGACGGTGCTGCACCAGCCGCTTCTGGCGGTGGTTTTCTGGAGTTTCTGCCCTTGATCGCCTTGTTGGCTGTTTTTTACTTCCTTATCCTGCGTCCGCAACAAAAGCGTGCCAAGGAACACAAGGCATTGGTTGAGTCGCTGCAAAAGGGCGATGAAGTGGTCACTGCCGGTGGTGCGTTGGGAAAGGTGGAAAAAGTCAGCGATGACTACGTGGCGATCGTGATCGCCGAGAACGTGGTCATCCAAGTGCAGAAATTTGCGATCCAGACCGTATTGCCCAAAGGCACCATCAAATCCATCTAAGGCGATTATTTTTGCGATGAATTTACGTGGCTCGATTCCCTCACATCAATCCTCTCCCACATGCGGGAGAGGAGGCAATCGAATCGCTGCGCGAACTTTTTAACTCTGTCGTAAGCAAGGTGCTGCAATGAACCGTTACCCGCTCTGGAAATACCTGCTGATCCTGTTCACACTCCTCATCGGTTTGGTTTACGCCTTGCCCAATCTGTACGGTGAAGCGCCCGCCGTGCAGGTGTTGCCGCTGAGGTCGAACCTGAAAGCAGACACGGTTTTGCTGAGTCGTGTGGAAGAAGCCTTGCGGGCCGCACAACTGACACCGGATGCGGTATCGCTCGACGCGACCAGCGTGAAAGCGCGTTTTGCCGATACCGATAGCCAGATCAAGGCCAAAGACGTATTGCATGCCCAACTGGGCGAAGACTATGTGGTGGCGCTGAATCTGTTATCGCGTTCACCGGCATGGTTGACCGGGCTGAATGCGCTACCCATGTACCTCGGCCTTGACTTGCGCGGCGGTGTTCACTTCCTGATGCAGGTGGACATGAAAGCGGCGTTGGACAAAGCGCTGGAATCTTCTTCCAGCGACCTTCGCAGCACCCTGCGTGAGGCCAATATCGCTTACGCCGGCGTGAGCCGCGAGGGCAGCGAGATCACCACCAAGTTCCGCGATGCGGAAGCAAGGGCCAAGGCAGAAACAGAGCTGAAGCAGCGTTTTGCCGGTTTGGCTTTTGTCACGCGCGAAGTCGCCAATGAATATTTGCTGGTGGCGACGCTCAAACCGCAAGAACAGACACGCATTCAGGAATCCGCCGTGCAACAGAACTTGGTCACACTGCGAAACCGGGTGAATGAGCTGGGTGTGGCCGAGCCGGTGATCCAGCAACAAGGTGTGGATCGGGTGGTGGTGCAATTGCCCGGCGTACAAGACACGGCACGTGCCAAGGATATTTTGGGACGCACGGCGACCCTGGAAGTGCGTCTGGTGGATGATGAACATCAAATCGGTTTTGGCTCGGTTGCCCCGTTTGGTACCGAGATTTTCAAAGAACGCGACGGCACCCCATTGCTGGTCAAGAAGAGTGTGTTGCTGACGGGCGAGCGCATCAACGATGCCCAACCCGGTTTCGATAGCCGCAACAACGAACCGGCCGTACACATCAATCTGGATGCGGTGGGCGCGCGCAAATTCAAAGAAGCGACGCGTGAGAATGTCGGCAAACGCATGGCCATCATCCTGTTCGAAAAGGGGCGCGGCGAAGTGGTCACCGCGCCGGTGATCCGCGAAGAGATCGGCGGCGGACGTGTGCAGATCAGCGGCAGGATGGATACCACCGAAGCGCAGGACACCGCGCTGTTGTTGCGCGCCGGCGCGCTGGCAGCACCGATGGAGATTATCGAAGAACGTACTGTTGGTCCGAGCCTGGGCGCGGACAACATCCAACGTGGTTTTGATTCCACCAAGATCGGCTTCATCGCCATCGCCATCTTCATGATCGCCTACTACCTGCTGTTCGGCGGCGTATCGGTATTGGCGCTGGGTGCTAACCTGTTGCTGCTGGTGGCCTTGCTGTCCATGCTGCAAGCCACGCTGACCCTGCCCGGCATGGCGGGTATCGCACTGACGCTGGGTATGGCGATTGATTCCAACGTGCTGATCAACGAACGTATCCGCGAGGAGCTGCGCAACGGTGTGCCGCCGCAAACCGCGATACACGAAGGTTACGAACACGCGTTCGCGACCATTCTCGACTCCAACATCACCGCGCTGATCGTCGGTATCGCGCTGTTCATGTTTGGCTCCGGACCGGTGAAGGGCTTTGCGGTTGTGCTGTGTCTGGGCATCCTGACTTCGATCTTCAGTGCGGTGCTGGTTTCACGCATGCTGGTCAATATGATCTACGGCAGCAAGGTGCGTCTGAACAAAGTCGCAATAGGTTAAAAATACTCGCGCAGCGAGACGATTGTTCCTTCGCCCGCTTGGTGGGAGAAGATTTGGGTGAGGGAAGCGAGCATGGCTTCTCATGCTCGTTAGGTTAAGGGAATCAACAATGGAATTTTTCAAGATTAAAAAAGACATCCCCTTCATGAGTTATGGCCGTTACACCACGGCCATCTCACTGGTGACATTTCTGCTGGCGGTATTTTTTCTGGTCACCAAAGGATTGAATTTTGGCGTGGATTTCACCGGCGGTACGGTGATTGAAGTGCACTACGCCCAATCGGCTGATCTGAACAAAGTACGCGACGAGCTGTCGCGCATTGGTTTGCATGATTCGTTGGTGCAAAATTTTGGTTCCAGCAAAGACGTGTTGATCCAGGTACCGCTCAAACAGAACAAGGTGGGTGCCAAACTTTCCGAACAAGTGCTGGAAACATTGAGAGCACAGGATGCCAGCGTCGAATTGCGCCGGGTCGAATTCGTCGGGCCGCAAGTTGGCAAGGATTTGGTGGAAAACGGCGCAATGGCCTTGCTGCTGGTTTCGCTGGGTATCGTCGGTTATCTGTGGATGCGCTTCGAATGGAAATTCGGCGTGGCGGCGATCATCGCCAACTTGCATGACGTGGTTATCATCCTGGGGTTCTTCGCGTTCTTCCAGTGGGAATTCTCGTTGTCTGTGCTGGCGGCGGTGTTGGCCGTGCTGGGGTATTCGGTGAACGAATCCGTGGTGGTGTTTGACCGGATCCGCGAGAACTTCCGCAAGATGCGCAAGACCGAAGTTGCCGAGATCATCGACAACGCTATCACCCGCACCATGTCGCGCACCATCATCACCCACGGTTGCACGCAGATGATGGTGACCTCCATGTTGTTCTTGGGCGGCGCCACTTTGCATTACTTTGCCCTGGCTCTGACCATCGGCATTCTGTTCAGTATCTATTCCTCGGTACTGGTTGCCAGCCCGTTGCTGATGATTTTTGGCGTATCGCGCGAGGATTTCATCAAGCCCGAAAAGACCGAAGCAGAAGAAGTTCTGCCCTAACTTTTCGCCTCAATAGCCCCTCTCCCACCGGGGGAGGGGTTGGGGAGGGGGAACAATCTTGGAATACCGCTGAACATGGAAATTATCACCGCGTTTTTTGACATCGTTCTTCATCTGGATGCGCACCTGCTGGCATTAGTGCAGGATTACGGCGTATGGGTCTACGCCATCTTGTTTGTCATTATCTTCGCCGAGACCGGTTTGGTTATCGCACCTTTTCTTCCGGGTGATTCGCTGTTGTTCGTGACAGGTGCGCTGTGCGGCATGGGTTCGCTGGAATTGGATATCCTGATGCCACTGCTGATACTTGCAGCTTTCAGCGGAGACAACACCAACTACTGGATCGGCCGCCTGCTCGGTTTGCGTTTGCTTAACCACGCGAGCCAGCGACTCATCAAACACGAACATCTGGACAAGACGCATTTGTTTTTCGACAAACACGGCGGCAAGACCATCATCTTCGCGCGCTTCCTGCCCATCATCCGCACCTTCGCACCGTTCGTTGCGGGCATCGGCACCATGCAATACCGTTCGTTCGTGATGTTCAGCGCGCTCGGCAGTTTTGCCTGGATTGGCAGTTTGACTGTGGCGGGATATTTCTTCGGCAACATCCCCATCATCAAAAACAACCTCACGCTGATGATCCTTGTCATCATCGTCGTGTCGTTCATCCCCGCGATACTTGAGTTCATCAAACATCGCCGACAGGCGGCGAAGTAGTTTGTTATTCCCGCGCAGACGGGAATCGGGTCATTCAAAAACTCATTTTGTTTAAATCCGCCGGATTCCCGCTTGCGCGGGAATGACGGAAATGCGCTGCGTCGTCAAGCTGTGCAACTTCTTGGCATCCCAATATTGTATTGCCCACTCCAAGATTTTCCGCACATCGCTGTTTTGCAGTTCGCTGGGCGGATGTTGCTGTAGAAAATCCAACACTCGAAGCAATGTGGCACCAGATTGGGACACATCCACGGGTGCAGCCAGAGTCTGCTTGCTCAACTTCTCCCCGGCTTCGTTCACGGCGACAGGTAAGTGTTTGTAGGTTGGGCTAATCAAGCCCAACAAGTGTTGCAGATGAATCTGGCGCGCAGTGGAATTGAGCAGATCGGCACCGCGCACCACATGTGTGATGTTCTGGAAAGCATCATCCACCACCACCGCCAACTGATAAGCGAACAATCCATCCGCGCGTTTCACCACGAAATCACCAAATTCAGTTTCCAGATTCTGGGTGATGCGACCTTGTAGCGAGTCGGTGAACGTAACGGACCTTCCCCCATCCCCACCCTTCCCCCGGGGGGAGAAGGGCTGCTCTTCCCTCTCCCGCCGGGGGAGGGATTGAGGCGGGGGGTAATCTGTGCGCACCCGCCAAGCACGTCCCTCACGCCCAAACTGAAGGCCATCGCGGCAGGTTCCCGGATACACCGGCCCTTCAATCCCATGCAATGCCGAATCCGCGATCTCCTTGCGTGTGCAACTACACGGATACACTGCACCGCTCGTTTGCAGTTTTTGCAGCGCTTCGTCATATGCCGCCGTGCGCTGGCTTTGGAAAATAACAGGTTCATCGCTATGCAGACCGAATACTTCCAACGTGCGCAGAATCTCGTCCGCCGCACCCGGAACACAGCGTGGCGTATCAAGGTCTTCCATACGCACCAGCCAGATGCCGTGATGATGTTTTGCGTCGAGATAACTGCCGATGGCGGCGACGAGTGAGCCGAAGTGCAGGGGGCCGGTAGGGGAGGGGGCGAAGCGCCCGCGATAGTTAGCGGAAAAAGTCATTCGGTTCTGTAGGGCGGAATAGCGCAGCATATTCCGCCGGATGGTTTTACATTCGGCGCAATGCCCGCTGGTTATTGCGTCCTACGGTTGTTGTCAGTGTGTCTTACGAGCGTTCAAAAGCATACTATGAACCCCAGAGTCATCACGCAAATCATAAGTAGTGGACATACCCAAATCACGTGATGTCACATCTGCACCCGCATCCAATAACATTTGGACGATGAGTGTAGAGCCATGAAAGTACGTGGCTAAACGGACAGCCTGCGTCAGCGCCGACCAACCTTGGCTATCAGATGAATTTATATCCGCACCTTTATCCAGTAAAACTTTTACCATAGCTGCATTTTGATTTGCGATGGCGATTACTAATGCGGATTCTCCTTTCAAATTTTTTGTATTTACCGTAGCGCCCTTATTCAGCAAAAGGAGGGCAATATCCGAATAATTTCTACTAACGGCGTACATTAAAGCCGTTGTTCCAGTAGCTTTATGTTGCTCGTTTACAGCAGCTTCTTTATTTAGCAAGAGTTGAACAACTTCCGGATGACCTGCCCAAGCAGCTTGCATTAAAGCGGTTAAGCCATAAGCATCTTTTGCATTGATATCTTGTCCATCTTCCAACATTTTATTAACTGCTCGGATATCACCTTTCGCAGCAGCAACCTGAAAAGTTGGTTTTGCAAAGAACTGCTCGTACACAGTAACTGGTAGCAAAATAGTGTCAGCAACGAAACTCAATACCATGTCAGGCAAAAGATAGAGCGCACCTACAGGAGATCCCTCAAGAGAGAGCCAATCCGTCGTGACACCGCTATATATCTTTGGCGGATTTCCACCTTCCGGGAATTTCATGCCGCTGAAATCGTTTGGTTTGGATGGATCATGAAGCCTTGATACGACCGTGCCACAACCGGACACGATTACGATGATTGCCAGAATAATGACAAGACGAAAAAAAGAGGCGGGAAAGTGATTCCCGCCCCATTTGGCATTGTCCGATTTAATCAAATTGCTCATTGTGTTCTCCCTAAAAATGAAATTTCAAATCACTACAAGGTTCTTGGTGTGGAGGTAATGTCCCCTTCAAATTTCGATGCCAACTTGCCATTCTTCATGCAGCCACACGTTCAATTTTTGGTAGCTTGCGGCCGGAATGTTCTGCTTGCCAAAGATCATAGTCGGCTTGCATCCGCAACCATGTTTGCGCGTTGCCACCTAGCCACATAGCTAGGCGGATGGCCATGTCTGCGGAGGCTCCGGCGCGCCCGTTGATGAAGCGTGAAAATTGTACGCGCGAGACACCCAGTTGCAGGGCAGCCGTCGGTGACGGTGATGCCCAGTTCCGGCAATACGTCTTCTTTTATTATTTCGCCGGGGTGCGGCGGGTTGTGCATGCGACTCATCTTGCAACCAACGGAAATAAATCGGGTTGTTTGATAGATGCGATGTCCAGATCCACATCCAATTCAGGCCAATAGAGGTGATGTGGCTGTGGATGTTCAACATGGAATATTTTCTCAACTGAAGCAGAACGAAACCAGGGAAATTTTTCGAAAGGCACGAACAATTCCTCGTCATCGAGCAGTAACCAGAAGCCGTGCGTGGTGATGCCGGAGACTTCAGTTTGAGAAGTGACGTTGCCAGCCATCGAGGATTTCCTTTTCATGTAAGCGAACAATCGCTTCGACTTCATTCAGTGCATTTTGCGACAAGCCATAATTCTGTGCCAATGCAATAGTCGGCTCCAGCCAGAATTTCGCTTCTCCGTTTGCATGGTGAATATGAACATGCATCCTTGCCTCTTCGCGCGAAAAGAAAAAGAAACGGTAGCCGCGCTCCCGAAACAAGGTTGGACTCATGGATTAAACCAACACCGCCTCTTCCTCAAACTCCAGCACCACCTTGCCGTCTTTCACATCCACGGTGACCTTGCCGCCGTTCGCCAGCTTGCCGAACAACAGTTCGTCGGCGAGTGCGGAGCGGATGGTGTCCTGAATTAAACGTGCCATCGGGCGGGCGCCCATCAGCGGGTCGAAGCCGTTCTCGGCGAGGTGATCTTTGAGAGTCTCGGTGAAGATCGCATCCACCTTTTTCTCGTGTAATTGTTCTTCCAGTTGCATGAGGAACTTGTCCACCACGCGCAGGATGACTTCCTTGTCGAGAGCCGCAAACGAAACGATAGCGTCCAAACGGTTGCGGAACTCGGGTGTGAACATCTTCTTGATATCGACCATCTCATCACCCACCGAAGANNGCGTCCGTTGTTGTCGGTGAGCGTGCCGTGATCCATCACTTGCAGCAGGATGTTGAAGATGTCCGGGTGCGCCTTCTCGATTTCGTCCAGTAGCAGCACGCAATGCGGTTGCTTGCTGATGGCTTCGGTGAGCAACCCGCCCTGATCGAATCCGACATAGCCGGGAGGTGCACCGATCAGGCGCGACACGGCATGGCGTTCCATGTATTCAGACATATCGAAGCGGTGCAACGGCATGCCCATGATAAAACCGAGTTGGCGCGCGACTTCGGTCTTGCCTACCCCGGTGGGACCGGAAAACAGGAAACTGCCGATGGGTTTTTGCGGATTGCCGAGACCGCTACGCGACATCTTGATGGCGCGCGCCAGCATGTCGATGGCTTTATCCTGGCCGAACACCGTGGCTTTCAAATCACGGTCCAGATTCTTCAGCGCGTTTTTGTCGTCGTGCGACACGGTGCGTGTCGGGATACGCGCGATCTTGGCGATGATCTCCTCGATCTCGTGTTTGCCCACCACTTTCTTTTGTTTGGACTTGGGCAAGATGCGTTGTGCCGCACCGGCTTCATCCAAAACGTCGATGGCTTTGTCCGGCAGATGACGGTCATTGATAAAACGCGCGGAAAGCTCCGCCGCACTGGTGATGGCGGCGGCGCTGAATTTAATGCTGTGATGTTCTTCAAAACGCGACTTCAATCCTTTGAGGATCTCGATGGTTTGTTCGACGGAAGGTTCGGGTACGTCGATTTTTTGGAAGCGACGCGACAGTGCGGAATCTTTCTCAAAAATACCGCGATATTCCTGATAGGTCGTTGCGCCGATGCACTTCAACACGCCGCTGGACAAGGCGGGTTTGAGCAGATTGGAGGCGTCCATGGTGCCGCCGGAAGCCGCACCCGCGCCGATGAGTGTATGGATTTCATCAATGAACAACACCGCGTTCGGTGCATCTTTCATTTCTTTCAGCACGGCTTTCAGGCGTTGCTCGAAATCACCTCGATATTTGGTCCCGGCCAGCAAAGAACCCATATCCAGCGCATACACGTGGGCATCTTTCAAAATATCCGGCACATTGTTTTCGGTGATACGACGCGCCAAGCCTTCCGCGATGGCGGTCTTGCCGACGCCAGCCTCGCCGACCAGCAGCGGGTTGTTTTTGCGGCGGCGGCACAGGGTCTGGATCACGCGCTCCAACTCCAGTTCGCGACCGATCAGCGGATCGACTTTGCCCGCCAGCGCATGCGCGTTGAGATCAAGCGTGTAGTTCTTGAGGGCGCTGTCGCTGTTCTGCTCTTGCTCCGCATCTATTTCGTTTGCGGTCTTGTGTGTGGAGGGTTGCACCTCGGCTGTCTTGTTGATGCCATGCGCGATGTAATTCACCACGTCCAGACGTGTAATGGCGCGCTGGTTGAGGAAATATACGGAATGCGACTCCTTCTCCCCAAAGAGTGCGACCAGGATATTCGCGCCGGTCACTTCTTTTTTGTTGGTGGATTGCACGTGCAAGATGGCGCGTTGGATCACGCGCTGGAAGCCGACGGTGGGTTGGGTGTCCACCTCGCCCGTGCCGGGCACGACAGGGGTATGGGTCTCGATATGTTGCGTCAAGACGGAACGCAACTCTTCGATATCCGCACCACAGGCACGCAACACGTGAGCGGCGGAAGGATTGTCCAACATCGCCAGTAGCAGATGCTCGACGGTGATGAACTCGTGCCGTTTCTGGCGGGCTTCGACGAAGGCCAAATGCAGGCTAACTTCCAGTTCTTGGGCGATCATTTTGTGCACCTCTATAAAATTCGAATTTCATCCCAACTGCGGCGTTGCGAAAAATATTTCTTGCTTGAATATTACGTATATGCGGCGCGGCGAAATATTTTCCGCGCCTTGCATTTGGGCGAACGCCCAATTTCTAGAGGCGTCCTTAATTTTCCTCCATCAGGCAGCGTAGGGGATGCCCGCGTTGTGCTGCATAGGCGGCCACCTGGCTCACCTTGGTTTCCGCGATATCTCTGGGGTACAAACCGCAAACCGCAGAACCTTCGTTATGTACTTTGAGCATGACGTGTGTGGCCTGTTCCTGACTCATCGAAAAAATCCCCTGAAGCACTTCGATGACGAATTCCATCGTGGTGTAATCGTCATTCAACAGCAACACCTTGTAAAGCTTTGGTGGTTTAGTTTTGCTGCGTTCGAGCAGTAATACATTTTCTTGCCTGGTTGCCATCGCGGTCATTCTTGCATTGCACTTNNTCGCATATTTGACGATTAGCGAACCTTTTTCAAGCCTGTTTTGAAAATAAATTCAATTAAGTCTTGACGCTGCCAGTTATGCTGGGGTAAAAAGCGCACTGGTGTTTGTATCAAAGTATCTGCAGTACTGGTTTTGCCATGTGCGGTCTTGGATATCAAACAGTTTGACGGGAATCCACCCGTTGTTTTTTTGTAAGGAAATACAGCATGGCAAACGGTACTGTTAAGTGGTTCAACGACGCAAAGGGTTTCGGTTTCATCACTCCCGATGACGGCAGCGAAGATCTTTTTGCGCACTTCTCCGCGATCAACATGAGCGGCTTCAAGTCACTCAAAGAAGGTCAGAAAGTGACTTTCGAAGTTGTTCAAGGCCCGAAGGGCAAGCAAGCCTCTAACATCCAAGCCGGTTAATCCTGTTTGAGTTGTGCAAAAAAGCCCGCCACGAAAGTGGCGGGCTTTTTGTTTGGTGCGCCCGGCAGGGCGCACTTACTTGGAGGTGAAAGTCCTCTACTCAC
>CXWL01101100.1_pt1 | contig 52057 bp, 46 predicted proteins | sample 590931 | NCBI WGS metagenome assembly CXWL01 (sample SAMEA3498368, study PRJEB10139) | groundwater metagenome | biome: water well; material: biofilm material | place: Germany | collected 2015-04-27 | reverse complement strand
ATTCATCATGCAGGTCGTCGCCAGCGGACCATATCAGACCGCGCACTACGCGCTGGGGACTGGCTTCATGCAGCTCGGCTTCGTGCTCTTCAAGATGATCAGCGGCGACATCCAGCAGGCGCTCGGCTACCGCACGTTCTTCCTGTGGGTGGTGTGCGCGGCCTTGCCGGTATTGCTGCTGATGCGCTTCGTGCGGCTGGAGAGCGAGGCTAGCGCTTCTTGACGGGAAGGGCTAGCCATCCCTGCCACTGGCCTGCTTCGTCGCGCTCGACTTTTTCGATGTGGGGGCGCGTGCTGTCGAAGCGCCAGATGGTTTGCTTTTCCAGCCAGTCCTCATACATCGAGCGGAATCGCGGCAACTCTTTTTGGAACTCGAGAACCGCGTAATGTCCGGCAGGCAGAACACGCACGCCGAGATTAGGATCGGTTATTGAATCGCTCTCGATGCCGAAGTCGTAGCAGTACTCGCTCTCGCCAGTAAAGCCCGGGTCTTCGTCAAACACGCCGTACCACGCGGCGCCGCGGGCCACGCCATCGAGCTGTTCGCAGTGGTGGATCAACTCGTTGCAGGCGATGGACAGCGCAGCGCCTGATTGGCCGAAGAAGCGCTGGTAGCGCAGGGTAACGGCGGGGAGCGAGCGCACCTGGATGAGCGCAGCGATCGTGCCCGGCTCCGGCGCGCGGTAAGGGGCGAGGATGACCTCGAGGTTGTCCGGCTCGGCGACAAAGAAGCTGACATCGCTTTCGCGCCCGACCTGCTGGTCCATGTAGGCGCGCCAGCCGCCATCGCGCCACTCCTTGGCCGACATTGCGAACTGCTGTTTGAACGCTTTGGCGAAGGCCGCGTTGGACGGGAAGCCACAATCTTGCGCGATGCGGACGACGGCGACGTCGGGCTCATGGCGAAGGAGGTGTGCCGCGCGGCGCAGGCGGCGCTTGCGCTGGTATTCGACAGCGGAGAACCCGGTCAGTTCGCGGAAGATGCGGTCAAAGTGGAATGACGAATAGCTGGCCGATGCCGCCAGCGATTTGAGCGCGAGCGGATCGCCGACCGAGTCGAGCATCAGGTCCATGACTTCATACAGGCGCGAGACGCGCGAAGTCGGCTTCACTGTTGAGCCCCTGCTGGTTTGAGCATGGGACGGGTGCACGCGCCCGACAACGTCAGGCCAGCAAACGGCGAAGCAAAGTGGAAAGAGCGCAGCATTGAAGCGATCGGTTACCAAAGTGGAACAATTATCGCCCATAAGCTATGCCGCGGCTAAATAAGTTATAGCGCGGCCGCCCCGATATGACCAGGAGTGACACTGATGGAATCAGCCTTGAAAACCGTCCCTCCCGCTTTCGCGGGAAGGACGTGTGGTCGGCGCTGGCTGTGCCGTAGAAACGGTTAATCCTTCACAACATGCCACGCGTTCATGACCTTGTCACCGGTCTTATCACCAGGCTTCTTGTCTTTCACAAAGGTGTACAACGGCTTGCCTTTGTAAGCGACCTGCTTGCTACCGTCGTCCCGGGTGATAGTTGAATAGGCCGCTGCCGGAGGCTGCCCATCCTTAGCCATAACCGGCGGCCAGTTCTCCGCACACTTACCGCTGCAGGCGCTCTTGCCGTCCATATCCTTGTCATAGGTATAAACGGTCATGCCTTTCGCATCAACAAGCATGCCGTTGGCTTTTTTGACCGGGAAATCATCCGCTGCCTGTGCGGAAAAGGTGAAGAGGGCGAACAATACTGCAGTACCAAGGCTGACTAATTTCATGGAATTCTCCTGTGAAAAATCGAGTGCGAGGACCGGATGTAGTTGAACAGCCAGCTCATTCTAGCGCACCGGCCGTTGTGTTTTTGTACTCAACCCCCATATATTTTGGATGCGCACGGTTCGCCCGGTACGCGTCTGTACACCGGCAAACAAGGTATGGTATCGGGTCAAGCTGTTGAACAACTTTATTGAACGAAGGAGTAGGCCATGGATTGTCCTGTATGCAAAAACGTGCAACTTGTGATGTCGGACCGGCAGGGCATCGAAATTGATTACTGCCCGACATGCCGCGGCGTGTGGCTGGACCGTGGCGAGCTGGACAAAATCATCGACCGTTCGGTGCCAGGTGCGGCGCAACCGATGCAGCAACCGGTTCAGCAACAGGTTCGCCACGATCCTTACCAGGGACAACATCAGCCGCAAGGGTTTGGGCATTCCCAGCCATCGCACGGCTATCCTCACCACAAGAAAAAGAAGCGCGAAGGCTTCCTGGGCGAGCTGTTCGATTTCGACTGACATGTTGCCAATTGCAGTCACCCCAGCCGACTGCGCCGCGACACCCCTGCATCGTCGTCCCCGCGAAAGAGACTGTCGCAAACCGCAAAAATCATTGCCATCAATAACTGAAAAACCGTCATTCTCGCGTAGGCGAGAATCCATTCCCCCTATGAGCAGACCTGGTATGGATTACCGCCTACGCGGCAATGACGATGGCAGATTTGACTCTTCGGACCTTTCACAACAGCCTCGAAAGCGGGGACCCATGCTGAATGTGCATTAGCCTCAGGTGCACGCAGCCGACCCCACGCATGGATAGATTGCTCTTTTAATCCGACGCGGCCCGCCCGCCCACGACACCATGGCCCACATCCATCCGACCGGCTGGCGCGAGATGTCCATCACAGGGACTGCCGCGCGTGAGATTGAAACGCTTTCCTACCTCGACGAGCAACTGGCGGACGCTCCCTACAGCATCTACCACGGCGTCCACTGGACCAACGTCGAACAAGGCTTCTCCGCCTACGGCGAGATCGACTTCATCATCGTCGCGCCGAACGGGCGGGTGCTGCTGATCGAGCAGAAATCCGGCTTCCTGACCGAAACGCCGGAAGGCCTGGTAAAGAGCTACCAAGGAAAGCCGCGGAAAATCCGCAACCAGATCCTGCGCACGATAGAAGGCCTGGTGAAGCGCTTCGGCGGCGAACTGTCGATCGACTACCTGCTGTACTGCCCCGACTTCACCGTGCGCGACCCGCACCTGGCCGGCATCGACCCGCGCCACATCATCGACGCCACTGCCGCAGACCGGCTGGCCCAGGTGATCCGCGAAGTGCTGCCTGTTTCCGAATTCAGCGACCAGTTCGAGAAAGTGACACGCTTCCTCGGCGACACCCTCAGCCTGCGGCCCGACCCCAGCGCCATGATTGGCTGCGCTACCGATATGGTCACGCGCCTGTCGGGAGGCCTGGCAACGTGGGCGCGCCGGCTCGACTTCACACTGTATCGCCTGCGCGTGGTGGGCACCGCCGGCAGCGGCAAGACCCAGCTGGCGCTGGCCGAATACGCCGCCGCAATCGACGCCGGCCTGCGCCCTTTGTACGTGTGCTTCAACCGGCCGCTTGCCGACCACATCCAGCGCCTGGTGCCGCCAGGTGGCAGAGTGGCCAACTTCCACATGCTGGGCGACGCCTTCATGCGCGCGCAGGGCATTACGCCTGATTACTCGTCGCCCGAAGTGTGGGGCGAGATGGAGAGGGCGCTGGCCACTGCCGAGCTGCCCGAGACATGGATGTACGACGTGCTGATCGTCGACGAGGGGCAGGATTTCTCCGTCATCTGGCGCAACATCCTGCTGCGCATGCTGAAAGAGGCCGGTCGCGCCACCTGGCTGGAGGATCCGACGCAGAACCTTTACGGCCGCGACATGGTGCCGCTGCCGGGGTGGGTGACGCTGCATTCACACACCAACTACCGCAGCCCGCGGCAGATTGTCGACATGCTGGCGTCGATTGGCGAGGCGCGGCAGCCGGTGGAGGCGGCGAGCCCGTTCGAGGGCGCCGACATCGAGGCGCTGGTGTATCCGGAGGGCGATACGGAGGCGATGCTGGCGCAGACCAAGCATGCGATCACGCTGTGCCTGGCGGCAGGGTTTGCGCGGCAGGATATTGCGATTGCGTCGTTCAGGGGACGGGAGAAGTCGGCGATTCTGGGGCGCGATACGCTGGGCGACGCGCATACGCTGAGGTCGTTCACGGGGGAGTACGACTTGGCTGGGAATCCGGTGTTTCGGGAGGGTGGGTTGCTGGCGGAGTCGGTGTACCGGTTTAAGGGGCAGTCGGCGCCTGCGGTGATTTTTACTGAGATCGACTTTGAGCAGATTGATGAGCTGGTGTTTCGGAAGCTGTTTGTGGGGATGACGCGGGCGCGGTTGAAGTTGGTCTTAGTCCTAAGCGAACGTGCAGCGGAGCGCCTGGTTGACCGGCTCTGAACCATGCTCCAGCTGCACCGATCAGCTTTCCTACGCTACTCTGCTTTCAGGAGTTCGGGTTTCGTTCCCGGCATACCGCTATTCACGGTTTCCAGAAATACACCCCATTGTTGGGCGAGGGCTGAACGAGACACCCGGGATGATAGGGCGACGGGTTGGAAAACAGATGAGCCTGCGAGCGCTTGATAATTCGGATCGTGCAAGTTTGAACTAATCACAACTGTCATCCGAGTCGGATCGATTGCAACAATTCCAAGATCCCAAAGAGTATGGATGTCTGCCCTTAATAGCAGGCCATTGCTAACAGCATTCGTCTGAGGCCCCAGATATGGCGTGACGTGCGCAGCTTCAAGAATTTCGAGAACCGGGCAGTTGGTAATAGCACAACGTCCCTCGTACGCGGTAATGAGATTGGATCGAAACTTCGGCTGACCACGCCGCCTAACCACTGCGCGTAGCACTCGTTCGCGCGCGTCATCCTTGTCGTTGGGATCAAAAGGGTCCATTCCAGCTTCGACCTGCTCGATGCAACGTATTTGATCGTTAAAGGGGCTTGCCGGTGCGCCAGCTCCCGTTGCGGACTTGCCCTGCTGCGCCAAGTATCGAGCGTAATTGTTCAAGGCAGCGCCGTACATGTGATTACCCCGCGAATTCCGCTCAGCGAAAATTCCGGTCCCTTCGATCATGTCGGATAGCATCTCAAACTCCTCGAAATCGGTAACCGTATTCAGAGGTTTTGAAGTTATGTTGTGATCAATGCTCCACTTAGTAAGCGGTCCGTTGATGGCGCCGACATATTTCTTTACGGTCGAAGGCGACAATCCTTCGGACACAAGCCAGTTCTCAAATTCCATCGCATCGCCTTGCTCAAAAGATATTGAACAAGAACATAGCATCGAACGTATATCGCCGCAATCAAACCGCGATGGCGAAGCCGACGAGGCAAAGCTCCAGCTTTGCGCGATCCGAACAGTCTGAGCGGGATACCAAGAGGATGTTACGGATTACAGGTCGACATGTTAGCTTTCATGCGTAGGTTGAGCATCGGGCGAGAGGTGAACGCATATATTTCAATGCAAAAATTAAGTGTGCACACAATTCGTCGAACCTATCCAACGATTGGGCGGCACACCCTCGTTGACCTAACGTCATACGCTTGGATTGGGCATTGACACGACGGTTTGTTGGAACGATACGCTTAAGATTAATGACGCTACGGGGCCCACGGTCAAAATAGCGACACTACCGCACACAGGTTTGAATACAGCGCTCCAACGGGGTGCAGCAACATATAGAGTAATCAAGTACAACAGGACCGGGGTGGATCAACCACACTCGTCAGACAACGGGAGATAGGGTCATGAAACGAATTCCGCTCTTGCTGCTGTTAGTGATTTCGACTGGGCCTTCGTACGGCGACGGAATGCGTCCCGAAGACGTGGAGAAATTCGTATCCAGGCGCGAGGGCTGCGATCATTTCCGTGGCGAGATCCCAGGGCCGACCGAAAGGGCGCGCATGGGTGAGGTCGAGCTCGAGATAAGGCGCCACTGCACGGGTACGGACAAGCAGCTAGCCAGGCTCAAGAAAAAATACGCCACCGCGCCGCAAATTATGGCAACGCTGAATGAATTCGATCCCGTAATTGAGGGCTCAAAGTAGAAGGTGACGGACGAGCAGAAAGCGCCTAACGGACTTGGCCGCGAACCGACCATTTTCGTCGTCACTGCAGGCGGATAGCCGTGTCAAAGATCCAGGTGCGGCGAATTTCAATTACGTCGTACTGGCGCGCCAGGGCGGGCGGGAACTTGCCATAGGGCGCCTGACTGGCCACGACTTTTCGTATCGCTTCGTCGATGGCAGGCACACCGCTTGAGACCACGAACGTCACCTTCTCGACCGAGCCATCGGAGCGGATTGCCACCGTCACCGTTGGTCGGGCGTGAGCTTGTTTCACCGCTTCGCGAACCATGTCGAACGTCATGTTCATCTCGATCTTCTTGCTCATGGCTTCCGCGTAGAGAACGAGATCGGTATTCGAATCGGCACGTCCAAACAGCCATCCGCGGCGAAGACCGCTTACGGTGGGCTGCGGCGTGCTTGAAGGGCGATTTAAAGCTGCGTCACGCAGCGCCGCTTCCTCGTTCAGTTGCTTGCCGATCGCACGCAGGCGCTCCTCGCGTTTCGCCTCCTGCTCGGCCCGCTCCTGCTGCGCCAACTGTTGACTTGCTTGTTCTTGTCGTGCTGCGTCTTGGTTCATTGCGTCCTGGCGCGCAGCCTCATGCTTGATTGCGTCCCGACGTGCTGCCTCTTGCTTGAGTCCGTCTTGTCGCGCCGCCTCTAACCGAGCCTGAGACTGAGCCTGCGCCTGCGCCTGTCGCTCCATTTCAAGCTCCGCTTGCCTTGCCTGCTCTTGTCGGGTGGCTTCTTTTCGCGCAGCTTCCAAGCGCGCTGCCTCAAGCTGAGCCTGGCGCGCCGCTTCAAGCTGGGCTTGCCTTGTCTGTTCTTGTCGTGTGGCTTCCCTACGCGCAGCTTCCATTCGCGCGGTTTCGGCACGTTCCAGCTCCTGTCGTGCGGCGTCCTGCTGCGCCTTCTCGTGTCGCAACGCTTCGCGACGGAGGGTTTCTTGCTGGGCAAGCTCCTGACGTTCTGCCTCCACTCGCGCAGCTTCGCTCCTGGCGGTTTGCTCAGCGCGGATGGCGTCTTGTAGTAGTTGCTCTTGCCGCGCGGCTTCCCGCTGCGCGTTGGCTATCAGTTCTGACTGTCGAAGTTTTTCTGCGCTCTGCTTCTCCTGCTCGTGCCTGACCTGCTCAAGTGCTCGTTCCCGCGTCTCTTGTTCAAGCTGCTTCTGCGTTGCATCGTCCGCTTCGCTCTGAGCTGGTGCTTCACTCACTTGGGCAGGAATGCTTGGCGTGTCCGAGTTTGCGGGCGATCGCACCTGGGGCGCATCAGGCGCGATTGGCAAATCTACGTCGGGCCGCTTCATTGTCGGCGTGACTGGCAACGCTGCGGGTGGTGCTGGAGGGATTGATACGGCGGCTGCCTCACTGCGACCAACGGCGGGAGGAGGCAAAGTTATTGGCGTCACGCTACGCGCAAATGCGGGTTTGTCCGCCGCGGCGGGCGCCGTGTTGGCCATTTTCGCCGGTGCGGTAATTGGCGGCACCGATGTTGGTGCAGAAGCCGGGGCCGGCGCCGGCGCAAGCAAAATCCGTAAATCATCGGCCCCCAGACGCCTTTCTTTCCAAGGAAAGTTCAGGCCGGGTAGTCCGAATGTCTGACCACTGAATGTTACGCTCAACAGCAGCGCGTGGAGCAGCAAGGAGAGCACCAGTGCTGTGCTCAATCGCGCGGGGCCGCGCTGAATGAAGTTGGCTGTTGTCAAACGTCGGTGCCTTTTGCGACTTTGTGCCGTAGTGTCAGGGGTTAGTTCGGCCGTCAACGGAAAATTGCTGAGTTGCTATCAATTTCCGTAAGTGTACTGCCTATGGCAAAAGGGTAGACCTATTATGAGTTGGAAACAGGAAAACAAAATTGGCGTAGCGATAGTTCGATGTGGATGGAAAACGATGAAGTCGGGATGTTGATTGCGGTCGCCAATCGACACGTCGTACCAGCACAAATAATCGTCCTCTAACTTTTCCTCCAGCCGATGAGCGAATCTCTTCTCACCGGGCGTCATTCGGGACACCCATGATCCGATCGCAGGTAGAAGTTTGGCCACTTATCAATCTCCCAAGGTAGGTGCGGAAATCTTACAGCCGTTTGCTGCTGCGTCGGGAATTAGTTGAATGATTACCCTCTCTGGGTAATTGGATCGCGCGAGCCGACGCTCGGTCGGTATAGAAACCGAAAGCATTGCTTGACGACCGTTTTGATGGGTGGCGGCCACAACGTCAATACCGGGGCGATGGACCGTCGTTGATGTCACACGTAACGCCTGGACCTGGTATTGCCATTGCGGTTCTGCCGGAACGGTGGGCCACAAACTATTGAGTTGCACGTTCGCGCAGTTGGCGGCGCAACCGATGGTTGTCTGCTATGACGACCATTAACGCAACGAGGGTAATCGCAGCAAATGCATCGTCACCGAGAAAGTGCCAAAATGCCCATGCACCGATCGAAAGGCCGGCAGCGGAGATAACGAGAATCAGGCGGTCCTTCATGGCTGTCGCCAGTTAGCGCGACTGCGGTTTCACGGTGCAGCCGTAGAGCTCCGGACACCTGCGCAGCGTGGACGCCAGCCAAGGTCGATGAAGTTTGTTGCGGTCGGCTGCAAATAGAGCATCTCCCAATGACGTCCCCGTTCCGAGGGACCGTCCGGTGGCGACCGCGATGCTCCCTATCACAGCGCCAACATAAAAAGATGCAGATAATGTCGCAACGACGCCCAACTTTTCCATGCGTGTTCCGGCCTTGATAAGCTCTCGAATAGTGACTTTTGTTCCGAATTTATCAATGTGAGCGATAAAGATTGCAGAGTTGGCGATCGCAGCTTGTAGCGTGAAGAATAGTCCTTCTGGTGCAGGCAGGCCAAGACTATCCATGTTCTGTTTGAAGTATTTGTAAAAGTCAGACATTCCAGTTCCCCTTACGAGCGTAGAAGTGGCTGTAGGCTCTATCGAACTTCAACTGTATGCGTGCGGGACGTTTCATTTGTTGACGCTCGTCAACGCTTCACTGGAACTTGCGGTCCGGTCCGCGAAAAGTGTCATGGTCGCGAATTTTGAACCGACGTAAAAAAAGCCAACCCTAAGGTTGGCTTCGTTGCTATGGATGATGACACCGTGTTTGAACGTCGATGGGGTTATATCGTCAGTTCGGTGTAGAACATCCAGTCTGTAGCGGGACCCAAAACCTGAGATTTTTCGCTACCCTACGCAAAGCTTTTCAGGACGCATCCTGTGAGATTTCGCGAAACATCCCGTGAGATTCTTCGTGAAACCATATCGGGTGTCTAACGCTCCGCTGCCAACCGAACGCACGTCACCCGTCACCTGTGCGAACGTCAGACGTCATAGTAGCGGGTATTGATATTGCCGGGTGACACATTGACGACGGTAGCGTTGGGGCCGTCGTTGGCTCACCAGCATTAAAACTCTGCGGACCATCCCTTGATATGATTAATAAACCAGCGGCCTGCAGGCCCAGGTGGAGAGGCCGCCTGATGGACAGCCGTCATCGCCAGCGGGTAACCGGAACGTGGCAACCCGTGCACCTCGAGCACAACTAAAGCCCCGACATCTATGTCGTGCTCCACCATGTGGAGCGGCATACTTCCCCATCCAAGGCAATCTTTGAGAAACGCATACTTCGTCGATAAGTCGGCCAGTCTCCACGTAGATGGCGACAACACTCCATAGTCTTTCCCACCCATTAAATCGGACCGGTCGGTCAACACTAGCTGAACATGCTTGCTCAGCTCGCTCTTCGGGATTTCGTTCTTGAATTGTGCAAGTGGATGGTCGGCTGACGCAACCACGACAAGCGGTATCTCGCCGATACGCTCGCTGACTAGCGAGGGAAAGGTGACAGGAAGAGCCGCCAGGATACCTAGGCTGCAACGGCCATCCAACACTGGTTGATAGCCTGCTCCCAAGCCCTCTACAAAAAGCCGCAACGGTGTAAATGGGAAGCGCTCGGAAAACGCCTTTACAGCCGCGCTAACCACAGCGGTCGGGAAAAAGACGTCTATGACGACCGACAGTTCCGCCTCCAGCCCAGCGTTAATCATTTTTGCTCGGGCCTTTAACGTGTCTACTCCGGCTACGATGTTACGAGCGTCTGCCAGTAAAACCGTACCCTCCGGCGTCAGCTTCGGGAATCGCCCCGTCCGGTCGAATAGAACAACGCCGATTTGCTCTTCAAGGCTGCTGACCCACCCGCTCACGGCAGATTGAACGCGGTTTAACTTGCGCGCCGCTGCCGAAAAGCTGCCCTCGTCGACCGCGGCAATGAATGTTCTCAGTTGGTCTAAAGATACTCCGTCTAACATGGTCCACTCCTCCATCTCTAATTCAGATGCTTCGCATCTCAATATATCATCTTTTCAGAGTAGAGATAGCAGCGCATCATGTCTCTCATCGAATCAGGAATCAAGTGAAGTTAAGGCCGCAGAGGTCAGTAAGCGCAGGTTTCGATTTCGACCAATTCGTAGTTCTCTTTGCATTCACTTACTCGAGGAAATTATCATGCGTACCGCCTTAATCGCCGCTGCTCTAGCCACTACCTTTTTCACCTCTGCTCATGCGGAAGTTGCGACTTACAACGTCGACCCTACCCACACCTTTGTAACGTTCGAGGTCACTCACTTCGGCACGTCAACCAACCGCGGTCGTTTCGACAAGAAGGGCGGCGTAATTGTTATCGATAAAGTCGCAAAAAGCGGAAAGGTCGAGCTCGTTCTTGAAACTAATTCGATTAACACCGGCACCCCGACGTTCGACAGGCACTTACAGAGCGACAACTTCTTTAATTCCGCCCTGTTCCCGGAGGCGAAATTCGTCTCCTCGAAATTTACTTTTGCCGGCGAGAAAGTGACCGAGGTCGCTGGCCAGTTGACCTTGTTGGGGAAAACCAATCCGGTCGTGCTGAAGGCCACTAACTTCAACTGCTACATGAACCCTGTGCTGAAGCGCGAGGTCTGCGGTGGCGATTTCCAGACCACCATTCAGCGAAGCGATTACGGCATGGGCTGGGGCGTTGACCTGGGCATCCCGGCCGCCGTCAAGCTCGCAATTCAAGTCGAAGCGGTCAAACAGTAACTCGAACGACTATTTCTAGACGCTAATACGCTCCTCTATTTACCTAACATACAGGCATATCATGAAACTTCTCCATCTCGATTCCAGTGTTCTTGGCACCGCTTCGGTAAGCCGTCAACTCTCCGCCGGCGTCGTCGCTCGCTACAAAGCTTTACACCCTGACATTACGGTTATCGCGCGTGACCTGGCGTCGGACCCGGCCCTGCATCTATCAGGCGCCCATATGGCTGCGTTTCAAGGCGCCGTTGTCGAAGACAATGTGTTGACTGCAGACCTGTTGAAGGGCAACGAGTATATGGATGAACTCTTCGCCGCCGACATCATCGTAATCGGTGCCCCTATGTACAACTTGTCGATTCCGACGTCGCTCAAAGCGTGGATTGACCGCATCGCAGTCGCAGGAAAGACTTTCCAGTACACGGCCACGGGACCAGAGGGTTTGTTGAAAAACAAGCGCGCCTTCATCGCTTCGGCGCGAGGCGGCGTCTACTCGGCAGGGAGCCCTGCCGCAGCGATTGAGCATCAGGAAAGCTACCTCATCGGGTTGCTGGCATTCCTCGGCATAACAAATGTGACGGTCGTCCGGGCTGAAGGTATTGCGTTCGGCCCTGACGCAAAGGAAGCAGCAGTCAGCCTTGCATTACAGGACATCGCTGCAATCGCGGCATAAACATCATTCACGACTTTAAGGAAATTATCATGACCTATTCCATCATCGGCTCCGGCAACGTTGGCACCGCACTTGCCCGTCAATTCACCCGCTCCGGAATACCCGTCAGCATCGCAAATTCGCGCGGAGCTGCGTCACTTTCGGCCCTGGCCTCCGAGCTCGGAAACAATGTCACCGCTGTCTCCCTCGAAGACGCGCTGAGAGCGGACGTTATCATCTTGGCAGTTCCCTTCATGGCGCACTCGACTATCGCCGCGGCCGCCCCGGACTGGGCTGGTAAAACAGTTGTCGATGCGATGAACACGTACGGCGTGCCGCCGGAGCTGCTTGCAGGCAGAGCATCTAGCGACGTCGTGGCATCCGCCTTTAAAGGCGCCAATGTCGTCAAAACGCTCAATCAGCTGCCGGCAAAACTTCTGGCCACAGACCCTGTCGAAGGTGGCGGTCGCCGAGTGATGTTCGTCGCGGGCAATGACGCAGGCGCGACTGCGGCTATCGTGGAATTGGTAGCCAATCTCGGCTTCGCGCCGGTGACGCTGGGCAAACTGAACGAAGGCGGTATTTTGCTGGAAAAAGGCGGGCCTCTGGTTCTTCAAAACCTCATCAAATTAAATTGACGGCGACTCGTCAGCTCAAGGCAAAGGGGGCCCATCGTTCGGTCCCTATGCAATACCGCGCCCTCCACCGTGCGGCAGGTACCACGGCGATTGGCAACGGGCGAAGCCGGCCAGCGCGACCAGAGTTTTATGGAATCAAACTATGAAACCATTCATCTTAAAAATTGAACCACTCGGTTCCCCATGGAAGACAATTGACCCTTTTTTGGTCTGTGCTCACCATGTGGACAAATATCCGCAGGGGAACGATGAACTTGGACCAAACTCCGCCTCCGGCCTTGACCAGTCGGAAGGCGGGGACTTTAACAAAACAGGTCTTTGGAACATGTACTTCGGGCGCAAAACTCCCGGGTTTCCGGCGCACCCGCATCGGGGTTTTGAGACGATTACCATCATGCGTAAAGGCGTGGTCGACCACTCTGACTCGATGGGTAACAGCGCGCGTTACGCAGAAGGTGACGTGCAATGGCTAACTGCTGGACGTGGCATCCTTCACGCAGAAATGTTTCCGCTACTGAACCAAAATGGTCCGAATCCCTTCGAGCTCTTTCAGATATGGCTTAACCTTCCGGCTCAAAGCAAGATGGTGAAGCCAAACTTTAAGATGTTTTGGGCAGAGACGATTCCAACTCATCAAGTGGGTTCGCAGCACGACGGTGTCGAAGTGCGTTGCATAGTGGGCCACTTAGACAATATCCTCTTGAGCACGCCGCCGGCGCCTCCGGACGATTCCTGGGCAGCGAGACCAGACGCTGATTTGGCTATCTGGACAATCAAGATGGCACCCGGGGCAAAGTGGACGCTGCCGCCTGCTGAGGGTGTGGATACGCGACGACAATTGCTATACTTTGCCGGAAAAGGTATTGCGCTCGCCGATGAGCACGTAAATTCGGACACCGCCATCGAAGTGCGCTGTTCTCAGCCTTTGGAGTTAGTGAACGGCTCTGAGCCGAGCGAATTGTTGATGTTGCAGGGACGACCCATTGGCGAAACGGTCGTGCAAGATGGGCCCTTCGTCATGAACTCTGCGGATGAGATTATCCAGGCGTATGCGGATTACCGGCTAACACATTTTGGAGGATGGGCCTGGTCGTCCCAAGAGCCTACCCATGGTCGAAAGCCAAGATTCGAATCTCGGTAAAACGGCCCGATGACTGCGCTAGGAGTGCCTGATACCCAGGCGGCGCCTCATTGCACTTAGCGAAAGGCGCGATGCAAATCCAAAAGCGTAGTGTTTGTTGTCTAATCTGCAAAAAAAACGGCCACCTGGATGAGGTGGCCGTTGCGCTTTCCGAAGCAAGGAAGCTAGAAGTCAATCTGAACTATCGAGACGTATTTTTCGATGAAAATCTCAATAGATGCTTCCCAAAATCTCAGGTTATGTTTCCCGCTACATGTAGGATCTCAAAAAACATGAATTCTACATTCCCAGAAATCAAGGACTTAGACATGTATTTTGAGAACACAAAAGGCGACCGTCTCAAAATACGTGAAATTTTCCTAAAGAAATCTCAAAATACATGAAATTTTCCTGATGGATGGTGGGTGCTCTTGGAGCAACAACCTGACCCTGCTTCGAGGGCGCCGCTGAGAGCGCAAGCAGGGGTGTCAAATTTCCGAGGTGTGACAATTGGAGAGTTTCCTTGGTGCTATATTTGCAATACTAATCGGACGAATAGAAACTGGACCGAGGAAAGAATGGAAAAAAGCAAAACCATAAAGGCTTCCGAAAATGCCCATCTAGGACAGGAGCGTTGTTCCGCACTCCTTGCGGAGAGATTCTGGGTATTACACCGTCCTGTTGATTTGGATGGGGCTGATTTTCTCATCCAATTATGCGATCCTAATATTCGTTTTACTGACCCTCTACCTCCTCGGCTAGGAATTGTTCAGTCTAAATTTTCTCAAGATAGCCGGACGGTGCACTATATTCCGTCAAAGTACGTCGTCGACAGCAAAACAAATAAGCCTTATAAGGGTTTTTTTCTACTAATTCACAGTGGTGTTGGAAGCTCTAAAAAAAGATACTTATTAAATTCCGAACAGATTGCATCTACGTTAAAAATAACGAAAGACGCATGTTTTTGCGTTGGAGCACTTGCATATTCTAAAAAATTTGAAGCGAATGACGACGGAATCGCTTTAGATCTTATCGAAAATGTTTTACAGAGTCGAAGTGAAGAGGACTCCAGACGGTTTTTGCATAGTGTGCAGATTCCTGAATACCCACTCAAACGCGCAAACATACAAAAGAAATGGCTAATTCCTATTCCGAACGAGCATCTTTTCATTCCTGATGCAATCTACAAAATTAAAAGTGGTCTAAAGATGGTTCTAGACTGTATGGCAGCTTCGTTTGAAGACATAGGGGATGTTCTCATGGAGCGCGATGTAGAGCAGTGCTTGGAGTTATTTCAGAAAATCAAAGATGATCCTTCTGTCATCGAAGACGCACATGGATACTGGATTGATCAAATTGGGCCATTCAATTTTGGCGGAAAACTTTTGACCAACGCTATCGAAATTCATAACAATCGTTATGACCTGCTTGTTGAAAACGAGGAAAAAATCCAGCGCTACGGCGAGTTGCAGGAAAAATTACAACAAATGTGTTGGGCAAAATTTGAAGAATTATCACCGAAGACCAGATCGGTACCAGGCGGACTGAAATTCGTTCCGTATATGTGCGAACTGTCATTCGATGTGGACCCTAAAACTTACTCCATAAATAATTTTATTTTATCAATCGACGCGGATGGCGGAATTCCTAAAAAGAAAGATAGAGTTGTGATATCAAGAGAGATATTTACTAGTTATGAGGGAAGCAAACTAGAGGCCGTAAGGGATATGCATCAAGTTATGCACCTGGCGTTGGCCGAATATTTCAAAATAATTTTTCCGGCAGAGAAAGTTGGGGATATTAAACTTCCTATGTTGTTGATGGAGTAATTAAATGATGTGCTAAACGAGACGTTTTATCTTGGAACAATCGAGATCTGAAACGATAGCCGAGGACTTGATGTGTTTCAACCCTGTGAGCTTACGTTGTAGGTGCTTTCTAATGAACTCGGTGTGCAGCCGGCCAGTGGAGTATACATACTGATCGGCTTGCAGTACGGTGGATTTGTTCAAAATTTTCACGAGTTGGCTTGTCGATACCTTTCGTGTCTGTACATGCAGGATCTTTGAGGAGGCGAGGCACAATACCGATTTCGGCGTAATTGGAAGCGCCATGATATTGCAGCCAGGGACTGGTTCTATTTTCACAATAGGACGGTCACCTATCAGTAGATCAAACCTCGCCGCGCTCAAGTCGATGACATCCCATTCGGCGTCATAAAAAAGCGAATTTAACTCAGGGTTCGCTATCACTCCAGGCAAAATTTCAACGGCAATGTTGTGCGCAGCAAAGCGGGCGTTGTTCTCAACATATTCGCGGAAGGATTCGCGTCCCGGCCTTGACGCTATTTCATCCACACCACGTTGAAAGTCCTGCGTAGAATTTTCCCGAAAAGACTGAATCATTGAGGGCGTACGTGCCAACTGGGCAGTAAGGAAGCGCGTCCAGATTTGTCTGTCGTCCCTGGCTAATGAGCTGACGCCGTAGTCACAAATCTTATCCAGAACGGGTGCCGCGTTATTATCTACTTCGTCCCTGAAGTACGCCGTCTCAAGCGAGTTGTCGTGCGTTCCGTCCTGTTGAACCGTCGAGTACAGGTGTTTCCGCTTCGCGACGTGTTTGGCTTTGTACTCCTGCACATCGAGCTTGCCGAACGTCCATTGGAAATGTGTGAGTTTTCCTTCAGGGGATGCGTGCCAGTTCTTCAGTAAGAAGTCCGGCACGAAATGGTGTGCCAAATGCGTTGCGGGCTTTGTCGTTTTTGCGTTAGTCAAGAGAGCTCCTGTCGGTCGAGCCGTTTTGGTTGTTAGGTTACCTCAGTGTACGCCCGTTGCCTAGCACAGCTAGAATTTGAGGAAATATCATTGGCTTTGTCGATTTAAAGAAAGATTTCGAGGAAAAAATATAGAAATTAGGATCGACACCAACTTTTGTTGTTTTGTGCCACTTTTCGTGCAGATCAAAAGGTATGATCTAATCCTGTGTATCCACAAGTGGTGCTGCTCCTTCAGATTGGATTTGACTCCGTTGCGATGGAAAGATTGCCGAATCATTGATATGAATAATCGGATCGATTTTGGATATTACATACCCGACACTATATTTTCGCTTTATTTTTTTGACTTAGTGCCTAACTTCGGATTATTTTCATATTCTTCTGCAACAATTTGCACGACAATAGACCAGCTAGTAGCGTAAATGGCGATTGCCGACATTAGAAAACAAACGAACCAAAACCAATCTGGCAGGATTGAAAAACTCACATAGGTAACCAGCAAACCAAACACTCCCAAGGTTAGGGAAACGAGTGCGGCTGTGAAAGCTGATATGTTAGTTTTATATACGTCGCTCAATCTGGCAGTACGACTACCCAGCTTCTGAGCCTTTATCGCTATCTGATATGCGATGTGAGCTTTCCGGACATTCCATAGAGCTGATGCGCCTGATGTAGTACAAACTCCGAGGAAGGTTGTCGCTATCGCTTCACTTAAGCCTAAAGGTCCGAGCAATACTGCAGTAAGTGACAGTAAAAGCGGTAAAAGAATATTAAGTGTAGCTTGAGCGAGAATATCATCGCAAATGCGTAGATAGCGCTGCCTTAGTTGCGCGGGAACTAGTGGTAAGTTTCTGCGTTGAAAAATAGGGATTGCAATTAGAGTTCCTAAAACTAACGCAAGTGTTACTAGCTGGAGTATGTGGGAGGTCCAAAATTTCATGTGTGAGATGTTAGCGAACACAATTTGTAGGGTTTAGCTCATTTTTTCTTGCTCTACTCACATCCAACGTGAGTGTCTCTCGAACAGTTGTGCAAGATCTTGGTGATACATCAACGGCTTCAGCGAAGAATAAATAAATTCGACTTCAGGACCTGGCAACCAATCATCATCGTCATTCAACCCCTCTAACATGGCACTCAACAGACACCGCACCGCGTATGCGGACGGAGGCGACAGATTTTCTTGTATGCGCTCTTTCAAAGCTTGAATGATTTCTGAGTGAGACTGACATTCTTGGCGCAAGCTAAGATTAGACGAAATGTATGGAACGTGACCGCGCCCGCCCTGCATTATGGTTATGACCCCTAGATACAATTCGCGCGTTTCCGAAGGGGGTAAATATAGTTGGGGGGCACCATGCCCCGTGTTAGTCTGCAATTCTTCAATTGTGGCTAACAGGCCAATTGTGCGATAGCGTTCGGCTTGTAGTAGTGGCAGTTTTCGATGCTCCCAAATTCTTGTTTGCTGCGCCCATAATCTGGTTAGCGTCCCGCGCTGCGCCGGCCGCTGCCATGGCCAGCTTGCGTCAACCTCTCCTTCGATAAGCCATTGCCCGACGGCCGGAAGAAATTTTTCACGTACCCACGTAAGAGTTTCTGCGCAAGACATCCACTGTCGAGTGGCAAGTTCAAAGTCTTCGAAGGAATTGGGTGGATCCCAAGTCAAAACTACATTATCCCCATACGAAAGTCCCTCTAAATCGATTCGGGCTCGGATGAAGGCATGATAACCACGGTCAAAATCTTGATGTGGTTTCGTTGTATATACCTTCACATAGTGTTGGTTTGCATCGAAGATATTCCAGTTGCCATCGCCAGCGTCTGCATCATGCTCATTCGCGAAACTGAGCATTTGATTCCACAGTCGTGTCGGTACCGTACAGATTGCGATGACTGTATCGCTACCGCGACCGATGAAGGGAAAGCCCTCGGCTCCCCATCGTTGATCGAGTGCGTGCAATGCATCTGTGTACACGGGAGCAAGTTTGTCGAGTGCTGAACACATTGCGTCTAAGCCGTCAGAAGGAATCTGCAGGCGCGCGCTTTGGAGGTCAATTGTGCTTTCGGAATTAGGCTGCAAAGAAACCGGCCCAACGATAAACGGGCGATATGTATGCTCGGCTGGTGCACCGGCATGAGCGAAAAGGTTTTTCAGGAGCCATTCTTGCGAAAGCGCGACGGTGAGTCCGGAAGTTGAAGGTTTCTTGACCACAATGCCGATAGAGCCTGAAAAAATCTCTTGCTCGGTAGCAATGCGTCAATATGGATCCACGGAGTTTCAATGCTCCAATTATTTTCATATGAATAGATTTCTTCAAGTTTGGACCCCTTCTCGTCTTCGCGGGCCTTTTGCCCAAGAAACTCATGCGCGATCCTTCTCACAACATGTCGCTCGTCAACCAGTGCCTTCTGCAGCTGCATCCAAAAATCGACGCGTCGCATCCATTCGTTGCAGTACATATCTGCATCGACACCAGGAAAAAAACGACTCAGAATATCCGGATGAAGACGGATGCGTTCCGTTAAGTGCACCCCAGTCCACAATTCGCCTACAATTTTCCGGGCTCGAAATTCCTCCCGCGCGTTATCCCATGCCTTAGAGAGCTGCCCAATGCTTTGCTGTGCGACGATCAATACGAATCGTGTACCGGGTGTTGCCCACGATCCGGCAAGAAAAAGTTCGACTGCCTCTGCTAACTTAGTAGACGTGAAACTTTCCCAGCATTTACACTCAAAAACAATAAGCTGTGTTTTGTCATTTTGCGCATATGCAAACAGATCAATCCCACCTTGTTTACGCCCAGATCCACCAATTAGCTGGCAGCCTTCGATGTCATGATCTCGTTGCAGCAGCCACCAGCAAAATTGCTCGAACTGAGGTGCATTCATATCCTCAAATCTTAAGGGATGATTACCTAGCGGCGCTGAACCTGATACCGGCTCAGTTGGTGCGAGTGGGCCTAGATGTGGCGGAAAGTCTTGTGGAAAACGATGATTAGGCATGCAGTGGTAGCAAACGTGGGATTTGTTGCCGGATGATAACACTGTTTTTTCATACAGTTTTGTTTAATCACTGATATGCCGGCTTGAGTTCGGTGCCTTACTTGTCGGGAAAAGCACGCCACAGTTTGGTGCTGATCGAATTAGGAGCGCAAATTAGTGAATTCAATATTGGGAAACATCAGCTTCGAAAGCTACTGGCGATGGGGTCTTATGGGTAGCAGCTGTGGGAATCCCAGATCGAACGTTTGTTGTGGACGAGAGGGAATCGGCTAGGGACGTCTGCTATCGACCCAAGCTGTGTAAAAATGCAGGCGCAGCAACCCTTACGCCAAAGTCGACCTTACAAAACGGCACGGCATACTCGCAGGGGGCAATGGCGAACGGAGCCGACGAATGCGCCATCCCGAGCAGAACACTCAGTGGATTACCTTTTGCTGATCGCCATTGTGTCCTCAACACCAGACTCGTAGTTGAAGACCAAGCTCGCGGCATACTTCACATTGGTGAGAGTTAGCCCTCCATTGCCGGACACGCCCAGTTGCTTCAGCGGATCCATGATGACCCGCACGCACGGCTTCGCTTGCTCGCCTTCGAGCTGAGACACGATGACAAGGTAAAAATTGGGCGTGCTCGCTGCCCGCTTCACCTCGGAGTCGGTGAGGTAGATGCTGTTCGGCTCCCCGTGCAGGTAAACCTTCAGCTCGAAGAATCGCCCATCGCCATCGACCGCGTCAGCGCCAAGACCCATTTGCGCGCGCAGGTCACGTAACTCACCCTCCTCGTATTGGAGCGCGCGACGCGCAAGCTCGAGCCCCAGCGTTTCCTTAGTTTTGCCTGTGAACGTGGGAAGCGACTTTCGATCCACCGGCGGCGAGCCACTGCTTCGCGGCTCCGGCAACGGCGATGGCGGGCGCTTTTCCGGACTGGAAGGCGGCTGGGTTTTTTCCTGGACCTGGCCGTTGGGCTGCCTGAGTTGCAGCTTCATCGGGTCGACCAGCAGGCGAGGCTTCAACGTCGGCCCGGCGGTGGTTGGCGCGGCAGGCGGTTCGGTTGGTTTCGGCGGCTTCCCATCCTTGGCTGCCTTTCTGTTAACGTTTTCCGCCTGCAGTTGCCGCGTCCTTTCGAGCACACTTTGGGCGAGTTTTTCCTCTTCCAGTTTCTGGGTCTCTTCGGCGGCGACGATGTCTTCCGCGGCAAGTCCTTCTTGCGCCTTGTCGCACGCAGCAAGCCATGCGTAGGCGACCTTGCGCTGATCGGCGTTGAAGAGCGCCGCAATCGCGCGACCACCGGACTCGACACGCCGTAGCTCCATAGGGTCGAGCAGGTGTAGCGCCAATCCCTCCACGCTCACCTTCGCGCGCACAGAGATTAGCTCGCTCTCGCTCCAACCGGCGATGCCGGCAAGGCGCACACGCAGAACAGGATGGCGCTTCACCTCGAAACGCTTAAGCGTCTCCCACTGAATCGAGAGAGAGGCAGCGGTCTGCGGATCATTTCGCGACAGGTCTTCGTGCAGGTGTGAAACCGCACGCACAAATATGCCGGTCACCGCATCGTCCGTTTCGGCATGCTCCGGTTCCACCACGCGCGAGTCGCCAGCGGTGATCAGATTCACGCCTAGGGGTTCAAGGCAGGCACTGACATTCGATATCTCGCAGCCAGGAATCCAGACTGGAATGTGGTCGGCTAATGCCTCCGCAATGGAGCTGTCGGAAACGGCGTAGACGGGACGGGCGCGCGTCCAGCCCATTGTTGTCCAAAGCGGCGCCGTGCGCATACGTCGGGGAAGATTGGCGTCAGCTTTACCCGTCCTCAGGCGCTCATGCATCATGCGCAAGGTCGCGACTATCACCGGGACCTCTTCGCCCTCGAGCGTCTTGCGACGCAGTGCGACCTGCTTCATCACCTCGATGCAGTCGTCGATGGTCGCATCGCGAATCTGAAGCGCGCGCCAGAGGTTTTCGGTCTGCGGCACCCCGGGCACATAGTCGCGATAATTGCCAAAGGACGGTGGTGCAAGCAGTACCTCCACTGGGCGCCGCCATCCGCGCTTACTCAGGATCAGGCCTGGCAAGTCGGCGAACTCGCGCTGCAACGCCCGCGTGTTCATATCCGTGGCAGAACGCCCGCCGGGAAAGCGGGCAGACAGCGCCTGGTAGACCACGGCGGTCTCCGTCGACAACTTTTCACCGACGACTTCAGCCGCCTGCATACGCAAACCACGCAGGTGCCGCACAAGGTCCATGGTCGATGCCTCACCTTTCACGCCCAATGCCTCGAGCACCTGCTGCCGGGCGGCCGTCTGGAGATCCGCACGCAGGTAGTTGGCCCCTTCGCTGCCGTAGATGGCGACGGACGCCGGCGTGCGCAGGCGGAGATCGCAAGGCCGTCGCTTCGTGCCCTTTGCATCGTCGAGCCACTCTATGTTGCCGGCTGCCCAAAGCCAATATGCGCGAAACTCTCCTCTCATGTGCCAAGAGCCGCCAGTCGAAGCCGCGGTCACCGTAGTTCGGTCAGCGAGGCGGTGCTCCCAGGCGCGCGCAAGAGCGGAGATGAGCGCGGCGGCACGTTCACGGCGCTTTGTAAATTTCTTTTCCGACGAAATATCGGCCACGACCCGTTGCAGGTCAGGACTGTCCCAATCTTCCAAGGTGAAGTCGGCGTCGATTGCTCGCATCGCGGTAGATCTCGTTGCAGGCCCGGCGCCTAAGGGGAGTCCCTTGCGGGGATCGACATACCGCTCAATGAGGCCTGAATGCCGGATGACGCGTGGCGATAGCTCGGCACCCAACATGCGCATGAAGCGTTGTGCGCCCAAGCCTGCGCGGCCCAAGCTCGATCGAAGCGCGACCGCGTATTTGCTGCTTATCCAATAAAGCCCTGGTGCCTTGCCGGCGGCGACGGCGAAGCTGTCGGTCTCACGATCGATCACGCGCGGCAAATAAGCCTGCGCCGGGCTACATATGAGTGCGACTTCTACCTTCTTCTCATCATAGGTGAAGGCGGCGAGCCGAACGGCCCGGCCGACTGCGGGACCAAGCGCCTGTTGTTCGTCTGGCGAGACGCGTTCGAATGCGTCGCGTAAGCTCGCCAGTTGCAATTCGGTTAGAGCCTTGACGATGTGCTTTCCACTCGCCCCCGCCTGAGCGATCCGTTTCAGCAAGGCAATCGCGTCCCGTTCCTCCATTAGCGCCTTGCGGGCGCGCAGCCAGTCCAGAACCGTACGCGAGGCTGGGATGTCTTCCCGGTACTTGGGGTGGATGTGCATGCCGATACCAAGCTCCTCGGCAAGTGTGCCGGCGCTCAAGACTAGCACTTCTGGCGAATTGGCCTGTGGCGGCGCGACGATGCTCTCGTCCGCAAGCGCGATACAGGGCCGCGCCGCTAGCGCCGCGTTCAAGTGTTCGTCGATCGCGACGGCCGAAAGAGCGATGCGCCTGTCGATCGGAAAGTCCCGATCATCCAGCAAGGATAGCGCGTGTTCGGTGTTGACGGGAGGGGGCATCGATTCGCAGTTTTGCCGCCACAGGGAAAATACGGACCACCATTTGCGATCTGTATCCCGCAGCTCGCGCGGCAGCGCATGATCACAGCCGGCGAGTGCGGCAATCTCGTGTTCCTGCAACACGGACTCCAGTTGAGGCACTTCGATTGCGAGTTGCATTACCCCGATGTTCGAGCCGCCTGCCGGAACTTGGGCGAGCCCGGCGAGCGGCTGGCCGGCCACGGACCAAATCTCGTGTTCGATATCGGCCACGAGCGACGAACCATTTTTGTCCCGCGGTATCGTCAACGGAATCAGTGCCCACGCGAGCACTGTCTCGGTCTTGAGCAAGTTTGCAATTGACGCGAGCCAAAGCTGGCCGATGACGGTTACGAGCCAGCGGTTCCAGTCAGTAAGCGCAAGCCCTTGCCGGTTGCTTAGGGTGTCGAACTGCGCACCGATGCGTACACGCATCTGCGTTTTGACCACAGGCAGACCTGCGTGTAGCCAATTTTCCTGAGCGTCATATAGTGGAAACGCAACGGCCACTGGGGTGTAATCCGCCTTCGCTTTTCCGTGTCGATCAATTTTCTCCGGTGACGCGAAGGCGGCTTTGTAAACACGATAGGAATGCCCCTCCGGATCCTGGGCGCGGCGCACGTCGACGATGACGTCTTCGCCAGCGATGCGCTGCTTTAAACTGCCGACGCCCGTCCAATCCAATTGGAGTTCGCGTACACGAGCGCCCATTTCGTCATACAAGGATACCCGCGTGACGAATCGCAGGAACAACAAGCCCGCATGGCCCCAGCCCTTGATCCACGTGTGCAGGCTCTCCAGGCTTAGGACCTTGCTGGTCAGCGGCACGTATAGGATAGTCCAACCTTCTCCTGCGAGCCACGATGGGGGCTGAGCTGGCTTCACGGTAGAAAGCACTGACTCGTCCAGCTGGACATGGTAGGGTGCGCAATGCACCTGCACGGAAGACGACAGCGACCGCAGCGTCATGAGGCCGATACCATGGCGGCCCGTCGCGGCGGCGTCATGCGACTTGGTCGTGATCCACGGCATTGCTATGCCGAAGACATGCTCGAGTTGGATGGACTCACCGTCATGGGCGAGCCACAGCCCATCCGCAAGGAGCGCTACTCGAACCTGGCGCGCCCCAGCGTCGTCAGCGTTCTGTATCATCTCAGATAAGCCTTGAAGTCGATCGCCGGACAGCATGGCGGCGCCATTGCGCGCGCTTTCGAGGGAGTCGCGTACAGCACCGGGCAGATCGGCCAGGCGCTTGGCCAAGTGGCAGACCGCCTCCGCGGCGGCCTGTGTACTTTGCGGTCGAAATGTGATGAGCCCGCTCACTTTGGCTCCGTGTTCCATCAAGAGTTCCGCGGCTTGAACGGCGGTCTGCTCCTCAATTGCTTGCATGTGGATCCCTGGAAAATTTGCAACTGACGCTAGTATGGACGAGCAGTAAGAGCGGCTACAAGCCTATCCGCTTTTGCTTAATGTTGCCGTACAAACGAGGCTTCGATATTATCCATAGTAAGGCATAGTATTGCTTCGAACTCCCTCATACATAATTCCGCCGCCGTGCCGAGTAAAATGACAAGAGCCCTAAGTAAACTCGGGGCTTCGTTAGTCCGCAGTAGACTCTGGAATTACTTGAGGAGCGAGAACGGCTGCGTGCCTAGGCTCCCGCTTTCTAGGGACCGTCCGGTTTTAGGTCGGTTCGCTGCAGCGCTTTATTGACCGATACGCACTATTTGATCTCTCATGCCAACCATTACCCCGCAGTTATATTGCATTGCTTCAGGATGCATGACTCGACCCGAGTGGATCCAGAGCTCAGGCTACGGTATTGCCGCGCTAGTCGCCATTTTCACAATCTTCAGCTATTTCTATACGCAAAAGAAGCAGCGCGCCCTGGATATCGTGAAATTTTCCCTCGACCAGCACAGGCGCCTCTTCGACGACGAGGACCTCTTCGAGATACTGAACCTAATCGATTCCTCGGAAGACGAACAGCGTATTCTGGCGGAACCGTCCATGGGCAATAAAAAGCGGAAGCTGATCACCTTTTTCGAAGAGATGACACTGCTCGTGCGGGCGCGCTATATGTCGGAGGACTTCGCCCTGTACATGTTCGGGTACTATGTCCTTCAGGCCCGGCATAACAAGTACTTCATGAGTGGCATCAGCACAGACTACGCTGACTTCGGGATTTTCTTTGACTTCGCCGACCGATATAACCAAAGGCAGGGCTCCATAGATGTGAAGAAGGTCCGCATCGCTCCCTAGAGCGCGCATTAAGACTATTGGTGCGATACGCCTTTGCCCTGCCCATTCCATTCCTGAGCCAAGTCGACCAGCCCATATGTCACTTTTAACCCGGCTCCTTCGTAAGCTGCGTCGCCGCTTTCCCAAGCGTATGCTCGATGCTCCAGAGCCCCAGCAGGAACCGGCGGCAGCGTTGGAGGCGGCATATTCCGCGTACTGTTCCGGCTCGATGAGGACGGATACCGAGGCGGCTTTGGTTCTCGCATCATGGATGGGAGACAAGGATGATCCGCTACTAACAGTAATATGTATCGTCGACGTACTGATGAACGGCGTGAAGGCAGACCCGTCCGATCATGCATATCGGCAGCGATGCCGGTTTTGTGCCCGGATGGTCGCGGCAATCTGCAGCGAAGTCGAAGCAGTGCACGAACACCCGGCATATGCTGCCGCCATCTATTCGCTCTGTTCGCACCCCTACCTGTTCAAGGAGATATTGGTCAGATTACTGCTAGGTTCATATGGCCGCAGGGTGACGAACAAGGCCGATCTTTTTACCCAGCTCGCAGTGGCATTCGACCTCTTGGATCACCCTAAGCGCGCCGAAGCTCTGTTGCGGCATGTCCAGACAATGTCCCATACCGGCACAGTCCGGCCGATCACAGCCGATTTTGCGCTGCGCTTGCTGGCTGCGGAGTACGCCCTGCAAGCTAAGATCGCGACAGTTCTTGTCCTGAATGCCGAGGCCGATCCGCACGCCGAGACAGTTTATGGTTTGTCGCCGCTCCAAGTCGATATTGCGTGGACATTGGCCGTATGCCGAACCGCGATGGGCGCCATTACCTCGCCCCCACCGCTAATAGCGATTTCCATGGCCGCCTTCGAACACATCGCTGAGCGACGCCCGGCTTCCGAAGATCTTGTGGACGTCGATATGCTGATGCACGGACTCGATCGGGGCCGGTATCCCTACCTCTCGGCATTGTCGAGCATAATGACGCTCCGCATCATGCGCGAAGCACGGCCTCCAGGACTCGACGACGAATCGTTGGCAATGACCTTCGTGAACGCGGGGAATGCCATGCTGGGGAATGTAGAAATTGCCTCAGAATGGAATCTGTTGGCTCGCCATTATTTCGAGGAATTGATCAAGCAAGTCGACAGCGGCGAAATCCACACGAGCCCGGAGGTCCAGTATCAAGTAGCCCACGCCCATGCTGGTATCGGCTATTCGTATTCGAATATCGCCAGGACGGCTGAGGGGGACGAACGGAAGAACCTGTATGCGAGAGCCAAGGAGCATCTCGATCAAGCTATCGGAATGCTCCAAGAACTTCGCCGCGATGGATGGATTGACGCACGCGTCTGGGCCGTCGCAGGACGCGTTGAATCCGCTTGCGGCCGTATCCACGACATGCACCGACGCTTTGCCGCCGCGCTGCTGGCCGGCGCGACTCATTATCAACTCAATGTCGAAGACCTCCTCCACTTCTTCAGTCCAGATGACGATACGAGGCTAAAGTACAGTGAAGTCTTAGCAGACACGGGTCATACCAATACGGCAATCCTGTTAGCAAAGGCAGCGGTTCGCTCGATCCATCATCACGCGGCACCATCGGAGGACGTTGCGGACCTTGCTCCAGCATATATAGGCACACGAACCCTGGCGCACAGAACCTTGATTAACGAACTCAGCGAAGTCGGGAGGTATAACGAGGGCGAACTGGCGTATGACCTGTTAAAGGATAACGAGTACAACGAGTTCACCCATCGTTCCAGCACCGAGGCGGACGTCGCCAAGCATGTCGCGCTTACCCCCTTCGAACTAGAAGCAATCCGACAATCGGGGCTTGGTGCAGCCGTGCTCGAAGTAAAACGACTCGACCAGAGAGATACCACGGTCAATCGACTCGCCGACGTATTTGCGCGGCTGAATGAAACCATACAGGGGCTAATCGATAGCCGGCGCTTTTCCGAGACTCAGGCGTCTGCACGGGACGGCATCGATCCGGCGACGAATCTCGGAAAGACTGATGCAATTCTCCGCTTCATCCCCTCGGAATCCACATTGTCGATCTCCTTATCGACCCATCATGAAAAGACACAACTCGTGGTGCCCATCGATGCGCGCGCGCTGGGATTGCTAATCTTCAGATTCAGGCAACAATGCCGCTTATCTTCATCGGACCTTCCATCCTTGCATGCACTTGCGCAAGAGTTGCACCACATTCTGTTTGGCCCCATCGACGACGCCATCGGTAACGAGATCACGCACCTGTACATCGAGACCGACCGGCTCCTTGCCAGCATCCCGTTCGCCGCTCTCCATGACGGCGAAAGATACTTGATTCAGCGCTTCTCGCTCGCCTACCTGAACAGGGTCGCGCTTAATGCGGATGCAGAAGTGACTGTGGACAACACAGAGCATGCCGCCATTTTCGCTTGCACCAATATACCTGGCGAGGAGTTGCCAGGCGCTGCTCGGGAGGCGAAAATCATCTCCAAACAATTGGGCATACGGCCAGACCTGGAGCTCGACTGCTATATCGACCAGGAGTGCAGGGTTGAGGGCTTTCTTCGCGAGATCATCAGGCCTCGCGGAGGGCACGGTCTCGTCCATTTGGCAACGCATGCCAGCTTCGATCCTTCGAGCGATGCATCCTCCAGCCTCGCATTTCTGGACAAGGAGTTGAACATCCGTTCGCTCAGGACAGTGCTGGAGAAATCGGGTTGCGATACCGGCTTGTTCGTGCTCTCAGCCTGCGGAACTGCCCGCCAGGACATTGACGTCGAGGGCTTCAGCTCAGTCCTGCTGCGGTCCGGAGTCCGGACAGTCCTTTCTACCCTTTGGGAGACGTTCGACGACTCCGCGCCGAGGTTCTTTCGCTGTTTTTACGCAAACATCAAGGACTTTTCGTCTGCCTCCGCCGCTGCTTCGGCGGCGAGGGTGGCACAGTTAGCACTGCTGACACTCAGCCACGACAGCAGATCAGCATTCGTCCACCCTGCTCACTGGGCGCCCTATATAGTTGCTACGGCGCGGATTTCGTAACGGAATGGCGCCTCGGTCGCGGGTGTGTTGGACAGGACATAGGCGAAGTCGCGGTACCGTAATCGAATGAAAGACACCTTGTTGTAATGCATTAACGTGGCCGACGATGAACCTGGGGTTATTAAATGTCGGCTGCTCTCTGTAAGCTAGGCACCGACTAAAGCCGAACTTTTCATCGGAAGCTTTGGCTGCCTCCAGACCCGTTGCGTTGACGAGTATGCTCAAACGGCTACGCTCAAGGCCCCTGCAACGTCGTCAACTGGGGATGGTTCGAGAAGTCTTCCTTCGCTGTCCTAAGTAGGCTTGTGAAGTTGATGCTCCGGCCTCCGCCCCCCTGTTTCAGCGTGCGAAGCGCTGCATGCCATGCAGCCTGACCAGTTGAATGAAACTGGAGCCGGGACAGGTCACCACCGGAGCGGCTCCACACCTCTTGGTCCTGCGGCCCAAATGGGTAGACCTCGACCAGGACCGCCTCTAACACTGACCAAGGCTCCTCCTGTTGCGCCGTGGACCTGATCTCGTGGCCGTACGGCGATTTCTTCCCGCCGTGGCTGAGCGCGACAGCAAAGTTCACTTCTAGGTTGTCGGCCTTAAAAATTGGATGTTGGTTGTCTGGGATCAGCTTTGGCACCTCCTCCGAGACGTAGTTAAACAGGTCAAAGACCTTAATGAAGCCGCTGGCGTTCTTGTCGGCAGCTCCACGCAGACCTGCCAGTAGTACGGTCGTAAAAACGCTGTTCCTCGCGCCGACAAATACGGCTGACACTTCGTCAGCTCGACATGATGCCATTAGAGCGCGTCCGCTCCCGGCAGCCAGCTTCGCGAACGTGTTTTGGGTATAGCCGGGCTTGAACTCACGGCCTTTGCCATCTGTCAAACTCTTCGAGATTGCAGCACCTCCAGCATGACAGGCATCGATGAAAACCAGCAGTCGCTTCGCGTCGATCTGCGCAAGTGCTGCAGCTAACTCATCTGAACTAATGGTTGTGTTTTCAATGTCAGCGAGGTCGCTATCCACGGTCACCAACACGCTGTCTTCATTACCTGGGCTGCCCACGACTGCACCGTGGCCGGAGAAGAATACGCAGACAGTGTCATCAGAATTCGCCCGCGCAGCCAGTTCGTCAAGACCCTTCAACACAGCTGCCCGGGTAGCGTTTGCGTCTAAGAGGGTGACAACGTTGCCGGGGGAATAGGCACAGTATTTCGGCGATGAGAGGGTCGCAGCGACGTCGTTGACGTCGTTCAAGATCGCAGAGGGTAAGCTGGATATTTGCTGATAGTTTGCGACGCCGATAAGAAGGGCGTGGCCTTGCGGGTAGCTAGTCGGGTTCATGTTTTAACGATGAAGATTTGGGAGCGTCAACGCCAGCCAACGATGTCCGTGTCGCTGGTATACAGGCGCAACTTCTCGTTCCAAGGAAAATCCTCGCACATTACAGCAAGAAGCTCCCGCGTAGTCGGACGTGCGCCATACCTGATCGAATTCAATGCAGTGTGCCAACGTGTCGCCCCGTTCTGAAACCGTCCCGGTAGCTCGGAGTTCTTGCCCCCGGCACGTGACCAAAGCTCGTCGCTATCTGGACCGCTTGGATAGAGTTCATGAGCCTCTTTCTCAAAAGCGTTCCACTTCTCCGCAGCGCTTGGTTTCGAGATTCCTAGCATCCAACGCGTATACAAGGTGAGCAGGTCCGCACAGAGCCTTAGCGCCGGCATGAGATCTGAACGATGGTCGGCAAGCCTGTCCGAAAGGTATTTGGCTGTTCGCTCCCAACGTCGGGACGCCACAATCGTTCCTAGTTGCTCAGAATCCGATTGAGAAAGAAATTGAACGCCCGCCAAGAGGTTGTTCAGCCATGTGATGAACACCTCTTCGCTGAAGGACGGGAGGGCACTAACGATTGCTAGACGCGCATTAACCCTCACGGATGACTTTTCAAGCCTGGACTGCAAACTTGAACTCGACAGGATTGCGCGCTCAAGTGCGGCTTCAGGGGAAGCCATCACCACGCCTTCTGCAGCGACGTCTAGCCAGCCGATTGAGGTTGCCCGCAGATAGTCGTCAAGCTGCAAAGCCGGGAGAAGCGACCACAGCCGCGGCCGGCCCGGGGCGGCGCTTAGGTCAGCCAAGGGTGTCTGTGATAGCGCCTCGAGCAGTCCGATATCGACAGGCCGCCCATCAGCGAGTTGAGCTATAACGATGTCGCGCACACCGATGGCATTAGCTGGAGCGTTCCAAAGGGTAGAGTTCTTTCGAATAGCAGCTCCCCAGACCTTTTGCTCAGTGATGTCGTTGCAGCGGATGTTAAACAGAATCTGAGGGTGAGCAGTGGCCAGGTCTGCGCACAAACTAACTAAGCGCGTGTCCTTATGCGCGAGTGTACATTCCAACATCTGGGCAGGGCTGGCGAACCGAAGCGCTGATCGCAAACCGGCGCTGTGGTCTGGATCATGGTCCACCTTGAGTTGCTGTCCAGCGGCATCGAGCGGGGGCAGCGTTGAAGCTAATACGGCACCGTACGCAGTCAGCCAACGTTTCTCCAGCAGTGGCGATAGCAGGGCGGCCGGCGTGGAGACGTGAAGATTTCTGGGCACTTCCTTCGCCAGCCGCCGCTCAACTGCAGCGTCAGCCGGTAAGATGGCTACGGCCGCAGCGAACGCGGCTTGACTACGCTCGGCCCATCTCCAAATGGCCTTGGACATGATGGGCTTGTCTCGACGAGCTGCAGCCGATAAGCCGGCTGTCACTGCAGCACGCCAAGACGGCAATGCGAGATCCTCATCAATCGAAACCGTGACCATCGCCATTAAGTCGCTATCGTCCGCTGGCGCAAATGCAAGGCTGCTGACGAGCAGCTCAATTGCCGACCACAACGAGCGCGTGTTGGCAAAACCAGAGAGCATCAAATTCCTCGTTGGCAGCAGCTGCTTGCAGTCTGCGCCTGGAATCAAGGCCGTGAACTGACCCATGAGCGTATCCTTGATGCTTACGCCAAGCGTCGGCTGATTTGAAACGCTGTCTGCCAAGCGTATGGCAGACAACAAATCATCGAAGCTTTCCACGCCTGAGAGGAGCGTATGCAGCCGTTCGAGCTTACCTAGGTCCCTAAAGGTATGAAGTTGGACGCCCAGGTCCTCGGCAAGAGCCAGGATTGGCTGTAGGTCGCGCCGACCGGACAGAATCCGTGCGGATTCAGAGGCCGCGATCTGTTCGTCTTGGTTGACTATGCGGTGCCTCGTCCAGCGAGCTTGGAGCTGCTCGGGAGTGCATACAAGTGCCGGAGTGGGTTGCTCTACCAAGTCATTCGGACCGAAACTCAACCGGAACGCGAAAGTTCGCCTTAAGGACGGCCATAGGTTCCTCCACAGTGAATCGACGAGGTGCTCGAACTCCTCGACGCCCAGTCGGACAACTGGAGCTGGCCCTTGGGCTATCAACGCGTTGGCCGTTCCAATCAAGTCAGCGGCTGGCGTGTGGATGCTACTTGCAGTTTCAAGCTCAAGTGTCGCAACCGAACTGGGGCAGCCTGTGACCGAGGGTGCCAGCAATCCAAACAACGCTGACAGGCTTCCTGCCTCGCATATTTCGTTTAAGCTGACGATTAGTGCGTGTGTCAGCACCATGCCGCCGCGCGACGCGCTCGAATCCAGAAATGTGCGAGCTAGCACGTAGTTGTCGTCGATGGGAAAACCGCGAACAAACGGCGACCAAGCTTGGACACCTGGGGGCACTGCATCAGGCAGATCAAGCTTTGATGCGACGGTAGCGGCTATGGGCGCATTTAAACTCGATACAATGAGGCCATGACCTCGGCCTGGGACCTCGCCATAAACAGCCTGCTCGACTCGCATTCTCTTAAGTCCCGTCTGCCATCAAGCGTTGAATCGGCAGGGTAATGTCAGTGTTCTTCACACCGTCAGGTAGCACGACGTAGCCGAACTCTTCGGGGCCGCGGGTTGCATACTCCTGATCCGCATCCGTCTTGCTGAGTGCGCGTTCCAGGGCCGACAGGCCGATGACAGTGGGCGAGACCCAGTTGCTGCGCACGAACGACCAAAGCATCGGCAGCCGAGACGCCAAGAGGTTAGCCGGCAGCTCCGTCGTTTCAAGCTCATCCCAGCAGCTTAACAAGATGGTCAAGCGAGGCTTTCGAAGCGGCCTGTCTAAGTGGAACTGCGCCAGATAGAGCAGCATTTGAAGGAGTTCCACTATCCTTGCTTGGTCTGACGGCTCGCGCGCCGCTGTCTCCTCCTCAGGCTCTTTCGCAGCGAATGACTGCAGGGGGCGCGAGAACAGATCCTCCTCGGACCGAAGCGAATGTAGCCTTATAAGCAAGACCCAGTCCGTGGCCTCGAGCACGCGCTCGCGCCAAGCGGCCGGGATTCGGCGCTGGGTGACTAGGTTGCGGACCTGTTCGCCGCCGTAGTCCGGCCAAACCAGTTCGGCGGAGCGGCCGGTCTCGTCCGTAATGGGCCAGACGCTCTCGACATAGGTATTTGCTGGTGTGTGGTCAGTCGACTTTCCCTCAGTCAGGCAACCGAGCGCCGTAGTGAACGCTTCTAAGTTTGTTGGAGCGCCGGACATCTTGAGTGCGCACGCTTTGACCATCAGCCGCTTCAAAAACTGGGCCCCGTAGTGAGTCTTCCCGACGTTCGACTCTCCGACTAACAAAATGGTGTGTTGAGCAGCCACCGACTATCTCCTACCAATTCGAAAAAGCGGGTCGTGACTAGACGGTTGTATCGTGGAAAAATCCACTCCTGCGCGTTTGGTGCAAAGAATCCAGTCAAACAGCTCGCGAAAGCCTTCTGCAGCGTCGACCTCGCCACGCGGGTATACGCTGACTGTGAACTCAGGGACGTTTGATGAGACCGACGCCACTGCTTTTCTGATCTGAGCTTCCATGGCTGGCGCCACGTCTACGTCCCCCTTCGTCCACACAAGGGCCAGACGCCGTCCGCGGGCTTCGGCAACGGCACGCTGAGCAAGTAGCTGAAAGTCGTTTCGAGCGGCCCCCATCTTGGGTCCAGCAAGTGCCTGACGATCAGCAATCAGCAGCGTAACGTCTGCGTGCCGGGCAATCCAACGGGCACCCTCCGCATCTGGTGCCTGCTCATTGATCGCCCATTTCTGAAACCACTCTCCGGGCGCATCGGCGAAAAGAAGGTTCCGCAGCGATCCATCCTTTTGGCGAAAGGCAAAGTGAAGCATGCCCGGTGCTCGAGCCGCTCCACTCGGGGTGTGGGACGGAAAGCTTGGAGGCTGCCCCGGCTTCCAGCGCAGGCAGGTTGCCACCGCCTCCCAACCTGTTAGCGTGTATGAGTTGCTGAAGGAATTGACGTCAGTAGTCAGTGTACCTCGACCCAGCAGAAGGTAGAACGCACCGAGAATAGTCGTTTTCCCAGCGCTTTCCGGGCCGACGATACCGACAGTAATGGGTTTAACCTTTCCGCTGACGAAGTTGAGGTCAGTCTCTCCCATTGCTAAGCCGCTCCATGGGAGCAGCATTTGGCCGGATTCAGATGGGGTCGCTAGCTCGCTTTTGCTGACGCGCTTCCACTCTGGGCATAGATCGAGTCTGATATGGCCCAGCGTGCAGGTGGTGTTGTCGTCGGCAAAACAGTTGGGTTGAGGGCATCTGTCCATGGGTGCTTTACTTCTTCTTTGCCCGCTTAGTTAGGCTTTCGTTTGTGCCGCGTGCGGTCTGGAGCTCACGGAACAGATATGTCCCCCAATCTGACGGGGTCATCTTGGTGGAAGCGTCCAGGCCACTGAGCGCACGCAGAGCCGTCTCTTCGACTGCGCCTAAATTTTGGGGGTGACCAATCAACGACAGCAACATGCCTCGACCAACCGGTTCAGGCGCATACTGAGCAGCCAGCACGCGGAAAGGGTGCATGAATGCGGTTGTTCTGGCCTCGCGCACAAGGCTCGCGACATCACGCTCGCCGGCGCCTCCTCTTTCAGTTGGAAGGCATCGGATCGCCTCCCGGAGGAAGGCCGACACGCTCGCCGGTGAATACGTTGGCACCTGTTCATGTAAGTCGAGCGCCATTAAAGCGGAGGCCTCAAACGGCGGCAGATCAAGGTAGCTCGCATGAGCGCTTGGGGAATACAGCGCCTCCTTCCACCAAAGCAGGTTTGTGCGGCGCTGCAGACCTGCCGTCGCGGCGCCGAAGTTGGCTAACGCACTGTCGACATGAGCGGAGACCGCCTTCGCCAGCGTAGACAGCGGGGCCGAAAGGTCAACGGGGACTGGCGCAAGCTCATCGGCCATCCCATCCAACACCTCTGCGATGACGACGCTCATCTTTTCTGCAAAGACGTTCGACCAGGCTTGGGGACTCTGCGGCTGATGCGGATTCGGGCTATTTGGCCCCCAAGGTCCCGCGGCGGAATAGATCTTCCCCTGGAGTTCACTCCGATCGACAAGAGGTGCCTCATAGTGCGTAGACACTGGGGCTATCGGTGTGTACCGCAACGGATCGACCGCAATCATCTCCGGTGTTGCCCACTCTTTCTCAGCGCGCGCATCGACCTTCGACTCAATCTCACTAACAGCTTCGCGCCAAATCTCAGCTTCATCGGACGTTTCGGTGTAGGCCAGGGCATTGCGTGCCGTGTTGACGAAAGCCACGGCAATAGCATCGTCCGAACGAGCCGCCTGAACGACCGCGTCTAACAAAATTGCCCGCAAGATACCGACGGGGCGCCCGCTAAAGGCGTTTGCAACAGTTTCCCATTGTTTCCGGAGGGAGGTCATTGCCTCGTCTAAGGTCGGGTCCGTAGCTGCAATGTTGGGGTCGGCCGCCACCATTGTGAAGCTAGCGGTCTTGGACGGGGCCTTTCGAAGCGCAGCCGACAGGTCTTTGGCAGTGAGCCGAAGCTTGTCGAGTTTGACGTCATCGCCCTTGAGGTCGACAGCCCCAATTTCAAGAAACCTCAACAGAAATTCTTGTTCCATTCCCTGGCCTTCCAATCATTGTTGTGCTGCCGCGAAACGGCCCCCCTAATTCGACATTGGAAACCGCTCGGTTCATCCCATGTCATCATCACCGTGCAATGTTCGCCCCATCTCTGCGAAGGGCTGGGAATTCGATTATACCGCGCCAATTTCCCACCGGCACCTCTGTGGTGGAGTGGGATCCAGTCCACAGTAGAGTTTAGTGATACCTTTCGATCGCGCTAAGCAAATGGGTTAGCCGCTATTTTCCTGAACGGCTAGAAAAATTGTACTCAAGAGGAATGACTGCTTCGGGTCGAAACCAGACGCCGCCAAGAGGTCCGAAATCGGCCACAAGCATCCGTTGCGTAGCATGTTTGCGCGAAGTTACAGGAAGAAAAATGAAGCAAGTTTTGCCCCATATTCAAATCGGACTCCATAACGATGAGACGGTCACCGTCGTCGTGAGCGATTACGAGTTGGCTTACTTCATCGAAGACCATCTAGGAGAAGACTGCGATTTTTCTTACGATTATCGAACGACGCTCGAACGGCCAGGGGGCGAAATTGTTACCCTATATTTTCCGGCATCCGCTCGCTTGCAGGAAATAGAAGATAGCCTTATTACCGGCTACGCGTCGACGTTTGCATCTTCGCATTAATTCATTCGCGGCCGAAACGCATGCCGGGCAGCTTGGGCATCATGCAGTGCATGATGTTCCGGCGACGAGTGTCTGGCATGAAATTCGTAACGCAACAGTTCTTGAACCTCGTAACCAACCAACCTTACATCACACCAGCGAGGCAGGCAGTGCCCCAACGCAGAAGTGAAGAGCTGCCAATCGATTCGATGATCAACACAGATCTCGATTGGCTCACTACCGCGTCGAACGATATTGAGCCAGGATGCGACACGAGCGCTGATGTCAGGCACAGGGCAGAATGCGTTCTCGTATTTGCCAAGCAATGGTACTACGACATTGCGAACGAAAGGGCTACAGGTGTCGATCGCGAAGGGTAACTCGGCGTAGAATTCCTCACCTGAATCTGCCGCCATCCCGATGCTGATCAGAGTGGGCGAGTAAAAATTCGTGAACTCAGTGTCTAGGAAGATTAGCATTGAGCGCTCCGATTATAGTTGTTGCCGGCCCGCTGCCGGCCGCGGCAGGCTTTCGTTTTGCTTTCCGTTGCTCACAATCGACACTGAGCTGGCGAAGTGCAACGTCAAGCTTGGGGTTGCGCTCATAGAGATAAACGTAGCCGGCATCAATTTTAGGTCCGCTGACAGCGTAGATTTTCAAAGCGTTGAGAGTTCGCACAATGTAGCTAGGCAGCCAGCCGTACGTCTCCCTGATTTCATGACAAAGAACGTATCGATCGGCGAAATCTGCCAATGCTTCCTCCGACACAAGCGAATGCGACAACTCCTTGTGCTTGGTCCTTGCGATGCGGCCTATTAATGTTAGATGGTAAACAGCTTGTTGGCTGACGCGCAAACGGCGTGCCGTCTCGGGAATAGTAAGGAGATCCTTGCGATGACTGCGCCGCCGCTCCGCTATCCATGCCACGAGCTCCGCGCGATCGAACAGCCACGTTGGAAGCTGGTAGTGAGTACTGGATACTGCGAGTGGCAGAATCTCGTCGAGAAATACTGCAACGACAAGTGAGGGAAAAAGAAAAGGTTCGTGCAACCAATAACGAAGAGCGTAGTCCAGCGAAACAAGCTCTGGTTTGCCCTCCTCGGCAACTTGCGCGAGATCCTTCGCAAGCCCGAGAACCGCCTCCAGATTTTTCTTCGGTATTCCCCACCGCGAGGCTTTTCCCTGCTTCGGCTTGAAAATTGATCCGATTGCTTTTCCATGAAGGAGCTGGGACATCCTCGTTTTATTCAATCCAAGGATCTGGCATGCGGTCTTCAGATCAACCACATTTTCTAGCGCGGAACGCATCGCTGCAATCTGCTCACGACTTACACAGGTCAGTTTTCGATCGAGTTGCGTGGTGGTGACGTGAGCATCGATCGTTCCTTGGTCGATCAACATCTGTAGTTTCCGTTTCGTGGTCTTCAACTCTTTGGCCATTGAATTGATGGGCACCCAGACATGCCGTCGACGAAGATCGACGGACAATCTCGAGTTTCGTTCGGCAAGAGAGCCTCGCCACGTGCGCGCGACATATGCTTCAAAGCCCTGATGCAAGAATGCGTACTCGGGCTCCTTCAGCTCCTTGTACAGATATTGGTAGAAAAATCCAAACCGTTTGGACAGTCGTTGATCTTTGACCGCTATTTCTCCCGCCTTTCGTAGCGAACCGAGTAATTTGAAGAAGGATCCAGGCCATTGCATCAGGATTTCGGAGGCCGCCAGGACAAGTGGGCGCGCGGTTTGCATATCCGAAAGGTTGCATATTTTTTGCGAGAACTTCCGTCCACCGTTTACGGCATATGCCCCGAGCAGGAATACTGCCTTATTAAGTTGCGCGATCGACAGTAGTTGTAGATGTTCTGGTCCAGACTCTGCCTCGCGGAGCTTCATCGTAAAAAGTTTGGATAGTTCGCCTTCATGTTCCGTTGCCGGAGTTGTCGTTGCGCTTGCAAGTTTATTGGAGCATTCGCAGGTCATGAGGCTGCGACGTTTCCAGGTCAATTTCCTATTGCAATGACTGCATTCGTCGACCAGCAACACCTCATGCAATGGACAGCTCGTGACAAGCGTCAGTTCCCATTCCCATCGCCACCGTTGTCTCTCGCTCACGCAGCACGGACAATAGCGACTAAAGCGTCGGTTCCAAAGAGGGCGTGATCCGGTTTCGACGGAAAATTGCGGAAGGATCTCATCCAGGTTGGCGATATTTTCTGGCCACTGGTTGAAACCCAAGCGTTGGAACAACACTTCGATCGACCTGTGACGCGTCGGCCAGAGTTGAGCGATTCCCGCCAAGCCGTTGGCCTCCGACAGTCGAAGAAGATAGCCGTTCATGCCTTCGTCACCGGAACGGGAGGGACGCGCCAGCAACGCTTGAATTGGGTTTCGTACATTCATAGAAGTCTCTCTCGTCTACAGACTGGCGCCTGCAATCTTGTGCCTTACTGGATCGTGCCACAGCTCGAATGGCTCTCCGGCCTTACTAAGTTGGCGAGGCGCTACGCCAGGATTAAAGGGATTGAGTTCTGGCGGGGCGTCATTCCAGACCGATTCCTGGAATGCGAGTGCGAGCGTGGTTAAATCAATTTCTGTTGATTCCTGGCGCCCGACGATTTGGACTGCCTCATCGATGATCTTCGCGATGTAGTCAATCAGGCCGTTGGTCGCCATGAAGAAGCGGCGTGCCAAGTTGGCCTCATGAAGCTCCGTGCACTTCACGGGAAGGCGCGAGTGGATCTCTTTGAGGATGCCTCGAAACTCCTTTTGGTTCGCGTCCGAGTCATATGAGAACGAACGCAGATAGGTCCCCGACGAGAATCGCCTCGCAAGCTGTTCGTTCATTCTTATGACAGACGATGCTCGGGGCAGTCCTACCACGACGACGGGGATTCCTGCCACGTTGAGTACGCTCTTAAGCCAATCGGTTACCTGACTCGCTGCGCTGCGTCGTGGTGTATCGCAAAAATGTTGAAACTCATCGATAATCAATAGCTCGACTTGGCATGCCCGAAGCAAGGTAAACATGCGTCGCGTCTTCTCGCCGGTCGATCCTTTGTTGATGTGAGGATCTCCCAGACCATGCAAGATCGCTTCCACTAGATTCTTTACGGACGGTGCCGCAGGGGTTTCGACCAGGAGAACAGGCACGACGGTCTGTTCGGAGTAGTCGCGTCGTGGAAAGCGGGCGCGATAGTACTCAAGGAGCGTCGTCTTCCCGGAGCCAGACTGGCCAGTGATGAGTAGCCCGATTGAGAGTTGAGCCAAACGGCCGCGACTATGCACATGCTCGATCTTGCGCAGACTTTCACAGAAGGCGTCGAATTCGATGATCCGATGCCGGACTGAGAAGCCGATCAGAGAATTTCCTGCGCAATCCGTGTCGTTGCTGGAAGGTCTAGGATGCATAGTCATACCTCCTTCCATACTGTACTTTTTTGGGAAGAACGGAAGACTGGCAGCTTATCGTCCAGGCCTGCCTCGAGCAGTGTTGGGGGCGCCGCCGGCGCCGCGGACTTGGAATTCGACTTTGCTCGTTCAAGTGGTGAGCGTTCATCCCGGAGAATGGACTCGCTGTCATGTCGCATGAGGCTGGCGCCGCGCTTTCTCAACTTCATTTTCTTGTGACTGAGCGCGCCGGTGACGATTGATTGAATTTCTGCCTTGGCATCTAACAACCTCGCTGCATTGAAGCGGTTGCCGTGCTTGACTCGAACGGCGGCTTGAATCAGTGTATGAACGTGTCGTGTCAATCCTGCGGCATAGTCCCAATCGGTGGCCGGAACGCGAAGATACGCGGCGTTGTAGGGATCGAGAACGTGGATGTACGAGATGTCGTCTTCATAGTATTTCAGACTCAACTCCAATCTGGAGTCCGCGCCAGCGCGGCCGAAGATGGCTTGAAGATCAGCGCTGTTGTAAAACAGATTGTCCATTTCCAGACCATAGCGGAACAACATCCGTTGGGCGGGAATTCCGATGAGGACGTCCATCTGCTCCGGATGTGCCGGTAGCTCAATCGAACGGTCGGCAAGTCCATCCGTCCATTTTGCAAGCGGTGTCATGCCGAGCTTGCGGTGTTTCGAGCAGTGATACACCTCGACCACCCACTTGGTCAGTAGATGCATCAGAGTTTTCAAATCAATCGCTGCGACCTCTTCCGATGGGTAGTCACCGCGTTGATCGACGTTCGAGAAGACGCTACCGGGCAAGCGGTGTATGAGGCCTTGGCTGATGGTTCTAAAAAAGCGCTCGACGGACCCTTTATATTCCGGCTCTTTAGCAGGGCAGAACAGAAGTTGAACGCCCATCTCCTCGCAGACTTGAACGAATGCGTCAGAGTGAAGATCCATTCCGTTGTCGCTGGCGATCAATTCAGGAATGCCATGACATGGCCACTGCTCTTTAATGTCGGGGTATTTTTGCAGCCATGATTCCTTCGGTAGAACTGCTCGCTTGACGCATTGAAGAATGGAGAACGACGACGGTTCATGAAAGCAGACATAGAAGCCCATGATCATCCTGCTGTAGCGGTCGATTGCAACTGTCAGCCATGGACGGCCAAGAGGCAGGGCAGTGTCTTCGTCAATGACAATTAGATCCAAAGGTGTGTGGTCTACCTCAATTCGTTCCAGGATCCGCTGGACCTTTATTGCACCAGTAACTGGCCGGTATTTTCTTTCGGCCGCACGTTTCCCAAGTCGGGCCTGATCGACCAAGTCTTGTTCAAGTGACGCGATGCGTCGATACACGGTTGCTCGTGAAGGACATTTGATTTGTAGATTTTGGTTGGCTTGCTGATTGGCGATTCCAATGTTGAGGCACATTTCGTCATAGACAGCGGACGCTGGATGTTTTTGTGGGTCGAGATAGATCTTGGCCACTGCCTCTTCTAAGTACGTGTCATAGGTTGTAACGCGAGGCCTGCCTGAACGTTGGCGTCCGTCTATCAGGCGCGAGACTGACTTGGTGTGGTGGTACGAGCGCCACCAGCGATAGATGGTGATTGGACTCGGCGGATTCGTGTCTCCGAGCTCGATCGCGATCTTTTGTATTTTGGGCCGCAACTCCTTCGCCACAGATATCTTTGAATGATCGCCCACCAACCTGGTCAGGTAGTACTGTCGCCTCTTAGCTGCTGCTTGGAGGTCCTGACGATACGTGGAGAGGTCACGTGGCGTGGCCAGGTGGAAGACATTCTCAGTGTTCGAAATACTGTCCTCATCAACCACGAGCTCACGCTTTTCCCATCTGGCGAGAAGCTCGTTTTGCGATAGCGTCATGATCTCGCCCTGTTCATCCTCCAGTTGCAATTTTTGGTTCACCAGTTTGCGCAGAAGTGTCCAGACACGTTGACGTTCGAAAAAGCGCAGCCCTTTTCTAAAAGTAAAGCGAATCATTTGGCGCTCCTTCGAAAATCGTGTGAATGGTGGTGCCAGCTTGAATTGGCTCATTGAGGTCACAGGTCAAGAAACCTGAAGCGAGCAGACGATATACAAGAGTCGGCCCACCCAGCGCTTTGGCAAATCTGGCGAATGATCCCGACGTTTGGTGCTCAAATTGGCACAGTAACGCGTCCAGGTGCAAGGGTGTTAAGGTCTCGCGGCGGTGATATGCCAGGAGTTTTAGGTTCGACAGTCGGGGCTCTACCCGGATTTCGTCGTCTGTCAGAATCCAGAATTGGCGTGCCTGGCGTTCGTACTGGGTCGCGATGAGGGAGAAGCGATCACTCGTTGCGCGACCTTTTAGCTTCTTGGCCGGTTTCACCTCGACATGGGCGACGGATCCGTTGCGAAGAGTCACGGCAAAGTCAGGAAAATATTTCCGGGGCGATGAGCCGTCATAGTAGATTTCGACGGAGGGTTGTTCCTCGTACGAAACAACACCAGGTGAAAGCTCGAATAGGACGATCGCGTCGCGTTCGAGCAAGGATTCCCACGCGACCATTCTCTGGTTTTTCGTGGATGGGAAAAGGCCGCGGATGTGCCGGCCGGATCGTGTTACAACCTTCCTCATTGCCATATTGCTACCTCGTCAAAATTGCAGGCGTAACGGCGCCCTCGCGACGCCTTAGTCGATGTCGCGTATATAAAAAACACGAAATTTGGGACGCAAAATTCCCTGCCTTGGGAATTAGGTCAAAGTGATCGTGTGACGAATGGAGGGGGCGGCTTGACGCGCGCAGTCGGTAGCGCGATACTGGAGATTCTCAGGTTCCCATAGCGCACAGCTAAGGCTTACCAAAAGCGGGGCAAGCCAATAGGTTTGTCCCGTTTTTACATATGGACCTCCGTCTCTATCGCTCGGACTTTCTCACGCAAGTGCAGATGCGGCATGGGCACGTCTAAGCTCAAGAGTGCCCGGATTGCTTGAAGTTGAGGGAGCGGAAGACGATCAATCTTGTCCCACAATTCGCTGCAAAGGCGGAACGCTTCGGGATGAACTTCGCGTGGAAGTACGAACCGTTGTTGTGATTGCTTGACCACCTTGGCGAGTTCTTCCTGCTCTTGATCTGTCAGGTTGAAGGCGCGGCTTAGACGTGCAACAAATTCCGGGTTTGAGGGGTTTTTCGTGCCTAGTTCTAGGCCGGAGATGTAACTCTGTTCATAGCCCAGCATTTCGGCAAGTTTCGTCTGACGAAGGCCGAAGCGATTCCTAAGTTCCGAAAGGTAAACCGAAAAGGGACTCATTTTATTGCCGTTCTAACGTGAGTAACACCCAAAAGATAGTATTTGGCGCAAAAAATGTCAATAAGCCTTTGATTTTAAAGGAATTGTTATATAAATATATCAGAGTTCCAACGTTGGAAATGAGTGATGCACTTGATCGATAGGACGGGGATGATGCCATCAAACTCGGCGAACAAGTTGTACTTGATTCATGCCATACCGAGCAAGCCTTGATGTGACCGTCTCTAGGAAGGCGTAAAGAGAATACTGCGAGTATCCTCATTTCGGCGTGCATTTCCATCCGCTCGCGCTCGCGCTCGTGGCGCAAGGACTTCTGGTGTGCGTATTCCTCGGCCTGCTCCCTTTCGACAACCGCCGCTTCGGCCCTTTCGTCGGTTTCGTCGAGCTTCCTCGCCCGCCGGGACTTGAAGTAGGCAACGGGCGAGAGCCCCAGAAACGCGGCTACTGCTCCGATGGCAAGGGCAAGTACGAAGCCACTCCCGACAATATCCTGACGATGACCACGACCGTCAGGGTGGCGTCTGCCACGCTGTCTAGGCGGGTCAAGACTGCCTTCTCGTGCTTTCCCTGCTGTCGTTTTTCTGCCATGCGGACCTACCACCCTGTTCTGCGATTCGCGTCCGGACTCCCAATAGCTACTTTGCAATTATTCACCGGGGAAGTGGATGGGCATGTTAGGTAGCGATTTGCTCACGAAGTTACCATTCGGAAAACGTTGCGTGTTACTGTTTGGCACTGCGTCGGACCGTACCGGCAAGGAAAAGTGACATTCTCACAAGGCGTGCTCAGGGGAACTCGTAAGTATGATGTCGCTGGCCATGCTTTCGGCCGCAGCCAAAGTGTCGCAATACCTAACCCAGGACTTCAAAATATGAAATCGATCAGCGTCAGCCTCGAAAACTGCTACGGGATACGGAAGCTGGATCACGTTTTCGACTTCTCTGCCGATCACGCCTTCGCCCTGTATGCGCCGAACGGCGCGATGAAATCGTCGTTCGCGAACACTTTCGCGGACGTGGCCTCGGGCACGGCATCGAGGGACAGAATTTTCCCTAAGCGCGTCACCAAGCGCGAGATCAAGGACCAGGATGGCGCAGACCTACCGAAGGAATGCGTTCTGGTGATCCGGCCCTACGACGACGAGTTCGGGCATTCCGAGAGGACATCGACGCTGCTGGTGAACGCGGAACTGCGGAAGGAGTACGAGAAACTCCATGCCGACATCGACAGCGCCAAGGCGGTGCTGCTGAAGGGGCTCAAGGAGCAGTCGGGGTCCAAGAAGGACATCGAGAAGGAAGTCTCGCTGACGTTTACCAAGAGCGACGACCAGTTCAACCGCGCGCTGCTCAGGATCAAGGACGAGCTCGCCGCGCAGAAGGACGCGCCGTACGCGGACGTCAGATACGACACGATCTTCGACGACAAGGTCCTGTCCTTCCTCGGCACCAAGGACTTCAAGACCGCGATCGAGGCGTACATCAGGAAGTACAACGAGCTCCTTGCGAAATCAACCTATTTCAAGAAGGGAACGTTCAACTACTACAACGCGGGAACCATCGCGAAGAACCTAGCCGAAAACGGCTTCTTCAGCGCGAAGCACACCGTCAGCCTGAACGGCGACGAGAAGCTCGAAATCACCAGCGAGAAGGAGCTCGAAGCGCTGATCGCGAAGGAAAAGGACGGCATATCGAACGACGCCGACCTGAAGAAGAAGTTCGCGGAAATAGAGAAGCTGATTACCAAGAACACGAACGTGCGCGACTTCGAAGCGTACCTTGCCGCACATGAGGAAATCCTGCCGAAACTCGCGAACGTTGAAGCATTCAAGGAAGAGATCTGGAAGTCGTACCTCAAGGCGCGCATAGAGGGCTACACCGACCTGATAACTAAATATCAGGCCGCGGAGCAACGCAAGAAGGAGATCGAGCTCCAGGCGTCCAAGGAGCGCACGCAGTGGGAGGAGGTAATCGAGATATTCAATTCCCGGTTCTTCGTTCCGTTCAAGGTCGCTGCCAAGAACAGGGTCTCCGTCATCCTCGGGCAGGAGCCCATCCTCAGCCTCGACTTCACTTTCGACGATGGCGTGGAGACCGCGCCAGTAGAAAAGCGCGAACTGATGCAGGTGCTCAGCATGGGCGAGCGCAAGGCGCTCTACATCCTCAACATCATCTTCGAAACGGAAACCAGGAAGAAGGCGGGGCAGAAGACACTGCTCGTCGTTGACGACATCGCGGACTCCTTCGACTACAAGAACAAGTACGCGATCATCCAGTATCTGAAGGACATTTCCGAGGAAAGCGTCTTCTACCAGATCATCCTCACGCATAACTTCGACTTCTTCCGGACGGTGAGCAGCAGGTTCTTAAGGTACTCCCGGTGCCTGATGGTGTCGAAGAGCGCGGCAGGCGTCACCCTGAGTCCGGCGGCGGGCATCAAGAACGTGTTCATCAACGATTGGAAGCCGAATTTTTTCTCCGATCCGAAGAAGCGTGTCGCATCGATCCCGTTCATGCGCAACCTCATCGAGTACACGCGCGGCGACGGCGATCCGGCGTACCAGGAGCTGACGTCGCTCTTGCACCGAAAGGCCGACACCGACACTATCTGCCATGACCGGCTCGACGCTATATACAACGGACTCTTCGGCACCACGGGAACTTCGGGGGCTGACGCCAAACCGGTGGTCGAGCTCATCCACGAACATGCTATGGCCTGCCTGGCTGCGCCCGAGGGAATCAACTTCGAAAACAAGATCGTCCTGTCCATCGCCATACGTCTAGCAGTGGAGAAGTACATGATCGACAAGATCGCGGACCCTGCGTTTGTCGCGTCCATTACCGCTAACCAGACGCAGCCGCTGCTTGGAAAGTTCAGAGATAAATTCCCTGCGGAGCAAGCCACCATCGCGACGATACTGCGGGTGGTCCTGATGACGCCCGAGAACATCCATCTGAACTCGTTCATGTACGAGCCGATCCTCGACATGTCGGACGAGCACCTGCGCAAGCTCTACCGCGACGTGGTCGCGCTAGCGTGAGCTCGTGCGCCTGACGTGGTGACCTAACCTTTCCCGAAAATGGCAAAATCAGGCTCCCCTTCCGGAAAGCGCGCGGTGGAATTCGAAGCCGTCGGAGAAGAGCTCCATCTCCTTTACTCGCCCCGCGACGGCGACTCGTGGATTCTTGACAAGTTCGCTGACGGGAACGGAATCGCGATCAAGAACACGTTCTTTCTCTCCGAAAGCCGCTACGTTTAACCGGCCGAGCCGGATGGGACGACGCGTTCGCGCAATGGGAGCCTGCCCGTTTCGTCGTCGCCAAAGCCGACGGCCACTACTTCCGATTCGACCGCACGGTGCTCGGCCTGGATTGCGAGGTCCTTATCGCGAGAGACGCGGAGCCAACTTGGAAGTGGTTCACCTCCGAACGCAGGGTTTCGGTAATGCGCGTTATTGCCGAGCTGAAGCCGACGAGGATCATCATCGGCGGCACCAACCCGGAAGCTATTCCCGTAGCCGAGTATGTGGATCTGTTAGAGAGGTTCCCATCCGGCCGCGAGCTAAAGCGGTACGTCCTCGCCCGCGTCGCCTCAGTCGTCCGCGAGTATTCCGACGCGACCGTTGACGCCGAAGGGCTTTTTTTCCAACTACGTCGGAAAGAGGATCAAGAGGAAAGCCAAAGACATAAAGGGACAGTTCCGCGCCAATGAAGAGCGGAAGTTCCAGTACCTCCACGAGCGCCTGACGGGGATGCTTGCAGCGGAAGACACCTATGACGAAGCGGCTTTGCAGAGCGAGATCCTCCAGATCGTGCTGCTCCTCAATCCCAAGTACATCGCGGCTCTCGAACGAGTGCCGATACGGGATTTCGACCGCGACACGATGCGAGAGCTCGACATAATGCTCGTTGACGTTTCCGGAAACGTTGAGATCATCGAGATCAAGAAGCCCTTCGGCAAGCGCATAGTGACCGAGGGGACGTATCGCGACAACCATATTCCGCTTCGCGAACTGACGGGCGCGGTCATGCAGATTGAAAAGTACATCTTTCACCTGAACAGGTGGGGGCCGCAGGGAGAGGACGCGCTGACCAAGCGATTCTCCGCTTCGCTGCCGGAAGGGTTCCGCATCCGGATTACGAACCCGTCGGGCATCGCGATCATGGGGCGGGACCACAACATGTCGCCGGCGCAGCGCCGCGACTTCGACGTGGTTCGCCGGAAGTACCGGAACGTCGCCGACATAGTCACCTACGACGACCTCCTGAGAAGGCTTGACTTCGTGCTCGCGCAACTGAGGACAGCCGAATAGCCTGATGGATTCGAAAGTCCCTCAGTGAACGGCCGGGGGTGGATGCGACTTACGACTTTGATTGAGAAAGGCATTGCTGATGGACTTTCATGGAATACCAGTGGGAAGCATCTGGACCGCGATTCGGTGGCTTCCTGCATTCGTACTTAGGCGCTACTTCCCGCGCGAGAAGCTCGCGGCGCTCCAGTACGTGGATCTTATGCCCGCCACGAGTCCGCTAGGGTGGACCTTGGCGAGGCGGCTTCTTTCCAGCTATGGATGAACGTCATCAACCTCTCCCCGTTCGAAGTCGAGCTTGACAGGGCGGAATTCGAATTCTCGTACGCTGGCTCCGCTGAAGGCAACCGTGCTGCGAAAGCAGAAATTCGCACCGGACGAGATCGCGACCTTCCAGATATCGAAGCCCATTTCCGACGGGCTAGCGAACCAGATCGCGCGGAACAGGAAGGTGAACTCGCCTGACCTTGAGGGGGCGCTCTCAGGCCATATCGAGTTCAACTGCAAGCTGCATCCGTTTCCACGGCAGATCCAGTATTTTGCAGGGATTCGGCCGCGCGTCGTGAACGAGAGCCACCGGTCGCGGTGAGGCTGCCTCGTCGACGCCTCCGCCATCTCCGGCGTCGACCGATCCGAGCGCATGCCTGTTGCGAGCGGTATCCATTTCGTTCCAATTTCTTCTGATCCGTCGGTGTCCCTCTTTACACCCAGTCGCCTATAGGAATGCTATGCGCCGGGTGGTGACTCGCTCCGAGTTGCCAAGCGTCTGGATCACCGCGTTGTTCGCCGACCTTACGAAGACATTGCGCCAAAGGTGTTCGAACTTCTCGTGCGTGAAGGTCAGCGTGCCGAGGTCGATGTCCGCGAGCGTACCGGCGAGGTAGTCGGGGAGGCGGACGAGTTCGTCGTACCTGTGCTGTCCGGTCTTCTCCGGGATCTCGAAGATGAAGTTCGGCTTGTCGATCATGTGGATGCCGTCTTCCCGGTGTGCGAGCGTCGTGCTGTAGAACAGCAGGAAGATGATATAGGCAAGGTCGTAGACCAGTCCGTCGTACCGGTCGAGCAGCGCGTCCCGGTCCGAGATCCAGCGGATCTGCGACGATTGCTTGATTACCGCAAGGTGCTTGAAGACCTGTGCGCCGAAGGTCGCGACGAGCAGCACCTGTCGCGCGAGGCGCGCGTTCAACTGCTTGTTCGCCTCGATGTCGCGCTTGAACTTCTTCAGGCGCTTGGACACGTCCTCGAAGTAGGGTGTCTTGGCCGTGGAGTTCGCCTGGAGCACGTGCAGGAAGCTCTCGACGTCAGGCAGGAACGCGTCCATGTTCTCGACTGCGATGTAGTCACGCAGCAGCTGGGATTCCCTGGACACGACGAACGATATGCTGAAAGTCATAGGCAGACTGAGGTACTGCATCAGGCCGACCGAAACGGTTCGCGTGTTCTTGATATCCTTGGGCGCCGCAGCTGCTATGTAGGCGCAGATGTTGGCGGTAGTATCGTGGTTCGCGATTATCACGAAGGAGATCACGTCGTTCTTCTTGCCCTGGTCGCCTATGCAGTAGTCCGACACGACGGTCCAGGGCACGTCGGCCGGGAACACGGCGAACCACGCCGCCATGTCGCTGGCGACGGTCCTGAACGAGGTTTCGAGCGGCGTGTGCAGGTCTAGCATGCTGTTAGGCTTCCCGGCTGCCTAGTCGGAACTGCGCAGCGAGTCGAAAAGGTCGTCGATTGCGCGGTCGGCTTCCATGCGCTCGTAGCGCTGCTCCTTCCACTCGTCGTATCTGTCGTCGTCGTGGTCTGCTTGGTTCTCCTCGAACTGCTGCTGCGCCGCCTTGACGGCGTGGATCGGCCCGCCGAAGTCCATCCCCGTCCAGTCGGCGATGGCTCCGAGGTCCTCTTCGAGGCCTTTGTATTCCGACTCTGAATCGCAGTCGTTCAGTTCGTTGGCGAACAGTCGGGACTTGTACGCCTTGGCAGCGTTTTCCAAAAGGCTTTTCTGCTCGTCGTCGAGGTCGGATGGCTCGACGGCGCTCATGAGTTCCCGCAGTTGGCTGGATGGGCAGCCGGTCGTTGCCTCCTGCGCGAGCGCGGTGATGATCCGCTTGCGCATCTCGCCTTTCGAAGGCGCGAACTGGAGCATGCTCGAAGTGACGGCGGAAAGCAGCGAGACCCCGTCGCTGATGTCTGGCGGGTCTGACTTCCAATCGGCGACGAGCTTTTCCACCGCTGCCACTGCAACGTTCGCGAGCCGGTCCGNNGGAGCCGGTCCGACCCGGTGGATTCTGCGATCTGGAGCAGCGTCCCGACGCGCAGCTCGTAAGTGTCGTCGAAATAGCTGACGACGTTCCCCGACTTGGCGTGCCGGGGTGCCGCGAGAAGCCGCTCGAACGCTACGGCCATGCGGTCCGATTCGCCGGACAGGTAAGCGAGCAGTGGTCGGGCTCCCAAACGGGAAACCGACCATACGCGGCGCGCCTGTTCGAACCGCAGTGAGCCTTCGATCATGTCGAGTGCGTTCGGTTCGTCCCGTTGGACTACCGTGTTCAGCATGTCCAGCACGGACGGGTCGATGACCTCGATCTGGTTGCCGGGTCGGATAAACGAGCCGTGGAGTTCGGCGAGGGCGCGGCGCGCGTCCGCAGGGGTCGTCGCGAATCCGTAGCGGCGGGCTCGCGCGGAATGAAGGGATTGGAACGCGCGTTCCAATAGGCTTGCGCTGCATTTCCCGCTGTAGGTGTAGAGGGTGAGCAACATGCTGCGAGCGGCTTCGCTGATCTGCTGCTCGTAGGCGTGCAGCCAAATCTCGGCGGGGTTTGCGAGCAGCCCTCTGACGAACTCCTTGAACCGCTCTGGCGTGACGGACTTGACGCGGCGGTACGTCGACAGCCACTCGACCAGGCGGGGGTTGAACTTCTCGTGCTTGACGATTTCCAAGTAGAAGCGCCCGCTAAGGAGCACCTCCCGGTATTCGTTCGGCAGGTCGCTGAAGCAGATGTGATTGTAGAGGATCTTGGCGCGCTGGCCGATGCTGTAATCCCTGATCTCAAGCACGCAGCGGTTGCTGACGATGTCTGAGTGCTTCAGTTTCTCGGAAGTTCCGATGGCCTGCATGAGGATATGCTCGCGCGTGGTCATCACGAGCCTTGCCGTCGGCGAACCCTTCACGATCTCGATGAAGTCGAGGATGGCGCGGTCCTCGTTCCTCGTGAATGCGGAAGCGCGCTCGCCGAGGAAGGTCGCTCCGATGAAGTCGTCGAAATAGAAGATCTGCTTCGTGCCGCGCTGATACCTCTCGCGCCCGGTCTGGAAGTCGGTCAGGATCGACACGGCCTCGTAGCCTTCGCTGATATGCGCAAAGAGCAGCATCTTGGCGAGCGTGGTCTTGCCTACTCCCGGAGGTCCGGAGATGATTGCGACGTGGTCGCTCGCGAGCATCTTGCGGGCGCGCGGGTACGCGTCACCCTGCACGTAGCGCATGATGTCGCGGTGTACCCGCTCCACTTCGAACTCGCTTTGCACGACGGAGGCGTTGTGGATTACGCGGTCGAGGACCGCCCGGCTCGCGAGCCAGAGCTTGTAGTGGTTGTTCTCGACTGCCGGATGCAGGCCGAGCAGGTTGTTCAGGTCCTCCCGGCCGAGGATGTTCCCAGTCGCGAGAACGTCACCGAAGAGTTCCTGGATGTCCGCCTTGTTTTGGGGGCTTAGTCCGACCGAGGTGACGACGATGTACCTCGACGGTTTGAGCTTCTCGACCTTAGGCAATTCCTTCTTCAGGTCGCGGAAGAGGCCGTCCCATCCGGTTCCGGCATAGTGCTTGCACTGGACGACCAGCGTGTTCGTCCCTCGCGCGTAGCGGAAGTCGATCCCGCCGTCCCTGCCGGTCTTGAACGACTCAAGCGTTATCCCGTCCCGCGCCTGTATCAGGTCGCGGGAGAGCTGTTCGAAATCGTGGGGAGACAGTTGCTTGAAGTCGTAGTCTGGCATCTTGTTCTTCTTTATTGCTATTGCTCAAGGTGACTTTCCCCCACTTTTGTAGACGTTCTTACTTCATATAGCAGGGATGGCATCACTTTGCCAAAGAGGATTCTGTTATATGTTGGGGCCTTCGGTGAAATTGCCGTATTTTATTTTGAAAATTCGTTGCCAATATAAGAAAAAAGCGGCCACTTTCGGAGGCCGCCGATATTTCAAATATTGAGATTTACTTCATCTATTTTGAGATCCTACACTACACAGTCCTACACGTCGATGTTATCCGCGCGCAGCGCATTCGACTCGATAAAGTGCCTGCGCGGCTCAACGTCGTCACCCATCAGCGTGGTGAAGATCTGGTCCGCTGCAATTGCGTCATCGATCTGCACTTTCAGCAGGCGGCGAACGGTTGGGTCCATCGTGGTTTCCCACAGTTGTGACGGATTCATCTCGCCCAGACCCTTATAGCGCTGCTTCGACACAGTACGTTCCGCTTCATCGCGCAGCCACTGCATTGCGTGGTGGAAGTCGACCACGGCCGATTCCTTCACGCGGTCGCCTTCGCCGCGGCGGATGAAGGCGCCTTCGCCAATCAGGCCCTGGAAGGTCGCTGCAGCATTCGACAGGGTCGTGTAGTCCGCGCCCTGGACAAAGTCCGCATCGATCGAGCTGACCTTCACGTTACCGTGATGCATACGCTCGATGCGCAGCGCGTGCTTCTCGTTCAGGTCGTCCGAATGCACGGACACCTTCACCGCGCGGTCGCCGATCACCTTTTCCATCGATTCGGCCGATACCTGCGCGGCTTCCACGGTGTCCAGGTTCAGCTGTACGCCGGTCATGATGGCGGTCAGTGCTGCGCGGTCGATCACGCGCGTCAGGCGCATCATGATCGCGTTGGACATGTTGAAGGTCTTTACCAGCTCGCCCAGCGCGTCGCCGGTGATCGGGTCTGCTCCTTCGCGCGGAATCAGCGCGGCAGAATTGAGCGCCACGGTCATCATGTAGCTTGCTTCCTCGATGTCGTCCTTCAGGTAGCGCTCGTCGCGGCCGGACTTTACCTTGTACAGCGGCGGCTGGGCAATGTAGATGTGGCCGCGCTCGACCAGCTGCGGCATCTGGCGGTAGAACAGCGTCAGCAGCAGGGTGCGGATGTGGGCGCCGTCGACGTCCGCATCGGTCATGATGATGATGCGGTGGTAGCGCAGCTTGTCGACGTTGAATTCGTCCGGTCCGATGCTTGTGCCCAGGGTCGCGATCAGCGTCGTGATCTGCTCGGACGACAGCATCTTCTCGAAGCGGGCCTTCTCGACGTTTAGCACCTTGCCTCGCAGCGGCAGAATCGCCTGGAACTTGCGGTCACGTCCTTGCTTGGCCGAGCCGCCTGCCGAGTCACCCTCGACGATGTACAGTTCGGACAGGGCAGGGTCTTTTTCCTGGCAGTCGGCCAGCTTGGCCGACAGGCCCAGGCCGTCCATGATGCCTTTG
>CXWL01002487.1_pt1 | contig 52088 bp, 40 predicted proteins | sample 590931 | NCBI WGS metagenome assembly CXWL01 (sample SAMEA3498368, study PRJEB10139) | groundwater metagenome | biome: water well; material: biofilm material | place: Germany | collected 2015-04-27 | reverse complement strand
TGCGGCGCTGCCGGCATTCCGAACTCCGAACTCAGAACTCCGAACTTCCCCGGTCCACCCAAAGCGAACCGGCCAGCCGGGCGTGTGTGTGCCGCGTTGGTTGCGCTCATACAGCACACGACGGTTAAACGACGCATACCCAAGCTCGCGCATCCGAACCTGTATCTCATCATGATGCCGCCCCTGATATTCGAGATAAAGCGCCTTACACGCCTCGACACGCTGCTGAAACTCGATCGGCTTGAGCGAAAGGTCCTCCATACGACCTCAACGCTACCCCAAACCGATCCAAAAAATATATAACGATCCGCCGAGAACGTCGCATTCCGCCGATAATGCAGCGATCCGCCGATAATGTCGCGATCCGCCGATAATGTAGCGATCCGCCGATAACGAGGATGGTTGACCTAGGGGAGGTCTTTTTACCGCAGATGGACGCAGATAACGCAGATCGGAGTCAGAAATAATTTCTCTCGATCAATCCACGTCATCTGCGTTTATCTGCGGCTAAATCTCTTTCCGTCGATATTGATCGCCGGGCGGAAAAGTAGAGGAGAGTAGAATTAACACTTTTTTAACGCCCAGTTCATTCCACGTTAACCTACGAAGAATAGCCTACTTCTTGCAGCCTCGAAATATTTACTAATTTACGAACCAAGGCGGGAAATTTGGCGATAGCCGGATTTGTCCGCTTTAGGAAATTTTAACAACAGTCTCCAAGGAGTAATGATGAAACCGAGAGATCTCGCATACAGAATATCTATATTTTTGATTGTCATGGCAACCTTCGCTATCAGTGCTTTTGCACAGGCGACGGGAAGCCTCACCGGAACGGTTAAGGATCCGAACGGTGCGGTGATCCAGGGTGCCAACGTTACGGTAAAGAATGCCGCGACTAATCTGGCCAGAACAGTTGTCACAAATGATGGCGGAAATTGGACGGTAACGGTATTGCCCGTTGGTACCTATTCTGTTTCTTATGAGAAAGGCGGATTTAAGAAAGCTGTCAACCAGCATATTGAGGTCGAGGCATCCGTAACACGGGCCGTTGAGATCGCTCTTGAGGTCGGGACCTCGGATGTTTTTGTTGATGTCACATCGGATCAACCACTCGTTCAGGCCGAGTCCGCTGCGGTTTCGCGTCAGATCACAGGCGAACAGTTGACCAAGACACCGACATCGACCCGCAGCTTTACCGGCCTTTTGGGATCCGAATCCGGTGTTTCGTCTGAGCTGTCGCCCGTAGGTGTCAATGGCAACGGTAATGTTTCGCCGTCAGTTAACGGTACAAGGACAACCTCGACAAGCCTGTCCTTTAACGGTGTCGATGCGACTAACATCACAAGCAACGAAGGAAGCCTGAGCGATAATATTTCGCCCGCACCGGAAACCTTACAGGAAGTAAAACTCCAGACATCACTCTACGACGCATCAACCGGCCGTAGCGGAGGCGGTAATTTTCAGCTCGTGACAAAGGCCGGCGGAAATAAATTTAACGGTTCGGCATATTATTATCTTCAGAATAAGAAATTTAATTCGAATGAGTTCTTTTTAGAACAAAGCAATAACCCAAAGCCCCGGGCCGATAGAACCGAGGCCGGATTCACGATCGGCGGCCCGATCGTTAAGGATAGAGCGTTTTTCTTTGGCGGCTACCAATACACCGACGCAAACACGGGCCTGGTTCCGACGGCGAGAACGCGAACCGTTTTGCCCCAGGCTTTCACCGTGCTCGGCAACGATCGTTCTAAAGCGGCGATCGCGGCGGCATTCAATCAGTTCAATGGATGTACGGTCGGTACGAATTGCCTTCTTCCGACGGATATCAGCGATGTCGCATTCCGGCTGTTTAACCTTAGAAATGCCGTAACAGGCGGCTTTTACCTTCCAAGCGTGAGCAATGTCAGGCCGCTCGGGATCGTGGACCAAACGGGAACGGCGAGCTTCCAGTTTGGAACATTTCCGGGTATCACGTCGAGAACACTTCAGAGGAACAACCCGCTCGTGGAATTCATCAGCGTCCAGCCGTCAACATTTAGGCAGCATCAATTTACCGGCCGGTTGGACGGACAGTTGAGCTCGAACAATACACTGAATGGCACCCTTTTCTTTGCAAACTTCCCCGGGCTCGATTCATTCCCGGATCCCAACAGCCTTGCCTCGCCGACAACATTGCGTAGAAATGACAGGAATCGGACACTTTCGATCGGCGATACCCACATCTTCTCGCAGAATCTGATCAACGAGGTTCGTTTTGGCTATTTCTCGCTTAATAACTCGCGAGCACTGACCGAAGATTTTTCAACCGGTGAATTTACCAATCAGGCGATCGGCGTCACCAACCCCGCATCGACATTCGATCCGAGCATTTCGACGACGCGCTTAGGACATTATATCGGACGCAACAATATTGCCAACTTCTCGTTTGGCGGCCCGAATGACTCATTCAATAAACGGCAGCAGCTTACCTACAGCATCAGCGATAACGTGACATGGACATTTGGTAATCACAACATCAAGTTTGGCGGCGATTACAAGAGCCATAAGTACGATACGAATTTGCCGGAAGAGCAGGCAACGGAATTTGAAAAATTCGATTCATTTACCCAGCTTCTTACGGGAAATGCGACCGAAGCTGATACCCAATACGGAATTACGGATAAGAGTTTTCGGTTTAGAGACTATGGTTTCTATCTCACCGATAGCTGGAAGATCAGCCGAAAGCTGAACCTGAGCCTCGGCCTTCGCTACGAACTATTTATGTGGCCCGAGGAAAAGAACGGCCGCATCGGCAACTTTGATCTCGAACCTTATCTGCCGTGTTTTGCGACCAGCGGGAGTACGAACGCCCTGTGCGACAACCCTACGGCCGGCTTTCTTGTTCCCAGCAATGTAAATACAACTGGCGTATCGATTGTAGATTCCGCGATCGGTGTAACCCAAAAGGCCGGGAACAAACACACACTTAAGAGTCAGGACACAAACAATTTTGCACCAAGATTTGGCCTGGTCTATTCGGTAAACGACAAGATGGTCATTCGCGGTGGTTACGGGCTGTTTTATGATCGTCCATCTGCCGCGTTTATTAACACGGTGTTCTCAAACTATCCATTCCTGCGCGAGGTCGAGATCACAGTTCCAAACGGAAACGTCTCGATACCAACAGCTTTCTCGGGGGTACCAACGAATATACCACTCAATCAATGGCTGCCGTTTCGGATCGTACGCGGTTCGGGGGCTACCGGCACATATGCTATTCGAGACAATACGCCGGTATTTGTGGATTCGCGTGGCAATCCTCAGGGAGCGGCATGTGTGCCTTCGACCGGAGTGGGATGTACCCGAGGCAATATCGCTGAGACTTTCGAGTTTCGTGCGGTCGATCGCAATTTGAAAACTCCATTTATTCATCAATGGAACGTCGGCGTTCAATATGAGATCGCGAAAGATCTTCTCTTTGAGGCTCGATACGTCGGAACAAAGGGGAAAAACCTCCTTGTTGCGACTGCTCTAAATCAAGGTTTTGACCTGAATGACCCGAATACGCCCGACCATATATTCGAGCGTTTCAATCAGGCGTATGTCGCCGCCGGCTCGCCAAACGGCCCACTAAATGCCGGGTCAACGGCGCGTGCACGCGGAACGGGTCTGGCCTTTGGCTTCCTGAATACCGTGACCGGCCGCACCGATCTAAACTTGTCAGCCGCTAATGGTACGTACATCAACTTTGAGGCCCGCGTACCGATCCTTGGGTTTAACGTACCCGAAGCATTGCTTCTGCAATCAAGAGGAGCGTCGGACTATCACGGTGGCCAGTTCAGCATTACAAAGAGAATGGCCAAGGGCCTGCAGCTCAATGTTGCGTACACTTATTCAAAATCGATTGATACGATGTCAACCGATCCGGGAAGCACGGCGGGCAGCGGCAAGCCCGACGTTCCGAATAGTGGCTTCATAGCACAGGGAGATTCGCGAAATCTGGAAAACAACCGGGCTGTCTCGGATTTTGACCGTACCAACCGCTTTAGCACGAATTTTGTATGGGAGATCCCAGCGAGCGGTTCCAATAGCCGCTTTTTGACAGGCTGGTCAGTTTCCGGTTTCCTACAGGCTCAGTCAGGCTCGCCTTACACGGTTTTTGCCTCGGAGCCTGAGATCGGTAACGCTTCACAATTAAATGACCTTACCCGCGGCTCTGGTGGTATTTACCGTCTTGGATTTGGACGTCCGAACATCACATGTTCTGCCTCCAACGCGGTCTCGTCCGCTAGCACAAGCAATCTGGCAGTTATCAACAGGGGCTGCTTTAGCTCGCCGCGTGGCGGCTTTGGCAACCTTGGACGTAATACCTTCCGCGGCTCGCTGCAAAAACGTCTTGACCTGAGCTTTGCAAAAAGCACAAAGTTCAACGACCGGATCAGCTTCGAGCTTGGCTTCGATCTATTCAACGTCTTTAACACAGTGAATTTTGCCAACCCAAACAGCGACCTTCAGGATTCGGTCGATTTCGGGATCGTCACGAATACCGTCGGCGGCCCGCGAGTCGGACAGTTTAGGGCGAAGTTTCGCTTCTAACCAATAGATCAAGGGGGAAATAAGAGAGGCTCGCATTTCGCGAGCCTCTCTTACTTTTGAATTATTTCGTGGCCGTCGCCTTACTTTCCTTCGGATCGTACGGATTTGCCTGATATTTCTTTATCGCTTCCTGAGCATTGTCGTAGTTATCGCCCAGGGCCTCGCCACGCTTGTAGGCGGCTACGGCCCGGGTGCGGTCGCCCTTGGCATCGTAGGCATTGCCCATCTTGATGTTTGCCCAGACAGAGAGCCACGGCGGATTGAGATTGCCACCGAGAGCCGCTTTGAAATTATCGATAGCGAGGTCAAAGTTTCTTTGCTCGAGAAACAACAGGCCGAGGTGATAGTAGATCCACGAATTAGAACGGTCGAGCTTAAGAGCGGCCTCAAACTGAGCCTGAGCCTCGACATAATTCCCTTCCTTGAATTGCTCGATGCCGCGGCGGGCGATCGACGAGACTCGAAGGTCGGGCGAGATACGCAGCAATTTATAGCTCGGGTCGATGATGACGTTGATCGGTTTGCCGGTCGATTCGATATTAAAATCGGCACTGGCATCATCCATCTGGAGCACCTCGGTCTTGAGGCCCTGCTCACCCTCGGATCTTAGCTGAACCTCGACCGGTAGGCGAAGATTGTCGTAGTTCTGCTTGACCGTACCGCGAGCCACGAACTTGCCGCCGCGTGTACGGATGATCAGATAATCGCTCGAGAATTCGGGCACGCCCGTCGATTCGACCCAGCGGGCAAAAAAGTAACGCATATTCTGGCCGGCGACGCGTGTGGTGAGCTTTTCAAAATCGTCTATCGATGCATTCTTGCCGCGATATTCATTGAGAAACGCACGCATCAGCTGATCAAATTTTTGATCGCCAAGCGTGTCGCGGAGCAGTTTGTAAACAAACGCCCCCTTAGCATACATGATGTATTGATACCCGATGCTCTGATCGTCGAGATTTGACGGGGCGCGCAAAACGCTCGCAGTTTGCTCGAATGTCAGCGATTTTTCGAGCAATTCGCGTCGAATACCGTCTAGCTTTGCTCCATCGAGTGTGGCTTCACGCAGGCTAAATGCACTGTATTCTGCCAAACCCTGCGAGAGCCAGGCATCGTCGAACGATTTGAGTCCGACGGTCTGTCCCCACCATTGAAACGCGGCCTCACGCTGAAGCCGGTCGCGCATGGTATCGCGGTTCTCCTCGAACGGGCGGCTTGCGATAAAAAGCATTCCACGCGAAGAGTAGAAATCAAGACTCTCGTCATCGATCTGGACGATCGAGAGCTTTTTGCCGTAGGCGGCCTGGCCAAAGCGTTTTGTATAGCTCTCTAATGCCTTGCCGATCGTCTCGCCGTAGGACGAGATCAGGGCGTCGCTACCGGGTTTTGCGAAGAATTGCAGTTCCTGTTCGCCAACTCGCAGCGTCCTCGGCATGTATTTGCCGTATGCAAAATTCCCAGGCAAGGCTGGCGTCGACTGCACAAACCGTGTCCTACCGCCGATCGCCGCAACAGGCGAATCGCTGTAGCCGACAAGCTGCAGACCGGCCGGAAGCGTGATCGAAATATCGGATGTCGCGAGGTCGGCCGCGTAATCGTGAAACGGGAACCAGCGAGCCGCATACATCAGATAACCTTCCTGATCACCAACAAACGCCAGGCGCTTATTGAGCAAGGGCCCGCCGGCAGGGCCGTCGAGAATGCCGCTGTATTTGAAGCGCAATGTGACGGCCATTCCCTTTGGGATATTTTCGCCGAGATCGATCCTTACGTGCGGGCCGATGTCGCTGCTGTTGGTCTGGTCCTGGACAAAAGTGATCAGGGTTGCGGGAGTCGATACCGGGTCAGGTTTTGGTGAAGCCTTCGGTGTTCCTGTCGTTGTTGGTAACGTAGCAGTTACTCTGTGGATGTTCGTGGATATAACGCGCGTGATCGCATCGATCTTGAGGCTGCCATTTAGCTCAAATGCCACGGCGCGTGTATCCTCGAGCGGCGTAAACGTCACATCGACCGTCGCAGAAAGCTTGCGCTCGGTCGGGCTGAGCGCCGCATCGATCACGTAGTTGGTCACGTCAAATGGCGCCCGCTTGATCTGTTGTGCTGCGACCGGCAGCGACAAAAGGGCCGCAAAGATCGCGATCTTAAATCCGTTTCTAAAAAACTTGGTCATCTCAATTTCCCGCAAACCGTCTAAATAAATATTGCTTTCTTATGATGTTAGCAAAAACAAAATCGTTTGCTTTTCTGCCTCACTCGGTCCGTATCAACATTGTCGCATATCGCCCCCCGGCATTTATGAAACAAAATCCACCGACACAACCTTCTCGGCAAGCTGTTTGCCGAGGGCGGCTACTTTTTGGTGTTCGGTGTGGTTGGTGTATTCGTCGAGGGCGGTACGATCCGCGAATGTAGAGACGAGGCCGGTATCAAATGAGCGGTCGAGGTGGAGGATGTCTGAGCCGACCTCGAATGTCAGGATGCAGTCGATCGCCGAGGGCAGGGCACGCAGGCGGGCAATATGATCGGCGCGCTCCGCGGCATTGGTTTCGCTCTTGTATTTCCAGCAGACGATGTGAGTAAGCATCAATTTATTTCCTTACCGATTGTTTCAGTTTTTCACGTGTGAACACTGCATTATCGATGGTCTTGGGAAATTCGCGTGACAAGATCTCGATCGCGATCCGCGATTTGTAAACGTGGTTAACCACATCCATACGGGCAACATAGGCACGGCCATCGACCGACTTTATTTCGCCCTTCGTCATGGTGCGAAGCTCTTTGCCGCCGGCGTCGAAGAGGTGAAGCTCGACGGGCAGATAGTCCTTTGAATCAAATACGATGCGATTTGAAGCGATCAGCGACTTTTCACCGCTCTTTAGTTTGCCCTCGACCTCAAAACCGGACAGACCGTCGGTCGTCGGCTCGGCGACCAATTTGTAGTCATACTTACGCCACTCGCCAAGCAGCTCTTGCGCGGTCAGGCCGCCAAAAAACATCTTCTCGGTACCGGTTTCACGAAACTCATCGCGCGAAACCGAGTAAGTGATGTTGACAGCAGGTTTCCCTTTTTCCTCAATCGTCAACGAGCCGGAACCGGCGTCCTCGACCGGACTCGTAATCAGGCTGAGCGTCGTCGTTACATCTCCGGCTTGCCGTCGCCAGACGTCGAGTTCAAAGATCTCTGCCTCCTCGCCATCTTCCTTGACGGTAAATCGTACGCGATCTTTCCGATAGGGCGACGCCTCACGTTTTAGATGCTCGGCGACAATCTCATTACCACGATCATCGGCGGTCTTGATGGAGCTATTTGGTTCCGTCTGCGGGCCGTTCGCTCCTCCGCATGCAAAACTTAACGCAGCGATCAAAATGGCTAGCAAAGGTCTCATTTCTTGTTTTCCGGTTTCATTGGCATGTCTGGTGCGTTAGGCCCGACATGCACGCCGGCGATCTTCCATTTCCCGTCGCGGCGAACGAAAATGCCAGTACCGCGAACGCTCATTCGTACTTCTTCTTCGACGACCTTTGCGATCACGTCGGCCTTTCCGGTCATCACTGCGACATCTCCAAATTGTCGCACCAGCAGGTCGTCGGGTTCGATCGAATCGATGACGATCACGCCGTCATTGACCGCTTCCATCAGGTCTTTCTTTCGTACGGTCACTCCGTTTGGGGCGGTGCCAAAATAGTCGTCGTCCCATATCTCACCGAGGGCGGCCATATCTTTTCTCTGCACGGCGGCTATCAGCCGCCTCTCGAGAGCCGCAAGTTCCATTTTCACTTGTTCGTTATCGGCCGTCTGGACGACGCTGCGACAAGACAATGCTATCAGCGACACGATCGCGAACGTAAGGGCAAACCTCATAGCGACCTCCTTTACTTTTTGACATTACTCCGGTCATTATTGCTTAGGCGCGCGCCGCTAATCAAATAACGCGCTCTCATCCTAATGGACGAAACCATTGTTGCTTTCGAAAAAGTAAGCAAGGCTTATACGGACGTTCAAGCCCTGGACGAGGTCGATCTCGCGATCGCTCGTGGTTCGCGTTTGGCCGTGATGGGACAATCGGGCAGCGGCAAATCGACGCTGCTGAATATTATGTGCGGGCTCGACCGGCCAAGCAGCGGTCACGTGCTCTTTAACGGAGTCGATCTCGGTGCGATGAACGACGATGACCGTACGCGGCTCAGGCGGGAGCAGATCGGAATGGTCTTTCAGACATTTAACCTGATGCCGACACTATCAGGGATCGAGAATGTCTCTCTGCCGTTGCGTCTAAAGGGAATGAGCGCCAAAGAATCTGCCAAACGTGCACGACAGATGTTAGATCGTGTCGGACTCGCCAATCGTATCGATCATCTTCCGGATGAGATGTCCGGCGGCGAACGTCAGCGTGTGGCGATAGCCCGTGCCCTCATTTTTGATCCGCCAGTCTTGCTTGCCGACGAACCGACTGGCAATCTCGATTCACACACCGGCGATGAGATCCTGTCGCTGCTCGACGACATTCACGCCGAATTCGACACGACCATCGTGCTCGTCACGCACAACGAAGAAGCAGCCCGTCACTGTGAACGGCGGATAGCGCTTCGTGACGGACGGATAATCGAGGACGCAGCGAAGTAAATGACCGGAGCACTCTTCCAGATCATTGCCCGCGATTGGCAACTGCACAAGCTCCGCCTTGTGCTTACGATTGCCGGGATCTCACTGGGTGTCGCGGTCTTTTTTGCGATTCGGCTCACCAATCAGACGCTCGTCGCATCGCTCCACACCACAATCGAAAAACTCGCCGGGCGATCTACGCTGCAGGTCGTCGCGGGCGAATCGGGCTTTCCAATGGAGATTATCGACAAGGTCCGCACCACTTCCGGCGTTCAGTTTGCCGAGCCGGTCACTGAGATGGTTGCTACCACGCCGAGCGGGCAAAAGATCCTTATCCTCGGCCTCGATACAGCGAGCGATCTCGCCCTTTATGGAAGTACGATCGATCAGAATGAGTTTGTCGTTAAAAATCCGTTGGCTTTCTCAAATCGAAAAGATTCCGTCGCCGTAACGCGTTCATTAGCCGAGAGGCTCAACCTGCGCGACGGTTCAAAGCTTAGCATCAATGTCCAGTCGGGCCCCGTCGAACTGACCGTTCGTGGCATATTTGCCGAGACAGGCATCGGCGAGGTTTATGACGGCAACGTCGCAGTAATGGATATCTTCTCGGCTCGCGAATTATTTGGCCGCGGCACGAATATCGACCGTATCGACGTGTCAAATGTGCCCGCCGTTTCGGTCGACGAACTGCAGCAGAATCTAGCAGCATGGCTTCCGAGCGGGATCACGGCGATCCGTCCGAATCTACGTGGCCAGAGCCTGGAAAATGCGGTTTCGTCAATGAATTACGGCCTCACGATAATGAGCTTTCTGGCGCTCACCATCGGTATTTTCATCATCTTTAATTCGTTCAGCATCAGTCTCAACCAACGTTGGAAGCAGATCGGCATCCTGCGCGCGGTCGGCGTCACACGATCTAATGTCCGGCGAATGTTCCTCGCAGAAGCTGCCGTTATGGGTTTGGTCGGCTCGGCCGTGGGTGTCGGTGTTGGTTACGCTCTCGCCGGGATCTCGATGCGGTTCGTCGGAGGTGTGACCGCGTCGTTCTATGGTTTTATTTCGTCACCGCAGGAGGTCGGATTCAATTCGGCATTCGCCCTTCAGGCTTTGATCGCCGGCATCGTAACTTCGCTCATCGCGGCGTGGCTGCCGGCACGAACGGCCTCAAATCTTGACCCCGTTCTTGCGCTTCACAATATCGAGTCAAGGCAGCGGGAGGCCGTGATGGGCATGCCGCGACTCGTCGTCGGGATCACTCTCGTGATCGCCGGAGTTTTGTTTACGCGTTTTGGCTCGGCCGGCGTCGGGCTCAACTACCAACTCTTTTACTCATTTGCGATGCAGGCCGGGATGATCCTCTTAGTGCCCAAATTCATACAGATCGGTGCGATCGTGATCCGGCCCGTCATGGACAAATTTTTTGGCAGCGAGGGGCTACTCGCGGTCGAGACCATGGCCCGTTCGCCGCGGCGGACGACTTCGACAGTGATCGCCCTACTGATCGGGTTATCGTTCGCTTTCTCGCACGGTTCATTTATCAAGAGCCAAAAGACGGCGCTCGATAGGACGCTCAACCGTGCTGCCGATGCCGATATGCTCGTGGCTGCGTCGAACGAGGTCCACTCGCGAACATACCACTTTAGCGAGGCCATGGCCGCTTCGATAGCGGCGATTCCGGATGTCGCCCGCGTCGATCCGGTTCGAATCTCGTCTATCGACTACAAGGGTTTTGAGGTGTCGATGCTGACACACGATATGGACGCGTATTTTGACATTTCGCCGGATCTGCTTGATTCGGGCGACCCCACTGAAGCCCGCCGGAGAACCGCGAGCGGCGAGGGAATTCTCGTCTCGAACAATTTTGCGGCGCGTTGGAACGCAGCTCTCGGCGACACCGTAACGCTCGATACGCCCACCGGGCCGCTCAGTCTTGAGATCGTTGGAATGCTCGATTATTACCGGTCGGAGAAGGGCACGATCTTCTTTGACCGGACACTCTACAAAAAGCACTGGAACGACTCGAACGCCGATTACGTTTTCGTCGACGCCCGAGACGGTGCCGACCGCGCGGCTCTCAAAGCAAACATCGAGAATGTCGTACGCAGTCAGCAAAAGGCGTTTATCTACACTCACGAGGAATATAAGGCGTGGGTTAGCGTGATCGTCGATCAGTTTTTTTCGTTGATGTATGTACAGATGGTCGTCGCCGTGTTTGTTGCCGCGCTCGGGTTGATAAATACGATGTTCATCTCGGTCGCCGAACGCAGGCGAGAATTGGGTATATTTCGTGCCATTGGCGGTCTTCGCCGGCAGGTCGCAAAGATGGTGGTGCTCGAGGCTGTTGCGATCTCACTGATCGGCCTCGTCACAGGTTTGATCTCAGGCCTGCTAAACGCTTATTTTCTCGTAAATACAGCTGCGCGCATTATTGCCGGTTTTTCGCTCCCGTTGATCTTTCCGATGTCGATGGTGCTCGCCGCGATCCCGATCGTCGTGCTCGTTGCGATCATCTCGGCGTGGTTTCCGGCACGCTCTGCGGCACGGCTAAATATAGTTGAGGCAATAGGTTATGAATAGACAAATTATCGATCTGAGCCATGCAACGGCTCGCGGAATATTGAGCGTGATGCTTGTCGGGTTCTTTGCTATTAACGGCAACGGTCAAAATGAGTCCGACGAAGCGGTCAAAAAAGAACTGATGCGGATCACACGCAATGCGATCACAGCGACTCTGCAAAATGACATGGCCGTCTGGGAAGACTATCTTGCCGATGACTATATGGAGACGGATGAGAACGGCGTAATCAAAACAAAGCGGCAGGTGATCAATGATTTTCGTCCGCTGCCGCGGTTTGCCGACCCGCGCATCGATATCGAAGATGTCGATATCCGTGTCTACGGGAACACGGCGATAATGTATTTTCGCGGCAACCTGCGAATGCGCATCGATGGTCGTGATCTGATCGAAGGGCTTCAGATCACAGACGTATATGTAAAACGCGATGGCCGTTGGAAACTGACTGCCGAACATCAGTCACGCTCGCCGATCACGGTCAAACCGGCTGTTGTCGACCGGCAGACGCTCAATGCCTACGTCGGCAACTATCGTGTCGCCCCCTTTGTAGTGGTGAATTTCAGTATTGAAAACGGCAAACTTGTCCGACGCCTCGTTGGCGACAAATACAAGGACGAATTGGTGCCTGAGAATGAAACGACGTTCTTTGTAAAAGGCCAGATGCGGCAGATAATCTTTGAGCGAGACGCGGCAGGGAAAGTGGTCAGTTCGACCTATCGTTTGCCGGATGGCCAAAAGGTCCGTGCTATGCGGATCGAGTAACGCGGGGCTGCAAGGTCACCTCCACCTTTCGCCCCGGGAAGAGGGCATACGACGGTATCAGGCCGATGTCGGCATCGGACGCTTGAGTGATCTCGTATCGTTGCGCCGTCAGCGATAGAACTATCACGGAAAGCATCTCGGCAAAAGCATCACCCATACAAAAACGCGGCCCGCCACCATGCGGAAAGTATGCGTAACGCGGCCGTCCGTTGGTAATAGCCCAACGCTCAGGATCGAAACTTTCGGGGTCCATCCAGTATCGGGGATCACGCTGCATAATCCATTGACTCATCACGATCTGTGTCCCGCGTGGAACCGAGTAACCGCCGATCTCTGTATCAACACACGCTTCGCGGCCCGAGGCCCAGATCGGCGGATAGAGCCGCATGGCTTCCTTCAGCACCCAGGATGCGAATTTGCATTGTCTGAGATCCGTAGTCCACGAGATCTCGGTCAGATCTTCGGTCTCATGAGCTATTCGTTCAGCGACGGCTTTTTCGCCGGCGATCAGGTGAAATGCCCACGCAAGCGGTAGCCCGGTGCCAAAAACGCCATTGAACAAAAATGTTTTGATCTCACCCAACAATTGCTCGCGGCTTACGCGCGAACCGTCTGAATAGGTCGCGGTCAACAGTACATCGAGCAGATCGTCATGCTCAATGCCGTCTCTCAGGCGCTCGTCAACGATGCGGCTGACGGCTGCGTTCAGCAGCTCGACCTGCTCCCGATATTGGCGCCTTACTGGTGTCCGAAGGGCGACATCCAGGCTCTGCAGTCTTCGCTTGAGTAAGAAGCCGCCACTAAGAGCAAAGAAAGGCCTCGTTATATCATCGAGGTTACGTGCATTTGCCGTGCAAAAAAGTGTCCTTAAAAAAACTCGCAGCGTCAGGCCGGTCATCTCGTGAAAAATGTCCAATACTGCACCGGCTCGCCACCTGTCTAGCGTCTGACGTGCCTCATCGATCATTATCCCGACGTATTTTGCGATCTCTGAGTGCCGAAATTTAGGGAATGTCAGATCGCGTTGCCGGCGCCACTCGTCACCCTCGCTGGTCAGCATACCGCCGCCGAAAAGCATCCGGCTAAGCGGTGCATGCACACCGACATGATTGACAAACTTTGAATTAGTAGCTGCAAAGACCTTGCCGATCTCATCAGGATGGTTGACCAAATAGACCCGCATTCCCGGCAGTCGAAACGCAGCGACATCGCCATACTCCCGCGAGCAGCGGGTAATGAACCCGAGCGGATCGCGGGAGTATTCCTTAAAGTGACCGAATATGGCGCTGCCCGGCGGACCTGGCGGAAACCTCTTACTTCTCAACATACAGAAGTCAACTTTTGCTTATTATGACGGCATTATTGCACAGTTCGAATTCCTACGTAACCCTCGATCCTAATCGCGGGCAAAATATCCGGCTCGCTTCATTTTGCGAAACGTCCGATTTAGCCGACAATCTCGTACATGGCAAAAACAGCTCAAGACCCCGGTGCCCTTTACAATGACGAGATCTCCAGGTCAAAGATATGGCAGGTGATCGGCGCTTCGTCGGTCGGGACGATGATCGAGTGGTACGACTTTTATATTTTTGGAAGTCTCGCGACCGTCATCGCTCCGCTCTTTTATCCGCCGGGGAACGACACCTTTGCTTACATCGCCTATCTTGCGACATTTGCCGTCGGGTTTGTTGTACGGCCATTTGGGGCTTTGTTCTTTGGACGTATAGGCGACATTGTAGGGCGTAAATACGCGTTTCTTGTCACGCTTTTGATCATGGGCGGAGCGACGGCGGTGATCGGATTTTTGCCGACATACGCGCAGATCGGTATCGCGGCTCCGATAATTCTGCTGCTGATCCGTGTGCTTCAGGGCCTCGCCCTTGGCGGTGAATACGGCGGGGCTGCTGTTTATGTTGCCGAGCACGTTCCAGATGAACGGCGTGGTTTCTATACATCTTTTATTCAGATCACGGCCACGTTGGGCTTGTTCTTATCGCTAGCGGTTATTTTGATCGTGCAGAATATGATGAGTGCCGACCAGTTCGCGGGAAAGGCAGAAGGCATTAGCGGCTGGCGAATACCTTTTCTTATATCGATCTTTCTCGTCGGTATCTCGTTATATATTCGCCTCAGGATGAATGAATCACCTATCTTTCGGGAGCTTAAGAGCACGGGTATGACGTCAGCGAGCCCCTTGATCGATGCGTTTACAAAGTGGGCAAACCTGAAGATCGTTCTTATATCGCTGTTTGGCGCGACCGCCGGACAAGGTGTAGTTTGGTACACCGGCCAGTTTTACGCACTGTTTTATCTTCAGTCGATCCTTAACGTAAACCAGACATCAGCAAATTACATTATTGCGATCGCTTTGCTTCTTGGGCTGCCATTTTTCATTGTTTTCGGCGCTCTGAGTGATCGATGGGGACGCAAGTGGATCATTATGGCAGGATGTCTGCTGGCCGTGCTTACCTATTTGCCTATCTATAACGCCATGCAATCGGTGGCTGGCTCAAATGTTGTCACCGCAACCTCGCAAAAAGATCCGGTCACCGGAGCGATCAAGCTCACTCCACAATCGGTCGACGAAAACGGTGTGCTTTCTACATCGCCAAAGGTTATTCCGTACACGTCGTTCCGTGATCTGATCTCAAATCAAACAGCGTGGATGCTGATCGGGCTGGTTTTCATCCAGGTCTTGTGGGTAACGATGGTATATGGCCCGATCGCCGCCTATCTCGTCGAGGCTTTTCCGGCGAAGATACGATACACCGCCCTGTCGCTGCCGTATCACATAGGCAATGGAGTTTTCGGCGGCTTGTTGCCATTGATCGGGCTTTCTGTGATCGCCCAGACGGGCAATATTTACGCGGGGTTGTATTACCCGATGGCCGTCGCCACGATCACGTTTGTAGTCGGCTCGATATTCCTAAAGGAAACGCACGGGCATAAGATCTGGGAAGAAGTCAAAAGTTGAGAGTGCAAGTTTTAGCTTATTTCCATGCCGCGTTGAGACAGGCTAAAGCCCGCACTCTGAACCAAACTCCAAACTTTTTGCAGATGCCGCTCCTCGACGCGAATACTGCCGACAGACAGCCGTAAAGTGTATTTTCCGTTCAGCTTCGTATGCGAAAGGTAGGCTTCGCCGGAAGAGTTGATCTCGTTCATTATCCTTTCATTCAACGCATTGAGATCTTCGACTCCGGCCGGACAAGCGCGAAAACATACGAGTGCGAATGGCACCGGAGCGAGCATTTCGAAATCGTCTGATCCCTCGACCCACGACGCGAAAAGGCGTGCGAGGCGGCAATGCTCGCGGAGGCGAGCGACGAGGCCCTCGACACCAAAATAGCGAATAACGAACCACAGTTTTAACGCACGAAAACGCCGTCCGAGCTGGATGCCGTAGTCCATTCCGTTCTTGACGGTTTGTTCGTCGCTTGTTTTGAGATACTCGGCGACCAGCGAGAATGCTTCTTTTAGCACATTCAGATCTTTGCAATACAGCACCGACAGATCGAACGGCGTAAATAACCATTTGTGCGGATTTACAACTATCGAATCGGCACGTTCCCAGCCACTCAGGTAAGAACCGGGAGCGATAGCGACCGGGTCTTCTTCACGGCCCGTAAAGTAATGGCGAAACTCCGGCACGATCGCAGTCGAACCTGCGTATGCCGTGTCGACGTGAAGCCATATGCCGTACCTTTCGCAAATATCAGCCACCGCATTGACCGGATCGACACTCGATGTCGAGGTCGTGCCGACGGTCGGGATTACGCAGATCGGGAGATAACCGTTAGCGATATCTTCATCGATCGCCTCGGCCAGCTTTTCCGGGATCATCTCGAATCGCTCATTGCACTCAATCTTTCTTAGACTACGGAGACCGAGCCCAAGAGTGATCACGCCCTTATCTATCGACGAATGAACATGTTCCGAGCAATAAACGCGCATAAGCGGTACATCGTCGCGGCCGGTGAGGCCGAGATCGCGGACCTTTAGACTCGCCTTTTCCCGAGCAGCGGCAATGGCGTGCATGGTTGAGACCGAGGCGGTGTCGTAGATTATTCCTTCGAAATGTGACGGTAGGTCCATCATTTGGCGGAGCCAATCGAGCACCACATCCTCAAGCTCCGTCGATGCCGGCGATGTTCGCCACAGCATTCCCTTCATGTCGAACGCCGCGGTAAGCATCTCGCCAAAAACACCGACCGAACTGGTCGATGTCGAGAACAGGCCGTGAAAATTCGGATGGTTCCAATGAGTGACCGCCGGCAGGATGAGCTTATCGACATCCTTCAAGATATCGCCAAAATCCTCACCCGATTCCGGTGCCGAAATGGGCAGGTTTTTCTTTAGCCAATCAGGCTCGACCTGAGACAAAACCGGATATTCGCCGATGTGCTCAAAGTAATTGGCTATCCAATCAACGATCTCGTAGCCATATTTGCGAAAGTCATCGGCGGGCATATCACCCAGTTTTATTGGCTGAATCGACATAATTTGATCAAAAATGCGGTTTTTCGACGGCAAAACGCGAAAAGACACTCGACAGTTTTTGTAATAGACGTATAATATCACCTACGATTATCTCGCCAACGTCCAAATAGTCAGTACCACCTGCGTTTACGTGGTGGTTGAACATGTAGCCAAAACACGTTGGGCATTTTTGCTCATCTGAAACCACCCGCTATCGCAGGTGGTTCTGACTGAAATCTATGGCAACAGAGCCTGTGGAAATGGAACAATCGAAAGAAGGGTTTATTCGAGGGCTCGGGTTGCTCGATTCGACGATGATCGTTGCCGGATCGATGATCGGTTCGGGCATTTTTATTGTCTCGGCCGATATAGCCAGGCAGGTTGGCTCACCGGGTTGGCTGCTGGTTGTATGGCTCGTGACAGGCTTTTTGACGGTCGGAGCCGCACTTTCCTACGGCGAGCTTGCCGCGATGATGCCGCGTGCCGGCGGCATGTACGTTTATCTCAAAGAGGCATTTTCGCCGCTTTGGGGTTTTTTGTACGGCTGGACACACTTTCTTGTGATCGGCACGGCAACGATCGCCGCGGTTTCGGTCGCCTTTAGCCGTTTTACCGGCATTCTCTTCCCTAAGATCTCGGAGAGCAATTATCTGATCGAGCCGATGCGAATTGGTTCGTCGAGCTACGCCGTCTCGCTCTCGACCGCGCAGTTGCTCGGCATCGTCATGATCGTCCTTTTGACGTTTATGAATACACGCGGGCTCAAGCTCGGCAAGTTGGTCCAGAATACCTTTACGTTTGCCAAGACGGGCTCGCTAATCGCCCTTATTATTCTGGGAATAATCGTTGGGCTTGTCTGGTACCCCGATATCGCTGCCGCTAACTTTGGCGACCTATGGACGGTGCGGGGAACCACTCAGGATGTCGGGAAGGGCTTGACGGCGATCGCGGGGTTTGGTCTTTTTGTCGGCATATGCGTCGCCCAAACAAACTCACTCTTTTCGGCTGATGCATGGCACAACGTAACGTTTACGGCGGGCGAGGTCGTCAACCCGAAACGCAATCTGCCGCTCTCGCTCCTGCTGGGTACAGGCGGCGTTATCACTCTTTATCTACTTGCAAATATTGCCTATCTCGTTACGCTCCGGTTCGAGGATATTCAAAAGATACCGAGCGATCGTGTTGGTTCGGCGACCGCGGATGTCATTTTTCCGGGAGCAGGAGCCGTAATAATGGCAGTAGCGATAATGATATCGACATTTGGCTGCAACAATGGCCTTATCATTTCCGGCGCACGCGCATATTACGCGATGGCAAAGGACGGCCTGTTCTTTAAGGCGGCGGGCGAACTCAATAAATTTCACGTCCCGGCGTGGGCGATAGTGATCCAGGGCATTCTGTCGGTGCTGTACGTTTTGCCTCGCACGGTCAATCAGGCCGCCGACGGCAAGATAAGCTACGGAAATCTATACGGCGACCTGCTCACCTATGTGATCTCAGCCGCCCTGATCTTTTATATCCTGGCCATCGCCTCGGTTTTTGTGCTCCGCGTGAAACAACCTGATATTGAGCGCCCGTATAAAGCATTTGGATATCCGATAATTCCGGCTCTCTACATCATTGGGGCGTCGATAATCCTGGTGGTCCTGTTTGTTTATCAGACAACGGCAACGTGGCCGGGCCTTGTGATCGTACTGACCGGCGTGCCGGTTTACTTTATTTGGAAAAGCCTGTCCGCCAAGGCGGCGGCTTAATGCAGTAACTGTTTATTCAACTCTAGGAGGTTTTCATGTCACTTTTCGCGACTAAACCAATTTCTAAGATCATCGCCGAGGCCGAAGAGGTAGGCACACACACATTTAAGAAGACGCTGACGTCGTTGGATCTTACGATGCTCGGCATCGGTGCCATTATCGGTACCGGCATCTTTGTTTTGACAGGTCAGGCCGCCGGTAAACATGCCGGTCCGGCCGTTATCATCTCGATGGTCCTCGCCGGTATCGTAAGCGCATTTGCGGCTCTCTGCTATTCCGAGTTTGCGGCCAGTGTGCCAATCTCCGGTTCGGCATACGCATACGGCTATGGAACGCTGGGAGAATTTGTCGCCTGGATCATAGGCTGGGACCTCATTCTCGAATATGCGTTCGGAGCTGCGACGGTTGCGGTTGGTTGGTCGGGCTACGTGGTCAGCCTTTTTAGAGACACGCTGGGAATACCTTTCCCATTGGCTTTGAGTGCTCCGCCCGGAATGGAGATAAAGGCTGCGGACGGCACATTGATAGGTACAGGAGTATTCAATCTTCCGGCCGCCATGATCGCGGTCGCCGTAACGCTGCTTTTGATTCGCGGCATCAAAGAATCGGCAAGCTTTAACTCCATAATCGTGATCATCAAGGTGGTCGTGGTCGTTCTGTTTATCGTCGCCGGTATCGGCTACGTCAATCCGGATAATATCGGCATCGGCTGCACCGTCGGGGCTCCGGGATGTGCTCAGTTCATGCCGTTCGGTTTCCCGGGCGTTGTTACTGGCGCGGCTGTCATTTTCTTTGCCTATATAGGTTTTGACGCAGTCTCGACTGCCTCGCAGGAAGCAAAGAACCCGCAGCGGGATATGCCGATCGGTATTCTCGGGTCGCTTGCTATATGTACCGTTCTCTACATTTTGGTTGCAGGCATTATGGTCGGATTGGTCGACTACAAACTGCTGACTAACGCTGCCGCTCCGATCGCCGTAGCGATCGACGCAGCACTTCAAAAGGCACAGGGAACGACGATGGGAACTATACTCGCCGTTTTCCCAACGATCATCAAGGTCGGTGCGGTGCTTGGTTTGAGCTCTACGATGGTCGTTATGACGATGGGCCAACCGCGTGTGTTTTATTCAATGTCCAAAGACGGTTTGCTGCCGTCGTGGGCTGCGAAGATCCATCCAAGATTCCAGACACCTCACATCACGACGGCGATCACCGGCGTGATCGTCGCGATCCTGGCCGGATTTGTTCCGATCAGTTTGCTTGGTGAATTGGTTAGTATCGGAACGCTATTCGCGTTTGTGATCGTCGGCGTCGGTATTATTATCTTGCGTTCGTCGAATCCTGCCTTGAATCGGCCATTCAAAGTGCCTCTTTCGCCTTTCATCCCGATCGCGACGGTTGTTTCTGCGGCTTATCTGATGAATAGTCTGCCGCTCGACACATGGATCCGTCTGATCGACTGGATGGCAATCGGCCTGGTGATCTACTTCGGCTACAGTTATACCCACAGCAAACTCGGTATTGAGGAAGAACGCGGTGGCGACGAGGCCGAATCGAATTATAAGCCGCCGATCGCCGCAATTTTTGCCATCGTCTTGTGTCTCGCTTTGACGATCTATCAAGTGCCTTACCTGATGAATCTAAAGTCAGAGGACATTGGCTTCAATCTTGGGATCAGATTGTTCGCATGGGGAATAACAGGTGTACTGGTTGGCGTTCTGATGTACGGAAAGGGCGACCGAAACGCTGTGCGCAATGCCAAGACACGCAACATGGGCCTGATCCTTTCGCTGGCCAATTTTGTGATCTGGGCCGGGATCACCTACTGGTATTTTGCGTTCATGCATAAACCAGTTATGTAGTTCGACGGAGACTGATCTTGCCACAGAGGTCGCAGGGAGAAACTCTGTGATCTCTGTGGCAATTTTTTTCTTAGTTTATGCAAAGCAAACTTGTTAAATGGCTTGCCGTTCTAGGATGCGGAGTCGGTATCGCCTTGATACCGCCGCCCGAGGGCGTACCGCGTGAGGCTTGGACGCTGCTCGCGATCTTTGTCGCGACGATCGTTGGCTCTATCGTTCAGCCACTCACGGGGAGTGCGATGGTGCTGCTCGGCGTCGTTGCGTTGGCTCTTTTCCGGGTATTGCCGATAGAGAAGGCTTTAAGCGGCTATGCGGACAAGTTTGTTTGGCTGGTGTTGGCAGCATTCTTTATCTCGCGTGCAATGATCAAGACTGGCCTGGGGCATCGCATTGCGTTGATATTTGTACGACTGATCGGACGAAAGACGCTTGGCCTCGGCTACGCTCTCGTTTTTACAGATTTTATCCTCGCGTCCTTTATTCCATCGACAGGTGCGCGTTCGGGCGGCATTATTCTGCCGATCGCACGCAGCGTGACCGAAACGTACGATTCCCGTCCTGATGACGGCACCGAGGGACGTTTGGGCACGTTTTTAATGACGATGCTCTACCAGTGTGAGGTCATTCTGTGCGCGACTTTCCTGACCGGACAAGCTTCGAATGTCATCATCGCGGGTTTTGCCGCGCAACACGCTCAGATCGATCTCAATTATTCGATCTGGTTCTTCTCGGCGATCGTACCGTCGCTTCTTTCACTGCTCGTCATCCCAATGATGATCTACCGCTTTTTTCCGCCGGAGGTCAAAGAGACCCCGAATGCGGTTGCCTTCGCTCACGATGAACTCGCAAAGCTCGGCCCGCTATCGCGTCACGAGAAGATCCTGCTCGTTGTGTTCGTGGCGGTGGTCATTCTGTGGATCACCTCGAAACTGCACGGCATTGATTCGACCGTGATCGCGCTGCTTGGTATCTCAAGCTTGCTCGTTTCAGGTGTCCTGGCGTGGCACGATCTGATCGACGAAACTCACGCCTGGGAAGTATTTATTTGGTATGGCGGCCTTGTGATGATGGCGACAGCCCTTGGCGAGACTACGATCCCAAAGCTCTTTGCCGGCGGCGTTGCGTCCGTGACTGGAGGTTGGAGCTGGCCGATCGCATTGCTCATTCTGGCTCTTGTCTTCTTTTATGCTCACTACGCGTTCGCGTCGATCACGGCTCACGTAACGGCGATGTTCATCCCATTTCTAGCCGTGACGGTCGCCGTCGGTGCTCCGGCGGGACTGACCGTTTTGGTGCTCAGTTACTTTGCTAACCTGAGCGCCGGTCTCACGCATTACGGCACCACACCAGCACCGGTGTATTTTGGCCTCGGCTATGTCACCCAAAGACGCTGGTGGACCGTCGGCCTGATCGCCTCAGTGTTGAATATCCTGATATGGTCAACTATCGGGCTTGGTTGGTGGAAGATCTTGGGGTGGTGGTAGTCTGCAAAAGCCCGCTCGTAACCAAAGGCGATACACTCAAGTCGTATGTATCACCCTTGTTTGCACGCGGGCTTGCGCATGATCGGAGCCTTATGCAGGAGGATCGGCTGGTGTCAGTCCCGGTATCGGAGCGTCAACCTTCTCCAGTGCTTCCTTATAGACCTTGATCGAGCCATCGGCTTCCATTCTTAGCTTGACCGCGATCAGATAATCGGCAAAGACCGCTGTGCGTTTCTTAGTGAGCATCTGCTCCATGAGGCTGCTGCGCTGCTTGGCAAACTCGGCGGTGTCGGCATCCTCGCGTTTGTTGAGGCCCACAACGTACCAATTGTCGCCGACCTTGATCGGTGTCTTTGAGACATCGCCAGCCTTCATTGCGTAGATCGCGTCCTCGAGTTCTTCGCTCGTTCCCGCCGTTGGGCCTTCGCCAAGAGGTGAACCGAGAACGTAATTCTTTTGGTCTTTCGCGGCCATGCCTTTTGCGGTCGCCGCACCACTGAGAGCCGCCGAATTGCCTGCCTCGGCGATCTGCTTTGCTATCTCCTCGACCTGTGTGCGAGCCTTCTCAAGCTTTACGACATCCACGATCTGGGCCTTGACCTCGTCAAACTCAGAATCGCGTGGCTCCTTTTTCTCGGCCAGCAACGGTATGGCGAAACCATTCTGGATCGGTGTCTTTTCCCCGACATCGCCAACATTGACGAGCGGGGCGATCCCCTCCTCAAACTGCGGAGATACGCCGATATTAGGGATGTCATCGCCCGGCTTAACGAAGGCCGTTTCCTTGACCATGTCGGCAGCGCCCGAATTTGCCTGAGCGGCGAATGCCTGTGCTGTTTTTACGGGATCCTTGGTCTCCTTCAGCGAATCGACAACTTTCTGGGCTAGTTCCGCAGCAACAGCGTATGCTCGTCGATTGCGTAGACTGACCTCGATCTCCTTCCTGGCAGTTTCATAGGTCTTAGGCACGTCATTGCCGCGCCGGAGAATAAAGTACCGGCCCTGATAGCTGATCGGTTCTGTGATATCACCGGGCTTCATTGTAAGGAGTCGCTGGTACGGATCATCTTTTTTATTCGGATTCTCTCTCACAGGGCCGCTAAGTTTGCCGCCGCTCTGGGCCGTAGCCGGATTTTCCGAGTGGCCTTTTGCAACGGTTGCAAATGCCTCTTCTGTTACCGAAGGGCCGTCCTTTTTCAATTGCTGGACAAGTTCGGCGGCTTTTGACGACACCTGGCCGTCAAGTTCTGGCTTGGCGACCCGCAGAACGATCTCCTGGCCCAGCACGCCCGCCACCTTTTTGTCAGGTGCAAGGTTGTCAAATTCAGCCTTAATGTCAGCTTCCGGAATGTTAAGCTTCTGCCCAATCTTCTCAGTATTTACAAAGACGTATTTGATCTTCTTTTGCGGGACGCTGATGAAGTAACTCTGTTTGTTCTTTTCAAAATACTCGCGAAGCTCGGCATCGGTCGGGACGATCTTTTTGGCGAGCTCTGTACTGCTGACCGATACGTAGCTCACGTCAAACTTGGCATTCTTCCTTTGATAGTCGCTCAGCACTTCTTCCTCTGAGACGGTCACGCCTGAGGTCAGGAATGCATCGAGTTTCTTAGCGCTGATATCATCGCGAATGTTCTGTTCGTAGGTAGCGATGTTGCCGAATGACTCAATTACATTTCGCTCGTAAATGGCCTGGTCAAAGGCTTTACCGTCCGTTGGCTTGTTCTGTTCACGGATCTCGGCTGCAACTTCAGCATCGCTCGCCGTCAGGCCAAGACGCTCGGCTTCGACACGTGTGATACGGCTGCCGATAAGGCCATCGAGAACCATTTTTGAAGGGAAGCTCTGGCCGCGGCTAAATTGCGAGTAGTTCTCCTTTTGCCGAACAAGCTCGCCCACCGTGACCTTATGGCCCGAGACGGACGCCACCGTTTCCTCGCTCTGCGAGAGATTGGCTCCCTGCGAGTCCCGATTCATGACCGACGCGCCGATCATGACCATACTAACGATCATGATAACGGCAAAAAGTAGAATGACCAGATTTCTGGTCTTCTCAAGGCGATTGAAAAACTTTAACATCGAAGGATACCTTTTACTTCAAGAATACAAATCAAAAATTGTCGTCAGAGACAAACCGTGATTCTAGCAAAAACCAGCACCAAATCCAATGTTGGCGCCAGTTTAGCGCAGAAAATACTTGCAGTTTAGAGTTTGATAACTGATGATAAACGGGATATTTGTCACGCTATGGCCAGCAAACAGATCAACTCGGTCGGCATTGTCGTAAAGCCAAACCATGCTGAGGCTCGAAGTACGGCGGCTGAATTGTCGCGGTGGCTGAGTCAGCGCGGCATCTCGCAAACGGGTGAGCCGATCTCAGCCGGCGAAACGCGTATCGACAACAAGCTGCTTCTTAATGCCGATCTCGTCGTCGTACTCGGCGGCGATGGCACGATGATCTCGACCGCCCGGATGGTCGGCCAAATGGATGTTCTTGTTCTCGGTATCAATTACGGCAGCCTCGGTTACCTGACGGATGTTCGTATCGAGGAGATGTTTTCCGCACTTGAGGCGATCATCCGGGGCGAATACGAAGTTGACCGACGTGTAATGCTCGATGCCGAGCATTGGCGCGATGATCAAAAGCTCGCAGCCGGCCGTGTCCTCAATGACGTTGTCATAAACAAGGCTGCTCTGGCCCGGATCATCGAGATCGATGTCAGGCTTGGCGACCTTTTTGTCAATAGTTTTCGAGCAGACGGCCTTATCGTTTCCACTCCAACTGGCTCAACTGCCTACAATCTTTCTGCCGGCGGACCGATCATCTATCCCTCGATGAACGCCGTCGTCCTAACGCCGATATGCCCGTTCACGCTCACAAATCGCCCGATAGTCGTGCCCGACGGATCTGAGATCGGCATCTGGCTAAAAGACGAGAACGAAGGCGTCATTCTCAGCCTCGACGGCCAGATCGGCTACCCGATGCGCGCCGGCGACCGTGTCCAGATCCGCAAGAGCGCGACGACATTTAACCTCGTCCAACCCGCGAACCGTAACTATTTTGAAGTGTTACGCGATAAGCTGAAATGGGGACGCTAGTCAGAACCATCTCCGGTAGCGGGTGGTTGAACAAGCGCATGCAGAACCGAGCGAATCAACCGAACAACCTAATCTGATCAACCTCTTCCGGCTCGAAACCCTCAGGAAACCACTGAAACTTTCCAAGATCGCACTTTCCACTCGCGTTAAAAACGACACCCTCGGCCTCGAGCAGTTCCTGTTGGAGATTCATCGGGATCGTCAGTCTTCCGGTCGAGCATTTTCCCTGCGAATTGATCACCCGCTGCCACGGCACGCCATCGTCCGAGGCGTGCATTACGTAGCCGACGGTTCGTGCGGTATAGCCTTCGCCGAGAATGATCGCGAGCTGGCCGTAGGTCATCACGCGGCCAGCAGGAATTTGACGCACTAACACGTAAACACGTTCGCGGTAGGTGGTATCATTTGCAAGATTCATCGTGTTACAAGAATGACTGACAACTACTTAGCATACGATGACTGAGTATTAACCGCGTGTCTTACTCAATGACAATCTTTGGCGCAATGATTAAGATACAGTCTGTTGACTTTCGGCTTGCGTTCCCTTGTTTGAATAAAAGCGACAGAATTGGAAGGTTGGTTATAGGCGGCTGTCCACAGGCGGCTTGCAGATTGTGTTGCCCTTCCAATGGTTTTCCGGTGACCGGATCAACCACGTTCTCCGCTTCGAAACGCCTGTCTCCGCCCGAGCCCACCATCCGGTAACCATTTACTCGAGCACCTTGGTTTAGTGGAATAATTATTTGTCCGTGCTCTGGCGTATTTGCGTTTGCGGCGGCATTCGCTCTCACAGTTTGCGTTTCGCCAAGTTTGGTCGCAAAGAAATTACCCGAGCCGATGCCTTTAATAGATGTTCTTCCGATTGTATATCCGTTCCCTAAATACTGGCCAGTGACGAAAACGTTTGTACCATTTACTGCAACTCCTTTTCCGACACTCGAAACAACGGCTTTAGCTCCAACCGCCCACAGAGTTTTTCCATCACTGTTGTAATTAGCAACGAACATATTTGGAAAGCCGGGTGACATCGAAATGTCTCCAAATTTTACGTCGCCCCAAGAAACCGAACCGGTTATCATCACACCATTATTGGTCAATGCGATCGAATGAGATTCGTCCGATTCAGAACCGCCCGCGCTTTTGTGCCAGAGGTGATTTCCGTCACCGTCGTATTTGGCGAGAAAAATGTCACGATTATAACCTTTGCCTCGTGAGGGGAAAGTCTTCATCTCTTCATTTCCAAAGATCAGAACGCCGGGAAAATATCCAGTGATGTAGCTGCTTCCTTGGCCGTCAGCAACAATGTCGGTTATCTCCGGGTCCGGGCTAAAACTCACCTGCTTTACGCCAACACTCTTTGTCCAGATTCCGCGTCCGTCTGAATCATATTTTGTGATGAAAAGATTAGCGTGCTGCCCTATTGGCGTAGGTTCGGAGTTACTCGTGATGTCGCCATCGCCAAAGATAGATCGTCCTCGAAACCAGCCCGCTACATAGACAAATCTTGAATCGCTTGTTGCAAAGATAGCTTTGCCGACTTGTGTACTGTTTTGCCCGCCCGGTTTTGTGCCGTATACCTGCTCAAACCATTTGATCTCGCCGTTGGGAAGGTATTTCGCAATAAAGACCGAAGTATTGTTGCCGCTTTTTGACTTGTACTCGTATCCGCCGAACGTTACTCCGCCCGTGAATGAACCTGTTATGTATATCTCTCCGTTTGGCCCACAGGAAACCGAGTGACCGTAAGTAGGCCCTCCTCGTTCTCCACCAGCACGCTGAACCCATTGAATTTTTCCGAGTGAGTTAATTCGAATAATGAAAGTTCTATATCCATCTCCACCGAAATGCTTTAACTCAGTCGTTCCGAATGTCGCACTCGCTCCCCTAAAAACACCGACAACAGCAATGTGTCCGGTTTTATCACAGGAAATGTCAACGCCTTTTTCGTCGCCGATTCCGTTCGATTGAATTACCCAAACGGCTTTTCCCGTATTATCGAACTTCGCCACGAACATATCTGTTTTCTGTGGGTTTGTCGCAATCGGAGATGTATTCGTCAATGAGAAACTGCCGATCGCAAACGCCGGACTTGAGAAACCGCCTGTAACATAGCTGTTTCCGTCTGCGTCCACGCAAACGGCATTTCCTTCGTCAACCTGTTTTCCTTGCGAAGTGATCGCCCAATCGACGTTTTGCGCAAAAGTACTGTTGAGTGACAAGAAGAGAAAAGTGATGGCGAGAGCCGGAATGATCTTGTTCATATTTTTCGTTCTCCGTTAATGGAATCAAATACACGTATGTATTGCATTAAGAACGAAAAGAAGCTAAGAAGTCGGACGCTCTCAAATATCGACATTCTTTGAACAAAAAATAATGGGGCAAGTATATGACCGAAACAGTGGAATAACAAGCGGCTAGGGTTGACAAAGCATCGTCCTCGCGGGAGAGCCGTCGCCGGTTGCGCCGTCATATTTTAGAGGTGCGCAGATTAGATCGTAGTCGCCCGGTTCCACGCCGCGCAGATCGACGCCCTCGAGAATGACGACCTCTTTTTCCAGCAGTGTGATATGCACCGGATGTCCGGGCGAGCCGCTTTTTTCGATCGAGAGATAATCGATCCCGACGAGGACCACCCCGCTATCGACAAGTAATTTCGCGGTCGCGGGCGTAATGTACGTGAAATCCGTGCGAAAGCCATCCTCTGGTGCCGCCCAAAATTCGGAATTACGTGTTTTGAACAGAACACGAGATGCCCCGCCGAGTTCGCCGACATGCTCCGGCTCGATCGCGAATATATCATCAGATACTTCGATCACCTTACACGGGCCTACCAGCTTCTCAGGATCAATCTCATGGACGCGTTTTGCACCGTCGATAAAGTGGTTCGGCGCATCGACGTGCGTTGCCGTGTGTACACCTATGGACAGGGCGGAAACGTTAGCCGAAGAACCTTTAGCGATCGACTTGAACGAACTGATCTCCACACCGGGATCGCCCTTGTAGATCGGTACTCCCACCGAAATCGGTACAGTTACATCGTAAATTTTCATTTAAATAATGATAACTCGACTGATGCCGCCGGGAAAGGCGATTCCGACTGTTAGTCCTGGAAATACAAGTGCCAAGCAAACAAGGATAGCTCAGATGAAACCTTCTGTTAACGTGAAAATCTCAGCGCATGCGCGAGAAATCTCCCATACGCCCGGAGAAACAACTCGGAAAAAAGGTTGAATCTTGCAGTAGTAGCCGTAAAACTAATCATTATGTGAGATGGCACAGTTCGTGCAAGTAGTCTTACTGTGTTTTGTTTTCAGGGACGTTATATGAGCAGTGCCGGAAGGCACAGTAATTTTTTTGCCTGAAATAGGGCAAAACCGGTCACTACTTCGACCGACGAAGCAGCGTTGCCCCCATCCGATTTTGCCGAAAAGGCGATAGTTGGGTGGAGGTTTAAACGCTATGTTGGGATACAATATCGGGTCACAATTCCGCTTGAGACGGAATTTACTATATGCAATAATCGCAATCACGATAATTTCACTTACCGCCGCGGGCTCACAAGTCGCGGCGTTTTCTTTTGTTGACTCAGTGAAAGAGTTTCTTGGCGTTAAGTCGGAGCAAGCCTTCTTGCCCGATCAGTCGGCCTTTGGAATATTTCCAGCACCTGCACCTCCGCCTGTAGTCTGCACAACTGCGCCCAACGGGATGATCTCGTGGTGGGCAGCGGAAAATAATCCGGGAGACAATCTCAATCGCAACAACGGTGTGTTACAGGGCAACGCCGGATTTGTAGCCGGAATTGTGGGCAACGCCTTCGATCTCGACGGAACCGGTGACTATGTCCAGATCACATCGCCCACCGGACTGCCAGTCGGGAATTCAGCCCGCACTGTCGAACTTTGGTTCAGGGCTCCTGCAACGCCGGGAGAGTCCGGACTGTTCCAGTATGGTTCTGCTGCCACCGGACAGATGTTTGGCCTGATCACCTCGGGCAATGCCCCGGGTCGATTATACTTTTACGGGCACTCTGCGGACTTAGCGAGTGCAACCGCCATACAGCCGAATACGTGGTACCACGGTGCTGTGACCTATGATGGCACTACCGTAAACGTGTTTGTGAATGGCATACTTGAGAATTCCGCTCCGATCGCCCTCAACACCGCACTCAACACGAACGGGATAACTATCGGGCACCGTGCCGGAGGCTCATTCTGGACCGGCCAGCTGGACGAACCGACGATCTATGACCGTGCACTTTCAGCAGCCGAGATACTGGCCATCTACAACGCCGGATCTGCCGGCAAATGCAGCGAATGCACTCCGTCACCGAACGGAATAGTAGGTTGGTGGGGCGGAAATGGTAATAGCCAAGATCTAATAAGCGGTAACAACGGAACTCTCGTAAACGGTGCTACTTTCGCACCGGGTAAGGTCGATCAGGCTTTCAGCCTGAACCAGTCGAACAGCACTTATGTTGATCTTCCCGCCGCCACGTCAAATCTCTTGAACAACTCAGCCGGAAGCATTTCTGCGTGGGTAAATCCATCCGCAGTCGGTGACAATGACATTGTTGCAGCATTTGGCACAGGCAACGCCGGCGAAGGGGTCGGTATCGGCATTTATGGAAATGTCCGTATTTATCACCATACAAGCACCTACGATTGGCAATCAACCACACCAATAAGTGCAAACGCATGGACGCATATCACCTACACATGGGACAGCACGACCGAGCGGATATACAAGGATGGCGCACTCAGCGAAAGCAGGCCGCGGAATTTCAATTATGTTCCCGGCTCGGCACGTATCGGTCATGGTTGGTGGGGCGATCCGGCTAATTATTTCCCAGGCCTTATCGACGAGGTTGATATCTATAACCGAACTCTGGCCGGACCCGAGATATCCGCGATCTACAACGCTGGAAGTGCCGGTAAGTGTGCGAGTTGCATTCCGACGCCAAGCGGAATGGTCGGCTGGTGGAAGGCAAACGGGAACCCGCTCGATTCGGCCAGTGGTAACAATGGAGGAATGATCAATGGAGCTACGTTTGCTCCCGGAATAATCGATCAGGCTTTTAGTCTAAATCAGGCCACACAGCAATATGTGAGTCTGAGTGATCTTGGCGCAGATTCGCTGCTCAACAACTCGAACGGATCGATCAGTGCCTGGGTGAAACCTGCGACCGTAAGCGAATTCGATATCGTCGCAGCCTTTGGTTCAGGAGGGCCTGGCCAGCCGGTTGGATTGGGTATCAATGGAAACGTACGTATATATCACCAAGGCGACCCATATGACTGGCAAACCACCGTGCCGGTGAGTGCAAATGTGTGGACCCTCTTGACCTACACATGGGATACAACTAATGAAAAGGTATATAAAAACGGCCTACTCGCGGATACACGTGCGCGTAATTTTACCTACGCACCTGGGAGTTCACGAATTGGCTATGGGTTTATCAACGACCCATCCGTATTCTACACGGGCCTGATCGATGAACTTTCCATCTACAACAGGACACTTGATGCATCTGAGGTGATAGCCCAATACAACGCCGGCAGTCTCGGTATGTGTCAAAACTGCACGCCGCCGCCGCCGAATATGACGCAGTGGTGGCCTGGCGATGGCAATGCGAACGATATACAAGGCCCGACTTTCGAAAACGGCACCCTTGTAAATGGGACCACATTTGCGACTGGTAAGGTCGCACAAGCCATTAGTTTTGACGGAGTGGATGATCGGGTGGACGTTACAGGCACTGTCGGTGATTTCGGGAGCACACCTTTTACCATCGACCTCTGGCTGTATTCGAATAATGTCGGTAACGGAGCATATCTACTCGGCAAGTCACACCCGGACGGCGGGATGGGCTGGGACATAAGACTCCACGATCAAAGGATACGCCTCGAGGGTACGGATGGCTGGGCTCCGAGCTTTAATTGGGAGAGCGACCAATCGGTCACGCCGAACGGATGGCACCATTTGGCCGTTACGGCAGGGCCGTCACAGATAGCCGTTTACATCGACGGTGTCCTCAAAGGAACGCCGTCGCGTGGTGCGATCAGTACTGCACCTAATCCATTCAGGCTCGGATTCACAACGAATTATGGGGGAACTCCGTTCAATGGACAGCTCGACGAGCTCGAGATTTTTGATAGGCAACTGACTGAACAAGAGATCCTCGCGATCTATAATGCGGGCAGCGCAGGAAAATGCAAACCTGTGTGTACGCCCTTACCAATAAACGGGGTGAGTTGGTGGAAAGGAAACGGAGCTCCAAATGACACGTTTGGGATCAACAACGGAATCCTCATGAACGGTGCAGGCTACGCGCCGGGAATAGTCGGTCAGGCATTTGATTTCAGCGGCACCGACGATTACCTGCAAGTAGCAACTCCGGTCGGATTGCCGGTGGGTGCGGCTCCAAGGACGATGATGCTGTGGTTCAAAACACCAAACTCCTGGGCTGACACTTATCCGCTCATGATGCAGTATGGCGGCACATCCCCCTCTTCGAAGTTTGGTCTAATGGCCGTTGATTCGGGAGGTCGTAAGCTCTACTTTTGGGGCGAAGCTAATGACCTAGTAGGCAGTACGGTGTTGCAAACGAACACCTGGTATCACGGCGCTGTCACCTATGACGGCTCTACCGTCAAATTGTACTTGAACGGCCTGTCGGAAACGTCGCAGGCCAAATCGCTCAACACCTTCAGCGGTAGTGATTTTACACTCGGCCGCTACGGCTCAAATTCCGCGATCACGGGCGAGTGGAACGGGTTAATAGACGAACCAGTGATCTTCAGTCGCGAGCTTTCGCAGGCCGAAATTCAAGCTGTGTTCGATGCAGGCAGTTCCGGCACGTGCGAGCCCGTCGCAACCCCGACGCCGACTGCTACACCTACGTTGACCCCGACGCCCACAGCAACGCCAACGGATACGCCGACCGCAACGCCAACTGCGACACCGACACCGGAGCCTACATGCGTTCCGGTCCCGCCGAATACTATCGCTTGGTGGCCCGGCAACGGAAGCGCCAACGATATTAAGGGGCCGACCTTTGAGAATGGTTCGCTTATGAACGGAGCCGGATTTACGACAGGACTTGTCGGACAAGCCTTTATCTTTGATGGAGCAAACGACTATGTCGATATCCCGGACTCCGCAAGCCTGGATATGACACGGATCACGATGTCGTTCTGGTTCAAGCTGAATGAGCTTGGCCGCAACCATGAACTCGTAAATAAGTTTGGCCCTGAAGGTTCCAACACTATTGGCTACGGATCGGATGTTAGAACAGATAATAGGGCATGTTTCAGACTTTCAACGGATGGAACCCTTGCCGGGCTTACGGACCTTTGTTCAACGACCACTTTCGCATCCGGCGTCTGGTACCATTTCGCCGGCACCTACGATGGTTCCCAAATGAAGCTCTTTATCAACGGAGTGAACGAAGGGACTGTAGGTAAGACCGGAAATATCTTTGTCAACAACGAGAGCCTCAGGCTTGGTAGTTACGGATATTCTTTCTGGCTAATGAACGGAGCGCTTGATGAGGTCAGCCTTGCCGACCGCGCGTTCACAGCAGAAGAGGTCCAGACCATTTACAACGCTGGGTCTGCCGGCCAATGCCATGAGTGCACGCCGCCGCCGGCAAATATGGTCAGCTGGTGGCCCGGTGACGGGAACACGTCCGATATTATCGGATCGAATAACGGTATTGCGGAAGGTAATCTCAGTTATTCGTCAGCCAAAGTGCTTCAGGGATTTAATTTTGATGGAACTACGGCGGATATTCGCATCCCAGCCTCGACGAGTCTGGATGTCGGAGCACGCGGTGCAATGACCATCGATATGTGGATAAAACCAACGGCGGTAACCAACAACCCGCTCGCGGAATGGGGCTCAGGCATCACCGGCGCTCACTTCTGGCTAGGCGGGTCTGAGGTCCCGGGCAATTTGTATATCAATTTAACGGATACTGGAGGCAACTATCACGTACTGCAGGCGGCAGGCGGTGTCGTCGTACCTAACGAGTGGCAACACGTCGCAATGACCTATGATTCGGCAAGCGGCATCGCCGCTATCTACCTCGATGGCTCGATCGTTGCCGGACCCACAAATCTGGGTTCGTTTACTCCTGCAACCGCCTCGGATCTTTACTTGGGATTTCGGATAAATTCCGGGTATCGGTTTAGCGGCGTAATGGACGAGGTCGAACTATTTGACCGGGCATTGTCCCAGACCGAGATCCAGGCGATCTATAACGCCGGAAGCGCCGGAAAATGCTCAACGGGCTGTGTACAGCCGCCTACCGAAATGATCAGTTGGTGGGACGGTGACGGAACGCCTAACGATATCATTGGTACCAACGAGGGAACACTGATAAATGGGGCCTCCCATACGACGGGCATGGTCGGACAGGCATTCGATTTCACGCAGGCCGGCCAGCATGTAGAGATCCCCGACAGCCAGAGTCTGCGGCCGGTAAATGGCCTGTCGATTGACGGATGGTTCAAATTCAACAACTCCAACCCTCAAGCGGCTCTGGTCTCCAAACCGTTTCTATCGGGTTCATCAAATGCTTATGTGATATGGATCCAAGGAGGAGCGTTATGGGCCAGTGTGAATGGTGCATATGTGAATTATGCTTTCGATCCTACACCAGGGCGCTGGTATCACATCGCCTATACCTACGATGATGCGAGTGCTCAACATTGGTTGTTCGTCGACGGCAGCGGCGTTGCGTCGGCAGTATCGGCGACAACCCCGACATACGACAGTTCACCCGTACTGATCGGAATTGACAAGGACAACGGCTCGCCGGTACTCCATATGGTCGGCGTGGCCGATGAAGTAGAATTCTTTGGGCGAGCCCTGACCGGCAATGAGATCCTGGCGATCTATAGAGCCGGCAGCGCAGGAAAGTGCAAGCCAGCAGCAACGCCCACTCCGACCAATACGCCGACGGCAACTCCAACAGGTACCCCAACGCCGACGCCAACTCCGACTCCGGGCCCGGCGAACACGACGACGACCGTAACCTCATCTCACCATCCGTCGATCTTTGGCGAGAGTGTGACATTTACCGCAACTGTGACATCTGCGGCGATTCCAGATTCGCCGGAGGTAGCAGGGCCAACGGGAACCGTAACCTTCAATATTGATGGCATTTTGTACTGCATAAATTCGCCGTTGAACTCTTCGTCGTTTGCACAATGTACCCAAGCCGGACTGCCCGCAATGGCCGCCGGCTTTAGGAATGTGGTTGCGGTCTATAGCGGCGACAGCAATTTCCTGGGCAGCGCAGGTACGTTTAACCAGACTGTTGATAAGGCGGATACCGCGATCGCAATCACCGGCGACTCGCCCGATCCTTCCGCAGTGAATCAACCGTATGCAGTTACGTGGTCCACCACCGTAACGGCCCCCGGAGCGGGAACGCCCACTGGAAACCTGACTGTAGCGGACGGCGCGGGCGGAACCTGTACCGCGCCGATTGCTGTGGGGACCTGCAATTTCACTTCAGCGACCATTGGCCCAAAGACACTCGTTGCAACCTACACCGGCGGCGCAAACTTCAATGGGAGCGTATCGGCCAGTGAATCTCATACGGTCTCGAACCTGTCGATAACAGGCAACGTGAAACTGTATGTACCCGGCGGCCCGTATCCGAACCTTGGAGGCGTATCGATCACAGCGGCAGGGCCTGTCAATGGAATGGCGATTACGGACGCTGGAGGCAACTACACTCTGACAGGGCTGGTACCGGGCAACTACACCGTGACGCCGTCAAGCCCGGGACGGGTATTTGATCCCGTAAGTCGCGTTTACACAGGTATTGCCAACAACATTACCGGAGCCGATTTCTTTGCATACGATTCGGTCAATCAAGCACCGAGGTCACTGACATTTGCGACAGAAACTGTCGAACCCGGCGGCGTTGTCTCGATGCCCGTGATACTAAACGCACAGGGTGACGAAGTGATGGTCAAGTTTAGTTTCGGCTACGATATCAATCCGATCGCGGTTGCACCTACGGTTGTTTGCGGGTCGGACGGTCCCAGCTGTACCGTCGTGACGGATACCTCAATTCTTGGCAGAGTAGGAGTCACAGTTACAGCCGGATCCGGTGGCTTCACAAGAACGGAAGCGACTGGTGATATGGAGATCGCATTGATCAATTTCCAAACGATCGCGACATCGTTGCCAAATACGCCGATCGATTTCGTTGCTACGCCCGTCCCGTCACGGACACTCAATGCGGCTAACGATCTTCTGCTGACCAAATACGTCCCCGGCTGGATAGTTTTTGCTCAGGGATTGGAGGGCGATGTCGCCGGACGCCACGCCGGAAGCGGATCGCCCGATGCCGTTGATGTCGTCCAGGTACGGCGGTTCGTTACCGATCTTGATATCCCAATAATGGAGTATAACGAGTTTCAAAGGGCTGATACGGCTCCAGGCACGACCAGAGGTGACGGAATACTGGATGCGACAGACGTTATTCAGACCAGGCGTTATGCCGCCGGTCTTGATTTGCCGCAAGAGGCTGGCGGCTTAGCGGCCGCGGGAGTTCTTTCTCGCCCAGATAATGACACCGCTCACATTGATGGGGAGAAACGATCCGTGATCGTTGGTTCGACGAGTGCAGCTGCCGGCAGCCGCATTGCAGTACCGGTAGTTCTGGTGCCAAACGCAGAAGAGTCGGCTATCAGCTTCGTCCTTAAATATGATCAGGCCAAGCTCGGTGATCCTGTAATTGAGCTCGGCGACGCGTTTTACAACGCAACGCTGACAGCTAACACCGAGGAGCCGGGTGTGATCAGAGTGTTGGTTGATGCTGCTGCACCGTTCGGGCCGTCATCGAAAGAGGCAAGATCGATCGTAAATATTTCGCTCGATGTTGCGATGACGGCGGCGAGCGGCGATACTCAGCTCGACATTGAGGAATGCGTGATCGCCGATGCAAATGCAGTTGCCATTGCCGCCGCGATCACGTCAGGTACTGTCTCGATCGCCGGGCCAAATCCAGCCGGCGTCGAGATCGGCGGCCGTGTTCTTACTTCGGAAGGAAGAGGTATAAGAGATGTAGCGGTCGTGTTGGTCGACAAAGACCGCAATGCGCGCACGGTCCTGACAGGCACTTTCGGCCATTATAGGTTCCGTGGCGTTAGCCCTGATGCCTGGTATCTGATCAATGCCCGGTCGAGACGATTCAGGTTTGCACCTCTGAGGCTTCATGTGACCGGGCCAATGGACGACGTTGATCTGATCGCTCAGGAATGAACGTATATTTTAGTAGATAAAGGACCTCTTGAGGCGGCTCGCAGGGCCGCCTTTTTTTCGACTCACGGTATAATTCTAATAAAGTGAATACACTTAGGTTATCAGCCTCCTCATATTCAAACACCGCACCGCTCGTGTGGTCGTTTCTCTATGGCCAGAACCACGGCAAGGTCGAACTTATACTCGACAATGCTCCTGCACGCTCGGCTGAATTGCTAGCCCAGGACCGCGTCGATGCCGCACTCGTTCCAGTGATTACATTTCAGATGATCGAGGGCGTGAGGTTAGTACCAGACGTTTGTGTCGGTGCAAAAGAGCGTGTTCGGAGCGTTTGTCTTGTCACAGAAGGCAAAGACCTTTCCGACGTCAGGACCGTCGCTCTCGACGTTTCGTCAAAAACGTCGGTCGTGCTGACAAAGATCATTTTCCGCGAATTTCTCGGCTTTGAACCAAATTGGATCGACGCTAGGCCTGACATCAATGAAATGCTCGAGACTTCGGACGCGGCATTGCTGATCGGCGATCCGGCTTTGCGTCTAGGCTCCGCTCCATACGAAGGAAAGGTGGCCGCCGCTTTGGGCGGACGGGGTGGTTCCCTTGTTCGCACCTTCGACCTAGCCGAGATCTGGCACGCCTACACCGGATTAGGTTTTGTTTTTGCAATGTGGATGACCCACCGCGAAAACCTCACGATCGACTTCGCATCAGCCCGCGACGAGGGCCTGGAACACATCAACGAGATCGTGGCCAATTACGAAGCGGACATCAACCTCGGCCCGGACGAGATGCGAAAATACCTCACGCAAAACATTTCTTATTCGATGGACGACTCGATGAAAAGAGGCCTCGAACTGTATTTTAGCTTAGCTGCAAAACACAAACTGATCGACCAAGTGAACAAGATGCGATTCGTCGATTAGAGTGCAAGAAACATCGGCACCCGCGTTCAAAAAAATGTTCTACCGATCAATATTTTTTGGAGTTGAAATAGAAATGAAGAATTTTCTTGTGATCGCTGTAAATCTCGGGGTCGTCGCTTTTATCCTTGCGGCATTAGGGACGTTTGTAAATTATCTTTTTGGCCTCAGCATTGGGTTTAAGGGTGAAAAGCTGCCCGACGATCCTGTGATCGGAGCCGTCTTCGTAGTGATGGCCGGCCTTTTTGGCGTAGGAGCATTTTTCCTCAATCGATCGAGCGGGCAGGCTCAATAACGATCAATGAACGGATTAGCGGTGAGAGTTTTCGCGATCGCCTTTTCGAGCCGCTCGGCCATTGGCTGGCCGGCTCGCTTGATCAACTCTAACTGATGCGCAAAGATCACCCGCCGACAATCCGGCCCCTCCTCACGGTTCTTGAACTCAAACGCAACGCCCATCCAGAATGTCAGATCGTAGATCAACCAATATAGGACCTCATTTACGTCTTTGGTCGATTTCCGTTCGAGATCAAGACCGCGTTCGGTCACTATGTAGTGGTATTCGCCATCAGCATATTCGACATGCGGGCTGCCGTTGTCCTGGCGTTCTGTCAAAAAGGTGTGTTCGTGACCGCACGGTTCGATCCGCTGACACAGACGGTCGTACTCGGCTTGAAGTATTTTTAACTCTTCCCTCATTGTCAAAACATCGGTCGCTTCGTCTCTTGGTAGAGTTTGTCGCCTATAAGCTTGCCGTCATTTTCCTTAAGATGGTTGATCACAACTAGAGCGGTGTGAATGCGTTTGTCGATGTCCTTGATTCCGCTCACGAGGTAGATCAGACTGCGCTGTTTGCCGGGCGTGAGTGCGTGAAAAAGCCGGTCGCCCTCTACGTCCTGCTTTAACACCTCGACCAATTCCTCGGGCATATGCAGGCCGTATTTGCTTTCGTCCTTTACGAGCTCGACATCTACGATATCGCCCTCGACTATGCCGATCGCGTCACGTTTCTTTTTGTTGACGATGATGTAAAACAGATCGCCCCACGGCAGCAAAGCACATTGAAAACCTTCGTCGCCATTCATGCTGCAGATGACGCGTTTGTAGGTGTCCTCAAACTTAAATTTCGCGACGATCTTTTTGTCAACGAGCAAAAAATGCCAACCGGAACCTGTCGTCGATTTGACGAGAGCCGTCTTAAATCTCACACTCTTGGACATTTCGATATCTTACCGTTCAAACTTCAAAACAGGCGAATTTGAACTAACAGCCCGCATTGCATCGTGCTGCAGATGGTACTCAAACTTGCCGTCTGAGCGTTTTAGCAGCTCAACGCCGACGAGCGAACGAGCGATCCGTTTATCGACATCTTTTACAAACATGATCAGCTTTAGCATCAGCCGCTGGTTGCCCGGCGACAGAGCATTAAAGAGCCTGTCGCCCTCAGGATCCTGCGATAGTACCTCGGCAAATTCCTCCGGCATCGGCCTACCGTACTTGCTCTCGTCTCTCGCTAGCTCCACGGTGACTGTATCGCCTACCTCAAGCCGCAGCTTTTCACGAAGCTTTTTGCTGAGAGTGATGAAGTAATTTCCCTTACTCGGAAACAATGCGCGGTTAAACGTCTCGAGACCATTGAGCGTGCATACGACACGGCGAAGATTCCCCTTAAAACCAAAGTCCGCAACCAGCGCCTTTTCCACGCGCAAAATATGCCACGGCGGATTGCTGTCGGTTACCTCAAGTGTCGATTCAAATTTCACCATGATTGCCAAAGGCCGCGCGTTAGCAAGGGCGATAATTGCAAGCTGAATGTTTCGCCCCTGCTCACGCGCCGGCTTTCGCATTTGTTAAGATTATAGGCGAACATGAGCCTGAGTATTCAGCCAATATTAGACAAAGCTTTGGCGCGCGAACGCCTGACCAGCGAAGATTGTACTGCGTTGCTCGAATCACGCGATTTCGTTCGCATCGGCCTCGCCGCTGATGAGATCCGCCAACGCAAGAATCCAGGCGATGTCGTCACCTACATCATCGACCGCAATATCAATTACACCAATGTTTGCAACGTCGTCTGCACATTCTGCGCATTTTATCGCCGACCCGGCAAACCTGACACCTATGTGCATTCGATCGACGAGATCTGCACACGCATCGACGAAACCATCGCGCTCGGCGGCACCGGCGTCCTGATGCAGGGCGGACTGCATCCGGATTTTAATATCGAGTGGTACGAGGATCTGCTCTCGACGCTCCACGCAAAGTATCCCGAGTTCCAGCTTCATTGTTTTTCACCGCCTGAGATCCACAACATCTCGCTGATATCAAAGCTCGATTACGTGACGATCATGCAACGGCTAAAGGATGCCGGATTAAACTCGATGCCCGGCGGCGGCGGCGAGATACTCGATGACGAGGTGCGGGCCCGCGTTTCGACCAAATGCAACACACAGGAATGGCTTGATGTGATGCGTGCCGTTCACAAGGTCGGCCTTATCTCAACGGCGACGATGATGTTCGGCATAGGCGACAAGATCGAGCACCGCGTCCGCCATTTGCAGCGTGTCCGCGATGTCCAGGACGAATCGCTCGCATTAAAAGCGGCAAACGGCACCGGCGGCGAGTTTACCGCATTCATCCCGTGGACTTTCCAACGCGAAAACACCGCCCTCGGCCGCAAGATCACCGAAGAACCAACCGGCATCGACTACCTGCAAATGCTCGCCGTCTCACGTCTCTTTCTCGATAACATCCAACACATCCAGGCATCGTGGCTAACCCAGGGCCTAAAACTCGGCCAAACGTCACTTAGATTCGGCGCCGACGACATGGGCTCCATCATGATCGAAGAAAACGTAGTCTCCGCCGCCGGCGCCGACAATGAGGCCAACGAACGAGATCTCCGTTACCAGATCCGCGAGGCCGGCTATACCCCGCAACAGCGTGACATTCTTTACAATTACATTTACCGCGAAGGCATCGACGAGATCGATCAGAAGAAATCAATGCCGCTCAAACAGCTAAGCGTGGCATTCGCGGATTGAGATCGGATCAGGCTTCCTCGTAGTAATCGACCATTCGACAAAAAACCGACTTTCTACCTTCCATTCACGTCAAAAGCCACTGACAAGGGGGCTTGCTATGACGACAATTAATTCTAAACTCAAAAGTTCTTTCTGGATACCAGCAATGAGAGCCGTGGTTTTAGCACTCGGTTGCTTATCAATAATTGCGGCCGGGGCGTGGAGGGCACAGTCCAAAGCGACGATCACCGTTGACTTTGCGGCTACCAGGCACACTAAATCGATGAGTGGATTTATTCACGCTATGAATGGCTCGTTACCCGGAGACGAGATGATTGTCCCACTCAAACCAAAGCTATGGAGAACCGGTACGCTGGCGAAAGAAATACGGCCACGCGTAGATGAATTCGGGTCGCGTTTCACGCTCGTTTGCTCTGATATGTGGGGATATGACGCCAACAAGGCGCCATATTTGATGTATCCGGCCTATGAGGAACGAATGCGGCAGATCGCGCGCGCAGGTGGCGAGCGAAACGACATCTATGACATCTGGAACGAGCCAAACGGTAAAGAATTTTGGAACGGCACGTCGCAACAGTTCCTTGAAACGTTTAAGCGGGGACACGATGCCATTCGCTCAGTGCGTCCCGACGCCGTCATCGCGGGACCAAGTATGGCCGGATACGACCATCGTGCGCTCACCCAGTTTCTTGATTATTGTTTGGCACACAAAATAAAGCTGAATGTTCTAACGTGGCATGAATTTCGGGCCGGCCTCGGCCTCTCACGAATAGAGTCGAGTCTGAAGCAAGCACGTGCCGATTTTTTGCAGAATCCTAAATATCGTCCGCTCGGCATCAAAGAGATCCACATCAATGAATCGATCAATTCGACCGTCCAATTTGCTCCGGCATCCATTCTTGCTGTACTTGACCGTCTGGAGCGCGGCGGAGCTGATGCGGCTGGTCGTGCATGCTGGAATGAATCAACCGGGACGAATAGCTGCTGGAACAATACCCTCGATGGTCTGTTAACTCCACAGACCCGTCACCCGCGAGCGGCATGGTGGGCCTATAAGGCCTACGCCGATGGCGCGGATGAGCGCGTTGCGAGCACGACCAACAACGGGCGCACCTTCGCTCTTGCGAGCACTGTTCGGCATCAAGATCGTGGCTCAACGACTACCGCCCAGGTTATCTTAGGTACTTACGGGATCAATGGTCTTCCGGCACCACCGGTCCGTGCAAACCTGATCTTGAATCACCTGAGTGCGGTTCCTTATTTGCGTGGACGAAAGGAAGTAACATTAAGCATTACCCGCATCCCCAACACAGGCGAAGCTCCTCTAACTTCGCTGGCTGCGCCGGAGATGTACCGACTGCCGGTAATAGCGGATTCGGTTCAAATCAACTTGAATCTCCCGGTAGAGGAAGCATGTGTCATTAAGTTGATCTTATAGCCTAAGTTTTCTTGTCAACTTGTCAAGAAAAAGGATATAATAATACTATGAAAAGCCTACCCGTCGGAGAATTCAAAGCGCAGTTTTCGGAAGTGTTGGAGTTAATTCAGCAGGGCGAGAGCGTTGGGGTTTTGTATGGTAAGAGCAAGAAGCCGGTAGCTAAGCTTGTTCCGATGAATGGCTCGGATTTAAAAAAAGCTGGTAAACGAAAATTGGGGCTTCTGGAAGGCAAGATGAAAATAGTCTTTGCTCCTGATTTTAAGATGACGGAAGAAGAATTTATCAATCTTGGTAATAAATGAGGCTTCTTCTAGATACCCACACTTTTCTCTGGGCGGTCTCAGAACCTTCGAGGCTTCCAAACAGATCCCGTCAAGCCATCGAGGACAAGACGAATCAAGCCTTCGTCAGCGCGATTGGTTTTTGGGAAATAACTATCAAGGTCCGGATCGGCAAACTCGCACTCGGATGGGATGATGATCTTATCACCGCTGCATTGAATGCTGGGATCGAACCCCTACCATTAACACCGGAAGAATCTGCGACCTATGGTGATCTCACCGAATCATCGCACAACGATCCTTTCGACCGGATGCTTATTTGGCAAGCAATTCAGAGAAATTTAACGCTGGTTAGCGGCGACCCCGAGTTTAAGAAATTTAAGTCCGCTGGTTTGCGATTGCTCTGGAAATGAATATGCTATTCGCGACTAACGATTGAGGAGAAAAACATGCGCTCAAACAAGCGAACAATACGTGGCTTATTACAGGTCTTGGTTTTACTGGTATTTGGTGTAACAGCGGTTACTGCCGCCGATTGGTCAAACACGATCGCAGCTGTGGCTCTCGACAACAACCTTTACACAATCGAAAAAAGCGGTGCGCTTTATCGAACCGATCTTGCAAGCGGTAAATGGGTGCAGATAGGTAAGGCCGAATATGCTAATACGAAGTTTCTGTTTGCGGGGAATCAAAATCTGCTAACGATCGAAACGGACGGCAGTCTTTACCGGATCAATCTGCCAAATGCTTCGTGGGTGCGTCTCGGCGAAGCAGGGGCGTGGAAAGGGACGCTTGCGGGAGCCTATGTTAACGGACGGCTTTACACGGTCGAATCGAGCGGTGCTCTTTACGCGACGAATCCGGGCACCGGAGCATGGGCTCAGGTCGGCAAGGCGGAATTTGCCAGAACAGCTCGGCTGTTCGGCACAAGCGACTCGCTATTTTCGATCGAGGCTGACGGTAGTCTTTATTGGATCAGCCCGGCAAACGGCTCGTGGCGGCAGATCGGCAAAGCCGGCGAATGGAAAAATACCACCGCACGTACAACACTTAATGGGCGTATCTACACGACAGAATCGAGTGGTGCTCTATACGAAACAAACGCGGCAAACGGTACATGGCGGCAGGTCGGCAAATCGGAATTTGGCAAAACACGGTTTCTCTTCGCCGCCGGCAGCTATCTATATACGATGGAAAACAGCGGGATCTATCGCGTCGATCCATCGACCGGGTCGTGGGCGCAGATCGACAAATAACTCACAAGTGGCCGCAAAGATCACCGCGTTTCTCACAACCTTATTGCTAAACATCGCCTCGGGCATCGTGATTCTTTTCATGATGCTCGTGGCGATGAACGGCTTTAGCGGCAGCGACGCCGAGTGGGGACTCGGCGCCTATATTCTTCTCGCAGTTCTTGCCTCGATCCTAATGGATGTCGGGGCGGCTTTGCTTGTTCATATTTTTTTAATAAGACAATTCTCTGCGGTGGTGTCCGCGCTGATCGCGATTCCTGTATTTACGATCGTCGGTATCGTCATTGAGGTCGTTTGCAGCCTGATCGGCATTGGCATCGCCGAATATGTGCGGGTGAATTATTAAGTTGCGGTTTCTCCCGGTTCCGACAAATCTATTACAAATACGATCAGCCCAACCTGTTACTCTAATACTGTCTTAATTTAGAGTTGGCAAATTCTCTTAATGCAAAATGTCGTTGAGTTTGACGCAAACCGCAATCTCGTAAATTGGAAAAATGTCGCGATCGTCACATTTTTCCACATTGCTGCAATTCCTGTCATTTTCACCTTTAGCTGGCAGAATCTGGCGGCCTTGCTGATCGGCAACTGGATCGTTGGCAGCCTTGGCGTTGGGCTTGGCTGGCATCGTTTGCTCACGCACCGCAGCTTTAGGGCTCCGAAATGGCTCGAATATACGCTTTCAACACTCGCGACAATGTCGATCCAGGATCCGCCTGACAAATGGATCGCAACGCATCGCATACATCACGCATTTGTCGATACTGAAAAAGATCCGCACTCAGCACGGTCAGGTTTTTGGTGGCCGCAGATCGGTTGGGTTCTATTTGGAAAAGCTCAGGATCACGACGATGCGACGTTGAAAAAATACGTTCCCGATCTTTTGAAAGATCGTGGCCATGTATTGATCTCACGTTTTTTTTATGTTCCGATCATCCTCTCTGCAGTTATTCTGTTCGCGATCGGCGGCTGGACGATGGTCGTCTGGGGCGTTGCGGCCCGTGTCGTTTTTGGCTGGCACACAACGTGGTTCGTCAATTCACTCTCGCACCTCGTCGGCAAGAGGCCGCACGACACCGGCGATCTATCGACTAACAACTGGTTCGTCGCGATCCTCACGTTTGGCGAAGGCTGGCACAACAATCATCATGCATTCCCGACCTCGGCGAGGCACGGCACCGAGTGGTATCAGTTCGATCAAAACTGGATAACGATCCGCATCTTTGAAAAGCTCGGCTGGGCAAAAAAGATACGTTTATTTAACACCGAAAAGCCGCAGATCGAATTGAAACGGGCCGCGTAAAGAACTAGTATTCCCGGTATATGAACACTGGCCGTGCGATATTCTCAGGGCGAAGATCGTTCGTTGGAATTCTTCATCTATTTCTTTTTCATCTCAATTGCCTTTGCCCAGAGCAAGACCCAGAACGTGATCCTCGTCACGCTCGACGGCGCGCGAACGCAGGAAATATTTGGCGGGCTTGATGCAGAGGTCTTTAGATCAACGAATAAGAATTTTGATCAAACCGCAGCTTTCAAGCGGTTCGAGAGGCAAAATGTGGTGTTTCTTGATTGTTGGCGTTTTTGGGGTGATCTTGGGCGAGTTTTCGGGTGGGCATGAGGAAAAAATCTTTGCTCACAACCGGATTATTTGGTTGAAATTACTGGACTTTTGTATGCTTTGCAACTATATCATGAGGAAGCTCGTAAGAACTGAACTTGAAATAATTTGCGCGACCGTGCTGGTTTTTCGTTATACTGTGTCCGTTAACGAAGGGCTGGAATTCTAATTTTATGTTTGAACGCTATACGGAGAGATCGCGTCGGGTGGTCTTTTTCGCACGATACGAAGCTCTCCAATATGGTTCGCAGGTCATCGCTCCCGAGCACGTTCTGCTCGGCCTGATGCGTGAGGATAAGACCTTATCCGCACGCTTTTTCCCGTTCAGACACGTGCTTACGGTTGATTCGATCCGTCGTGATATCGAGGAAAGGATCGTGCTTCGCGACCGCATCCCTCAATCCTCCGAGCTTCACCTTTCGGCCGCGACCAAGCAAATCCTCTTCTACGCCAACGACGAAAGCCGCCAGTTAAAAAATCGCCACATCGGCCCCGAGCATCTGCTACTCGGCATCGTCCGCGAAGAAAAATCGATCGCGGCGGAGATACTCTTTGGCTACGGCCTACGGCTGAATGACGTCCGCGATGAGATGTCGCGGCAGAGCGGTATTCCGGGCGTGCTGGCAGCGCAGAAAGAAAATTCGAAAACGCCCGGGCTTCTCGAATTCACACGCGACCTCACCGTCGAGGCTGCCGAGGGCCGGCTCGATCCGCTCGTCGGCCGCGAGTCGGAGATGGAACGCATCGTTGAGATCCTTTGCCGCCGAACAAAGAACAACCCCGTACTGATCGGCGAATCCGGCGTAGGCAAAACAGCCATCGTCGAGGGGCTCGCCCAACGCATTGTTGACCACAACGTACCGAGTTTCCTCGAAAACAAACGCATCTTGTCTCTCGATCTGTCGCTCGTCGTCGCCGGAACCAAGTACCGCGGACAGTTTGAAGAGCGTCTGAAAAAGATCATGGCCGAGCTGAAAGAAAGCAGCGAGGCGATCGTCTTTATCGACGAACTGCACACGCTCGTCGGTGCAGGCTCGGCGGAAGGCACGCTCGACGCCGCAAATATTCTGAAGCCGGCTTTGTCTCGCGGTGATATTCAATGTATCGGTGCGACCACGCCAAATGAATTTCGAAAGACGATCGAAAAAGACCGTGCGCTCGAACGCCGCTTTCAGTCCGTAAAGATCGAGCCGCCAAATGAGGCCGAGGCGCTAGAGATCATTTCAGGCGTCGTCGAGCGTTACGAAGCATTTCATCAACTTAGATATTCCAAGGACGCGCTCACCGCAGCCGTGCAACAATCTAATCGATATATCGCCGACCGCTTCCTGCCCGACAAGGCAATTGACGTCTTGGACGAAGCAGGAGCACGCGCCAAGTTGCGGTATCAGCAGGAAAATCGCGGCGAGCCTTCTTGGAAGGAAACGGTCGAAAACTGGAAACGAGTTGCTGCTAACGAAGATCAGTTGATCTCGTATGAACTGCGTTCGCTCGAGGATTCTTTCTTTGCGGTCGAGGTTACCAAGGATGATGTTGACGAGGTGATCGCTCGATGGACTGGCGTTCCCGTCTTGTCCGTAAAGCAGAAAGAAGCAGAAAAATTATTGACGATCGAGACGGCTCTTCACGAGCGGATCGTTTCACAGCGACCGGCGATTTCAGCCTTGGCCAGAGCGATACGACGTTCGCGTGCCGGCCTTAAAAATCCAAGCCGCCCGGTTGGCTCGTTCCTCTTCCTCGGCCCAACCGGCGTTGGCAAGACCGAGGTCGCACGCAGCATCGCCGAATATCTGTTCGGGTCCGAGCGAGCGCTCGTCCGTTTTGACATGAGCGAATTCATGGAGAAACACGCCGTCTCAAAATTCATCGGCTCGCCTCCGGGATACGTCGGGCATGAAGAGGGCGGCCAGCTGACCGAGAAGCTGAGACGTTCGCCTTATGCGGTTGTCTTGTTTGATGAGGTCGAAAAGGCACACCCCGATCTGTTTAATATCTTGCTTCAGGTTTTTGAGGATGGCGTCTTGACCGACTCTCAGGGCCAGGCGGTAGATTGCAAACACGCGATCTTTATCATGACGTCAAATCTCGGTGCCCGTGTCATCCAGAAACGATCGTCGATGGGCTTCTCTGCAAATGCCGCCGCGACGCGCGAACAAATGGAAGAAGAGGTGATGTCTCAGGTCAAACAGACATTCGCCCCGGAATTTGTCAATCGCCTTGACGAGATCATCCTATTTGACGAGCTCGTCGACGAGGATCTATTCCGCATCGTCGATCTACAGCTTGCAAAACTGAACAAGCTTGTCGAAGCCCGCGAACTGAAGATCATCCTGACCGACGACGCCCGTAAGTGGCTGATCGACAAAACCTGTACCGACCGCAAATACGGCGCCCGCCCGCTAAAACGAGCTTTGCAAAAATACGTCGAAGACGAGCTTTCCGAAGCTCTCATCCAGGGCCAGATCGCTGCGGACAGCACGGTGGAGGTTTACGCGACCGGCAATAAACTAGCGTTTCGTGAGGTTCGTGCAAAGAAGGCTGCAAAAGAATTGACTCAGAAAGCTTGAGGTCGAATCACTTTGATAACGGCTTTCGCTTCTTTAGATCAAATCTCTCTCCTGCTCTTTGAAAATTGACGAGCATCGCACCTTTGCGATCTTTGGCATCGATGAACATCACCTGCGTAGGGCCGACAACCTCGAGGCTGCGGTTATTCTCGATCATCACTGCCATGCCTTCGTCGATACCGATGCCTAGGTATCGCGGGTTTTTCATCACGAAACCAAACAGCCGGTTGTGACGCTGGCGGATAAGAAAATGCTGGTCAAACATCACGTCTGGTACAAAACCGATGGCAGGCCTGACACCGACCTTTGATCCGTCAAGAATTTTCAGATCGGCATCGCCTGTCATCATCGGATCGGACATCACGGCCGCACCGGCACTCGTCCCGCCAAATGGCGTTCCGGCAGCGTACTTTGCACGGATCAGTTTTAAGAGTTCCTCGTCTTTGAGGATGTCCATGATGCGATTCTGGTCGCCGCCGCCGAAATAAACACCGGTCGCCGCCTTTAGCTGCTCAATAAACTTTGCCCGTTTCTCGGCGTCGAGCGGGCGTATCGGTGCATGTTCGACAGAGCCTGGATTGGCGACCTCAAAGATCTTTTTGCTTCCCTCAAAACTCGACACTTCTCCAGCCGTCGCCCACGTGATAATAAGAATTCTCGACTTCGTCCCGCCGCTCCATTCTACAAATCTCTTGGTCGCCTCGGGCGGTCGCGTGCCGCCACCGACAACCATAAGCCGTTGCTGCCCCAAACAAAAAGCCGCAGCCGAGAAAATTATCAGGGCTACGGTCAAAACTTTCCATCTAAAATTCATAATGGCTTAATCCTCTTTGCCGGGAATCGCATCCCATGTGATACCCGATCCCATATCGATCTGTCTAAGCAGATTGCCACGTCCGTCGTAAAAATCAAACATCCCTTCGTGAAAATTTTGCGTATCCACCGTTACGGCGCCGGAGATCGTCTCCGTTGTGCCATCGCAATAGGTGACGATGATCGACGGCTCGGCCATATCTTGATCTTACACGAATGTTTTCGATTCGGGTGATATCGCCGCGGGAGGGGGGATAGGCAGAGCTTTGTCTGCTTTAGCGGCGATCTCTCTGGATGCTTTTCGCCGTTGCTTTTCCGTGTACATCGCTTTGTCCGCTTCTGCGATAATGCTCTCGAATGTAAGGCTCCGGTCAAGGGGAATTGGGGCAAGGCCGATGCTGCAGGCGAGCTGATACGGTTTGTCGCTCCCGGCATTGTGTTGAGCGATCCGATCGGTGATTCGCTCCAACATGATTTCTGCGTCATCGTCCTTGGATCCGATAGTAAGAATTACAAATTCATCACCGCCCCATCGAGCAACAAGATCGCTGCCGCGCAGGGCCGAATTGATTATCTTTGATAGGGCAACAATGGCCTCAGATCCGGCCTCGTGGCCATGCAGATCGTTGATCTGCTTGAGTCCGTCCATGTCGGCAAACATTAGCGTGACGCCGCGAGCGGTTTTTTCGTGCCGTTCCAGCTTTAGCTGCTGCTCGGCCATTGTAAGGAAACCGCGGCGGTTGTAAAGCCCGGTCAATTCATCTGTCAGCGAGAGATTTCTTAGCTGCTTTTGGGCTTCGAGCAATTCGGTCACGTCCTGCGCGTGGCCGAGGACGTAGGGTTCCTTGCCCGGCTCTGAGACCAGGATGTTGTGATAACGCCAGACAACCTCCTTTCCGTATTTTGTCTCGACGGTGAGAAACCCATTCGAAATTCCTTTACTCCCGACCTCCCTGAGATAAGTATCTACCCGGGGCCTATGCTCGACGGGAAGAAAGTCGCGTAGATTCATCCCGACCATCTCCTCATTGAAGTACTTGAGTGAATTGAGCATCGCCGGATTGATCGTAAGCAAAACGCCCTCGAGATCGTGAATGCAGATCATGCCTTGGCTATAGTCGAACAGATCTCGGTACCGCTGTTCTTTTTCGATCAACTCGTGCTCGACCATCTTTCTTGCCCGATCCGCTTTGTGTATCTTTCGGCTAAAGTAGAGGACGATGCCGACCATCAAAATAACGCACGAAAACATTGACAACGCGGCACCAAACCCAGTGTCGTAAAGGCCGCGTTTCTGCCCGAGCATCAACAGCCAGCCGACGGAGCTGGGAATCAAAACAACGGCCGGAAGCAATCTTCGTGCGGCGTTGCCGCCGAGGCTGTCGCTCGTCAATAGCCTGACGGTGTTGCTGCCCGAATTTGCTATAAGCAGGCCAAAAGAAGACAGGAAAAACATGGCAATAGTATGTAACGCCATGTTGTTGTGCTTTGAGAATCCAAATAGTTGCTCGGCGTCGTACAGATGGCCGAGTATTGCTGAAAAAGTTGAGACCGCCGTAAGGAGTACCAAAAACTCGCTCGCCTTTCGCACGAACCGGCCACCTTTTATGCAGATTATCGATAGCCCGATGATGGCAAAATTGAAGGCCGCGTGAGGCGACATATAGCCGGAAAACTGATCGCCTCCATCACTATCCATACCGTTGATGAAAAGCTTGTCGGTCCCGAGGCTCGATCCGAAAACGTATTCGCCAAGTGTGACTGCCCCGACCAGAAATACCAGTGCTCCACACACAACGATTGCCTTGCGCCATCCGGCCACCTGCATCGACCGGGCCAGGCTAAAAAGCCCAGCACCCGTGATCGCAAATGCGATCGCAGTATTCGGCTTCATCTGCGGAAAACCCGAAATCAAAGATTTTAGGTAAGCGACGTCGAGCAGCCAGCCAGTAAGCACCAAAAACGAAACCGCCATCGTTGTAAAAGCCACGATGTAGATTAACGTGATCCGATTTTTGGTCAGTTGAACCATTGCTGGGCGGAAAGAAAAGGGATTCAAACGTTTTAATGCAAACTTTTCTGTGTTGCGATCTGCGAGAGCGGACGGCTTTGGGTGGCCGTAAAACAATGTTAGCACATTGGACGCACTGGCGAAAGAAAAATCGTTCTCGGTTTTCACCTAATTTAATAGATGTCAGGCTCACCGAGGGGACGTGTTTTCCAACGCTTGTGTATCCACATCCACTGGTCAGGATGGGCGCGAATGATCTTTTCTATCTCGGCTGTGTAGAGGGCGGTCGTTGCGACAATATCCTGCTTACGATCGCCGGTATTCGCCGGTTCGAGCAGCTTTCCGTGGACGAACCTGTATTTCCTTGTATGCTTATCCCAAACACAGAACGTCGGGAAAATAAACGAATCTGACCGTATCGCAAGCATCGCGGCACCGCTCGCGGTGCAGGCTTGTACGCCAAAAAACGGCACAAACACGCCCTCTTTCGGATGGGCGTTGACATCCGACAAGATGCCCAAAATGCCGCCATCGCGCAGTATCTTTATCGCCATCATTGCCGAGTTTGTCTTATTTATCGGAGTGTTTCCAAATCTTGTACGTCGGCCATTTAGCATATCGTCAATCTTTGGGTTATCGAGCGGCCGGGCAAGGTAGCTGATCGGTTCGTAGAGCGCGGCAAATCCGAGGACGAGCAACTCCCAGTTTCCGAGATGCCCCGTGGTGATCAAGACACCGCGACCCTCCGCTTTATTGCGAGCGTAAAGATCTCTCGACTCGTCGTCTAACTCAAAATCGATCATCTCCCCGAGCTTTTCGCGTGTAAACTTGGGAACCTGGCTCAATTCGCCAAGCACACGACCAAGATTCTCAAACGTCCCCGAGAGTATCTCCTCTCGCTCGACAATACTCTTCTCAGGAAAGGCGATCTCCAGATTTTTCATCCCCGTCCGCTGGAGCCCCTTCATGACTAGGGGAAGCAGTTTGAGTATCCATCTGCTCAGCCGGATCGCGGCCGATCGCGGCAAAATTCCCAAAAGACCGAGGCCGGTGCGCGCGGCCACGTATTCTATCCGGATCAGATTTTTGCCTTTTTTGGCCATCAGTCGATCAATAGAAATTTACTTTAGATTTTTTGCGACCTATTTCAAAACCGCCAAACCCGTAACTGTTACAAAACTCTTACAATTACGGCCGCTCAAAGCGTGTTACCTTTGATCTATGGGCGAGATTCTGCCTCGCCAAATAGTTCTCACTGAGGTCTAATATTGTGCAAAACGTAGTCGAATTCGAACCTTCGCGGGCCGATAAATATAACTGGGATACGATACTTTTCGTAACCGCCTTTCATTTGATCGCCATCGCGGCGCTTTTCACCTTTAGCTGGCAAAATGCACTTGCAGCATTTATCTGTTGGTGGGTCGCGGCGAGCTGGGGAATCGGCATTGCATATCACCGGCTGTTGACGCATCGCGGATTTACGACATCGAAATGGATGATGCGTTTTCTGGCGACATGCGGCACACTTGGCCTGCAGAGCGGCCCGATCACCTGGGTAACGACACACCGTTTGCATCACGCTTTTACAGACACGGATAAGGATCCGCATAGCCCTCGTGAAAAGGGTTTTTGGTGGTCTCATATCGGCTGGATATTTCGCGGTACTGCTC
>CXWL01003312.1_pt1 | contig 52112 bp, 52 predicted proteins | sample 590931 | NCBI WGS metagenome assembly CXWL01 (sample SAMEA3498368, study PRJEB10139) | groundwater metagenome | biome: water well; material: biofilm material | place: Germany | collected 2015-04-27 | reverse complement strand
CAGGTTCGTGGGCCAGAACGCGATCCAGACGCACGGCGGCATCGGCATCACGCAGGAACTGGCAATCGGCCATTATTTCAAGCGCGCGACGATGATCGAGAGCCAGTTCGGTTCTGCCGATTTCCACCTCGAGCGGTTCGAAAACCTGGCGCTGGCTGACGCTGCCTGACGCGGATTTGCGGTCGGGCGCTTCGTTATAGAAAAAAATTTCGTGCCAGATGCATCCTTTTGCCAAGATCGGCAGTTAAGCACTTGTCACGTCCAGCGGGCGTGACAACGCCCGAACCGATCAACCCCGTACCGGAAAAGGCGTCGTCCGACAGGCCTGCGCCGGCCGCAAGGGATTCCCCGACCCCCCCTCATGGGAGTCCCGAGCAACAGGTTGCCACTGTCGAAGGATATGGGGGGCGAAAGCCCCCCATATTGCCACGCCGACCGCTCGCGCCCGAAGAACGAACGTCAGCGCATGGGGAAATGGTGCCGCTTACAGGACTCGAACCTGTGACCCCCGCATTACGAATGCGATGCTCTACCAACTGAGCTAAAGCGGCACGGCGCTGGCGCGCTTACCAGTGTGTGTCTGGCAAGACAAGCGCCCAGACCTTGGTCGTGTCGGGTTGAATCAACCCGGCTCGTGAATCAAGGTCACGACTCTTGTCGCCGTCAATATTCCGTCAAAGTCTTAACGCTTCGTCAACCATATCGGGTGCAAACAGGCCGGACTTCGATTGTGGGCGAATTAAGGGTTTTTGCTATGGACCGGACAGGCCATTTTACGCAGGACGACGATGCAGGTGTCGAAACTGCGCTGAACGTTGGCACCGATGAGCGCCGGATGCATGTCCGCGCGTATAATTACTGGGTATCGCTGCTCGATGGCCGCGCCTATCCGTCGATTGAGGATCTTCATCCTGCAAGTATCGACGATTTCGGCCCACACAGTGTGCTGCTCGATTTTACCGGCGGCATCGACAATCCGATCATCGCTTTTCTCGGCCACACGCTGCGCCAGGAATGCGACCTTTCGACCGACGTCGATTCGGTGGAGCATATTCCGAGCCGCTCCTTGCTGTCGCGGCTGACCGATCACTATCTCCAGATAATTGCCAACCGTGCGCCGATCGGCTTCGAGGCCGAATTCGTCAACGAACGCGGCAACAACACCATGTATCGCGGCATATTGATGCCGTTCTCCTCGGATGATGATAATATCGACTTCATCTATGGCGTGATCAACTGGAAGGAAGTCGCCGACGATGTGACGACGTCCAAGATCGCCGATGAGGTTGAGCGTGCCTTGCAGGCTTCGCCGGTGCGCCATGATGCGCCTGTCAATGTCTGGGCCGATGGGCCGAGCGGGCATTCCGCCGCGCCCGCGGTCGCGGTGCACTTCGAAGTCGCGCCGGTCGAGGATGAAGTTGTCGCGCCCGAATTCGAGGCCGATGGCAGCGAAACGCTGGGCGACTGGCTGGCCGCTGCGCGCGAGACCGCCGAAGCCGCCGCCCACACCGAAACACGCAGCCGCCAGTTCCTCTATCGCGCGCTGTCGCTGGCCTATGACTTTGCGCTGGTCGCAGAACAACGCCCCGATGAATATGCCGAGTTGCTCTCCGATAGCGGCATCGTGGCGCAAGCGCGCGCGCCGATGACGCCGATCGTGAAGCTGGTCTTCGGCATCGGCTATGACAAGACGCGCCTTGCCGAATACGGAATGGCGTTGGCGCATGGCCGCAGGCTCGGCATTGGCGTCGGCCAGTTCCAGGCGGCACTCGAATCTCATTCGGGTGGCCTGAAAGGAATGGTTTATGCCGAACGCGCCGAGCGCCGTCTTGCGCCGCGCGTTGTTGTTGCCAGCAGCGATCCGGCGCGCGAACGTGCCCGGGCGCTTACGTCCAAGACAATTGTCGAAGCGCCGGGTGAGGACGAGTTCGTGATCCTTGTTGCGCGCCGCGTCGATGCCGGTCATGTGGCTGTGCTGGGTGCGCTGTCCGAAGATCCGGCGCTCGTCCAGAAGGCGCTGCGCGCTCTGACGCAATAATATAACAGGGTTGAGCTAGGCCGATCCCGGGCGCATAAGCGCTCGATGAAGATGTACGCCATATAAGAGCGGCATCTGGCAGGTTCAGGCGGAGCAGAATGACATCCTCGTCCCATGGTAAAAGCGCGCAGACACCNNGCGATCATCTCGTCCAAGGGGCTGGTGATCGACCGGCTGCTCCACCCGGTGCTTGGCGTGACGCGCGATGGCAAAGGCGCGCTGACCGCGATCGGCAAGGGCGGAAAATCGGAATCGGTCATCTATATCGAAACCGACCGCGCCGATGCGCGCGCGCGCGTCGAAATCCGCGACGGGATCAGGAAAAGCCTCTCCGATGTGCGCCATGCAGTGGCCGATTGGGAGGAGCTGAAGGCCGCGATGAAGGCCGATGTCGTGCTGCTTCCGGCCGAAGATGGCGCGCTGCTCGCCTGGCTTGTGGACAATAATTTCACGCTGCTGGGCCATGCCCGGTTTGGTGGGGACGGAGTGCTCCAGAACGGCCTCGGGATCGGCCGTGACCGGGCAGAGAGCCTGCTCTCCGAAGCCGCGCGCAAACGGGCGCTCGATCACTATCGCAGGGGTGGCGAAGGGCTGCTGGTCGTCAAATCGAACATGCTTTCTTCGATTCACCGCCGCGTTCCGCTTGACCTGCTGATTGCGCCCTTGCGCGAGGGTGGCAGGATTGCGGGCCTTTCGATCCATGCCGGACTGTGGACGAGTGCCGCGCTAGGCAAGGCGCCCGAGGAAATTCCGATCTTGCGCCAGCGGCTCGTGGCGCTGCAGGTCAAGTACAGGTTCGATCCGGAAGGGCATACAGGTAAGGCGCTCAGCCATGCGCTCGCCAATCTGCCACATGATATCGCGATCAGCATCGGCGAATCCAGGCTCGAAACGCTCGTGCTGTCGGCCATGTCGATTGCCGACCGTCCCCGGCCGATGCTGGAGATCGTGGAGCCGCCGCTCGATCGCCATCTCTTTGCCTTTGTCTGGCTGCCGCGCGACGAGTTGACCACNNGTGGCGCCGCTTTTCGACCGGATCGAAATGATGGTGCGCGGCTGGCAGCCGGCGGTCGAGGCGAGCCTTGGGGCGTTAGGCGATCACGGCCATGCGACGCGACTGGCGCTGCGCTACGCTGGCGCCTTTCCGGTCGCCTATCGCAACGGTGCAGGTCCCGAGGAGGCAGCGCTGGATATTGGCGGCATCCATGCGCTTGCCGATGCGGGCAGTCGCGGTGCGCGCTTTTACCGAAATGAAGATGACGAGCCGAACCGGCTGCGTCTCAAGCTCTACAGCCTTGAGCCGCTGATCCTTTCGGACGCGGTTCCCGCACTCGAGAATTTCGGCTTCCGCGTCATCGAGGAGCTGTCTACCCCGCTCGATGGGGGGCGGCTGGGTCATATCCAGAAGTTCGTGCTCGAAACCGTTGGCGGGCGCGGCGGATCGGCGCTGGTTTCCGATCCGGCGACACTCGAAGGGGCGCTGGCGCAAGTGCTTGAGGGCGCAGCGGAAAACGACCTTTTCAACCTGTTGATCGTCGAACTCGATCTTGAACCCTTTGCCGTCACGCTGTTCCGCGCGCTGTTCCGCTATTTGCGCCAGACCGGACTTCCCTATGGCCTCGTTACCGTTGTTCATGCGTTGCGTCAGGCGCCGGAAATTGCCCGCGCGCTCGCCAGCCTCTTTGCTGCGAAGCACAGCCCCGACGGGGATGACAAGGCTGCGCAGATCGCCGAGGACGAGATCGCGCGTGGCCTGACGCGCGTCTCGGGCATCGACGAAGACCGGATCCTGCGGCTCTATCGCGCCGTCATCCGGGCAACGCTGCGCACCAACGCCTATGCCGCCGCCGCAAGCGAAGCGCTGGCCTTCAAGATCGACAGCGCGCAGGTGCCCGGCCTGCCCGATCCCAAGCCGTGGCGGGAGATTTTCGTCTATTCGCCCCGCGTCGAGGGCATCCATTTGCGTGCCGGCCCGATTGCGCGCGGTGGCCTGCGCTGGTCCGACCGGCGCGACGATTTCCGCACCGAAATCCTGGGGCTGATGAAGGCGCAGCGCGTCAAGAACGCGGTCATCGTACCGACCGGGGCGAAGGGCGGATTCTATCCCAAGGCGCTGCCCGACCCTGCCAATCGTGACGCGTGGCTGGCCGAAGGGACGGAGTGCTATCGCATTTTCATCCGCTCGCTACTGTCGGTCACCGACAATCTCGTCAAAGGCAAGGTCGTCCATCCCGAAGGCGTGGTGATCCTTGATGGCGACGATCCCTATTTCGTGGTGGCGGCAGACAAGGGAACAGCCACTTTCTCCGACGTCGCCAATGCCATCGCGCTTGAACGCGGCTTCTGGCTGGGCGATGCCTTCGCCTCCGGTGGCTCGGTCGGATACGATCACAAGGCGATGGGCATCACCGCCAAGGGCGGCTGGATTTCGGTCCAGCGCCATTTCGCCGAAGCTGGCGTCGATGTGCAGAAGGAACCGGTGCGCGTTGTCGGTTGCGGCGACATGTCGGGCGATGTGTTCGGCAACGGCATGCTCTTGTCCAAGGCGATCAAGCTGGTTGTGGCATTCGACCACCGGCACATCTTTTTCGATCCCGATCCCGATCCGGCTGCAAGCTGGAAGGAGCGCGCGCGCATGTTCAAACTGCCGCGCTCAAGCTGGGCAGATTATGATGCGAAACTGATCTCCAAGGGCGGCGGCGTCTTCCCGCGCACCGCCAAGGAGATCAAGCTGAGCAGGGAAATGCGCGCGATCCTCGACGTCGAAACGACCACGCTCGATCCATCAGCATTGATTTCCGCGATTCTTAAAAGTCCCGCCGACCTGATCTGGTTCGGCGGCATCGGCACTTATGTGAAGGCCCGCGCCGAGAATAATGCCGAGGTAGGCGATCGCGCAAATGACGCCCATCGCGTCAATGCCGAAGATCTGCGCGCCAAGGTTATCGGCGAGGGGGCAAACCTTGGCGTCACGCAGGACGCGCGCATTGCCTTTGCCTTGCGCGGTGGGCGGGTCAACACCGACTTTATCGACAATTCAGCCGGCGTTGATTGCTCGGACAATGAGGTGAACATCAAGATCGCGCTCAATGCCGAAGTGGCGGCGGGCCAGTTGGGCATGAAAGCGCGCAACAACTTGCTCTCCAGCATGACCGACGATGTGTCGGAGATCGTTCTCGAGGACAATCGCCTCCAGACCCTCACCCTTTCGATTGCGCAGCGTGATGGTGCCGAAAATTTGCCCGCGCATATCCGCCTGATCGAGAGTTTCGAGGCTGCCGGGCAACTCAACCGTGCCGTTGAAGGCATTGCATCGAACGACGAACTCTCGCGGCGCGCGACTGAACGGCAAGGGCTGACCCGCCCTGAGTTGGCGGTGGTGATGGCAACGGCCAAACTGGCGCTGCAGGATGCGATCGAGAAAACGGATCTGGGCAGCGACGCGGCGACCCTGCCCGACCTGCTGGCCGCCTTCCCACCCGGGATGCGCAAGCGCCATATCAAGGCAATCGAGAGCCACCGGCTGCGTGGCGAAATTATCGCGACCAAACTTGCCAACCGCATCGTCAACCGGCTCGGACTGATTCATCCGTTCGAACTGGCGGAGGAAGAAAGCGCGACGCTGGGCGATGTCGCCGAAGCGTTCGTCATCGCCGAGCAGGTTTATGGCATCGCGTCCGTCTGGCAGGCGATCGATAATGGCGAAATGCCCGAAGCGACACGGTTGATGCTGTTCGAACAGATCGCGGTCGAAATGCGTGCGCACATGGCCGACATATTGCGCAACTCTGTGGCGGGGCGTTCCAACGACAAGGCGATTATCGCCTACCGCCCAATGGTTGAACGCATATCTGCCGAACTCGGGAATTTGCTGACCGAAGAAGCCCGCAAGCAGGCCCTGGCCTATGCCGATCGTCTGAACAAGGGCGGTACGCCGCGCAAACTCGTCGAGCAACTTGTGCGGCTGGCAGAGCTTGACGGCGCTATTGGCCTCGGCGCGCTTGCAGCGCGGGCGAAGACCGATGTCATCGCGCTAACGCATGGATTTACCGCCCTGGGCGCCGCCCTGGGGATTGACTGGGCGCAGGGAACCGCGATGCAACTCGATCCGCGCGATCCTTGGGAACGGCTGCTCGCTGCAGGGCTGGCGCGCGATTTCCAGGCCATGCGGCTCGAATTTCTCGGGCGGAAGGGCGGCAAGACTCCGCTTGCGGTTGTCGAACATTGGCTCGCCGAACATGCAATGCGGGTCGCGACGTTCAGGGCAATGGTCGATCGTGCACGCACCGGAGCGGCCCCGACGCCAGCCATGCTCGCCCAGATTGCCGGACAAGCCCGGCAACTGCTCTCAAGCTAGGACGGTACCGACCAAGCCTTCAAACAGCTTGCGCCCGTCAGTGCCGCCATGGGCGGTTTCGATCATGCGTTCGGGGTGCGGCATCATGCCGAGCACATTGCCTTCGGCATTGAGGATTCCAGCTATGTCACGCGCCGAACCATTGACGGGCTCCGCATAGCGGAACGCCACCCGGCCCTCACCTTCAAGCTGGTCGAGCGTGGTCTTGTCTGCAAAATAATTCCCGTCATGATGCGCGACGGGGATCGAGATCGCCTCGTCCTGATCGTAGCAGCTGGTGAATATCGACTGGCTATTGGCAACCGTCAGGGCCACGTCTCGGCAAACGAAACTGATCCCTGCATTGCGCATCAGAGCACCGGGCAAGAGTCCCGCCTCGGTCAGTATCTGGAAACCATTGCACACGCCCAGCACCGAAACACCGCGACTCGCCGCCTGAACCACGGCCCGCATAACCGGCGATTGTGCCGCCATCGCACCCGAACGCAGGTAATCGCCATAGGAAAAGCCGCCGGGAACGGCGATGATGTCGAGTCCCTCGGGCAGTTCGGTCTCCCGGTGCCAGACCATTGCGGGTGCACGACCCGTCACGTCGCGCAGGGCGACCGCCATGTCGCGGTCGCAATTCGATCCCGGAAATACGATGACGGCGGATTTCACGGCTCTAATCCCTTTCGATCCGGTAATTCTCGATGACGGTGTTGGCGAGCAGCTTGCGGCACATCTCCTCGACGGCGGCATCGCCCACATCTTCGGCCAGATCGAGCTCGATCAGCTTGCCTTGCCGCACATCGTTGACGCCGGCGAAGCCCAACCCCTCGAGTGCGTGGTGGATGGCCTTGCCCTGCGGATCGAGTACGCCATTCTTGAGGGTAACATAGACGCGCGTCTTCATGGGGCAGCTTTCCGGAGTAGAGGCGGGGCGGGTTGCGCAGCCCTATGCCCATGCGTTCGCGCGAGGGCAAGATTCATCTTTTCTTAGGCACACAGGCGTAACTTCCGGACGGGGTTCGAACATAACCAGGCATTTGCGTGGGAAAAATGTGATGAACATTCTGGCAATCGCTCTTTTCGTGGGCTTGGTCACCTTTGGCCGACAGGTTTTTGGCTGGCATGACGAACTTGGAAAAGTTCAGATGGTGCTGGTCGCTGCCTTCGTCCTTGGCTATTTCGCAGGGCACCGCAAGCCGGCCTGACCTTCGTCGATCGATTTGGGCAGTTCATGCCGTTTGCCGATGCTGCGCGTACGCTGGTCGAAGGCGGCGCGCACGGTTCAGGGGGCAGCCCTATCGGGCAAATGTGCGGCGGGGCAATCGGCCCCCATCCCTGCCTGTATTCGTCTCGCCGCCGCCTCTTTTCCCTGATCGTTCGAGACTGCGCCATTGCCTCCATTCTGCCGTCTGTAGGATGCCCACCGCTGTCGCCTGGTCGGCAAATGATGATTGATATTGAGCTAACCGCGATCTGAAACCTCCTTTTCAGCAGCGATTTCTAACGTCGGCTGACGCGATTGTTCCGCTGTCTGGCGCGGGGGTTGTGGCGATACCGTGCGAATTGGCTGTTTTGCCGAGGGGGATGAATGGATAATCTGCTGGCGGACACTTGCTCGCCCGATGAACAGGCAACCGACCGGTCGGACAGCCCGCTTGAGCGAGAGGCCTCGCGCAACAGCGACGCCGCGTTGCTTGCAAAAATTGCCACATCGACATTGCCGCTGGTTCTTGCCGCATGCGGTGCTGGTGGCGGATCAGGCCCGGGACCGGCACCGCCCCAAGGTCCGCAAGTCTTCAAACCGCAAAGCGACGCAGAGGCCGCACGTTTTTTGCTTCAGGCTCAATTTTCGGCATCGGATGAGGAAATCGCTGCGCTGAAATCGCAGGGATATGAGCCCTGGCTCGATGGCCAGATCGCCAAACCCGTCGGCTCCAGCGGAACGGCCTGGCTTTCCTCACGCGGCTATGACCAGATCACGACCGAGGGCTATTACAACAATTATTATCCGGGCATCCGGATGACCTGGCAGCAGATGATCGGGGCGAGCGATCCCGTCCGCAAGCGGATTGGCTTCGCCTTGTCAGAGTTTTTCGTGGTCGGCTTTTACGGCCTCGACTTTTCATGGCGCAGCCAGGGCATTGCCCATTACTGGGATCAGCTGAATGCGAACGCTTTCGGCAATTTTCGCGCCCTTCTCGAAGATATGACGCTGAATGCGGCGATGGGCTATTATCTGAGTACCCGCGGAAACGAGAAGGAGAATGCCGCCACGGGGCGACGTCCGGATGAAAATTATGCGCGCGAAGTCATGCAGCTCTTCACCATAGGCTTGAACCAGCTCAACCTTGATGGAACGGCAAAACTCGATGCGGGCGGCAAACCTATCCCGACCTTTACCCAGGACGATGTGACGAACCTTGCACGCGTGTTCACCGGCTTCGACTGGGACGCTACCGGCAACGTCGAGACGCCTGATCCGGGTGGGGGAAACTTCACGATCCAGAACGACAAGTTCACACGCCTGCCAATGACCCAGGATTTCACCAAATGGCGATTTCCACGCAGCAGCAGCAGGCATTCGACGTTGGCGGCGACGTTCCTCGGGACGACAATTGCGGCAAACACCGATGGAACGGCAGCGCTCAAGACTGCTCTTGATACCTTGTTCAACCACGCCAATGTGGGGCCATTCTTCGCCAGGCAAATGATTCAGAGGCTGGTCACCAGCAATCCCAGCTCTGGCTATGTTCAACGCATTGCGAACAAATTCAATGACAATGGTGCCGGCGTCCGCGGTGACCTGCGTGCAGTGTTCAAGGCGATCCTGCTCGACGATGAGGCGCGCGGCGCGGCGGGCCTCGGGTCGCAAACCTTTGGCAAGGTGCGCGAACCCGCAGTGCGGCTTACCCAATGGGCACGAACGTTCGGTGCAACATCTCCCAGCGACAAATGGGAAATCAACGATCAGGGCGATCCATCCTCAACGATCGGACAGCAACCGCTCGCCTCGCCCTCCGTCTTCAATTTCTTCCGGCCTGGCTATGTCCCGGCGGGAACCGCGATTGCGGCGAACAACCTGGTCGCGCCCGAGTTTCAGTTGGTCAATGAAGTCTCGACCACCAGCTACATCAATGCGATGGACTCGATCATCCAGAACGGCATCAATGCCACCGACATAAAACCCGTCTATGACAAGGAGGTCGCGGTTGCCGGCGATGCGGCGGCGCTCACCAATCGCCTTGTCCTGCTCCTGACCGCCAACCAGCTGTCCGACACGAACCGGGCACTCATTCAGAACGCTCTCGATGCGATCAAGCTCGACGGCGTCAACGACGCCAGGATCAAGTTGCGACGTGTCACGGTGGGTATTTTGCTCGTGATGGCGTCTTCGCAATATCTGATCCAGAAATAGGATATTCTCATGTACATCAGCCGTTCCCAGGAGTTGAGCCGACGTGCCTTTCTGCGCCGCAGCAGCCAGCTGGCGATGACCGGCACGGCGCTGCCCTTTGCCATGAATCTTGCTGCAATCGGGGAGGCAGCGGCCTTTTCTGGAACCGATTACAAGGCACTTGTCTGTATCTTCCTCTACGGGGGGAACGATCACGCAAACACGCTGGTTCCCTATGACAGCGCCAATTATGACCTCTACAGCGCCATCCGTGGCGGCGGCGCCGGGCAGACGGCGGGGGGCATCGCGCTTGGCCGGGCCGGGCTTGCCGCGACGGTGCTGGCGCCGGGGAACAACCAGGTTCTGACGGACAATATCCAGTTTGCGCTNNCTGCCGCCGCAGCTTTTCTCGCACAACGATCAGCAATCGACATGGCAGTCGCTTGGGCCCGAGGGCGCAAGGACGGGCTGGGGTGGCCGGATGGGGGACCTCGCCCAGTCGAGCAATACGAACACGGTCTTCACCTGTATTTCGGCAACCGGGAATGCGGTTTTTCTGTCCGGGCAACAGGCGATTGCCTACCAGGTAGGTACGAACGGGTCGGTGCCGGTCTACTCGCTGAAATTTGGCGTGGCGAACGCCCCNNGCGACGGGCAGCAATTCGCTTGCGAGCCAGCTTCAAGTCGTGGCGAAGATCATCGCGGCACGCAATGCACTCGGAACCAGGCGGCAGGTCTTTTTCGTTTCGATGGGCGGGTTCGACAATCACGACGGATTGAATGCCAGCCACCCGGCGCTGCTTGCAAGGCTCGATTTCGCAATGGACGCATTTTACAGGGCAACGATCGAGCTCGGCATCGCTGACAAGGTCACGACATTCACAGCGTCCGACTTCGGTCGCACGTTGAGTTCGAACGGCGATGGCTCGGATCATGGCTGGGGTGGCCACCATTTCGTCATGGGTGGCGCCGTCAACGGCCGCCAATATTACGGTACTGCGCCAAAAATATCGATCACCAGCAACGATCAGGTTGGGCAGGGCCGGTTACTGCCAACGACGTCGGTCGATCAGTATGGGGCCACACTGGCGCAATGGTTCGGCGTCAGTCCTTCGGAACTGCCCGGGGTCTTGCCCAATATCGGGCGCTTTGGTTCTGCCAATCTGGGCTTCGTCTGAGCTGCCTTAGCGCGGCGTGTAGACGATCTCGTCAACTTGCCGCACGCCGTCTCGTCGGCTGAGTTGTACGACGACATCGATCATGGCCCTGGCATGCGCAATCGCTTCTTCCCTTGTCAGGCCGATGCCAGTTTGAAGGCACATTAGCGCGATCTGTTCGAACGCGCCGCGTGCCGAACTGGCGTGGATTGTTGCGAACGATCCGGGATGGCCAGTGTTGATCGCGCGCAGGAAGGTCGCAACTTCCGGGCCACGCAACTCGCCCACGATTAGCCTGTCGGGGCGCATGCGCAGCGACGCACGCATCAAATCGTCGATCGTCACGCGCGCCTCGCCCTGATCGCCGTGAACCGCGACCAGCCCGAGTGCGTTATCACGCCCCAGGCTGATTTCGGGCGTATCCTCGATGACGATCACACGCTCATGATTGGGCACCTCCTTGAGAAGTGCGTTGAGCAGGGTCGTTTTGCCCGACGATGTCCCGCCNNGGATTTCCTGTGGCCAGCAAGGCCTGGAGCTTCCGATCCTCGTCAGACAGCACGGCATTGGCTGATGCAAAGGCCCCGGTTTCGGCATAATCGTCGAGCGACAGATCGGTCAGGACATGCTTGCGGATCGCCAGCGCCAGACAGGAGCGCGTTGCAGGCGGGGCAATGATCTGGACACGCGCGCCACCCTTGATCGTTGCCGAAAGCAAGGGCGTTTCACGATTGATCCCCTGATGGTTTGTGCGCGCTATCTGATGTGCGAGGCGCTGCAGCAATGGCGCGCTGATTTCCGTCGCAAAACAGCGCTCCATTGTGGGCGCACCGGCGCGTTCGATCCAGACTTCACCGGGACGGTTGACGAGAATCTCGGTAACGTCCGCGCTATTGAGCCAGGGATCGAACGGCTCAAGGTAACTGCGCAGATATACATCGTCGACGCTCGCNNAGCGCTGTGCTGGCGACGCTGCGCGCATCGTCAGCGCTGCGAACGATGATGTCGTTTCCGCGATTCTGGAGGCGCCCGAGCCCTGCATCGATGACAGAAAGCAGCATGGCGGAGCCGAAGCGCTGGAGGAAGTGGGAGTCAACCTTGCCGCTCAGGCCGGCGCGGCCGAGCGTGTCGGTTGCCGGCGATCCGAGCTGCACGGACACACCGTCGGGCCGGATCAGCCGCTGCCAGACCACGAAAGCGCGGCTCTGCCCTGCGGCAAGGCCCGAACGATACTGGCCGATCAGACGGCTACCGCGCGGGATCAGGATCTTGCGCCCGTCGAAACCGGCGACGTCGCGACTGACAACGGCGCGCACATAGCCGGGCAGGTCTGAATTGATTGCTGTTTCGAGAACGGCTGCAACGACGGCACCCTGGGGGACTGTGTCGCTGCTGTTGGCGAGCCGTGTAGCGCGTGCCGGCTTGTTCTCGGCATCGGCGATCCGGTCGGCGAAACGCTCCTCCGCGCTCATGCCCTCTCCCGGCTTCTCACCCGGTTTCATCTCGACGCCCGCTGTTCCCAGAGGTTTGGAAAGATCGACCACCAGCGCGGGCGCTTTAAGTCGCGCGGCATAGGCCGATGCAACGGGCGAGGCACCCGCCCCGGAGTCGGGGGGTGCCGCAACCTGCGGCGCAACGGGCGCGGGCGCCGTCATCAGAACCGGTTTGGGGCTGGGTGGCCCGACGGGGATGACCGCCGGTATCGGCGCAGGCCTCACCGCAGCTATTGTCGGTACTGTTGCAGACGTGCGCTCATTGGTCAGCGTTGTGAAGGTCATCACGCCGAGCAGGCCTATGCCGACAAGGCCCAGCGCAAGGCCGGGCGAGACACCGCTCGCCGTGATCAGGTTCGGCGAGGCGCGCCGGTTGGCCTCATCGAGCATAGCATCCGACAATGCCTCGCGTGGATCGGTTCCTGATTTGAGGATGCTCATGCTCCGGGGATCCTAAAGGCCAAAAAGGCCGCGCTTTTTGGTCGCGCGGGGGGTTGGGGCGTTGGCACCGGGCGTTGCAGCCCGATAACCGTCATTATAGATGTTGGTGACGGCCTTGCCCTGGCGCAGGACGAGTTTCGGGCTGACCTGTTCGACCACCACATAGGGGCCGCGCACGGCAAAATTCACCAGGCTCTCGCCGGCGTCCGGGCTCAGCACGAAAATGGCCGGCGTCGGCGTGTCTTTGGCGAAGCGGAAATAGGTCGCGTTGCCGTCGTCGAAAACCTCTTCGGGTAGGTTCGTCTTGGCACCGTCATAGGAATAGGCGCGATTCCATTGCTCGGGCGGCGTCGCGATCAACGGGATGTCCTCAACGCGCGCGACGGTCGCTGGCACCTCGGGATAGCTGAACCGCAGCGTGTAGATGATACTGTCCGCTCCCGCTTTGATACCCGAACGGCTGACCAGTTCGAAATTATACCGGCGGCGGTTGGTGACGATTGTCATGTTGGTCGGACGGCTGATCCCGACGGGTTTGACGAACAGAAGGTTCGCACCGGCATTGGGAGTGATCTGCCACCCGGCAGAGTCGCCGACAGCCACAGTTTCGATCTTTTCAGCATCGCCAAATTCGATCGTCGTCTGGTATCCGGTATGCCCTGTCAGCCTGACAATATGGTCGGGATCATAAGCGACGATGCGGATGCGCGGATCCTGCGGAGCTGCCGAGGCCACGCCAGCGAGCGTTGCGATGCCGAGCGTTACAGAGAGAAGAAGAATACGTAGCGTCATGCCGCACTCCTGACGGGCCGGAGCGGCGCGCGGGTCTGGATCGGGCGCGTCAGGTCGCTGCTGCGCCGCGATGGTGAAGATGGATCGGATGTCGGCTGGCGCTCGTTGACAAACAGCGCCGTCGTGGGAGCAATCTCGCGGCGGATGCCGCCGTTGGCGGGTGCGGTCAAGATGTTGGAGCGCTCAAGCGCATTGACCAAGACATCGATGCGCGGGTTGAGGATTGTCGGCTGCGGGCCAGCGGTCGTTGACACCCCGTGCTCCGAGGCATGTGCATGCGACGGCTCTTTGCGGTTTGACAGTGCCGCCGTCCAGTTCCCGGTGATCGCCATGGCAATCCGGAACAGTTGAAAGCTGACCGCCGCCATGACGAGCATGGCCACAAACAGTGCAACTGCGGCGCGCAGCGAGAATTCACCGGAAGCGGCCTGCACCGCCATATCGACCGTCATGGGTTCGACCATCTCAAGCGCTCCAGCACTGGTCATCAGCGAGAGGAGCGGCACGAGCGCGAGCAGCACGCATACGCGAAGCCAGCCAAAGGCAAGCCCGCGCGTGACACCAAACAGCGCAAGCGCAACGAAAATCGGCCCGAGCGCGAGGAGCAGGCCAAGCAGGATCTTGGAGACCGCCAGGACACCCGCCGACGAAAGGATCAGCAGGAGCGCGCTCAATAGCAACAGGTTCGGCCCCGGCGATTCGCCCGTCAGCGGTTTGGGCAGAAGCGTGGGAGAGGCTTGGTTGATCGTTTGAGGTGCGCTGGCCGCTGCCCAGTCGGCCGCGACATCGGCAATCTTGCCGGACACGGCATCGACCCGCGCGGTCACACCCTGCGCACTTCCCCCATGGGTTCCCATCATCGTCGCGACTTCCTGCGGCCCGTCGGTCAGCAGATCGAAAACCAGCACTTGATAGGATGCCCAGTTGCTCGACAAGGCGAGCACGCCACCGATCAACAAGGCCTTGGGCGCAAATTCGCTGAGGCTGAGCGATGATCGCCCGAAGATCAGCCGGTAGCCCGTGATCGCAACATAGAGGGTTAGTGCGATCGTAAGCGCCTGGGAAAACATGCTGCCCTGCCCCAGCAACGCGGCATAGCCATCCTGCACCGACGATTTGACGAAGCAATCGACTGCCGTGACGAGCGATTGCGCGCCGCCGGCTTCGGGATCAATGGCGGGACAGGCCGGTGTCATCGCTGCGCCCCCGCCCATAATGTGTGCGGTCCTGCACGGGCCGCTTCCACCAGCTTGGGAAGCCATTCGGCGATGTTGTCGGCCGAGGTGCGGCGAAGCTCGTCCATCTGACGCACGCTCGTTTCACGGCCCGACAGGATTGTAATCATGTCATGCATGCCCGCCATATCGAGTCGTGCGACAACGCTCATATTGCCCTGCTTTACCAGCACACAGCGCAGATGTTCGGGCAGTGACCGGACGAGATCGAGTTCGTGCGCGGACAGTCCGAAGCCGTCGCAATAGTCGCTGGCCTGTGCCTTTGGATTGCTCATGAACAATTGCGTCGCGGATTGCTCGATGATCGTGCTTGCAATCCGGCTTTCAAGCGCGTCGCTTGCGCTCTGTGTCACAAATCCGACGACACCGTTGCGCTTCCGGATGGTCTTCATCCAGTCCTTGAGACGCTGCACGAACACATCGTCATCGAGCGCCTTCCAGCCTTCATCGATCACGATCATGGCTGGATTGCCGTCAAGCCGTTCTTCGGCGCGATGGAAGAGATAGAGCATCGCGGGCGTGCGCAAGATCGGGCTGTCGAGCAATGCCGTCATGTCAAAGCCGATGGTCAGCGCACTCAGATCTAGACGATCGGCTGCGTTGTCGAACATCCACGCATGTTCGCCGTCGCCAAACCAGGGCGCCAGGCGCGATGCAAGATCGCCGCGTGTCGGCCGTNNCCGAGCGCGCGAATGAAGATCTCTGCGCCGCGATCCTTGTCGAAAAAGAAGGTGCGCGGTTCGAATTTCTGCGCCTGCGCGATCAGGAAGTTGAGGATGACCGTCTTGCCGGCCCCCGATGGCCCAATCAGCGTGAAATTGCCCAGATCGCCATTGTGAAGGTTCAGGAAATAGGGCGTGCTGGAGGTCGTCTCGAGCACGGTCAGCGGCTCGCCCCAAGGCCCACCGGCTGCGTTGCCTATCGGAAAACTGTGCAGCGATACCAGNNGTCGAGCGCCGCGAGTGATCCGGCGCGAACCAGCACGGTCAGGTGATGTTCTCCATATCCCGCAGCGCCCGCCACCAGATCGTCTTTCGCCGCCATCAAGCCATTGCGCAACGTCGTGGTTTCATCGGAGGCGGCACGCAACCGGCGCAGCGAAAGGCCAATCCGTTCGTCGGCAATCTGCCGGTCGATAAAGGCGAAACTTTCAGTCAGCGTCAGCTCATGCGGCAGGCGCAGGAGATTATCGAGGATGCCCGGCGTGGTGGCAGCGGGATAGTCCTTGACCGACAGGATTGCTCCGACGCGGCTGAGATCGGGGGTCGCGCCGCGCAGCTCAAGCGTATCGACGCCAAAGCTGACCCGCTTGTAGGGAAGATACTGGCCAGCATCGCCAACCGGCGACAGCACAGGCTGCATCTCACCATTGTAGAGCGCTGAGAGGATTTCGAGCGGTTCCGAACTGAGCCCCGTCGCGCCCTGATATTGGCCGAGGAGGCGCGGGCCATAACGGGTGAAGGCCGAAAGGAGATTGGTGCGCGCGGCATCCAATTCACGCAGGGCGCGGGCCTCGGCGGCCTGACGCTCGACGCTTGACCCGACACCCGTGCGCCACGCCTTGCCCAGCCGCTCGAGCCAGCCAACCTTTCCTACCGGCGGCCGACGGACGAGCGTGACGATGGTGTCGTTGACATAGAGCCGCTTGCTGGCGAGCCGCTCGCGCCAGGCATCGTCAAGATCGCGGGCAAGGCCTTCGGGCTGCACACCGGCCAGATCCGCAGTCACACGCCTGCGGATCACGTGGCAGTAAAGCATGATCTGCGACGAAGCGATGCCGCGAAACACAACATCGCGGGCCTGCTGCAGATGGTTGAGCATTTCAGTATCGGCGGTTTCGAACGAAAACCCGTCGATCTGGATCATCTGGATGAGGTCGCCCTCTCGCGTTGCAATCGTGTGATCGTTCACGTGGCTGGCATAGGGTAACCGGTCGCCGGCACGCGGATCGCGCGCGACCAGCTTCTGCATGTCGGCTTGCTTTGGCTGTTTGGTCATGGGCGGTAGCTGTTGCAACGCCACAGGTTGTGCGTCCTGGTGCGACCGCAACGGCTGGTGCGCGTAATCCAGAGGTCGAATATCCGGGGCTCCTTGAGCGATGCCATATAACCGATGCCGTGGATCACGAGTGCAGCCGGGATTGCCCAGAACGACCGGCTGACGAGAAACAGCTCGGTTGTGATGACGGCGTTGATCACAAAATAGGTGTAGGTGACGCCGCCGAACATCTGGGGCTGCGTCAACGCACGGAATACGGGTGTTCGGGTCAGCCCGGCCATGTCCTACCCCGCCGCCGCGGCAGACTGGATACCCGCAACAATCGCTGTCGCGCCAAAGAGCACGAAACAACCGATGATGACTGTTGCGCCAAAGCGCCAGTTCATCCGGCCCGTGAGCATCATCAGCCCGCAAACGGCGACCGCAATGACCGCAGCCGTCGTCGCAAGGTTGCCCAGCAGCGTTCCCTGCATCCAGCTCATCGCCGCAAGGATCGGGCCCGATCCTTGCGGGTTGACCGCCACGCCTTGGGCAAAAAGCTGACCCGGCGCCGCAATGGCGGCCATCGCGAGAGCGAGCTTCGATATCTGACGGATCATGGGCGCCATTTCCTATCTGGATGCCTGAAGGGAGGTCTGCGCAAGGCGATCGAGAATGTTGCGCACATAGTTACGGGTTTCGCGATATGGCGGGATTCCGCCATGTTTGATGACCGCGCCGGGCCCCGCATTATAGGCGGCGAGCGCGCGCTCGAGGTCGTTGTCGAACCGGTTGAGTTGAATACGGAGATAGGCGGCCCCGCCTGCCAGGTTCTGCGCGGGATCGCTTGCATCAACGACACCCAGACTGCGCGCCGTCGCGGGCATCAACTGCATCAGGCCTTGTGCGCCGACCGGCGATCTGGCTGTGGCATGGTAGCGCGATTCCTGCCAGGCGACGGCATCCAGCAGTTCATGGCTCAGGCCGTATTGCTGGGCGGTTCGGGCAATCATGCCCTGATAAGGATGGGGCGACGCGTTCGCTGGCGATAGCTGCGAACCGGATGGCCCNNACCTCGGCAGCCGCAGCCTGATGCATGCCAGCCATAGCGAACGCGGCTGAAACGAACATGATTTTCATACGGGCCTCCGAGCCCGTCCGGTCTATATGCGAACGGTTAACGTATAGTTTCCTTTGGCCGATGGGCGCGACCAATCGCCCCAAAAAAGCGCGGATAGTTCAAGGGGTGGTGGACAGGGCTGGATTCGAACCAGCGTACGCTCTCGCGGGCAGATTTACAGTCTGCTGCCATTAACCACTCGGCCACCTGTCCATGGTTGCGCTCGGGCGAGGCAGCCCCTTGGCGAAGGCCTAGCGCGAAGTCAACCGGTCCAACCGCGAACGGCGTCCGCAAACATCGCCCCAGCATCCGATGCATGATCGAGGAAGAGCGCGGGCTCAATCAGCTCCAGCTCCATCAGCCGGAACCCGCCATCCGCTGCACGCACCATGTCAGTCCGCGCGTAGAGCGGTGGCGCGGGGGCAGCGGCGAGTGCGACCTGCGCCAATGCGAGAGCGGTCGCGGGCGGCTCGACCATCGCCTCCTTCCCGCCAAACTGTTCCTGCACACGGAAATCGCCCGCTGCCGGTCGCTTGAGGATCGCGTGGCTGAAGCAACCGCCGAAATGGAAGAGGCTATATTCTCCCTCCTCCGCAATAGCGGGCATCAATGGCTGGATCAGCATTTCTGCACCCAAAACGTCGACGGGGATCGGATCGCGGGGGCCAAGCCGGTAAGTGCCCTCCGCGCCGCCAGAGATAGTTGGCTTGACGACCAGCGTATCGCACCGGAATGCATCGAGCGCGGTGTTCATATCGTCGGAGCCAAGCGTCGGAGCGAGCCGCGTCGGGACGATGCCGACACCCATCGTCTCCATATCGAGAAGATAGGCCTTGTCGGTATTCCAGCGCAGCGTCTGCAGTGCATTGGCGAAGGGCAATCCTTCCCACCGATCGAGCAACGCATACCAGCGGGCCGGTTCGCGCTGATACCCCCAGGCGAGCAGCGGCATGATGACGTCGAAACCCGATAGATCGCCGTGATCTGCCCAGGTTCGCAGTTCAAGGGCGTCGCCGAACAGCCGCCGATAATTGCCGGCATGCGTTTCCCATTCGACATAATAGCCGTCGAGAGGCGTCAGGATCGCAATGCGCATGGTTCGACGATGCCGATGACGAGCAACAGGCTGAATGTCACGAAAAACCCTCCGGGCGCGGATGATGGCAGAGCCAATCTACAGCGCAAGCATGATTCCATATTGCGTCGTCAGGAGCCTGGCCGTAAGTTTCAATCCGAAACTAGAAAATCGCCACCCTGGAAAGGACTCCCCAATGATCGTTTACGGAAACTCGCTCTCTCCCTTTGTCCGCAAGGTCATTGTCTTTGCCGCTGAAAAGGGTTTGCCGCTCGAAGTGAAGCAGGTCGCGCCTGGTGGCGACGATGCGGCGTTCCGTGCGATGAGCCCGTTCGGCAAGATCCCGGCCCTTAGCGACGGCGATTACAAGCTCTGCGATTCGTCGGCCATCGTCCATTATATCGAGGCCAAACACCCGACCCCGGCGCTGATCCCCGCCGAGGCGCAGGATCGCGGTCGCGCGGTCTGGTTCGATGAGTTCGCCGACACCATCCTGCTCGTGCCCGGGGGCAAAATCTTCTTCAATCGCATCGTTGCAAAGCTGCTCGGCCGCCCGGCCGATCCGGCTGCGGCCGATGAAGCGCAGGCGNNGCCTATCGAGATGCGATCCACGCGCGGCCGAGCTTCGCGGCGGTGATCGCGGCCGAACGCGGGTTCCTTGGGATCGCCTGACGGAAAAAGGGGCCGCGCCACTCATTGTAGCGCGGCCCATTTTTTTCGCTATTTTAGCTTCAGTTCCTGGAGCTGCTGGCCGCCCAGGCTCTTGCGCATCGTGCCGCGAGCGCCGTATTGTTTGTCGAGCGTTCGTGTATCGGCCTTCATAAAGGCTTCGAATTCCTTTTGCTGGCGCAGTTGTTCGGCCGTGTCGTAGATCTTGCTGTAACTGACGACCAGGAACAGGTCGGGTTCTCCCTCGCGGGCATAGTTGTTCGCCATCACGGAATAGCTGGTGATGTAACCCTTGGACTTCGCCCATTCATTCTGCGCCTTCCACGGCCCGGCAAGGTAATCCATGTAGTTTTCGAACTGACCGTCGAGCACGTCAATTCCCGATACATCGGTATAGCCGCCCGGTGTGTAGGACGATTCCTGCGCGGCGGCAGGCGTGATGAAGGCAAGCGAAAGGGCGAGCGCAACGCCCGCGAAAAGACTGGTTTTCATAACGTATAAGTCCCCGTTAAGGGCCGCCAAGCCTTTTGCAGCCAAAACGGCCCGGTTTGGTTGAGACGCGCCACACGGCCATGACAGGTGCGGTGCGACCGGCTGATCCGCTTCGCAGATCAGGACTCGACTCCGCCTTGGTCAACGCAAAGGCTAGTCCGGTTGGGAGGGCATTACAAGCAAGGCGGTGCGTCGTCGCAAGGTGCAGGCAAGCGCCAGCTGCGCCTCTCAAATTTGTCATTCCCGCGAAAGCGGGAACCCAGCCCTTCGTGGAAGGTGCGGAGACGCTGGGTTCCCGCTTTCGCGGGAATGACAAATTTGAGGGGCTAAGGTGGATCAATGTTGAGCCATCTGACTCTAGATTGCGATCGTAGCGCTCCTCTCCCGGGCGCGCGACTATCTGGCTCGTCAACTCTGATTAGCGAACGCAGCTCTGGCGTCACCCCCACCCCTTCCCCCAACCCCCCGTGCTTGCTAAGGCTTTGCACCGACTCCCCGGTGAGCAGGGCCGCGCCGCCGGGTGAGTGACATCGCGATAGCGCCCGGCGTGAACCCACCCTGTTCCCCGCTGTGCGCACAGACAGAGGAACATCATCATGACCGCCGTTGGACAAGACACGCTTGGAACCCGCTCGAACCTTGACGTGGGCGGCAAATCCTATGCCTATTATTCGCTGCCCAAGGCGGCGGCGAAGCTGGGCGATCTCTCGCGTTTGCCCTTTTCGATGAAGGTGCTGCTCGAAAACCTGCTGCGCTTCGAAGATGGTGGTTTTACCGTTTCGACCGACGACATTCAGGCGCTGGTCGATTGGCAGAATGATCCCAAGTCAACGCGCGAAATCCAGTATCGCCCGGCGCGCGTCCTGATGCAGGATTTCACCGGTGTGCCCTGCGTCGTCGATCTCGCCGCGATGCGCGATGCGATGACCAAGCTGGGTGCCGATCCGGCCAAGATCAATCCGCTCGTCCCCGTCCACCTCGTCATCGATCACTCTGTGATGGTCGATGAATTCGGCACGCCCAAGGCGTTCGCGGACAATGTCGAGCTTGAATATCAGCGCAATGGCGAACGCTATGACTTCCTCAAATGGGGCAGCAAGTCGCTCGACAGTTTCAAGGTCGTGCCGCCGGGAACGGGCATCTGCCACCAGGTCAATCTCGAACATATCGCGCAGGCGGTGTGGACGTCCAAAGCGCCCGACGGCGCGACGATCGCCTATCCCGATACGTGCGTCGGCACGGACAGCCACACGACGATGATCAACGGCCTTGGTGTGCTCGGCTGGGGCGTCGGCGGGATCGAGGCGGAAGCCGCGATGCTGGGCCAGCCGGTCTCAATGCTGATCCCCGAAGTCGTTGGCTTCAAGCTCACCGGGGCGATGGCTGAGGGCATTACCGCGACCGATCTGGTGCTGACCGCAACGCAGATGCTGCGCGCCAAGGGCGTCGTCGGGCGGTTTGTCGAATATTACGGCCCGGGGCTGTCCTCGCTCTCGCTCGCAGACCGTGCGACGCTCGCCAATATGGCGCCCGAATATGGCGCGACCTGCGGCTTTTTCGGGATCGATGAAAAGACGCTCGACTATATGCGGCTGACAGGCCGCGATGAGGCGCAGATTGCGCTGACCGAAGCCTATTGCAAGGCACAGGGGCTTTGGCGCTTCGCGGATTCGCCCGATCCGGTGTTCACCGACACGCTCGCGCTTGACATGGGCAGCGTCGTGCCCTCGCTCGCCGGACCGAAGCGTCCGCAGGACAAGGTCATCCTCACCCAGGTCGATGACGTGTTCAACCAGGATCTGATCGACACCTACAAGCATGACGGGGCAAAACGCGTCCCGGTTGAGGGTGCGGCCCATGACATTGGCGATGGCGATGTGGTGATCGCCGCGATCACAAGCTGCACCAATACCTCCAACCCCTCCGTGCTCGTCGCGGCCGGCCTCGTCGCGCGCAAGGCCAATGTGTTCGGGTTGAAGCCCAAGCCCTGGGTCAAGACTTCACTCGCGCCGGGATCGCAGGTCGTGACCGACTATCTCGACCGTGCGGGGCTGAGCGCCGATCTCGATGCCGTGGGCTTCAACCTGGTTGGCTATGGCTGCACGACGTGTATCGGCAATTCGGGGCCGCTGGCCGAACCGATCTCGAAGGCGATCAACGCCAATGACATCGTTGCCGCCTCGGTGATTTCGGGCAACCGCAACTTTGAAGGCCGCGTTTCGCCCGATGTGCGCGCGAACTTCCTCGCCTCACCGCCTTTGGTCGTCGCCTATGCATTGAAGGGCACGGTGACAGAGGATTTCACCACCACGCCGATCGGGCAAGCGACCGACGGAACGGATGTCTATCTGCGCGACATCTGGCCGACCAATCATGAAGTCTCAGAGATGATGGCGGCCAATATCACCCGCGAAATGTTCGAAAGCCGCTACGCCCATGTCTTCACCGGCGACAAGATGTGGCAGGCGATCGAGGTCGAAGGATCGGACACGTACCAGTGGCGCGCGGGCAGCACCTATGTCGCCAACCCGCCGTATTTTGAGGGGATGAGCATGACCCCCGCTCCCGTAACCGATATCATCGAGGCCAAGCCGCTGGCAATCCTCGGCGATTCGATCACCACCGATCACATCTCCCCCGCCGGCAGCATCAAGGCGGACTCACCGGCAGGAAAATTCTTGATGGAACATCAGGTCTCAAAGGCGGACTTCAATTCCTATGGCGCGCGGCGCGGCCATCACGACGTGATGATGCGCGGCACTTTCGCGAATATCCGGATCAAGAACGAAATGGTACCTGGCGTCGAAGGCGGCATGTCCTGCTACGACGGCGAAATCATGCCGATCTATGACGCGGCGATGCGCCACAAGGCCGATGGCTCGGCGCTCGTCGTGATTGGCGGCAAGGAGTATGGCACCGGCTCGTCGCGCGACTGGGCGGCAAAGGGCACCAATTTGCTCGGTGTCCGCGCGGTGATTGTTGAATCGTTCGAGCGCATTCACCGCTCGAACCTCGTCGGCATGGGCGTGCTGCCGCTGCAGTTCCAGAATGGCGAGACGCGTAATTCGCTCGGCCTGACTGGCGATGACAGCTTCACGATCAAGGGTGTTGCTGAACTCAAACCCCGCCAGCAGGTCGAAGTGCTCGTCAGTCGTAAGGATGGCTCCACCTTCACCTTCACTGCACTATGCCGGATCGATACGGCCAATGAAGTCGAGTATTTCATGAACGGCGGCATCCTGCAGTATGTGCTGAGGAAGTTGGCGGCTTGATATTGTGCCCGTTGTCCCGTTTTGGGAAGCAGATGGCGCGAAATAATCTTGCGCCGCGTTAACAGTTAATACATCTTTCACCATCGGCGCGAGTCGAGTCTGACTTTCGAGTTTGGGCACCGGAAGCACCATATTCGCTTCTCTGGGCGCCCGACCGAATTGGCCAGACGCAAGTGGGAACAATCAGTATTGGGGGCTTTCAATGAAACTGAGTAAAACACTTCCTCTCATCGCACTGTGCGCGATGGCGTGTGTGCCGATGGCCGCGCAGGCGGGAACGACGATCAAAGCCGGCTATGAATTCAAGAAGCCGAAGCTGGTGGTCGATCCTAACGATATTTCATACGACCAAAATGGCACGGCGCTGCCATCATTCGGTGGTCCATCGAATGGTTTTGCTGCGGTCACCCTGAGCTTCGAAGGCATTTCGCAGTACGATGCGGCGCGCTTCAATCGCAATTTCATCCCGCCGGACACGATGGGCGCAATCGGAACGACGCAGTATCTTCAATCGACCAATGGTGCCTATGCGGTTTGGGACAAGGCAACCGGCGTCAATCTGTCGATGGTGTCGGACGTTGCCTGGTGGGCTACCGCAGGTCAGACGGGCACAGGTGGCGATGCGCGCGTCATGTTCAACAGCCAGGCCAATCGCTGGATTGCTGTCGCGTTCGGCGCCAATGCCAAGGATCTCCAGATCGCGGTTTCCGATACGGATAACGCGCTTGGGGGATGGAAATCGACCAAGTTCGAAGGCTATGCCGGATTTGGCTTCGGGGCGGTTGCGGATTATCCGACGCTCGCGTTTGACAACAACGCGGTGTATATCGGCACCAACAACTTCGCGCCTAAAACCGCTGGAGGCTCCAACAGCTTCCGCGGCACGACGCTGAACGTCATTCCTATTGCGAGCCTGTTCAACGCGGCGACGCCGACTACGGCTGGTATTGTGCAGTTCACAACGCCGTTCGACAGCGCGTCTTCAAGCAATGACTTCTCGCGCGGTTTTGCCATCCAGGGTGTAAACAGCAAGGAAGCATCGACGACTGGTAACATCTTCACCGTCAATATCGCCGATTTCAACGTGCAGCGTTATGACGTTCTCAATGCGGGTACAGCCGGCGCTACCCGGACGGCGACCACTGAAATGGGGTCGACATACGACTTCAACAGCCTTGCCCGCCAGCCGATCGGCTACAGGGCAATCGACCCGCTCGATGATCGGATCAGCAGCAGCGTCTATGAAGTCAATGGCCGTATTTATGGTGTGCAGACGATCACGCCAGTCGGTGGCGACGAAACTCGCGTACGCTATTACGTGATCGATTCGGTGACCAATGCGCTGCTTGACGAAGGTGAAATCGGGGCTGTCGGGTTCGACTTCTATCAGGGTTCGCTTGCGGTCAACGATGCGGGGCATGTGGTCATCGCGTACAACAGATCCGGATTTGACGCGGCCGAGGGCAAGATCCGCATCTATGCGCGATCCTTCTACACCGACGCGGCCGGTAAGCTGGTGCAGCTGGGCAATGAGCTTATGCTCAAGGAAAGCCTCACCGACCAGTATCACAATGGCAGCGCTTTCGGTGGCCTTCCGGCCGGTCGCCAGCGCTGGGGCGATTACAGTGCGGTATCGCTCGATCCGAACAACCAGAACAGCTTCTGGGTGATTGGCCAGTTCGCGCGCGAATTCAATTCACCACAATTTGGTCATCCGGGTGGAACCGGTGGCTCGCGCTGGGGCACCTGGATCACGCAGCTGTCGATCGTTCCGGAACCACAAACCTGGGCGATGATGGTGTTCGGCTTTGGATTGATCGGATACGGCATGCGTAGCCGCCGTGCTTCGGTTTCCTTTGCTTGACGGCTCGTCGATAGAGGAACATCTTAAAGGGGGGCGGAAACGCTCCCCTTTTTGTTTTGGGGGATTGGCAAGGGCAAGATCGGAAAAATGATAAGATGTCCACAATCAGAAACAGCCTCATTGCAATGTGCGCAATGACAGCGATGGGAGCATCCGCCAGACCATCCTTGGCAGGGGAATGGGGCGGCGATCGCGCTCGGTTGACAATCACTGCGGCTGGCGGACGGATCGACTATGACTGTGGATCGGGCACCATTATCGGTCCGGTGCGGCTTGATGCCAAAAACAGGTTCAAGGCCAGCGGGCGCCATGAGGAATTTTCTGCAGGGCCGATGCAGGCCGACTCGGCACCCGTGACGCACGCCACCGCCTATAGCGGCTCGCTAAAAGGGGACACGCTGGCTCTCACCGTCAAGGTCGCAGGAGAAACCAAGCCCCGCACACTGACCCTGCTGCGTGGCAAGCGCGTGAAGCTGATCCGCTGCCTCTGATCGACCTCAGCCACACGATCGAGCACGGGATGGTGACCTTCAAGGGTCTGCCCACGCCCGCAATCTGCGACTATTGGGAGCGTGAGGCCTCGCGCGCCCACTATGACGATGGCTCCAGCTTCCAGATCGGGCGGATCGACATGGTCGCCAATACCGGCACCTATCTCGACAGCCCGTTCCACCGCTTCGCCGACGGCAAGGATCTGGCCGACCTCGACCTGACGCAACTGGCGGAGCTGGAGGGCGTCATCGTCCGCCAGCCGTTCGAGAGCGGCCTCGCGGTCGATGCGAACGCCTTTGCGGGGCGTGACATCCGCGGCAAGGCCGTCCTCATCCATACCGGCTGGGACGTGCACTGGCGCACGGAGCCCTATTTCACCAACCACCCCTTCCTGACTGAGGCCGCCGCACGCCTGCTGGTCGAGGGCGCCGCCGCGCTGGTCGGGATCGACAGCTACAATATCGACGACACCCGCACCCGCACCCGCCCGATCCACACCACCCTGCTAGGTGCGGAAATCCCGATCGTCGAGCATATGACCAACCTAGCGAGCATGCCCGATGGCCCTTTTCGCTTCTGCGCGGCGCCGCCCAAGGTGAAGGGCTTCGGCACCTTTCCGGTGCGGGCATTTGCGGTAGTCGCAGCCGCAAACGCCGCAGATTCAATCTGACGCAAATCCTTCCTTCGGCTGGCGCGATCCGACGCCGCACGCGCCAGCGACGTTGCTCCGTCTACCGAAAATCTGTGATAGTTTTTGTTTCGAAGTATGAAGGCGATTGCACGGATGCGGTGCGGTCTCAGACCATCGTGCGTTTGATCCGGGCCACAACATCCTCCATCAATCAGAACCATACGCCAGAATAGGCTTCCTTGCTGCCAGCGTCTCATCCAGCCGTCTCCGCGGCGCGAAATGCGGTGCGGATTTGAGCGCGGGATCGCCCTGCTTGGCCCTGAGCGCCACTGAGCGTAGCGCGCCGATGAACTGGTCGAGATCGGCCTTGCTTTCGGTCTCGGTCGGCTCGACCAGCATCGCGCCGTGGACGACGAGCGGGAAATACATCGTCATGGGATGATAGCCTTCGTCAATCAGCGCCTTTGCAATGTCGATCGTCGAAAACCCTTCGGCCAGCCCGTAATCGCTGAACAACGCCTCATGCATGCATGGCCCAGATGCCCCGAACGGCGCATCGAGCACGTCGTCCAATGAGCGCAGGATATAATTGGCGTTGAGGACGGCATCCTCCGCCACTTGCCGCAAGCCATCCGCCCCGTGGCTCAGGATATAGGCGAGCGCACGGGTGTACATTCCCATCTGGCCATGAAATGCCGTCATCCGCCCGAACGATTGGCTATGATGCTCGCCCGCCGTCTCCTCCTCGATCAGGCTATACTCGTCGCCCTCCTTTTCGACGAAAGGCAGCGGTGCAAACGGGGCCAGCGCCTCGGAGAGAACGACCGGCCCGGAGCCCGGGCCACCGCCGCCATGAGGCGTGCTGAAGGTCTTGTGGAGGTTGATGTGCATTGCATCGACGCCAAGATCGCCGGGGCGAACGCGGCCGACAATGGCGTTGAAGTTCGCGCCGTCGCAATAAACGAAGGCGCCTGCCGCGTGGACGGCATCCGAAATCGCCTTCATCTCGCGTTCGAACAGGCCGCAGGTGTTGGGGTTGGTAATCATCACCCCCGCAACGTCCGGCCCGAGCCGCGCCTTAAGCGCCGCAAGGTTGACCCGGCCTTCTGCCGTCGCCGGGATATTCTCGACCATATAGCCAGCAAAGGCCGCCGTCGCCGGATTGGTGCCGTGCGCGCTTTCGGGCACAAGGATCGTTGAGCGCGGATCGCCGCGCGCTTCGAGCGCCGCGCGGATCGCAAGGATGCCGCACAACTCCCCATGCGCCCCGGCCTTGGGAGACATGGCGACGGCCTTCATCCCCGTTAGTGTCACCAGCCAATGAGCAAGCTGGTGGATGACCGCGAGCGCGCCCTGCACAGTCTGAACGGGAGCGAGCGGGTGGATGTCGGCAAAGCCCTTCATCCGCGCGATCTTTTCGTTGAGCCGCGGATTGTGCTTCATCGTGCAACTGCCGAGCGGGAACAGGCCGAGGTCGATCGCATAATTCTGGCGCGAAAGGCGGGTATAGTGGCGGACGGTCTCGGGTTCGGACAGGCCGGGGATACCGATCGGGCGATTGCGCTCGAGCCCGCCAAGGCGCGCCACCCCTGCCGGCGCAGCCGCAAGGTCGACGCCCGTGGTTTCGCTGTCGCCGATCTCAAAGATCAGTGCTTCCTCGAGCATCAGTGCGCGATTGCCGGTATAGGTGGCCGCAACCACCGCTTCGTCGCTGCCCATTTCGGGCCGCCATCCGCTTGCGTTGATCGTCATGCCAGCACCTCCTCAAGCGCCGAAGCAAAGGCTTCGACATCCTCAGGCGTCACTACTTCGGTCACAGCCACGACAAGGCCATTTCCGAGGCTCGCTTCGCCGGGATACAACCGCCCGAGCGAGACGCCGCCCAGCACCTTGCGGTCGGCCAGCGCGCGGACCACAGGCCGTGCTTCCTTCGGCAGTTTCAGCGTGAATTCGTTGAAGAAACTCTCATTGACCAGTTCGACGCCCGGGACCCTCGCTAGCCGTTCGGCGGCCGCCACCGCACTCGCATGATTGAGCGCGGCCAAATCGCGCAAGCCGCGCTCGCCGAGCAACGTCATGTGGATGCTGAATGCCAGCGCGCATAACCCGGCATTGGTGCAGATGTTCGACGTCGCCTTTTCGCGGCGGATATGCTGCTCGCGGGTCGAAAGCGTCAGGACGAAGCCGCGCTTGCCTTCGGTATCGACGGTTTCGCCGCACAGGCGCCCCGGCATCTGGCGCACGAACTTTTCCTTGCAGGCGAACAGCCCGACATAGGGCCCGCCGAACTGGAGCCCGACGCCGATCGACTGGCCTTCGCCGACCACGATATCCGCGCCCATTTCACCCGGCGACCGGATCGCGCCGAGCGCGACCGGTTCGGTTACGACCGCCACCAGCAGCGCGCCATTCTCATGCGCCTTGGCGGCAATCGCGGAGAGATCCTCGATCCGGCCAAGGATGTCGGGATACTGGACGACGACGCAGCTTGTCTCGTCGTCAATGGCTGCCAGAAGCCGGTCGCTGTCGGTCTTGGCCGAAAGCTCGGGCGCTACGGTATCAAGCGCATCACCCGTGAACTTCGCCATCGTCCGGGCAAGGCTCACATAATGCGGATGAAGCCCCGAAGAGAGGATCGCCTTTTTCCGCTTCGTCACGCGGCCCGCCATGCTGATCGCTTCCCAGCAGGCGGTCGAACCGTCATACATCGACGCATTCGCCACGTCGCAGCCATAGAGCCGCGCCACCTGCGTCTGGAATTCGAACAGCATCTGGAGCGTGCCCTGCGCGATTTCGGGCTGGTACGGCGTATAGGCCGTCAGGAACTCGCCGCGCTGGATCAGGTGATCGACACTCGCCGGGATATGATGCTTGTATGCGCCGCAGCCGAGGAAGAACGGGTGATGCGCTGCGGCCATGTTCTGGCGCGCCAGCGCAGAGAAATGCCTCTCGACCGCCATTTCGCTGGCATGGTTGGGCAGGTTCGCAATCGGGCCGGCCAGTCGCGCTTCGGCAGGGACGTCCACGAACAGGTCGTCGATCGACCTGGCGCCAATGACGCCGAGCATCGCCTGCCGGTCGGTCTGGGTGAGGGGAAGATAACGCATCAAAGCCCCGCCACAAAAGCCTTGTAGGTCGCTTCGTCCATCAGGCCCTCAAGCTCGGACGGGTCGGAAAGCGTGAGCTTGAAGAACCAGCCATCGCCTTCGGGATCGGAATTGACGAGCGCCGGATCGCCTTCGAGCGCGCCATTGCCCTCAGTCACCGTGCCCGTGACGGGCGCATAAACGTCAGACGCGGCCTTGACCGATTCAACCACGGCGGCGTCCCCGCCCTTGTTGACCTGTGCGCCAGAAGCGGGGACTTCAACAAAGACGATGTCGCCCAGCTGGCTCTGCGCATAATCGGTGATGCCGACCGTCGCGGTCGTGCCATCGACGGCAATCCATTCATGTTCGTCGGTGAAGTAACGGGTCATTTTGCGGCTCCTCTGCGGACGTAAGTGTGGGGGATGAAAGGCATTTTGGTGATCGTCAGCCCAATCCGTTTGCCGCGAACATCGGCCTCGAGTGTCGCGCTAGGGGCGGCATGGGAGGTTGAGACAATGCCCATTGCTATGGGCGCTTGCAGGCTTGGCGCGAAGCCTCCAGAGGTGACGAAACCCACTTCAGCGTCCCCCGCGAAGATTGCGGCACCTTCGCGCACCGGCTGGCGTCCTTCGACCAAAAAGCCGACACGCTTCGAGGGCGGGCCTTCGGCCAGCGCCTTGAGGATACGATCGCAGCCGGGAAAGCCGCCCTCCGCGCGGCGGCGCTTGGAAATGGCGAAACCGAGATCGCCCTGCACCGGATCGACCCGCTCATCGAGGTCATGACCATAGAGCGGTAAACCCGCCTCAAGCCGCAACGAATCGCGCGCGCCAAGGCCAATCGGTTTGACTTCGGGCTGCGCGACCAAAGCGTCGGCGAGTGCTACAACGGCTTCGACGGGAATCGAAATCTCGAACCCGTCCTCGCCGGTATAACCCGAACGACTAATCCAGAGCGGCTCATGCCCCCACAGGAAGCTGCCCGCTTCCATGAAGAACAGCTTTTCGACGCCGGGAACAACACGCGCCAGCGCGTCGACCGCCTTGGGCCCCTGCAGCGCGAGCAGTGCCCGGTCTTCCATATGGTTGAGCGTGATTTCATCGGGGAGATGTTCACGAATATGGCCAATATCCTCCCATTTCACCGCTCCATTGACGACGAGATAATGGCCCATCGGGGCATTGGTAATCATCAGATCATCGAGGATGCCGCCCTCATCGTTGAGCAGCAGCGAATAGCGCATCCGCCCCTCGGCCAGCGCCGAGATATCGCCGGGGACAAGCGCTTCGAGCGCTTCGGCAACGCCGTCGCCGCTGAGCATCAACTGCCCCATGTGCGAGACATCGAACAGCCCGGCGCTTTCGCGCGTCCAAAGGTGTTCGGCCATGATCCCTTCATACTGGATCGGCATGGAATAGCCCGCGAAACCAACCATCCGGGCGCCTTGTGCCCGATGCCAGTCGCCCAAGGGCAGTTCGAGGATTTCGGTATCGTCGCTCATCATCACGCCCCGCCAGAAAGTTGCACGGCACAATCAGCCCCGAAAAGGCCTTGCGCCGGTGCCCCCTCTGTCACGGGAACCTGAGAGCTTTCATGCCCGATTGCAGGCACTTACCCCTTCGGTGGCGATTGCTTGCGCAGCCGCGCTTTCCAGAGTGTCGCAAAAGCCGATGCGGTCCTTTTGCCTGAGAGATTCCGGGGCGGTTGCTCCTTCGGCGGCCGATACAAGATCGACGCTCTCCCGCTTCGTCAGCGACCAAGCCGCAATGACGATGAGCGCGGATGGAGTCAATCAGCTATCAATTCCTTCGCCCGCGCACGCCAGCCGGTCTCAAGCAGCTCCATCGCCGCAAGTGCCTTGAGCGCAGCCGAATCCCGCTTGTGATCGCCTGCGATCAGCAGGCCGAACACCCGCTTCACCGTCCAGTCGGGCAATTGGCGTTCAATGAGGGACAGGACGTCCCCGACTTTCGCCTCACCTTCCTCGATCACCCGGTAGTACCAGCCGCAGCGCCGTTCCTTGACGATCAGTGTGGGCAGCGCCTTCCAGTCCATCCGCTGCCCCTGTTTCCAGCAAGGTTGGCGCCCCTGGCTGACTTCGATCAGTGCCGAGCCGAGCCGGAAGCGATCGCCGATGCAGACGTCGCCCTCAAAAAGCCCCCAGGTCGAGATATTCTCGCCGAATGCGCCGGGCGCGTTCAGCAGCGGGTGGCCGATCACCAGCCCTCCCCAATAGGCATAATGATCGCCCGGATAGTGATGCAATGCCTTGTCCGGCCCGCCATGATAGCGCGGATCGGCCTGTTCATCGCCCTCGATGCCGAGAAAGCTGATCCTCACCGCGTCTTTGCACGGGGTCTTGGCAATGGCGCTCGATTCGCCGCGCGCAAAGGGCCGGGCCTTGCCTGCAAGCAGGGCCAGCACCTCGACCCGCATTAGCGCGTCGCGTTATACTGAAGCTGGCCTTGGGTAAGCTGGAAGCCGACAAGCAGTTCGAAGCTCGCCCGCGACACGGCTTCGCGTATCTGGGGATCGGCCATCGGGTCGATCGCGGCGTCAGCGTCGCCCGCCTTGCGCTTCCTGGTGATGCGCTCAAGAACGTCAGCCGGTAGCGTCACAGCCGCGCGGTTCACATTGGCACTTGCACCGCCGCTGGTTTGGGCGCGCAGTTCGCCATCATTGAAATGCACCGAAACCCGACCGACTCGCTTGGAAACGACGACGCGCCCCCCTTGCACCACGGTTGCGAAATAGGGGAAGACGACATCGCGCGCGCCACCGCCATTGCTACGTCGCGCCTGCACGTCGAAGGAGGAGGTAACAACCACATCCTCGCCGGAATCGGCGCAGCTGGAGCGGACATTGGTGAGCGTGGCAACGACGTCGATTGCGCGTGAATCGAGGCTTGCTGGTGGATCGAAGAGAGTAATGTCGCCGGTATGGGTCGGCACCGCAACCGCCGGGCAGGCGCTGCGCGTTATGATGATGCCGCCCGACGAGTCGAATTCGCCATCCTTCGCGCACCCCGCGAGCAACAGGCCGCAGGCGGCGATGGCAATAAGCGGGTTGCGAAACGACACAGGCATCATCCTTGAACAGACACGGTTGCCGCGCGGTATAGGAAGCGGCTTTCGCGGCTGCAAGCAATCGCGTAGAGGCAACGCCAGATTATGATAGAAAAGCCGTCGCTTCACCTCCTGATCGCCGCGCCGCGCGGTTTTTGCGCGGGTGTTGACCGTGCAATCACGATCGTCGAACTTGCGCTCGAGAAATATGGCGCACCTGTCTATGTGCGCCACGAGATCGTCCACAACCGGTTTGTGGTCGATAGCCTGAAGGCCAAGGGCGCGATCTTCGTCGAAACGCTCGACGACGTCCCCGACGACTCTCCAGTAGTCTTTTCCGCACATGGCGTGCCCAAGGCGGTTCCCGCAAAGGCCGAATCGCGTGGGCTTTCCTGGCTCGATGCCACCTGTCCTTTGGTGTCGAAGGTGCACCGTCAGGCCGAACGGCTGGTCGATGCGGGCCGGCACATTGTCTTCGTCGGCCATGCCGGGCACCCCGAAGTGATTGGCACCTTCGGGCAAGTGGCGGCTGGTTCGATGACGCTGGTGGAAACGGTCGCGGATGTTGCCGGCCTTGCCCCCATCGATCCCGATGCGCTGGCCTTCCTGACCCAGACGACGCTGTCGGTCGATGATACCGCCGAAATTGTGGCCGCCTTGCATGCCCGTTTCCCGACAATCCTGGCGCCGCGCGGTGAGGATATTTGCTACGCGACTTCGAACCGGCAAGCCGCCGTCAAGGCGATTACCCAACATTCCGACGCGATGATCGTGATTGGAGCGCCCAATTCGTCAAACTCCCTGCGCCTGGCTGAGGTTGCGGAACGCAATGGTGTTCCAGCACGCCTGATCGAGCGCGCGGATGAGATCGATTTCGACTGGCTGGGCAGTCCGAAAGTGGTGGGAATTACGGCGGGGGCCTCAGCTCCCGAAATCCTGGTCCGTGAAGTTGTCGACCAATTGGCGACGCGTTTCACGATCACCGAGGAGGAAGTGATTACCGCGACAGAATCCATGGTCTTCAAGCTGCCTCGCGCCCTGACGGAAAATGCCTGACGCGATCACAGACGGCAAAGGCCATCGGGCAAGACTCCGCAAACGCCTGATCGAAGGCGGGGGCGATGCCCTGCTGGATCATGAACTGATCGAATATGTGCTCGCTCTCGCGATCCCGCGCATCGACACCAAGCCACTCGCCAAGGCGTTGCTCCACGAATTTGGAGGGATCGCGGGTTTGCTGACGGCGGATGCCGACGCGATCGGACGGGTCAAGGGCGTCGGTGAAGGCGCGGTTGCGGCCTTGAAGATCGTCCAGGCGGCATCGCTCAGGCTCCTGCGCGACAGGATCAGGGACCAGCCGGTCCTTGCAAGCTGGCAGGCGCTGCTCGATTATCTGCGCGCCGACATGGCGCACAAGACCACCGAACGCGTGCGCGTCCTCCACCTCAACAGCCGCAACATGCTGATCCGCGACGAGGCGATGGCCGAAGGCTCGATCGACCAGGCCGCGATCCACCCGCGCGAAGTCATCCGCCGCGCGATCGATCTGGGCTCTTCGGCGATCATCCTCGTCCACAACCATCCGAGCGGCGATCCCGCACCGAGCCGCGCCGATATTGCCCTGACGCGCGACATCGCAGACGCGGGGAAGAAATTGGGGATTACGGTTCACGACCATATCGTTATCGGCGCCAATGGGCACAGCTCGATGCGCGGGATGGGGTTGTTGTAGCATTTTCTCGCTGCGTCGTTGAAACGCCAAGAATGGGGTGACGAGTGAGGGACGACAGCAATGGGTTGGGTAGCGGATCGGGCACAACCCTACCTCGCAAACTCCTCCGCCAGTAGCCACTCAGTAATCGCTGCCTTCATGGCTTGCGCCGAGGAAGAACATTGCGCCGCAGACTTTTTCGAGGACATAGGCTAAATTCTCCGCCCCCTGATCGGCGTGTCGAGCGTCAGCCATTGGAGGCTCCGACGCCAAAGGTGCGCCGTGCGAACACGAGGCCGGCTACCAAGGCTGCCTCGACAATCATCGGTGTGAAAGCGCCGGGTGTCACACCGTCCACGATCAGGCTGGCCGTCCGACCAATGATCGCAATGGCAAAAAGCATGATCGGTGCGATCAGCAGAGTCGGGGCCTGCCGCCATGCCGCGACCGCCGCCAGGAGACCGCCGGTCAGGAAGAAAGCCGTCATGTCGGCGCGAAGCACGGCAAGCCCGGGAATACCGTTGGGGGCGAGAAAGAACATTGCCCCCGCCGCCGCCGGATGGAACAGAAATCCAAGGCCCAGGACAATCCCGAACAGCGCGGCGAGTGCAGCCAGAATGCGTGCAAGCAAGATCATCATTCCCTCCTGTTTGGTTTGTCCTGCGAATAGCGGGCAAATGGCCGGTTGCAACACACCCTCAGTGAAAATCGCGCGATTTGGGGAAAGTGCGGAGGTTGCGGGGGTGGCCACCGGTGCGGGCGTGACGAGGCGGCTGGGGATGGGTGAAAACATCCGCGCGGCTGATCTGCGGCATGGGTTTGTGGACTTCGGACAGGGTCGCCAACACATCGGTGCGGTCGATAATCCTGTGCGCCATCAGGTGGATCACGCCTTCGGGGCTGCGCTGCACCTCGCCCTGCACCTCCATCAGCCGCGACGACATGACTGCGAGGCGGAAGCGTTCGAAGGTGCGCGCCCACATGATGATGTTGGTGATGCCCGTTTCATCCTCCAGCGTGACGAAGATCGCCTTGCCATTGCCCGGCCGCTGGCGGACGAGGACGATGCCCGCCACACGGCCACGCGCACCGTTTTTCGCGGCGGAGGTTTCGGCGCAACTGGCGATCCCGTCGGCGGAGAAGACGGGCCGCAATATCTGCATCGGATGTGCTTTCAGCGACAGCCGCACCGTCTGGTAATCCGCTGCCACATGTTCGCCCAATTGCATCAAGGGCAGATTTGCCTCGGCCTCCTCACCAAGCTCGCGCGCACTGGCTGCGGCAAAGAGCGGCAGTTCACTGACCGGCGTCCGCCGCGCCTCCCACGCGCCCTCGCGCCGGTCAAATCCCAATGAGCGCAACGCATCTGCATCAGCGAGGAGACGCAGCGCACGCGGTGGCAAGTGCGCGCGTCGCGCGATGTCCTCGATGGTTGAGAAGGGACGTGCGGCGATGATCTGCACCGACCAGGTTTCGCGGAACCCGTCAATCTGCCTCAACCCAAGACGAAGCGCTCCATCCTCAACGCAGTTATCCCACCCGCTTTCATTCACATCTGCCGCCAGCACCTCCACCCCATGTTCGTGCGCATCGCGGACGATCTGGGCAGGGGCGTAGAAACCCATTGGTTGCGCATTGAGCAAGCCAGCCGCGAACACTGCCGGATAATGGCATTTGAGCCAAGCCGAGACATAGACGATCTTGGCAAATGATTGCGCATGGCTTTCAGGGAAACCATAACTGCCAAACCCCTCAATCTGTTTGAAGCAGCGTTCGGCAAAGTCACGCTCATAACCGCGGCCGACCATGCCTTCGATGAACGATCCACGGTACCTGTCGATCGTCCCAAGATTGCGGAAGGTTGCCATCGCACGGCGCAGGCCATTGGCTTCTTCGGGTGAAAAGCCGGCCGCAACAATGGCCAGTTTCATCGCCTGTTCCTGAAACAGCGGCACGCCAAAGGTCTTGCCCAGCACATCCTTGAGCTCATCCGGATCATGTGGCGACTTGGGAGAAGGCAGGATGGCCTTTTCAACGCCGCTGCGCCGCCGCAGATAGGGGTGCACCATATCGCCTTCGATCGGGCCGGGGCGGACAATCGCCACCTGGATGACCAGATCGTAAAATTCGCGCGGGCGCAGGCGGGGCAACATGTTGATCTGCGCACGGCTTTCCACCTGGAACGTGCCAATGCTGTCGCCCTTGCAGAGCATGTCATAGACCAGCGGGTCTTCGGGCGGAACGCTTGCCAGAGTATAATCGCCCAATCCGTGCTGGCGCATCAGGTCAAAGCTCTTGCGGATGCAGGTCAGCATGCCGAGCGCCAGCACATCGACCTTCATCAGGCCGATCGCATCAATGTCATCCTTGTCCCATTCGATGAAGGTGCGATCCTTCATCGCCGCGTTGTGGATCGGCACAGTCTCATCGAGCCGGTCTTCGGTCAGCACGAACCCGCCGACATGCTGCGACAGATGCCGGGGAAATTGCATGATCCGTTCCGACAATGCCTTTAGTCGCGCGATTTCGGGATTATCCGGATCGAACCCGGCTTCGCGCAGGCGTTTCCCGTCGGGCTTGCTGCCCCAGCTTCCCCAGATTGTGCCGGAGAGCCGCGCAGTCACGTCCTCTGAAAGCCCGAGCGCCTTACCCACTTCGCGCACAGCGCTTTTTGGCCGGTAATGGATGACGGTCGAAACGATCCCGGCGCGGTGACGGCCATAGCGCGCATAGACATATTGCATCACCTCCTCACGCCGCTCATGTTCGAAATCGACATCGATGTCGGGCGGCTCATCACGCTCCTCCGAAAGAAAGCGGGTGAAGAGGAGGTTGTTTTCAACCGGATCGATTGCCGTGACGCCCAGGAGGAAACAGACGATCGAATTGGCCGCCGATCCGCGTCCCTGGCACAATATGGGGGGATCCTGCGCCCGCGCGAACTTCACAATGTCATGGACGGTCAGGAAATAGCAGGCATAACCCTTACGGCGAATGAGCGTGAATTCCTCATCGAGCGTCGTGACCCATTTTGCGGGCAAGCCGTGCGGGTGCAGCCTGTGTGCGGCCTCCGTCACCATATGTTCGAGCCAGCCCTGCGGATCCCAACCTTTGGGCACCGGCTCGTGAGGATATTCATAGGCGAGTTGTTTCAGGTCGAAATCGATCAGAGCGAGTATGTCCTGTGTCGCGACGACGGCTTGGGGAGCGTCGGTAAAGAGGCGGGCCATTTCGTCCGCCGCCTTCAGATGGCGCTCGGCATTGGCGGCGAGTGCGCACCCAGCCTTGTGGATCGTCGTCTTCTCACGGATGCAGGTCATGATATCGTGGAGCGGACGCGTCTCAGCTGTCGCATAGAGCGCATCGTTGATGGCGATCATGGGGGTGCCGGTTTGGGCCGAAAGCGTCTTGAGTTCAGCCATCCGGCGCTTGTCCCGCCCGGCCCGATTCATCGCCGCGCCAATCCACACATGCCTGTTTTTCCGGCGCAGTAGCCCAAGCCGTTCTTCTTCGCGGCTTCGCGGCTTTGCGTGAGTCCCGTTTTTCTCACGCGAAGCCGCGAAGCCACGAAGGGAGATGACGATCAGTGCCATCTCCTCGCTCCATTCCAGAAGGTCGTTGAAATAAAGGAGGCAATCGCCTTTTTCGGCGCGGAGGTTTCCGATGGAGAGCAACCGCGTCAGCCGCCCCCAGCCGCGCCGGGTTATGGGATAGGCGATGATGTCCGGTGTATCGTCGGCAAAAACCAGCCGCGCACCGGTGAGGAGTTTGAAATCGAGGCCGCGTCCTTCCTCGGCACGAATATCACGCAGATGGCGCCACGCGCGGACGACTCCTGCAACCGTATTGCGGTCGGCAATGCCGAGCCCTGAATGCCCCAGCGCCAGCGCCACCTCCACCATCTCGGCGGGCTGGGACGCGCCGGTCAGGAAGGAGAAGTTGGTGGAAGCAGCCAGTTCGGCATAGCCGCTCATGCAAACAGGCCGTGTAGATACCAGTCCGGATTGGCTTTTTCCGTGCCATACAATCCGTGGCGGAACAGCCAGAAGCGCCGTCCGCGCGCATCCTCCACACGGAAATAGTCACGGGTCAGGCCGCCATGGCCCGGTTCATGGCCATCCTTGCGCTTCCACCATTCAGACGCGATCCGTTCCGGCCCCTCATAGCGCGTCACATCGTGCATCGTCCGCCGCCAGCGAAAGCGGCGGGGCGGGCCGTCGGGCACTTCGGCAATCACTTCGATCGGATGGGGCGGATCGAAGAGGTGCAGCGGGCGCAACGGCGGTTCGCCGGGTTTAGGCGGGCCCCATCGCTGCGGCCGGCGAGCGTCATTGGCCGGAAAGGCAAAGGCCGCCTGTTCGGGAATATGCGTATCCCTGCCTGCGAAACGCTGCACCCGACGCGAGCCAAGCCGCGTTGAAAGCCGGTCGATCAGCCCGGTCACTTCCGCCTCCCCCGCAAGCTGGCCCTCAAGCCCCAGTTGCGTGGCACCCAGTGGTTCAGTGACGGCTACATCGAGCCGCACCGCATCATAGCCAAAGCCGGGGTCGAGCGGATCGGCCAGCGCGTCGATCCGTTCGCGGAACAGGCGGATGAGGAGTGCTGGATCGCGCGTCGGGGTGCCGGTTTCGATCGCCAGCTGCCGCGTATCGCCGTCGCTGCGGAACAGGCTGACGGCCCAGCGCCGCCCGCCTTCGCCGCGTTCACGCAACGCCGCCCCCGCCTCATGAGCAAGTGCTTCAAGCGTCGCCAGCACATAATCGGTCGCCACAATCGGCTCGGCAAAGCGGCGCATGACGAACAGCGCAGGCGGCATCCGGCGCGGGGTGATGCGGACATCCTCCTCCCCCAACACCCGCGCGAGCTTCGCCACCATCGCCTCCCCGAACCGCGCGGCCAGCGGCGCGCGGGGGCGGGTGGCGAGATCGTCAATGGTGTGAAGCCCGGCGCGCCTGAGCGCAGTGGTCCGCTCCTCATCAAGGTCGAGCGCGAGGATCGGGAGGGGGGCAAGATAGGCCGTCCGCTCCTCATTCAGCCTCTCCGGCGGAGTGCGTCTGTTCACGCTGAGCAATTCCCGGCCATGCCGCGCTAAGGCGCGCGCTTTGTCAGGCGTTTCGGCCAGCGCCAGCCGCAGCGTGAACCCGACATGGGCGAGCCTTGCGGCTAAATCGCTGACCAGCCCGGCCTCATCCCCCCAGATATGCACACAGCCGGTTATATCGAGGATCAGCCCGTCGGGTGGATCGAGCGCGACCATCGGCGTATAAATGTCGCAATCATCCGCCACCCGCTCAAGCAGGGCCGCATCCGCCGCCGGATCATGATCGGCAGTCGCCAGATCGGGCACCCGCGCCCGCGCATCGGCCAGCGCCATGCCCGGCACGATGCCCAGCGCCAGCGCATCCCCATCGACCGCCACGATCCGCATCGTTCCACCCTGCTTTTCGATAAAGGCGAGCGGGGAGCCCTTTTTGCTGTCACGCAGCCAGCGGTCGGCGCTCAATAATGGGAAAAACAGCGCGAGATAGCGCCTGCTTCCGGAAAGAATGTTCGTCACGATCCCACTCCAGTGTCATCTCAAAAGGCGCAATCCCGCCACGGTGCCGCACCAATTCGATCGCCAGCGCAACAGGGCCCGGCGCGTTGCCGGGAAGAACAGTCGAAGGAGCTGCAGCGACGCTCCAGCGGGTGGCGGCCGCGCTGGCAAAATCGGTGGCCGTATCGCGCAAGACAAACGCCGCCACACGGGATTTTTCTGCCGCCAGCACCAGTCGTCGGCTCGCGGTCAGGTCGAGCTTCTTTGCCTCCCCCCAAGGTTCGATGACGGCCGCACCGATTGCCATACAGCCCAATATGTCAGCCCCCACGCGCAAAGCAGACAGGGTGTCGGGCGCGGTCATCAAGATGATCCGGGCGGGATCGATCCCCAATTCCACCAAGCCCGGCGCATAAAGCCGCCCGTGTTGACGAACCCCCTTGTCCTCTCGCACCCACAGGATCGGTTTTTCACCCGAAGCCCGCGCGGCGAGCATCAGCGCAAAGCCGCTGGCGGCGGCATGGCCTTCACTAGCCCCTGCGCACAGTTCATGGAGCGCCCCACGCGCCAGACCGCCGTCCAGCCGCGCATCAAGCGCGTCACAGCCGAACGAGAAAACGCGCGCGCCACCACGGTGACGGGGGCGCTCAAGGCGTTCGAGACGGCGCTTCAATCGCGCAAGAGGGGCAGGCGAATCGGACATATTGTTCCTATTATGTTCCATTAAACGCTTGCCGCTGCTATGAGTCAACACTGGCGGCCCGATTTTTCTGCTGTTAGGGGCTTGGTTCATGAAAAAGCTCCGCAAAGCAGTCTTCCCCGTTGGCGGCCTCGGCACCCGCTTCCTGCCCGCCACCAAGGCGATGCCCAAGGAAATGCTGACCGTCGTGGACAAGCCGTTGATCCAGTATGCGGTCGATGAAGCGCGCGAAGCCGGAATCGAGCAGATGATCTTCGTCACGGGACGTGGCAAATCGGCAATCGAGGATCATTTCGACATTTCCTACGAGCTCGAGACAACAATGGCTGATCGCGGCAAATCTCTCGATGCCATTCAGGGCACGCGATTCCGCCCCGGAGAGGTCATCTATGTCCGTCAGCAGGAACCGATCGGGCTTGGCCATGCGATCTGGTGTGCACGCCACATTGTCGGCGATGAGCCTTTCGCCGTTTTCCTCCCCGACGAGCTGATGGCAGGCACGCCGGGCTGCATGAAGCAGATGGTCGATGCCTACGAAAAGGTCGGCGGAAATATGGTCTGCGGTTATGAAGTGCCGGAGAGTGAAACGTATAAATATGGTGTGATCACACCAGGGAAAATCGATGGCCCGCTGATCGAGGTCAAGGCGCTGGTAGAAAAACCCGCACCGGGCACCGCCCCTTCAAACCTCATGATTCCGGGCCGCTACATCCTCCAGCCAGAAGTGATGCGTGTGCTTGAAGGGCAGGCGCGCGGGGCGGGCAATGAAATCCAGCTGACCGACGCCATGGCCAAAATGATCGGCACGCAACCTTTCCATGCCTATGCGTTCGACGGACGGCGGTTCGACTGCGGTGACAAGGCGGGTTTTATCACCGCCAACATCGCACTCGCGCTCGATCGACCCGACATTGCCCCCGAAGTCCGGCGCTGGCTTGACAGTAATCGCTAAAATATTTCGACCGATTTACATCCAAAGACAAGTATCGATTTCCGTATATTGCGATAAACCCTCGGAAATCAGGCGCTTTTTTTGATCCGATTAACCGAATTTCAGGACTTTATCCCTAGCGTCCAAGGTCACGGGGCAGGGATGGAATGTGCGGCGAAGATTTCGAATAAGACCAGTATCACCCATTATCGCGATGGTCGTGCTGTTCGTGGCCGTGCTCACCTTCAGCCTGATCCACACCATGCGCGAGGCCGATGCGGTGGATACCGAACGCACCCGCCTTGCCGTCTCCGCCGCCGTTCGGGCGCAAGTCCAGCAGGTCGTCATCATGGCGGACGACAATGCCATTTGGGATGATGCGGCAAAGGCCGTTTATGGCGGACTTCACGACACCGAATTCCTCTGGAGCAGCTGGGGCGTCTCTACCGCCGAGAGCAAGAATTTCGATACCGCCATCATCCTCGATCATGAGGGCAGGCCGCTGCTCGGTTACAGTCATGGCCGACCGATCCGCCTCGATCCGCTGGCAAAATACGGTGCGCCGTTCAAAATCCTGATGGCGCGCGCCGACCGGCAGAAACAGGCCGTTGGCGGGCTTGCCGCATCGTCGGACGGGATCGTGCTGATTGGCATGGCAAATATCATGCCGACAAGCTCAACGCTCGACGGGATTGTGCCCGAGACGGGGGCTTACCGCCTGGTATTCACAAAGCCGTTCCGACAGGACATCGCCGACACGATCGGGCGCGGCCTGTTGCTGGATAATATGACTCTTTCCAACCGTCCGGCGGGCGACGCCGGAATCGCGGTTCGCGACGCCTCCGCACAACCGGTCGCCAGCCTCAACTGGACACCGTCACGGCCCGGCATCAAGGCGCTCAAGCGCGCAATCCCGTGGATCGTCATTGGCGCGATCCTCCACCTCCTGATTGGTATCGCCGTCAGCCGCCAGGCACTCCGATCGGTCGGAAGGCTGGCCCGACAGGCACTGATGGATAGTCTGAGCAACCTACCAAATCGTCGCGCCTTGCGGCGAGAGCTTGATCGCCGACTCAAGCGGGGCGAAAAACTCGCCCTCGCCCTGATCGACCTTGATGGCTTCAAGGGAATCAACGACAATTACGGCCATCATGTCGGCGACCGCCTGATCAAGAGCGTTGCTGAACTCCTGGGTGGGCTCGTGGGAGCGCGCGGCATGGTCGCGCGGCTCGGCGGCGACGAATTTGCCATAATGGTGCCCGGATCATCGGCCGTGAGTGAGCTTCAGGACATTGCGCGGGCCATGCTCGATAAACTTTCGCGGCCCTTCCGCATTGATGAGCGCACGGTACTCGTCGGGGCAAGCATCGGCCTTGCCTCCGTCAGCCTCAGCGATTTTGACGCGGGCGAATTGATGCGTCGGGCCGATGTCGCGATGTATGCGGCCAAACGCGCCGGCAAGATGCGGCTATCCTGGTATGACGAAATGCTCGACCAGAAACAGGCCGTCGCCCATACAGTCGAAATGGAATTGCGCGCCGCCATCGAAGCGCAGGATTTCGACATTGTTTACCAGCCGGTGGTCGGCATTCACGACAAGAAGATCATGGCGGTCGAAGCGCTGCTGCGCTGGTCCAGTCCGACGCGCGGTGAGGTGAGCCCGTCCGAATTCATCCCCGTCGCCGAGGAAACCGGGCTTATCGACCGGATCGGGATGATCGTGCTGCGTCGCGCCTGCCGCGAGGGGCTTGAATGGGGTAATGTGCATGTCGCCGTCAATGTGTCGGCGGCTCAACTGCGCAACCCGGAATTTTCGCTGGAGCTGGGCCGGGTGCTCGCGGAAACCGGGTTTCCCGCCGAGCGGCTGGAGCTGGAGATTACCGAGGCCTATCTCGTCTACGACCCCGATACCGCGGGCAAGGTCTTGCGCGAAGTGCGTGCGCTCGGTGTCGGCGTCTCCCTGGACGATTTCGGCACGGGCTATGCGTCGATCGGATTCCTCAGGCAATTCTCGTTCAGCAAGGTCAAACTCGACCGCTCGCTTGTAACCGACGCGAGCCAGAATGAGGCCGCGCGCACAGTCGTGCAGGCGAGCATTGCGGTCGCGCGCGCGCTCGACATGGCTGTGGCAGCCGAAGGCGTGGAAACCGACGATCAGGCTGACATGATGCGCGTTGCGGGATGCGACCAGTTGCAGGGCTGGCTCGTTTCGCGGCCCGTAACGGCGAAGGACGTTGCCGCGCGTGTGGCGACCGATTTTCCCGAGGACGGCAAGACACGTCTAAGATCTGTCTGACGACTCAAGCCTTGGGAACGATCTTCCGGATCAGCCCTTCTTGGGCGACGTTCGCGATCAGGCATCCGTCGCGCCTGTAGACCCTGCCGCGATTGAAGCCGCGCGCGCGCCCTGCCCAGGGGCTGTCGGTCACATAGAGCATCCATTCGTCGCAGCGGAAATCGTCATGCAGCCAGAGCGCGTGATCGAGGCTGGCGCTCTGCATCTCACCGGTCATCCAGCTCATCCCGTGCGGCAGGGCACTCGTGCCCAGCAAGGTCATGTCCGAAACATAGGCCAGCACGGCGCGGTGGAGCACGGGATCGTCGCCCAGCGGTGCCACCGTGCGGAACCAGCCATGCGTAAGCGGCGGACGCTTTTCGCGGTTCATCCAGTGGCGTGCTTCAATCGGGCGAAACTCAACCGCGCGCGGTCGCAGCATGTGGTGGCGAAAGCGCTCGGGGATTTGGTCGAGCGCTGCGCGGCGCATCTCGGCCTCGCTCGGCAAATCCTCTGGAGGCGGAACATCGGGCATGGCATCTTGATGTGAAACGCCGGCTTCCAGCCTGTGGAACGAGGCGGCAAGGTTGAGGATCGGTCGGCCATCCTGCTCTGCAATCACCCGGCGCGTGGAGAAACTGCCGCCGTCGAAATCGCGTTCGACGCGGTAGGTGATGTCGAAATCCTCGCTGCCGCCGCGCAGGAAATAGGCGTGGAGCGAATGGGCAAGGCGATCGGGCGCGACCGCCGCTGTGGCTGCCATCAACGCTTGCGCAATGACCTCTCCGCCAAAGACTCGGCCAACCCCGCCGGGCTGACGTTTGCCGAGAAAGCGGTCGGCACCCAGCGGCGTGACCGTCAGGAGCTGTGTAAACCCGTCAACAAGCGCTTGCGGGGTAGGCGCGGCCGACCCCGTGCTTTCAATCTGTGTCATGATGATCCTGTCTTTGTCGCGCCCGCCTTATCGGGCGCGGCGCGGCTTAGGCAAGCAGCATCAGACCCGCGTCATTGTCCATTCGCCGTTCGCGCCCTTGCACGCCTGAAGCGTTTCGGTTTCGGGCGCGCCGCCGGGGGTGGAGATCGTCTGCTTTACCAGTTTGCAGCCATTCGACGATGCCATCGCCACCGCTTTCTTGAGCAGTGGCGCGGAAACATAGCCCTGCCCAACGCCCTGATCGGACACCAGAACCCAAGGCTGCCCCTTGACCGAAGCCGGCACCCAGACACGCTGGCCTGTCGCCAACAGCCCCAGCACACGGGCATTGGTACCCGGCGCGCTGCGGATATTGGCATTGGTCGTCGAAACATAAGCGCCACCCACCTTGGTATAGCCATCGGCCGGTTCCACGCCCGCTGCGAGTCGCAAATTGGCGAGATCGACGCCCTTTATATCCTGCCCGACCTCGACCCTGCCCGAGGCGCCGGTTTCGTCACTCTGCCAGTCCTGATTCTGACCCGTCAGCACTGCCTGTTCAAGCGCGCGTTCGGCCTTGGCCTGATCGTTCTTCTGGAGCTTGCAGCCAACTGCAGAACCAGCCGCTGCACCCAACACGCCGCCGAGGAGGGTGCCCAATGTCCGGCTCCCATGCCCCGCAATGCGATTGCCGAGAAAGCCGCCAAGGGCACCGCCCGCGACCGCACCAATGGTCTGCTTGTTGCCATCGGCGGAGCAGCCGAAGATGCCGCCAATTCCTGCGACCTTTCGTCCGCTATCGCTTTGGGTTGCTTGAGTGGTTGCAACGGAATTCGCTGGCTTGGGAGTGGCATCGATCGCACCGGCCGAAGCGCTGACAATCAGCAGCGACAATGCAGCAGTCGAAAATATAACTTTCCTCATCATCCATCCCCTTCATCAACGAAACTCCGAGCAAACTACGAACCCCGCGCTGAACGCTCTCTTAATGGTAAATGGGCTTCCGTTCACGCGCCAATTGTCGCAAGACGGCTTGAAGGCTTCGGCCAGCGCGTATCTGTAAATGGAGTGGACGGGGATGGGCCGCAAATTCTTTGGCACCGATGGAATTCGGGGCCGCACCAACACCGGCGCGATGACCGCCGAAATGGCGATGAAGATCGGCATGGCTGCCGGCGCCCATTTCGTGCGCGGAGATCATCGTCACCGTGTCGTGATCGGCAAGGATACCCGGCTTTCAGGCTATATGATCGAGAATGCGCTGGTCGCCGGCTTTACGTCCGTGGGTATGGATGTGGTGCAGTTGGGGCCGATGCCCACTCCGGCCGTCGCCATGCTCACCACGTCGATGCGCGCCGATCTGGGGGTGATGATCTCCGCCAGTCATAATCCCTATTATGACAATGGCATCAAGCTCTTTGGGCCTGACGGCTACAAGCTGTCCGACGCCGATGAACGCGCGATCGAAGCATTGCTGGCGACCGAGCCGATGCTGGCGACATCGGAAAAAATCGGTCGCGCCCGCCGGGTCGAAGATGCCCGGGGGCGCTATATCCATTTCGCCAAATCCTGCTTTCCCGAAGAACTGCGGCTCGACGGCCTCAAGATCGTGATCGATTGCGCCAATGGCGCTGCCTATCAGGTCGCACCCTCCGCCCTGTGGGAACTCGGTGCGGAGATTATCACCATCGGCGTCACGCCCAATGGCACGAACATCAACGACAAATGCGGATCGACTTCGCCCGCGCTGTTGCAGGAAACGGTCGCCGCGTCCGGCGCAGACATCGGCATTGCGCTGGATGGCGATGCCGACCGGCTCATCATCGTGGATGAAAAGGGCCGCATCGTCGATGGCGACCAGATCATGGCGCTGATCGGTAAGAGCTGGGCCAAGGCCGGGACACTGAAGGGCGGCGGCGTGGTTGCGACCGTCATGTCGAACCTCGGGCTTGAACGCTGCCTGAAGGATGCGGGCCTGACGCTTGAACGCACGGCCGTCGGTGATCGCCATGTGCTGGACCGGATGCGCAGCGGTGGCTTCAATGTCGGTGGCGAGCAATCGGGACACATGATCCTGTCCGACTATGCGACCACCGGCGACGGGCTGGTCGCAGCGCTCCAGGTGCTCGCCGAACTGATCCGGCAGGACAAACCCGCAAGTGAAGTGCTTCACTTGTTCGACCCCGTGCCACAGCTTTTGAAGAATGTCCGCTTCTCCGGCGGCAAACCGCTTGAGGCCGAAAGCGTCAAGCAGGTGATTGCGAGCGCGCAGAGCGAACTCGATGGCAAGGGTCGGCTCGTCATTCGCCCCTCGGGCACCGAACCGGTCATCCGCGTGATGGCCGAAGGCGACGATGCGGCGCAGGTGACACGCGTGGTCGATGCAATTTGCGATGCTGTGAAGGAGGCCGCTGCCTGATGCTCGAAATGAGACCCGATTGCGAACGCTGCGGCGTTGACCTGTCGGCCGATCTGCCGGGCGCGTTCATCTGCTCGTTCGAATGTACCTTCTGTGCGGGATGCGCCGATGCGCTCGATGACCGCTGCCCCAATTGCGGCGGCGCACTGGTCGACCGGCCGACCAGGGCCAAGGAAATGCTCGATAAATTCCCGGCGTCCACCGTCCGCAAATATAAGGGATGACTGCCCGTATTCTCATTATTGCAGGCTCCGATTCTGGGGGCGGGGCGGGGATTCAGGCGGACATAAAGACCGTTACCATGCTGGGCGGCCATGCGATGACGGCGATTACGGCGGTGACGGCGCAGAACACGCTCGGCGTCGATGCCATCCACCCGATCCCGACCGACATGGTGATTGCCCAGATCGACGCGGTGGTGCGCGATATTGGCGTCGATGCGGTCAAGATCGGGATGATCGGATCGGCGGAAATTGCTGATGCGGTGGCAAACTATCTGAAGCGCCTCACAGTGCCGATCATATTCGATCCCGTGATGATCGCGACAAGTGGTGCCGCGCTGGCTGACGCGCCGACAATTGCGGCGTTCGAACGGCTGATGGCGATTGCCTCGCTCGTCACGCCGAACCTGTCGGAGCTTGCGGCGCTGGGCGGGCGTGAAGCAATCCTTGCTCATGGCTGCCATGCACTGATCAAGGGCGGACACGGCGAAGGTGACAGGGTTATCGACGAGCTTTGGTCACCCACTGGCCTGATCCGCCACCTCGACGGCAAACGCTTCGACACGGATCACACTCACGGGACGGGCTGCACGCTTGCTAGCGCCATCGCTTGTCGCATGGGTCAAGGCCGTCCGATCGCCGATGCCTTTGCCGACGGCGTACGTTTTGTGCGCCTCGCCCTCCTTGAGGCTCCGGGTCTGGGGCAAGGGCAAGGGCCGTTGGGGCACGGCCAGGTCAGAGATTTTTGGGACGAGGACGAACTGATCCCTGGAGCCTCGCTCAACCAAATCACGCTCGGCGCGCGGGACTATGCGGCTTCGGTCACCTTTTACAGGGTGCTGGGCCTGCGACAGATCGTGGACAGCCCGTCGAACGGCTATGCCCGTTTCGAAGCTGCCAACGGCACAACCCTCTCAATTCACGCTGAAACCAGCGACGCGGAAGGCACGGTTGTCTATTTCGAAAGCTGGCGGCTTGACGCCTGGGTTGCTGAATTGATCAAGGCCGGGCTGGCCTTCGACCAATTGCCGAGGGACGAAACCTGGCTTTGGCGCGAGGCGCGTCTGCGCGATCCGCACGGGAATATGATCTGCCTCTATCATGCGGGCGAAAACCGCCGCTACCCGCCATGGCGCATTTAGTCGCCGGCGTCGACGAAGCGGGCCGCGGGCCGCTGGCCGGGCCGGTGGTCGCCGCAGCCGTTATCCTGTGTGCTGATGGCATCGTCGGGCTCGACGACAGCAAGAAGCTCTCCCCCGCGCGGCGCGCCATGCTTGAAGCGAAGATACTCTCAAGCTGCGCCGTCGGCATCGGCCTCGCCTCGGTCGAGGAGATCGACCGGATCAATATCCTGCAGGCCACGCTCCTTGCCATGACCCGAGCGGTCGAGGCGCTCGGCGTCGAACCGGGCCGTGTGCTGGTCGACGGCAACCGTCTGCCTCGCTGGCGTTACCCGGCTGAGGCGGTGATCGGCGGCGACGCGATCCATCCGTGCATTTCGGCCGCCAGCATCATCGCCAAGGAGTATCGCGACCGGCTGATGCTGGCCGCAGACGCACAATTCCCCGGCTATGGCTGGGCGCGGAACAAAGGCTATGGTGCCCCCGTCCACCTTGCTGCGCTGACCGAACTGGGCCCGACCCCACTCCACCGGCGCTCCTTTGCGCCAGTTGCACAATATTTTTCGGCAGTGAGTCAAACCGGCCACACCACAACAAATTGAGTCCCACTGCCCGCAATTGACCTACATCTCGTGGCGGACTCTATCCGTTCCGCCAAAGGTTAACGATATTGTTAACCTTAACCATTAACCCTCTGACTTGACGGCAGAGTCCGCATGACTCACGCAGGTCATTCGTGTGTTAAAGGGAGCGGCGAATGGGGGTTTTGGAACGTGTCCGGAAGTCTGGAGCAGAAGCGGTGGAACTGCCGCTCGACCGGATTTTGCGCGACGATTGCGTAGCCGCGATGCGCGCGCTGCCCGATGCGTGCGTCGACATGGTCTTTGCCGATCCGCCCTACAACCTCCAGCTGGGGGGAGACCTGTTTCGCCCCGAAGGCGGCCGCGTCGATGCGGTCGACAATGATTGGGACAAGTTCGACAGCAACGCCGTCTATGATGCATTCTCCCATGCCTGGCTGGCCGAGGCACGCCGCATCCTGAAGCCCAATGGCACGCTCTGGGTGATCGGCTCCTACCACAATATCTTCCGCGTCGGATCGGTGTTGCAGGACGAGGGTTTCTGGATTCTCAACGACATCATCTGGCGCAAGGCCAACCCGATGCCCAATTTCAAGGGCACCCGCTTTACCAACGCGCACGAGACGCTGATCTGGGCCTCGAAGTCCGAGAATGCGCGCTATACCTTCAACTACCGCGCGATGAAGACGCTCAACGACGAACTCCAGATGCGTTCGGACTGGTCCTTCCCGATCTGCGGCGGGCAGGAACGGATCAAGCGGAACGGCACCAAAGCCCACCCGACGCAAAAGCCCGAAGCGCTGCTCTATCGCATCCTCCTCGCCTGCACCAAGCCGGGCGATGTGGTGCTCGACCCCTTTTTCGGCACGGGCACCACCGGGGCAGTCGCCAAGCGCCTCCAGCGCCATTTCATCGGCATCGAGCGCGAGCAGGATTATGTCGATGTCGCCGAAGAACGGATCGCAGCGGCCCTCCCGCTCGACGAATCGGCCGTCACGACAATGCAATCGCCCACCGCCGCCCCGCGCGTCGCCTTCGGCACTTTGGTCGAGAATGGCTATCTCCAGCCCGGCGCGAAAATCTGCGACGCAAGGCGCCGCTGGAGCGCGACGGTCCGCGCCGATGGCTCCTTGGCTACCGGCACCGAAACCGGCTCGATCCACAAACTCGGCGCGATCCTGCAAAAGGCGCCAAGCTGCAATGGCTGGACCTTCTGGCACTATGAAGCGGAAGGCGGCCTGAAACCGATCGACGCGCTGCGCCAGACCTATTTGCTGGCGACACAGCCTTAGGCGTTGTTGGCTGCGCGACTGCGGCGCCACGGGTCGCCTGCCTTTTTGAAATAGGTCCGGAAAACATGGGGCCACGGAATGATGAGCGGGAAGATGACGACCCCGAGGCATTCATAGACCGTTTGCAGCGTTGCCGCATCGAGCTTGTCCGCCGACCATAAGGGAAGCGCGACCCTGAGCAGCCAGAGCGTCTTCCAGCCCATTTCGAAAAAGAGCAGAGGTAGCATCTGGAGCGGATATTTCAGGCCCAGCACCGCCAGCGCCGACATCGCCCCCAGCATGCTGACGACGACGCCGTGCATCAGCCCCCACGTCCGCGAGAGATCGAGGATCGACGGCCACAAAGTGATCCCGAGGCCTACCACGAGCAGGAGATAGCCTGCGCGCAGCAGGTTCAGGCGAAAAACGGATATTTCTGTCATGTCTGGTTCCATTCGGTTCATTGGTCTTGCGCGTCATCATCCTCGAACGCGAGGATATCGCCGGGCTGGCAGTCCAGTACGGAGCAGATGGCCTCAAGCGTCGAGAAGCGCATGGCCTTGGCCTTTCCGGTCTTGAGGATCGACAGGTTGGCAAGCGTGATCTCGACCTCCTCCGACAACTGGGTGAGCGACATGCCCCTGCGCGCCAGCATTTCGTCGAGCCTGACAGTAATGGGCATGGCTCAGATCGTCCCTTCAAGATCGTCGCGCATCGCCGAACCTGCCGCGAATACGCGCGCCAGCACGAACACCATGAGCACCGCGATCCAGCCGCCGATCGAGAAGTCTCCACTCGGTGCCGCCGGGCCCAGGCTGGGAAAATTCTTGGCGATAAGGGCGCCGGGGATTTCGAACAGCTGCAGCGCGAAAAGGCACCAGCCTATCTTTTTCAGTCCGCGGGCGTTCGCGGCAATGAAGGGATCGCCCGCGCTGGCGCTCGCCGTGATGGCGGCCAATGTCACGAGTAGCCTGTCGGTCACCAGCGACATGGCGACGCCGAGCAGCACCAGCAAGCGCACCCCCGTCATCGCCGACGGCACATCGGTTCCGGGAAGTTCGTGGGCGACGATCGCTGCAAGATTCGCCGGAAAAGCCAGCAACAGGAGCAACGCAAGCGTCACTCCCAACAGGAAAAGCCGATTGGCCCATAGTGCAATATGCACGACAATTACGGCATTCCTTGCCAGTCGATCCTGATTCTGCATATGTTACTCCTTATCGATAAACGATAATATGATTCGGCATATGCGTCAAGAAAATTATCGATAAACGATAATGGAAACGAAAAAACGGCGACAGCGAGCCTGATTCAAAATCAGCACCCAGCCGCCCCACTCCCCAATAATTCGTGACGAATCCGGAGACCCTGATAAGATGCGCATGATGAAGGAAATTCCTGTCTGGCACGACGTGACTGCGGCGCAGTTCGAGGATGAAATCCGTCCGCTGGGCGAACCGGCCGTGCTCAAGGGGCTGGTGAGCGACTGGCCGATTGTCGCGTTTGCGCGCGAAGGGGACAGGCCCCTGATCGACTATCTCTGCGGTATCGCGGGGCCGCAGCCGGTTCCGTGTGTTCATGCGGAACCTGAAATCGAAGGGCGCTTTCATTATTCCGAAGATCTGCGGCGACCCAATTTTGCGCATGCCAAGGTACCACTGGGCAATTTCCTCGCTCAACTCCTTGCCGAAGCTGGCCGCGATCGTCCCGTCGCGCTTGCAGCTCAAGGGCTTGTCGTTCCCGAATGCCTGCCCGGATTCTTGGATCGGCACAGGCTTTCAATCCTGCC
>CXWL01007598.1_pt1 | contig 52118 bp, 42 predicted proteins | sample 590931 | NCBI WGS metagenome assembly CXWL01 (sample SAMEA3498368, study PRJEB10139) | groundwater metagenome | biome: water well; material: biofilm material | place: Germany | collected 2015-04-27 | reverse complement strand
AACAGGCACTGGAGCATGCTGCCACGGTCCAGGCGCGCGTCCAGGCCCAGACCGCCCAAGCGAAACATCTCCAGAAAATCCGGCAGCCCGCTGGTGTTGCGCATCAGGTGCTCAATGCGCACCACGTGGCCCAGGATCGGCAGTTCGGGCAGCACCTCTCGCATGTCGGCCTGCAGATCGAGCCGACCTTCGCGCGCCAACAGCAGAATCGCCGCCACGGTGAATTGCTTGGACACCGAGGCGATACGAAACACGCTGCGCGCCGTGAGGGGCACCTGGTGCTCGACGCTGGCCAGGCCATACCCCCGCGCCAACAGCACCTCGTCGCCCAGCGCCACGCCGACCGCGCAGCCGGGGCCGCCCTGCAGGCTGGCCATGAGTTGATCGACCTGTTTGCACAGACGCAGTTCGGAAGTGGTTTGCACGGTGGTCTCCTCGGTGTCCCAATGTTTGAATCGGCAAGCGCTCGATCATGTGGCACGCCATCGTCAACATGTGTCACGATGTGGCGTGGCCCGGTGGCCCCATGCTAAGCCGAATCGCGCGCGCTTGGACTGGAGCGCTTGTCATCCTGTCGACCCGGTGGGCCGTTGTGTACCGGTCATCGGCAATTGCGGACCGCCGCCATCGACCATGGCGGTAGCATGGCAGTGCGACGGTGACCATCGGTGTCGTCCATTTCATCAGGAGAGAACCATGAAGGCAGTACTCAGAATCGGGTTGGCGCTGGCCACCGCGGTGATCGCAACCCAGGCGGCAGGGCAGGTCAGCTTTTTCGAGCGCGAGAACTTTGAAGGCCAGGCGGTTACGGTCAACAAGCCGATGGCCGACCTGCGAAGCCACGGCTTCTCCGACCATGAACTGTCCGTCGTGGTGGCCGGCGATCAGTGGGAATTCTGCGATGACGTGCAATTCGGTGGCCGTTGCGTTGTGTTGCGCCCGGGGAGCTACGCGTCGCTCGGTGCGATCGGCTTGCGCGGGCGCATCTTGTCGGTGCGCGCCGTGCAACGCGAGCCGCGTGTGCTTGAGCCACGGCGACCACCGGTCGCGCCGCCGCTTGCGCCACCGATGTCGTCGCGCATTACCCTGTACGAGCATGACGGCTATCAAGGTCGGTCCTTTGTCGCCGACCGGCCGATCACGGAACTGCAGCGCTATGGATTCCATGACCGCGCGTCGTCGGCCGAGGTGACCGGTGAGCCGTGGGAAGCCTGTGAGGATGCCCGCTTTGGCGGACGCTGCGTCGTCCTGCGCCCGGGCCGCTATCCGTCCTTGCGGGCCATGGGCTTGAATGACCGCGTGTCGTCGGTGCGCGCCGCGAGTCGGGAGGTGCACAGCGGCGAGGACCCGCGCTACCCGCCGCCACCCCTCACTCGTCACCGGGGGTCACAAGTCGTCTTCTTCGAGCATGATGACTTTCAGGGCCAGGCTTTTACCGCGGATCGGCAGATCAACGACTTCGCTCCGTATGGTTTTGCAGACCGCGCCTCCTCGGCCGTCGTGACCGGCGCTGCCTGGGAAGCCTGTGAGCATCCGCAGTTTCGGGGGCGCTGCGTGGTCCTGCGACCGGGTCGTTACGCGTCCTTGCGTGACCTGGGCATGAACGACCGTTTCTCTTCGGTCCGGGCTGCCACCGGGGATGTGCCCGGCTCCGATGACGCTGGCAATCCCGTCATGCCGTTGGCGGCGCAGGCCACGTTCTATGAACATGACGGATTTCAGGGGCAGTCGTTCACCACGGATCGGCGGATCGGTGATTTCGCGCGGTACGGTTTCGCTGATCGGGCCTCATCGGTGATCGTCGTCGGTGATCGGTGGGAGGTCTGTGAACACCCGAACTTTGCCGGGCGCTGTGTTGTGCTGCGTCCTGGAAGCTACCCGTCCCTGGGCTCGATGGGCTTGAATGATCGTGTGTCTTCGGTGCGCACGCTGGGTCGCGACACACGCGTCGATGACCACCGTTATGCGCCCCTGTCTATCGGCGGTGGCCCCGACTACCGGCGTCGTGGCGATGAGCGCCTGTACGAGGTCGAGATCAGCGCCGCGCGCGCCGTCGTCGGCTTGCCCGAGCAACGGTGCTGGGTCGAGCGCGAGCAGGTGGTTTTGGACCAGGGCAACGCCAATGTTTCCAATGCGATCATCGGCGCCGTCATCGGTGGCATTCTCGGGCACCAGATCGGGGGCGGCAGCGGCAAGGATGCCGCCACCGTCGGTGGCGCCGTGGCGGGCGCCGCCATCGGCGCCAACATGGGGCGCGATGGCGACCCAGTTCAGTCGACCTTTCAGGATGTCCGACGCTGCGAACGCGTGCCGAGCCAGGCCAGGCCGCAGTATTGGGATGTCACTTATTACTTCCGGGGCGTCGAGCATCGTGTCCAGATGACCAGCCCGCCTGGGCGCAGCCTGACTGTCAACGAGCGGGGCGAACCGCGCTGGTAGGGCCGCGCACCGGGGGCGCTTTCAGGCAAACCCGGCGGTCTTGTCCAGCTCAATTGCCGCGTCAAGTGTGGCCAGAAGCGCCTGGCGGGCCTTGAGTTTGGTGCCCGCGTGGGCCTTGAGGTTAATTTTCTTGAGCTGTTGCGCCATCGCCTGGGCCGCTGGCATCAGGGCATCGGAGGTCACCACGGTGTCCAGAAATCCGGCGTCGCGGGCGCTGGCCGGGTTGAACATTTCGGCGTTGATCACCGAGCGCTGAAACGCCGCCTTGCTCAAGCGATCACGCGCCAGCTCGATGCCCACGTGGTGCATGGTCAGGCCAATCTGAACCTCATTGAGGCCGATGCTGAACGCGCCCTCGACCCCCACCCGGTAATCCGCCGACAGCAGGAGGAATGCACCCTTGGCCACCGCGTGGCCCGGGCAGGCCACGATGATCGGGAAGGGGTGCGAAAGCATGCGCCGTGCAAGCAAGCTGCCTGCGGTCACCAGGGCGATGGCGTTGTTGATCGAGGACGTCATGATCTTGAGGTCATAACCACCTGACAGGATGCCGGGCTGGCCGGTGAGGATGACCACGGCTCGGTCGTTCAAGGCCCGGTCCAGCGCGGCGTTGAGGCCGGCGATCACGTCATGGGAAATGGCGTTGACCTTGCCGTTGCACAGTGTCAAAGTGGCCACGCCATCGTCGAGTTGGTAGGAAACGAATTCAGGCACGGTGAAGATCCTTGAGGATGAAGAGTTTGCCATTGTCACCGCCCACTTCAGACTGGGTAGTGGCCGCTGTCACTGAAGTTCCTTCAAGACCCTGGCGCGGATCGCATCGAGCTCGCCGCTGGCCTGCATGCGCTTGAGAACGCTGTTAAGCCGCGCGCCGAAATCGCGGTGACGGCCCAGCAGGTAGTGGTGCAGGGGGATCTGATCGACCACCGCGTCGAGCCGTCCGAGCCCGGCGCTAACTGCTAGGGGATTGGGCAAGCTCTGGATGGGTTCCACCGCCAGCCCGATGTCGGCCATGCCGCTCTTGACCAAGCGGAACACCTCCGTCACCGATGCCGCCTCGACGCGCCGGCTGTCGCTCGGCAAATTGCGTTCAATCAGCAACACGCCACGTTGGTAGGCCACGCGCAGGCCGGCGAACTGGCTCCAGCCCGTGGGGCGGTGCTGGGGTAACAGGCTGTAGACCCTGACCTCCGTCAGGTTGACGGGTGTCTCGACCCGGTACAGGGTCGGTTGCTCATTGGCGAGCTCGGCGACGCGGTGGGTGTTGCCGTCCAGTTCCTGGTTGAGCATCATGCTCATCGCGCGGCGAATCGGCAGGTCGACAAACTCAACGGGTTGCTTCAGTTCAGCGTAGGCCTGCGCCAGGATGGTCTCGCTGACCACCGTCAAAGGTGCCCGGACTTCGTGTTCCCAGGAACCGATGCGCAGCGTGTTGGCGTGCGCCCAGGGCGCCAGCAACAGCACACACAGCGCGCCCAGCGCGCGCCAACCCAGTGGTGACTTGGTCATGTTCTCCTCGATTTCCCGGCGATAGCCGAAATGTAGGCTACTTCCCTTGTCGGCCGGCACCGCAACCGTCTACCCAATGACGCACTGGATGGCGGCTCGCTGGTCCAAGAATCCACCGCTCTCACGGATCGCCCGTGACCGCGGTGGGGCGGCCATGACTGACCGGTGCGCCCGGTGTGTCTGGCGCCAGCGGTTCGGTCAGCAGCCAGATCGTGAAGCAGGCGCCGCTAGCGTTGTCGGCATTGGCGGCGCTGATGCGTCCGCCATAACGCTCCACCAGGCCCTGGCTGATCCACAGGCCCAGCCCGTTGCCGTCGTTTTTCGTGGTGAAGAAGGGCTTGAAGAGCCTATCCATGGCCGTTGCGGTCAGCCCCAGGCCACTGTCGCGCACCTCGATGCAGGCACCCTTGCAGACGGTCCCGCGGGCGTCGTCGTCGTCGATCCAATCACGCGTGGTCAGGGTGAGCCGTCCGCCGCCGGGCATGGCCTGGATGGCGTTGACCAGCAGATTGATCACCACCTGTTGTAGCTCCTGGCGGTTGAGCCCGACCGTCGTGCTCGCCTGGGCGTGGCGTACCACCTCGATACGCCGGTTGGCCAACAAATGGGCCACCAGCACCAGGCTGTCGGCCAGCACGCGGTTGACATCCAACGCCTCGACATAACCGGCGTACTCGGTGGGTCGGGCGTACTGCAGCAGTTGCGTCACGATCAGGCGCATGCGTTCGACCTGCTCGTCGAGCAACTTCATCTCGCCGCGCACGTCGTGGGCGCGCTCCCCCAGCGTCTCGCGCATCAGGTCCAGGTTGCCCTGGATCACGGCGATCGGGTTGTTGATCTCGTGGGCGATGCTGGCGGTGAGCTGGCCGATGGCGGCCAACTTCTCGGACTTGACCAACTGCTGCTGCGCCTGTTTCAGCGTGGTATTGGCCTGCTCCAGCTCGCGGGTCCGATCGGCCACCTTGGCGTCGAGTTGCTCACCCCAGCGTTGTAGCGCCTGGGTCTTGTCGTCCACGGTTTTGAGCAGGTGGTCCAGGTGATTGGCCAGCGCGCCGATTTCGTCCCGCGCGCTGACGTCGCCGACGCGCGCGCTCGACTGGCCTTCCTCGAATTGCCGCATGGTGGCGTTCATACGTTCCACAGGCTGAAAAATGCTGCGAGCTAGTCGCACCGAAAACCAGGCCGACAGGGCCATCACCACCAGAAAGATGACGCCGATGACGCCCAACACGGCGTACTTGGCTTGTCGAAATGGCTTTTCGAGGTAGCCCACATAAAGCATGCCGATGCGTTCGTTGGCGGCGTTGATGATCGGCTCATAGGCTGAGACATACCAGTCATTGACCACGAAGGCGCTGTCCAGCCAGGTCGCGCCGCGTCCCAGCACCGCGTCGCGCACCGCCTGCGAGACACGGGTGCCGATGGCGCGCTGGTTCTGGAACAGCCGCACATTGGTGGTGATGCGCACATCGTCCATGAACAGCGTGGCGGTGCCCAGGCTGTCCAGCGGCAGCGAACCCTCGGGGTAGACGATGCGGTTGATGTGGTCGATCAGCGGCAAGTTCTGGTTCAGCAAGACACCTGCGCTCAGGGTCGCCAGCGTTTCGCCGCGGGGGCTTAGCACGGGCGCACTGGCGAGCATCACCATGGCGCGGTCCTCGACCGTGCGTTGGCTGGGCGCGGCGTTGGCGGTTGGGACAATCGGGATGTTCAGGCGCGCCGCGAGGTGCGGCGCCAAGGCGACCAGCGCGGCGTGGTCCAGCACCGACAGGCTGGCGCGTGCGTCGGCCGATGCCAGCTTGGCGGCGCCTGGCGGCAAGGCATCGACCCCGATGGCCCAGTCGGCGGTGATCCAGTCACCGGTGGGGCCATACAGGTTGATGAAGTCAAAGCCCAGGCGCTCGCGCTCGCGCTTGAGTTGGGCTTGCAGGGCTTGGCGGTCTTGCCGCTCCAGGGACAAGTGCAGTTGGTGCGAGGTGGCCACCGCGCGGGTACCGGAGCCCACTTGCCCCAGCACCTGATCGAAGTAGCCGCGCGCCACCGCCAAGTCACTGCGCACCTTGGTGATCAGCAAGCGGTCGTAGGCGGCGTTGCCCCACAGCGCCAGCGCCGCCACCAGCAGCGGCAACACGCCGGCCAGCGGCAGTAGCGCCATGGTCAGCAGCTTGTTGCGGATGGAGCGTTGCAGCCACCTGAGGTGCAGCCAATGCGCTTGCCGCCATCCGGCGGCTTGGTGTCGGGATGTCATGGTGTGATGAAGGGCTTGACTCGCTCGTAGCCGGAGCGGCTGATCGGTACCTGCCGGTGGGTGCTCAGGACCGCCGTCAGATTGTCCTTGCCGGAGCGTTCCAGGTGCTGGAGTCGGTCGATGTTGATGACCCAGGAACGATGCACCCGTACAAAGCGCTGCGGGTCCAATTGGGCGTGAAGGTCGGACAGGCTTTGCGTCTTCAGGTACGACTTGGCGCCAACGTGGATGGACACATAGTCGTCCTGCGCTTCGATGCAATCGATGGTGGCGACGGGCACCACATGGACCTGGTTGCGCTCGCGGATCAGCAGGCGTTCAGGGCGGGCTTGCGCGTCCGCGAGCAAGTGCTTGAGCCCGCTGGACGTGTGTTGCAACGCCTTGCGCGCCTGCTCCAACGCCTGGTCGAATCGGGTTTGGGTGAAGGGCTTGAGCAGGTAGTCCACGGCGTGCAGGTCGAAGGCCTTCAGGGCATAGTGGTCGAACGCGGTGGTGAAGATAACGCCGTGGTTCCGACCGGTGAGTTGGAGCACCTCCAGGCCGGACAATTGCGGCATCTGGATGTCCAGAAAGACCAGATCGATCAGCCCGGCGTGACCGTCCCCGGCCAGCGCCTGAACGGCGTCGAACCCGTTGCCACAATCACCAACGATGTCGATGTCGGCGTGGGGCCGCAGGTACTCGCGCACCAGTTGGCGCGCCAGCGCTTCGTCGTCAACGATCAAGGTTCGGATCATGGGCTTATTGCTTCCATGGCAAGGTCAGTTCCACCACAAACGCGTCCACGGTCTGGCGTGTGCTGAGACGAGCCTGGTCGCCATGCAGGCTGGCCAGTCGTTGGCGCACGTTCTTCAAACCGGTACCGGTGCCGCTTGCGGGGGTGACACCGCCGGTCAGGGGATTCTCCACGCTCAGGTGCAGCCAGTTGCCGCGCACCATGCCACGGATGCGCACCACTCCGCCGGACAAGCTTCCGGCAATGCCGTGTTTCACGGCGTTTTCCACCAGAGGTTGCAGCAGCATGGGTGCCAGTTGAGCCTGTGCGGCGCTGTCATCGAGCGAGATGGCCACGCCCAGCTTGTCGCCGAAGCGCACCTTTTCGATGTCCAGAAAACATTGGCAATGCGCCAATTCCTGCGCCAGGGTGATGTGTTGCCGCTCGGAGAGCGCCAGGGTTTGCCGGAAGTATTGCGCCAGGGCGATGGTCATGGCGCGTGCGGCGCCGGCGTCGCTGCTGGTGAGCGCGCTGATCGAATTGAGGCAGTTGAACAGGAAGTGCGGGTTGATCTGCGCGCGCAGCGCCTGCAGCTCGGCTTCGCGCACCAGGGTTCGAGACTGGGCCTCGCGCTGCTGCGCCTCGCGCACGCTGTGCAGCGCCAAGGCCAGGTCGTGTATCAGCAGTGATAGGAGGTAGACGCCGCTGCCGAGGCCCCACAGCGTCATCGCCTGATGCGGCGAAAGCGCCGTGGCCGCCCAGGTTTCGCCCAAGGACTGCATGAGCCCCTGCCACAGCAGGCCAAGCGCCAGCAAGCTTGCACCGGCCAGCGCGCTGGCACCGGCGAAGACTCCCAATCCAAGCCACAGGTGCCGCCGGGCAATCGGCAATGAACGGCAAACATACCAGGCCGATGGCAGCACAAAGGCGTACGCCAGGCTCAGCGGCAGCGCCATCAGCAGGGCCGCTCGCCAGGCGGCCAGACCCGTTGTTGCCACGGCCGCTGCGATCAGCAAGCCGACCAGCAAGGACGCCGCGAGGTAGCCAAGCAAGGCGCGCGCGCCGGTCAGGACGGGATGCATGGAGAAGGCGCGCGCTCAGTTCTTGATGTCGATGCCGCCCATCAGGACGAAGCCATTGATGAACAGTCGCTTTTGCGGCATTACGGGCGGCACGCTCTTGTCTTCGATGCCACCCAACAGGGGAACGGCGTTGATCGTGACACTCCAGTCGTTGGGGATCTTGATGTCCAGGCCACCCATGAGCACAAACACCTGCAGCGTGGCCTGCGCGTTCATGGACGCGTGGCGCAGGTCCAACTCGGCGCCGCCCATGATGACCGCGATCTCGGCGCCAGAGAAGTCTTGCGCATCGACTTTCGACACGTTGCCGCTCATCAGCGCGGCGATGTTGAGCCGCGCGCCATGCAGGGCGTCCGCCGGCTGATCGGACGTGTCCGAATCGAGGCGAAACTGGCCCTTCAGAATCACCATCACGCCAGCGGCAATCAGTAACAAGGGCCACCAGTCACGCCAGCGAAACTCGATGTAGCCAAGGTGTTGCAGCGTCGTCAGCAGGCCCGCCAGCATCAAGCCGCCGCCCACCAGGTAGCCCCAGGGCTGGCGGGACTGGTGGATTTTCAGGGCGCCGATGACGATGAAGACCACCGGCCAGAACGGCAGCACGCGGCGCGCGTCAAACAGGTGAAAGTTGTCCAGCAGGAAGACCAGGCCCAGGATCGCCAGCGCGGCGCCCAGCACCACGCGTTGTTGCAGGCGTTGCCGGCTCATGGCTTGGCTTCTTGCTTGGCAGGATCACGCGTGCCGGCCAGACCACAAATGATGTGGGTGACACCCACGGCAATCAGGATCATTGGCCAACTGGTGCGAAAGCTTAAGTCCCACAGGTGTTCAATCGAGGCGACTATCCACATTGCCAGGAACACCAGAAAGCCGCCCCAGGCCCGCTGTTCGGCTTGTCGGGCCGTGAAGAGTTTGACCAGCCCGACCAGTGCGATCACGGCCGGCCAATAGTGGCGCAGGGCGCCGGGCTCCAACTGGCCCAGCCGGTCCAGCAAGAAACAGGGCGCCGACGGTGATCAGAATCAGCCCGGTCATCCAGTGGCGATTGCGCTCGCCGGCCTGGGGCTTCAGGGAGTCGTTCATGGTTTGCCTCATTCTTTCAAAACAGTGCGCGACCTTGCAGCACGGTTGTCACGATAGCCGGGGTCGGCGGACTTGTCGTCTGGTTTTCGGCCAATGGTGGATTTGTTTCGGTGACTGACGCCGACCCCGGCGCCTCAGCTCACCGCCCATTCGGCGCAGCGTCGCTCCAGGGTGCGCCGCGAGACGCCCAGCAACTGGGCGGCACGCGTCTTGTCGCCGTGCACCGAGTCCAGCACCGACAGCATGTGCTGTTTCTCCAGCGTCAGCAGATCGGTGGCGCCAGCGGGCAGCGTGGTGCTGATGGCGGGATCGCGTGCACCGCTCTGGGCGTACAGGGCCGACACGTTGAGCGCGCCCAGAATCAACGAACGCTCCAGCAGATTGCGCAACTCGCGCACATTGCCTGGCCAGTCGTATTGGCGCAGGTAGTCCATCTCGTGGGCAGTCACCGACAGTGGCGCCACGCCCAAGCGCGGCGCGAGTTGGTCCACAAAGTGTTGCACCAGTTCGGGCAGATCCTCTTTGTGCTCACGCAGGGGTGGCAGGGTCAGCTCCACCACCTGCAGGCGGTAGTACAGGTCCTTGCGCAGGCGACCGGCGCTAACTTCGTCGGGCAGCGACTTGTTGCTGGCGGCGATGATGCGCACATCAACGTGCAGCAACTGCTGGCTGCCTACCGGGCGAATTTTGTGGTCTTCCAGCGTGCGCAGCAGTGTGGCCTGCAACGGCAGAGGCAGTTCGGCGATCTCGTCCAGAAATAGCGTGCCGCCCTGCGCGTAGTAGAACAGGCCATCCTGCGCCTTGGGCGCGCCTTGAATCACGCCGGTGGCATGGCCGAACAGTTCCCTTTCAATCTGTTCGGGCGAGACCGAGGCGCAATTGAGCGGCACAAAGGGGCCGCTGGCGCGCGGGCTCATGTCGTGCAGGGCGCGTGCCGCCAGTTCCTTGCCGGTGCCCGACTCGCCTTGCAGCAAGACGGTGCTGCTGACGCCCGCCACCCGTTGCAGCGCCTGGCGCAACTGGCTCATCACGCGTGAGTGCCCGACCAGACCGTCCCCGGCCGGCAGGCGCGCCGACAGTGAGCGGCGTAGCACGAAGTTCTCCCGCGCCAGGCTGGCGCGGTCATAACAGTGTTTGACGGCGTTGAGAATCTGCGGCACCCGAAACGGCTTGAGGATGAAGTCCGACGCACCGGCGCGCAGCGCCTCAATGGCGGTGTCCAGGTCGGCAAAGGCGGTGATCAGAATCACCTCGCCCGAGAACCCCTGCTCACGCAAGTCCTTGAGCCAGGCCACGCCGCTGCGCCCTGGCAAGGAGATGTCCAAAATGATCAGATCCACATGGTGTTCACGCACCAGGTCGGCACCTTCCTCGGCGCTGCCCGCGCTCATCACCGAGCGGCAGCGCGGCACCAGCGTCTTGACCAAGAAATTGCGCATGCCGACTTCGTCGTCCACGATCAGGATCGACCATATCGGCCAGCCTTCGGTGCTCTTGCTGGGGTGGGGCGAGGTGGAGTGGTTCACGGGCGACACGAGGTAGTGGACAGGCAGTGTCGGCGCCTGCGCGAATTCTAGGTCTAAACCCGAGCAAAACTGTCGGATACTGGCCCGGTTTCCATGGCTTGGCAACACGGCGTTCATCTATTTCTTGTGGCCGGTCGCTTCACCCTGGCGTCGGTTGGCGCGACAAATTGTCGCAATTCGCGCGACAGGATGGCCACATACTAAGAACCGCGTGACCGCCCGGCATCGACGGGCCACTCTGCATCAGGCCTGGGTGCGAGCCTGGCACGGTTAATGCCCGACAACTCGGCACGGACCTTCTGTCGCGGGCCCCTCGGCGCTGCCGCAGCCTGTCCGCGGAGTCGTCGTTTACACCACTTGTGACGCGGGTGCGCTGTCGATATAGTCGGCTCAGCTTGGCCTATGCAGGTGCTTGCCTAAGCAACTATTTGAGGAGACACACACATGAACCAGCTCACCAACAAGCTGTCGCGTCGCACCCTGTTTGCGGGTGCCGCTAGCGCCGGCGCCTTGGTTGCCACGGCCAGTCTGGTGCCGGGTGTTCGCCCGGGCGCGGCCACATCGGCAGCACCCAAAGTGGCGCCCGAAAAGGGTGGCGGCTATACCCTCTCGGAACACGTCAAGCAGTACTACAAGACCACCCTGGTGTGATCCCGATATTTGGAGCTTCACTATGTTGTTAACCAAAGTTTCTCCCGCGGCGAACGCCGTCAGCGGCGCGCGCGCGTCCTTAGCGCACAGCCTGCGCCGGGGTTTGTCTCAGGCCCTGCCCACGATGGACCGGCGCGCCTTTTTACGCCGCTCCGGCCTGGGCGTGGGCGTCGGCCTGGCGGCCTCGCAGCTCGTGTTGGTGAAGAAGGCGCAGGCCAAGGAAGGCCAGGTCGCCATCGGGCAAGGCAAGGTCGAAGTCAAGCGCACGGTGTGCACCCATTGCTCGGTGGGTTGTGCCGTGGACGCGGTGGTGGAGAACGGTGTCTGGGTGCGTCAGGAGCCGGTGTTTGACTCACCCATCAACCTCGGCGCACATTGCGCCAAGGGTGCCGCGCTGCGTGAGCACGGGCACGGCGAATTCCGCTTGCGCTACCCGATGAAGTTGGTCGATGGCAAGTACCAGCGCATCAGTTGGGATACCGCTTTGAGTGAAATCAGCGCCCGGATGCTGGAACTGCGCAAGGCCAGCGGCCCGGACAGCGTGTACTACATTGGTTCCTCCAAACACAACAACGAGCAGGCCTACCTGCTGCGCAAGTTCGTCAGCTTCTGGGGCTCCAACAACTGCGACCACCAGGCGCGCATTTGCCACTCCACTACGGTGGCCGGCGTGGCCAACACCTGGGGTTATGGTGCCATGACCAATTCGTACAACGACATGCAAAACAGCAAGGTCGCCCTGTACATCGGCTCCAACGCGGCCGAGGCGCACCCGGTGAGCCTGTTGCACATGCTGCACGCCAAGGAGGGTGGCACCAAGATGATCGTGGTGGACCCGCGTTTTACCCGCACCGCGGCCAAGGCCGACGAGTACGTGCGCATCCGCTCTGGCACCGACATCCCGTTTCTGTTCGGCTTGCTGTACCACATCTTCAAGAACGGCTGGGAGGACAAGAAGTACATCAACGACCGCGTCTACGGCATGGACAAGGTGCGCGAGGACGTGCTGGCCAAGTGGACACCCGACAAGGTGGAAGACGCCTGCGGCGTGAAGGAAGCGCAGATGCTCAAGGTGGCCACCTGGCTCAATGAAAACCGCCCCGGCACCATCGTCTGGTGCATGGGCCAGACCCAGCACACCATTGGCAACGCCATGGTGCGCGCCTCCTGCATCCTGCAACTGGCCTTGGGCAACGTGGGCAAGTCGGGCGGCGGCACCAACATCTTTCGCGGCCACGACAACGTGCAAGGCGCCACCGACGTGGGTCCGAACCCCGATTCCTTGCCGGGTTATTACGGCATTGTGGAAGGCTCGTGGAAACACTTTGCCAAGGCTTGGGGCGTGGACTTTGAATGGATCAAGAAGCAGTTCGCCTCGCCTGCCATGATGAGCAAACCCGGCATGACGGTATCGCGCTGGATCGATGGGGTGCTGGAAAAGAACGAGCTGATTGACCAGGACTCCAACCTGCGCGGTGTGTTCTATTGGGGCCACGCACCCAATTCACAGACGCGCGGCCTGGAGATGAAGCGCGCCATGGACAAGCTTGATTTGCTGGTGGTGGTGGACCCCTACCCATCGGCTACCGCCGCCATGGCCGCCATGCCGGGCAAGCCGGAAGACATCAACCCCAACCGCGCGGTGTACCTGCTGCCTGCCGCCACCCAGTTCGAGACCAGCGGCTCCGTGACCGCGTCCAACCGTTCGTTGCAGTGGCGCGAGAAGGTGATCGAGCCGTTGTGGGAGAGCCGCAGCGACCACATGATCATGCAACAGTTTGCCGACAAGTTGGGCTTTGGCAAGGAGCTCAGCAAGAACTACAAGATGCAAAAAGTCGGTGGCATGGACGAGCCCGTGCCCGAGGACATCCTGCGCGAGATCAACAAGTCGGTCTGGACCATCGGTTACACCGGCCAAAGCCCGGAGCGCTTGAAGGCCCACATGCGCAACATGCACGTGTTCGATGTCAAGACGCTCAAGGCCAAAGGCGGCAAGGACAAGGAGACTGGCTACGACTTCACTGGCGACTACTTTGGTCTGCCCTGGCCCTGCTACGGCACGCCCGAGATGAAGCACCCCGGTTCCGCCAACCTGTACGACACCTCCAAACACGTGATGGATGGCGGTGGCAATTTCCGCGCCAATTTTGGTGTGGAGCGCCAGGGCGTCAACCTGCTGGCCGAAGATGGCTCGCATTCGCTGGGTGCCGACATCACCACCGGTTATCCCGAATTTGACCACGTGCTGGTCAAGAAATTGGGTTGGTGGGATGAACTCAGCGACGCCGAGAAAACCGCCGCCGAAGGCAAGAACTGGAAGACCGACGCCAGTGGCGGCATCATCCGCGTGGTGATGAAGAACCACGGTTGTCACCCCTTTGGCAACGCCAAGGCCCGCGCCCTGGTATGGAATTTCCCCGATGCCATTCCGCAGCACCGCGAGCCGCTGTTTGGCACGCGTCCGGACTTGGTGGCCAAGTACCCGACGCATGACGATAAAAAAGCCTTTTGGCGCTTGCCGACCCTGTTCAAGTCGGTGCAGGACAAGGCGGTGGCCGACAAGCTGCACGAGAAGTTTCCGCTCATCATGTCTTCGGGCCGCCTGGTCGAGTACGAGGGCGGTGGTGAAGAGACCCGCTCCAATCCCTGGCTGGCTGAGTTGCAGCAGGAGGCTTTTGTCGAGATCAACCCCAAGACCGCGACCGAGCGTGGTATTCGCAATGGCGAACGCGTCTGGTTGTCCTCGCCTACCGGTGCCCGCTTGAATGTGCAAGCGTTGGTGACCGAACGTGTTGGTCCTGACACGGTTTGGATGCCGTTCCACTTCTCCGGTCGCTGGCAGGGTGCTGACATGCTGGCCTATTACCCCAACGGCGCGGCGCCGGTGGTGCGTGGCGAAGCGGTCAACACGGCGACCACCTATGGCTACGACAGCGTCACGATGATGCAAGAGACCAAGACAACGATTTGCAACGTAGAGAGGGCATGACCATGGCACGCATGAAGTTCATCTGTGACGCCGAGCGCTGCATCGAATGCAATGGCTGCGTCACCGCCTGCAAGAACGAGCACGAGGTGCCCTGGGGCGTCAATCGTCGCCGGGTGGTCACGCTCAACGACGGCGTGCCGGGCGAGAAGTCGATTTCGGTGGCCTGCATGCATTGCAGCGATGCACCCTGCATGGCGGTCTGCCCGGTCAACTGCTTTTACCGTACCGACGAAGGCGTGGTGCTGCACGACAAGGATGTGTGCATTGGCTGCGGCTACTGCTCGTATGCCTGTCCGTTTGGCGCACCGCAGTTCCCGTCGCAGGGCACCTTTGGCGTGCGCGGCAAGATGGACAAGTGCACCTTCTGCGCCGGCGGCCCAGAGGCCAATGGCAGCCAGGCCGAGTTCGAAAAATATGGCCGCAACCGCCTGGCCGAGGGCAAGCTGCCGGTGTGCGCCGAGATGTGTTCGACCAAGGCGCTGATCGCCGGTGATGGCGACGTGGTGGCCGACATCTTCCGCAACCGCGTGGTCAAGCGCAACAAGGGCGCCGAAGTGTGGGGCTGGGGCACTGCTTACGGCTCCAAACAAGCGGGCCAACCCGGCGTGGTCGCACCCGAAGGAGCGAAGTCATGAAACAAGTCATCACTGTCACGGTCATCGGCGTGTCGCTGGCGCTGCTGTCGGCCTGCGGCGAAAAGCCGCAAATGTTGGGGGGTGCCAAGCAGGACGCCGCGCCCTATACGGGTGCGGGCACGTCGTTTTCGGACGCTCAGTGGAAACAGAGGGACCGCGCCGCCTGGGAGTCGCACCTCAAGGCCCGCGCCCAGCAGGGGCAGAACGATTACAACCGAATGAATTGAGACATTGCGGGACAGACCGTGGCAGCACGCAGTGAGCCAGCTCTGTCCCCAACTGAATAGGAAGCAGTTATGAATAAATCGCTTGCAGTTCTGCTTGCCTGCGCACTGGCCTGGGGCAGCGCCCTGGCGCAAGGGCCGGCCCCTGGGCCTGCCGCGGCGCCGGTGGCGCCGGCGGTTCAGAGTCCGTCGATCAACGACGTCAAGCCCGATGCCAGCAGTGAGCCGGGTTATGCCAAACAGAGCAACGCCGCACGCGCGCAAGTACAGCCTGGTAACAACGCCCCGATGTGGCGCCAAGTCAGCGGGGGTGTTAGCGGCTATAGCAGCCTGCCCACGCCCGAGGCGGGCAATCTGGTGCAGCCTTTCGTGCAGGTGCCCGGCATGCGCGCCAACAATGCTGGTGAGGTCTGGCGCCAGGTGCGCAACCAATGGATCATTCCCTATGGCGGTGCCCTGCTGCTGATCGTGCTGGCCGCCATCGGTATCTTCTACTGGCGCACCGGTACCATTGCGCTGCATGGCGAGCCAACCGGTCGCCAGATCGAGCGCTTCACGCCCTTTGAGCGCGCCGCCCACGCGGCCAATGCCATGGCGTTCGTGGTGCTGGCGCTGTCGGGCATTGTCATGGCGTTTGGCAAGTTCTTCATCCTGCCGGTGATTGGCACGACGCTGTTTGGCTGGTTGGCCTATGCGCTCAAGACCGCGCACAACTTCGCCGGCCCGGTGTTTGCCGTCTCGCTGTTGATCGTGATCGCCACCTTCATCAAGGACAATCTGCCGCGTTCCGAAGACGTCACCTGGCTGCTGCGCGGCGGTGGCTTGTTGAGTCAGCACGAAGTGGCCTCGCATCGCTTCAACGCGGGCGAAAAAGTGCTGTTCTGGTTGGGCATGCTGGGCTTGGGCCTGATCGTGGTTGGCTCCGGCCTGGTGATGGACAAACTGGTGCCAGGGCTGTTGTATGAGCGCGGCACCATGCAGGTTGCGCACGTGATTCACGCAGTGGCCACGACGCTGATGATGGTCATGATCATGGGTCACGTCTACATGGGCACGATCGGCATGGCCGGGGCCTACCAGGGCATGAAGACCGGTTACGTGGATGAGACCTGGGCCAAGGAGCACCACGAGCTGTGGTACGACGACGTCAAGTCCGGCAAGATCCCCGCGCAGCGTTCGACCGATGCGCCCCCCAGCCAAACTGTTCAAGCCTGAGAGAGACCCGCCATGACAGCATTCAAGAACATCACCCTGATTTGTGGCCTCGTTGTAGTGTGCGCTTCGGCCGCACTCGCCAAGTTGCCCGCACCGAGTGACGAAGCCCGGGCCAAGGCGGCCGAAGCCGCCGCCAAGACCGCCTGGGGTGGCAAGACGGATGGCTACCTGTTGTGCAAATCACAGGACAAAACGGCGGCGCACCACGCCAAGACCGCCAAGGCGGCTGGCAAGGAAGTCAAACCTGCACCGGCTCTGCCAGCTTGCGCCGATCCAGGCCCCTTTGTTTACACCCCCGCGGCACCAGCGCCAGCCAGCGCGGCGAGCGCAGCGCCGGCTCCGACCCAGCCCACTGCCGCCGCAGCGCCCGCCAAGAAGCCCTGAAGGGGGTAGGCGCGCGGCCGTGGGTCGCTGCCAGCTCGATCTTGCCGCCCTGCGTGGCGGCGTTTTGATGTAACCTGAAACCATGTCCAGCTTGCCCCTGCCCAGACTAACCCACGCACGCCTGCCGCTTACGCGTGAGCTCTGCGCCGTCAATGAATTCGGCGAGTTGCAGCGCGTCTGGATTCCGGTCGAGCGCGCCTTGACGGTTTACATCGACAAGCGTGAACTGGTTACCCTGATGACACTGGGCGCGCTGCCCGAGTTGTTGGTGCTGGGCTACTTGCGCAACCAGCGTTTGATTGCCGATGTACACGAGGTCGAGTCGATCACGGTGGACTGGGAGGTCGGCGCGGCCGCCGTCAAGACGCGCGACGGCATTGCTGATATTGAAGCCAGGACCGCCAGCAAAGTGGTGACGACCGGTTGCGGGCAGGGTAGCGTGTTTGGCAACTTGATGGCCGATGTCGACCAACTGGTTCTGGCCCCCGCCACGCTGACGCAGGAACAGTTGTACGCAATCATCAACACCATTCGCGTCCAGGACAGTACCTACAAGACTTCCGGTTCGGTGCACGGCTGCGCGCTGTTCCGGGGCGACGAGATGCTGATCTTTGTCGAGGACGTGGGCCGCCACAACGCGATCGACACGATTGCGGGGTGGATGTGGATGCAGGATGAAGCGTGCGCTCCGAGCGCGGCTGTGGTGTCGGGTAAAGCCGGCACGGCTGGCGCCGACAAAGTGTTTTACACCACCGGCCGCCTGACCAGCGAAATGGTGATCAAGGCTGCCCAAATGGGCATCCCGATCGTGGTGTCGCGCAGTGGCATCACCCAGATGGGCCTGGAGGTCGCCCAGCGCCTGGACCTCTGCGCCATTGGCCGCGCCACCAACAAACGTTTCCTCTGCTTCAGTGGCGCCCAGCGCCTGCAACTACAGCCCGAACTGGCCGGTGCCAAGCTGCGCGTGGTGGCTTGAGGCGCGCGCCGTGCCAGGCACGGTAGGTCACGTTCCATCTCGTTGGCGCGCCATCGACAGACTCCGATGCGCGAACTCCTCGAAACCCGCCAGAGCCATGGGGCGGTGGAAGTGATAGCCCTGGTAGGCATAGCAGCCTGCCTGGGCGAGGAAGCTGCGTTGTTCCCGGGTTTCGACTCCCTCCGCGATGACGGATAAGCCCAGGCTTTGTGCCAAGGCAATGATGGTCTTCGCGATGGCGGCATCGTTGGGATCGGTCAGTACATCGCGCACAAAAGAGCGGTCGATTTTCAACTGATCCAGCGGCAGGCGTTTCAAATAGGCCAGCGAGGAATAACCGGTTCCAAAGTCATCCAGTGAAAAACCAAGGCCCTTGGCCTTGAGTGCAAACATCTTTTCGATAGTGTCGTCGAAGTTGGATACCAATAGGCTTTCTGTCAATTCGAGCTTGAGGCGTCGTGGATTCGCGCCCGTGCGCTCCAAGACCCCCAATACTTGCTCCACGAAATCGGCCTTGCGAAGCTGATCGGCGCTGACGTTCACCGCCACCGTGAGGTGGTTCATGTCTGGGTGTGGACCCCACAAGGCCAGTTGGGCGCAACTTGTTTCCAGGACCCAATGACCCAGGGAGACGATCAAACCGGTTTCTTCGGCCAAGGGGATGAATTCGCTCGGCGATACCAAGCCACGGTGTGGATGCTTCCATCGCAGCAGCACCTCGGCTCCGGTTACATGGCCATCGCCAACAACCTGTGCCTGGTAATACAGGACGAACTGTTTCTCTTCGATCGCCTGGCGCAGGTCTTTCTCCAGCTTGGCGCGTTCCATGACGGCGCTCTCCATGGCGGGGTCAAAGAATCGAAAAGTGCTTCGACCGCCTGCCTTGGAACGGTACATCGCCAAGTCCGCCTGCTTCATCAATTCCTCAATGCCGTGTTCGCGACCATTGAACAAGGTCACGCCGATGCTGGCTGTGCAGTTGTAAGCGATGTCGCCGAGTTGGTAGGTCTGTCCAAGCGTGCTCAGAATATGGTTCGCAATGGACTCGGTATTGGCGGCGGCATCCTGCTGCCCACTGCCCAGTCCCGCCAACATGACCACGAATTCGTCTCCGCCGAGACGGGCCACGGTGTCGCCTTCGCGAACACAGCCACGCAGATGTTGCGCGACGCGCGTCAGCAACAGGTCACCCATGTCATGGCCGAGTGTGTCGTTGAGTGTCTTGAAATGGTCGAGATCAATGAACAGGAGAGCACCGTAAGTGGCATCTCGGGCGCTGGCTGCCATGGCTTGACTGATCCGGTCCGCTAGCAGCGTGCGGTTGGGTAGACCGGTGAGCGAATCAAAAAAAGCCAACTCGGTGATCTTCTCCTCAGCCTTCTTGCGCTCGGTGATGTCGAAATGCGTGCCAACGTAATGGGTTACCGTGCCGGAGTTGTCCGTCACGGCTGAGATGGTGAGCCACTTTGGAAACACCTCGCCGTTCTTTCTACGGTCCCAGACTTCGCCTTGCCACACACCGGTGCGGTGGATGCACTCCCACATCGAAGCGTAGAACTCCCGTGAGTGCCGGCCGGACTGGAACAATCTCGGCGTTTGGCCGACAGCTTCCGCGGCTGTATAGCCAGCTATTTCCGTGAAGGCGCGATTGACGCGCAGGATGGTCGTCTTTGCATCGGTAATGATCATCCCTTGTTGCGATTCGAAGGCCGACGCGGCAATGCGTAGATCGGTCTCGGCTTGCTTGCTCTGGGTAATGTCCCGAGCCACGCCCAGCACGCCGATCAGTTTTCCGGCCTCGTCGTAGGCTGGCATCCTGGTTATCTCAAATAGCCCCCGGTACGCTCCATTCGCAAAGCTCAACCACTCCTCGGTGACACATGGGACGCCCGCCTCCATCGTGTTCAGATCGCTCTTGCACAATGCGTCCGCGCTTTCTGGCGACGTGAAGTGGTGGTCGGTCTTGCCGAGAATATCCTGCTCGCTGACCCCATAGAACTGCTCAAACCTTTTGTTGCAGCTCATGTACCGGCCATCCGGGTCTTTCAGCCATATCAGGTCGGGGATGGTCCCGACCAAGGTTTTCAGCAAACTGCGCTCCAGCGCGAGTTGATGTTGGCTCGCTATCAGTGCCGCCTGCGCGGATAGCAGTTGATCACGTTCCTTGAGCAGAGCGATCTGGCGGAGCATGGCCAACACGACCACGACCGCGCCGCCGATGTTGACGGTGATGTCGATTCCAGCCGGCAGGCCGGTAATCGTATTGGAGAACACCGCGGCCACGGCGGCTATCACCACCGCGGCCAGAGGAAGCAGTCGCAAGATGGCCTCGCAGGTTCGGTCCCACTCGACATGGGTGCTGCGCTCGATTCTCCAACGTGTCAGGCTGAATCCGATAAGCAGGATGGCGACGGAAAAGGACGGGTTGAACCATGCGCCGTCAACCGTCGTTGCGCGCAGGGCCATCAAGTTCCATTTCATCCAGCTCAAGGTCGTGACTACCAAGCCCAACTGGAAGAGCCACAGGCTCGAAGCCAAGCGCAGGCGCAGGGCCAGAGTCATGATCAGCGTCATGCTGGTTGCGGCGAACAGGGTGCAGGGGTACGCGACCAATACCAGCAGCGGCAACAGCGCGATATCGCCACGCTCCGGCAAATACAACACGAGTACCAGCGTTGACAGGGCAACCGTCAGGATGGCGCTATCGAGCCATATGGTTTGTCTTTGAGACTCAGGGGTGTTGGCTCGGATCTCCTGAACCAGCCCGGCGACCAGACAGGGCGCCAACAACAAATAGAACAGGTCAGAGGGGGCCGGAAAGGCCGCGTAGCCGATGGTGGTCTGGATATCCCAGAGGATTTGCCCGATGGCGTAGCCGGTCAAACCCAGTGCTATCCAGAGCATGCCCCGCGCGCCTTGTCCCGGCGTTGGCCCACTTCTGCTCAGCCAAGCCAGCCCAGCGGCCGACGCAGTGCCGAGGGTCCAGTGCAAATTGTCAAAGAAGCGGACCCAGCTCAAGTCTTGGGCAGTGCGAATGCCCAGGACGCCAACTCCGATCCCAAGCGCACCGCTAAACAGAACGAGCATACTGGCGCGTGACATGGTTTCCATATCTGGCACTGGCAGGATGCGGCAATACGCAGGCCAGTCCCGGTGTCAAAAACTTCAATCATCTGGGGCGGTTTGATTGTGCACCACTTGGCTGCGTGACGTGCGCAGGATCGGCTGGCGCATGGGGGGACCTCAAAACCCGGTGCAAACGCGCCAGACTGAGTTGCGCTAAGGTAGCGCCATGAACATCTCTTTCTGGCGCTTGGGCTTGCGCACCCTGTGGCGTGATCTGCGCAGTGGCGAATTGCGGCTGCTGATCGTGGCGGTGACGCTGGCGGTGGCTTCCCTCACTGCGGTGGGTTTCTTCGCGGATCGGCTCAAGGGTGGCTTGCAGCGCGATGCGCGTGCCCTGCTGGGCGGTGACGCGGTGGTGGCCAGTGACAACCCAACACCAGATCTGTTTGCCGCCAGGGCGCGCGAACTGGGCTTGCAGGTGGTGCACACGTTGGGTTTTCCGACCATGGTACGCGCCACCGACGAGCGTGGCGGCGCCACCAAGTTGGTGGCGCTGAAGGCGGTCGAGCCGGGTTATCCGCTGCGCGGCAGCCTGTCCATCAGTGCCAGCGTCGTACAGCCGGGCGCGCCCACCCGCGATGTGCCCGCTGCTGGCGAAGCCTGGGCCGAGGCCTCGCTGCTCGAAGCCCTGGGGCTGCGCTTGGGTGACCGCTTGCTGCTGGGTAACACCAGCCTGCGCGTGAGCCGTGTGATTGTGCTGGAGCCCGACCGGGGCGCCGGTTTCATGAGTTTTGCGCCGCGCGTGATGATTGGGCAAGCCGACCTGGCCGCCAGCGCCCTGATCCAGCCCGCTAGCCGCGTGAGCTACCGGCTGGCGGTGGCCGGGCCGGATGAGCAGGTGGCGAGTTTTGCAGCGTGGGCCGCGGACGAAATCAAGAAGCCGAATGTGCGGGGTCTGCGGGTCGAGTCACTCGAAGGCGGGCGCCCGGAGATGGCGCAAACCCTGGAACGTGCCGAGAAGTTTCTGAGCCTGGTGGCGCTGCTGGCGGCGCTACTGAGTGCGGTGGCCGTGGCGCTGGCCGCGCGCGGATTTGCAGCGGGCCACTTGGATGACTGTGCCATGTTGCGGGTACTGGGCCTGAACCAGCGCCGCATTGCCATGGCCTATGGCTTTGAGTTTGCCTTGGTGGGGCTGTTCGCCAGCGCACTCGGGGTGACCATCGGTTTTGCGGTGCATTACGCGTTTGTGTTCTTGCTCGCTGGCCTGGTGGCGGCGGTCTTGCCGGCGCCCACCCTCTGGCCGGTGCTGTTCGGCGTCGGCATGGGCATGACACTGTTGCTGGCCTTTGGATTGCCACCGGTGTTGCAACTCGCCCAGGTGCCGCCTTTGCGCGTGATTCGCCGTGACGTGGGTAACCTGCGTCCCGCTTCGCTGGGCGTGCTGTCGGTTGGGGTGCTTGGGTTTGCGGTCCTGCTGTTGGTGGCCAGTCGCGACCTCAAGCTGGGCCTGATCGCGGTGGGCGGCTTTGCGGCGGCGGTGGCCATCTTTGCGGCCAGCAGTTGGATGGCGGTCAAGGTGCTCAGGCGTGTCGTCAATGAAAGCACCGCGCCACGCTGGATGGTGTTGGCAACGCGCCAAATTTCGGCACGGCCAGCCTACGCGGTGGTGCAGGTCAGCGCACTGGCGGTGGGCTTGCTTGCGCTGGTGTTGCTGGTGTTGTTGCGCACCGACCTGATCAGCAGTTGGCGCAAGGCCACGCCGCCCGATGCGCCCAATCGTTTTGTCATCAACGTGATGCCCGAGCAGGGCGACGCCTTCGTCAAGACGCTCAAGGACGCTGGCGTCAGCGGGTATGACTGGTACCCGATGATTCGGGCGCGTCTGGTGGCGGTCAATGGCAAGCCCAGCAACTTGGATGACTACGCCGATGACCGAGCCAAGCGGCTGCTGGATCGCGAGTTCAACCTCTCGCACAGCGCGGTCAAGCCGCCGCACAACGAGATCGTGCAAGGGCGATGGCGCGCGGACGAGTTGGACAGCGTCAGCATTGAAGAGGGCATTGCCCTCACGCTCAAGCTCAAGCTGGGTGACGTGTTGCGTTTCGACTTTGGTGGTCTGCAACTTGACTCCAAGGTCACGTCGGTGCGCAAGGTGGACTGGGGCTCGATGCGGGCCAATTTTTATGTGATGTACCCGGTGGCCAAGTTGCCCGGCGTGCCGGCGACCTACATGAGTGCCTTCAGGGCGCCCACCACCAAGGGGTTCGATAACGCCTTGGTGCGTCAGTTTCCCAATATCACCAACGTTGACATGAGCACCACCATCGGCCAACTGCAACGCGTGCTGGATCAGGTGATTGGCGCGGTGGAATTCCTGTTTGCCTTCACCCTGGCGGCGGGTCTGGTGGTGTTGTTCGCCTCGGTCACCGCCACGCGCGAGGAGCGTGCGCGCGAATTCGCCATCATGCGCGCCGTCGGCGCGCGCAGCAGCTTGTTGCGCCAGGTGCAGCGCGCCGAGTTGATGGGCGTGGGCTTGTTGGCCGGGTTGCTGGCCTCGATGATGGCGGCCGTGGTGGGCTGGGCGCTGGCGCGATTTGTGTTCGGCTTCGAGTGGACGGTGTCGCCATGGGCGGTCCTGTTGGGCGCGCTGGCCGGCGCTGTATTGGCTCTGGCCGCTGGTTGGTGGGGTCTGCGTGAAGTGCTGCGCCGCCCGGTGGTGGACACGCTGCGCCGCGCGGCGGAGTAGCTTCTGTCATTCTTAAGAACGTACTTGTTTTTTCATACCACATAAAGCATACTTAAGTTGAAATTAACAGGGGTATGCGATGGAAGCAATAGATGTCACTTTGGCCGAGCGTGGCCAGATTGTGATTCCCAAAGAGGCCCGCGATGCGCTGGGCCTTAAGCCCGGCGCGCGCTTGCAACTGCGCGTTGAAGGCGGGTGCTTGCTGATTGAGAAGAAGGTGCAGCTCGATCTCAGCCGCTGGGTCGGCAAGGCGCTCGATGACGGGCTGAGCACCGAGCAGGCGCTGGCCGAACTGCGTGGGCGCGCTGTGCCCTGGGTTGCGCCTATTGGCAAAGCATGAAGACTGCGGTGGATTCGAGCGTGCTGTTTGACATCGTCAAAGGTGCACCGGGCGCAGCCTCAGCCCAAACTGCGCTGGAAGTGGCGCTGTCCCACGGCAGCTTGTGTGTGTGTGCCGTGGTCGTGGCCGAGCTGGGGCGCTACTTTGCCAGCGAGAATGAGTTGACGGAATTTCTCGCGGCGTGTCAGATCGATTACGACCCCATGACGCTGGAGACCGCATTGCAAGCCGCGCGCATCATGCGCGGCTATGCGCGCAACAAGGGACCTCGCCAGCGTACGGCACCCGATTTCTTGATCGGTGCCCATGCCATGCAGCAATGTGATGCACTTCTCACGACCGACGCAGGTTTCTTCCGAAACTACTTTGAGATGCTAAGCGTGGTGACGCCTTGATGAGGGTGTTGACACGGCCTCGCTTCGCGCTCAAGCACTGACGAAGTGTGTTATCCCGGCGTCTTCATCGGCGCCAGCAGCACCACCAACGCTCCCGCGCCGCCGTCCGCGGGTTTGGCCTGCACAAAGGCCAGCACCTCTTCTTTCTGCAACAACCAGTTGTAGACCCGGCGTTTGAGCACCGGCGCCTTGCCGGGTGAGCCCAAGCCCTTGCCATGCACGATGCGCACGCAGCGCAGGCCCTGCTTGTTGGCGTCGCGGATGAAACTGCCCAGGGCGTCGCGGGCGTCCTCTACACGCAGGCCATGCAAATCGAGTTGGCGCTGGATAGTCCAATCACCCCGGCGCAGCTTGCGCGGGATGTCGGTGCCCAGCCCGGGGCGCAGGAAACTCATCTGCTCGTCCACATCGAGCAGCGTGCCGACATCAAACTCGTCGCTGAGCGACTCTTGCAGTGCCGCCTGTTCGTCGAGTTCACGCTGCATCACGGGGGGCGGCGCCATCGGCCGCTTGGCGTGGACCGCGTGGCCTTTGTCGGGCAGCCGCTGCACCGCTCCCGCCGCACGAACGAACAGATCACGCTCGCTGGTCTGCTTCTTCTCGACCTTCGCTCGTGCTTGCGTCTGCTCGGTCTCGTGTTGAATCCGTGCCTCGATGGCGCGCTTGACCTGCTTGAGATCGGCCAGGCTCTTGATGGCAACCGGTTTGCGACTCACAACAGGCCCGACTCGGCAAACGAGAAGGCCAGCCCCGGCGCCACCACCACGTGGTCGAGCACCCGCACGTCGATCAAGGCCAGTGCCGCCTTGAGGGTCTGCGTCAGCGCCTCGTCGGCGCGCGAGGGCTGCACTGTGCCGCTGGGGTGGTTGTGCGCCAGCACCACGGCGGCAGCTTGATGGTGCAGGGCGCGCAGCACCACTTCGCGCGGGTAGACACTGGTCTGCGTCAGCGTGCCGCGAAACAGTTCTTCCATCGCCTGCAGCCGGTTTTGCGAGTCCAGAAACAGCACCGCAAACACCTCATGCGGGCGCGCCGCCAGGTGCAATTTCACATACTGCTTGACGGTGTCCGGCGTGGCGAACACGGTGCGCTCGCGCAGTTGCTGGGTCATGGCGCGGCGGGCCAGTTCCAGCACGGCGACTACTTCGGAGCGCTTGGCCGGTCCCAGACCTTTGATGCGTTTCAAGTCGTCGGCACTGGCGTGCAACAGACCCGCGATGCCGTCAAAGCCGGGTTCCCGGCCCTTGCTGGCGCCGATTTGCAGCAGCTCGTCGGCCATTTGCAGCACATTTTTGCCAGGCAGGCCGGTGCGCAGCAGGATCGCCAGCAGTTCCACGTCGCTCAGGGCGCCAGGGCCGCGGGCCAGCAATTTCTCGCGCGGGCGCGCATCGGGGGGAAGGTCGGTCAGGGGCATGGGCAAATCCTAATCAGTTGGGGACAGAGCTGGCTGAGCTCCGCGTAGCTGCGGTCTGTCCCACAAGCTTCTTACAATAGACACCAGTTTATTCGCCAAAGCGCGGCCCCCTGGCGCGCGCCCCCAACTCCATGACCAGCACCGTTGCCGCCGTTCAGGCGGGCTCTTTTCTTACTCTGCATTACCGCCTGGCCGGGCCGATGGGTGACGTGGTCAATACCTTTGCCGGTCAGCCCGCCACCCTGACTTTGGGTACGGGTGAATTGTCTCCGGCGCTGGAGCCATACCTGCTGGGGTTGGCTGAAGGCCAGCGTGCCAGCTTCGAGCTGCCGGCGGGGCTGGCCTTTGGTCAGCGCAACCCCGACATGATGCAATGGCTCTCACGCAAGGAACTCGCCGACCTGGGCGACCCTGCCGAGCAGTATGCGGTGGGCGATGTGCTGCACTTTCCCACGCCCGATGGCCAGGGCCAGTTTGCCGGCTCGGTGCAGGGCTTGCGTGACGATGCCGGCGGCCGGGCTGTTTTGTTCGACTTCAACCACCCGCTGGCCGGCCAGCCGGTGACGTTTGAAGTGCTGGTGATTGGCATCCTGTGAGCACCGCCACGCCGCGCACGCAGTGGCGCGTTGTCAAGCCACCACAGGGCGCGCACGCCCGCTCGGGAGAGGGCGTGGCGGCCTCGGCCACAAGCGCGGGGGTAGGCATTTACTTGGCGGAGCCGCGCGGCTTCTGTGCCGGGGTGGACCGCGCCATTGAAATCGTCGAGCGTGCCCTGCTGAAGTTTGGGCGCCCGATTTATGTGCGCCATGAGATCGTGCACAACACCTATGTGGTGAACGACCTCAAGGCCAAAGGCGCCATCTTCATCGAAGACCTGGCCGAAGTGCCGCCGGGCGCGACGCTGGTTTTCTCCGCTCATGGCGTCAGCCGGGCGGTGCACGACGAAGCTCGCCTGCGCGGCTTCAATGTCTTCGATGCCACCTGTCCACTGGTGACCAAGGTGCACATTGAAGTGGCCAAGTTACACAAAGAGGGTTACGAGTTCATCATGATCGGCCACAAGGGGCACCCGGAGGTGGAAGGCACCATGGGCCAGCTCGACGGTGGCATCCACCTGGTTGAGAGCGTGGCCGATGTGGCCCGGGTGCAGCCGACGCGGACCGACAAACTCGCGGTGGTGACGCAAACCACGCTGAGCGTGGACGACGCGGCGCAGATCACGGCGGCGATCAGGGTGCGTTTCCCCAAGGCGCGCGAACCCAAGCAGCAAGACATCTGTTATGCCACGCAGAACCGACAGGATGCGGTCAAGGTGATGAGCCCACAGGTCGACATCGTCATTGTGGTGGGCAGCCCGACCAGTTCCAACAGCAACCGGCTGCGCGAAGTGGCCCGCAAACTCGGCACCGAGAGTTATATGGTCGACGCCGCCGATGAACTACAGGCGTCCTGGTTTGTAGGGCGCCCGCGTGTGGGGCTGACAGCCGGTGCCTCCGCCCCCGAAGTGCTGGTGCAGCAGGTGATTGAGCGGCTGCGGGCGCTGGGTGCGGTTTCGGTGCACACCTTGCGGGGCGTGCAGGAGACAATCAAGTTCCCGCTGCCCAAAGGGCTCAAGCTGCCTGACGATCCCCACTGAACCGATGGTGTTTTGAAACCGCCCCCGTTGCCCCAACTTAAGTGACCCCATGCTAGACATCACTCTGCTCCGAAAAGACCTGGATTCGGCGGTGGCCCGCCTCGAAACCCGCAAGAAACCCCAGGTCTTCCTGGATGTGACCGCCTTTCGCGGGCTCGAGGCCGAGCGCAAGACCATTCAGACGCGTACCGAAGAACTGCAGGCACAACGCAACACGCTGTCCAAGCAGATTGGCCAGTTCAAGGCAATGGGCGCCGCAGGCCACGCGCAGGCGGATGCCGCGATGGCTCAGGTCACGGCGCTCAAAGCCGAATTGGAGCACTCCGCCACTCGCCTGGAGCTAATTCAGGCCGAGCTGCACGCGCTGCTGTTGGCGGTGCCCAACTTGCCGCACGAAAGCGTGCCGGTGGGGGCCGACGAGCACGCCAATGTGCTGGTGCGCAGTTGGGGAACTCCAAGGACGTTTGGCTTTCCCGTGAAGGACCATGTGGACCTGGGGACGCCCCTCGGGCTCGATTTCGAAATGGGCGTCAAACTGACCGGTGCCCGTTTTACCGTGATGAAGGGCTCGATTGCCAGGCTGCACCGCGCGCTGTCGCAGTTCATGCTGGACGTCCAAACCCAGGAGCACGGCTACACCGAGTGCTACACACCTTACATCGTCAACGGCGACACCTTGCGTGGCACCGGACAGTTGCCCAAGTTCGAGGGCGACCTGTTCGCCGCGAAGAAGGGCGGGCAGGAGGGCGAGGACCAACCCGATAACACGGCGCTGTATTTGATCCCGACGAGTGAGGTGACGTTGACCAATTTCGTGCGCGATGAAGTGGTGGCCGAAGGCTCGCTGCCAATCAAATTGACGGCCCACACGCCCTGTTTTCGGTCGGAGGCCGGCAGCGCCGGGCGCGATACGCGGGGCTTGATTCGCCAACACCAGTTTGACAAGGTCGAGATGGTGCAAATTGTCCATCCCGAGAAGAGCTATCAAGCGTTGGAAGACATGGTGGGTCACGCCGAAGCCATCTTGAAAAAGCTGCAACTACCGTATCGCGTGATGGCTTTGTGTACCGGCGATATGGGACCGAGCTCGAGCAAGACCTATGACCTGGAGGTATGGTTACCGGCGCAAGACACTTTTCGCGAAATCAGTTCCGTATCCAACTGCGAAGCCTTTCAAGCACGCCGCCTGCAGGCTCGCTTCAAGAACGCCCAGGGCAAGAACGAACTGGTGCACACGCTCAATGGTTCGGGCCTGGCGGTCGGGCGCACGCTTGTGGCGGTGTTGGAAAACTATCAGAATGCGGATGGATCGGTCACGGTGCCGCAGGTGTTGCAACCGTATCTGGCTGGCCTGCAAGTGATCAAGGCCTAGCGTCCGCAGACCATCATGCCCCTTGACCCGGCGCCTCGTCATCATGGGTCTCGATAAGCTGGGCCGATACGACATTGTTCGTGTGCTGGGCAAGGGCTCGATGGGAGTCGTGTACGAGGCGCGTGACCCCTTTCTCGACCGCCGGGTGGCGATCAAGACCATTCGAGGACCGGGCTGCGAGTCCGAAGCGGCCGCCGAGTACGAGCGGCGCTTTCGCACCGAGGCACGTTCCGCGGCGCGCCTGCACCACCCCAATATTGTCAGCGTGTTCGATTCTGGCCGCGAGGGTGACACCGCCTATCTGGTGATGGAGTTTGTGCAGGGGGATGATCTCAAGCGCCATCTTGAACGTGGCGTGCGCTTCTCGCCGCAAAGCGCTGTGAAACTGGTTCTCGACTTGTTGATGGCGCTGGACCATGCGCACGCGCAAAACGTGGTGCACCGCGACGTGAAACCAGCCAACATCCTGATCGAGTCCAGCGGCAGAATCAAACTCGCGGACTTTGGCGTGGCCCGCATTCAGGACACCGACGAAGGCACTTTCACGCAAATCGGCGCCGCCAGCCTGGGTACGCCCAAGTACATGTCGCCCGAGCAAGCTCAGGGGCTGCCGGTGGATCGGCGCTCGGACCTGTTCTCGGTGGGCGTGGTGTTGTATGAGCTGTTGACCGGCGTGCGGCCCTTCGAGGGGGACAACCAGTTCATCGTCGCCAACCAGATTGTGACGATGACACCGATCCCGCCCAGTGCCGTCGATCCGGATTTGCCGGCCGAGCTCGACCCAGTGCTGGCGAAGGCCCTGGCCAAGCAACCAGCAGAGCGGTACGAAACGGCGCGCGACTTCGCACAGGCACTTCAGGCCGTGGTGCAGTCGCCAACTGCCTCGTCCGAGCACACCGTGTCCGCGCCACGCTGGGGCGACGCGTTGGCAGCGCCCCTTGTCTGCGGTTCTGGGGCGTCGCCCGCGTTGTTTGGCTCCCGTGGGCACACCGCGGGATCGCTGTCGGGTAGTTCCAGTGGCCTGCAAACCCATGCCATCGGGCAGGAATTGGAGCTGGAGTATTGGAAGGACATCAAGGATTCAACCGAGGTCCAGGATTTCAGTGATTTTCTGTCCCGCTTTCCAGTAGGGGTCTATGCCGAGCGTGCCAGGCGGCGATTGGAGCGTTTCGCCAAGAACGGTTCGTTGGAGCCCGTAACGAGTGGCTTTGCTCAGGGTGCGCTGGCACCGCATGCGGCCGAGACCGCGCCGGCCCAACTCAATGCGCAGCTTGGCACCGCCGCGGTGGCTGCGCCGGACGGCTTTGAGCAGGCCACGGCGCGGCGCGGCCGCAAGCGGTTGGCGGCCACCGTGGTGCTGGTCACTGTGTTGGTTGGCGCGATCACGGTGGTGCTGCGGCGCCAGGACGATGCTGCCCAGAACTCCGGCGTTCAAGCTCGGTCGGTGGCAACACAAGTTGGAACGCTCGCCGGCGCTGGCGCCGTGCCAGCCCGCTCGTCGAGCATGCCGGAGATGGCCACCAAGCCGAGCGCCCCGATGCCCCCCTCCGCCGGCCATCCCCAGGCGAGCGCATCGGCGCTCGGCGCGCCCAAGTTGTCCACTGTCAAACCCGCCGCACTGGCGCCTGCGCCGGTCCACGCGCCAGCGCCGAGCACGAGCCCCCTGGTCGGCCCGTCCAGCGTCGGCGAAGCGTGCGCTGATCGCTCGTTCCTTTTCCGCATCCCGTGCGTGGCGCAGCAGTGTGCCCAAGACCGGTATCGGCGCAGTCAGGAGTGTCTGGACTTTCGGGAGTTGGAGCAGCGGCGCGAGCAGAATCGCCGCACGCCGTGAACGCCACCTGCAACCAGTGCGGCAGAACGATCACCGGACCAGGCCCACAGCCGGGCGGCGTCAAGGCTCCGACATATGGCGCCAAGTTGAAGGCCCTGCCGGGGCCGCTACATGAAGCGCGCGGCCAGCTCTTTCATGATTTCGTTGGTGCCACCATAGATGCGCTGCACCCGTGAGTCGATGTAGTACTGGGCGATCGGGTACTCGCTCATGTAGCCGTAGCCGCCAAAAAGCTGCAAGCACTCGTCGATCACTTTGCATTGCTGCTCGGTCACCCAGTATTTGATCAAGGCGGCGCGGTCCACGCCGAGTTTGCCTTGCAAGTGGGCCACCATGGCCGCGTCCACCATGGCACGCGCGGCCAGCACGGTGGCCTGCACCTCGGCCAGCTTGAAACGCGTGTTCTGAAAGCTCCAAATGGGTTTGCCGAAGGCGTGACGCTCCTTGGTGTAGGCAACGGTGTCGGTCAGCGCGCGCTCCATCGCGCCGATGCCGCCCAGCGCGACCATCAGGCGCTCCTGCGGCAACTCCTGCATGAGCTGAAAGAAGCCCTGGCCTTCGCTGCCACCCAGCAAGTTGCCAACGGGCACGCGCACGTCGTCAAAAAACAACTCGGAGGTGTCCTGGGCCTTGAGACCAATCTTGTCGAGCATGCGGCCGCGTCGAAAGCCCTGTGCGCCCTCGGTCTCCAGCACCAGCAGCGACATACCCTTGGCGCCTTTGGTCTCGGCCGCGCTGGCGCCATCGGTGGCCACGGTGCGGCAGGCCACGATGATGAGGTTGGCGTTCTGACCGTTGGTGATGAAGGTCTTTTGGCCACTCAGCACATAGTGGTCACCATCGCGGCGCGCGGTGGTGCGGATGGCCTGCAGGTCCGAACCGGTACCCGGCTCGGTCATGGCAATGGCAGTGATGAATTCGCCGGTCGCCATCTTGGGTAACCAGCTTTGCTTCTGGGCCTCGGTGCCGTAGTGCAGGAGGTAGGGCGCGACGATGGCCGAGTGCAGGCCGCCACCAAAACCGCTCAGATTGGCGCGCGCCTGCTCGATGATGATCACCGCCTCGTGGCCAAAGTCGCCACCGCCGCCGCCGTAGGCTTCGGGCATGGCGGCGCACAACATGCCTTGCCGGCCGGCCTCCAACCAGGTGTCGGCGCCCATCTTGCCGGCCTCTCGCCACTCGGCGCTGCGGGGCACCCAACGTTCGTTGAAAAAACGCCGGACCGAGTCTTGCAGCATGTGGTGCTCTTCGCTCATCCAGGTGGAGGTAAAGTTTTCAATGGCCATGGGGTGTTGCCCGGTGGGACGCAGCGTTGGCTGCGTGACCGGGAGTCAGGTGGAGGGGTTGGTGGTACGACGCCGGGAATCCATGTGCCGCTTGCAACTGGCGTTGATGACACGCAGCTCGGCCAGCGTCTCGTCGATTTGCGCGCGTTTTCTCTCCAACTCGGCAATCGCCGTGTCGGTGCGCTCGATCACGTAGCTGAGCTGTTGCGTGCGGCCTTCGCCGTGGTCGCCATAGAGGTCGAGGTAACGCTTGATCTCCGACAACTGGGAGCCGATGGCCTTGGCGCGCAGGATCAGCGCCAGGCGCGCCCGGTCACGCCGAGTGTAGACGCGGGCACCATTGATGCGCCGTGGCGCCAGCAGGCCCTTGTCTTCGTAAAAGCGCAGCGCGCGCAGGGTAATGCCGAACTCTTGGCACAACTCGGTGATGCCGAACAGCTCGGTATTGGCATCGGGCCGATGCGAATCGACAAAGGCCTGGGCGTCCGTGGACCTTGGCGCGGCCACCGCCGTCGCAGCGCGCGCGCCAGAACGCGGCGGCTTGAGCTTGGCAACGGAAGAGGTCATGACAGCGGTTGCCGGGCAGGGAAGGCTCAGATCACCCGTTGCAGGCGCATGGCCACGCTCATGTCGCCGGTGACCTTGAGCTTGCCCATCATGAAACCGGTGGCCGGCTCCAAGTCGCCCGTGAGCATGGCGTTGAGATTCTCCAGCGTGATACCGACCGTGCAGTCTGCCTCGCCAGCGCTGTTGCTGACCGAGTTGGGGGTGGACTTGCCATCGATGTAGACCACGCCGTCGTCGCCGCAGTCGAACTTGAGGGTGGCGTCCAGCCCGCTGTCGGTGCCGACTTTGGTGCGAATGGCTTGGGTGCAGGCTTCGAGATCCATGGTGGTTTTCCTGGTGAACGGTTGCAGGGTTGGAGGGGGTCGGCCCGCAGGCCATGACCGCGTCGGAATGGTATCAATAACAGTTGACGCAGCGCACAGTATAAACCCCTAAACGATATCTGGTTGACGTTAACGTCACCATATTGTCTAATGCGGTAACCGTTCCCAAGACGATGCAACAGGACGATGCTTCATGCCAGCCCTTCTCTCCAAAGTCAAAACCGGCTCCGAGTCGTTTGTCGCCAACGTCCGGCGTATGCAGACCCTGTTGGACGAGGTGCAAGGCCTGGAGCAAAAGGTGATTGCCGAGTCCGAGTCCAAGCGCGATAAGTTCGAGCAGCGTGGTCAGTTGTTGCCGCGCGAACGGGTGGCGCGTTTGCTTGACCGAGGCTCGCCCTTTCTGGAACTCAGCCGCCTGGCCGGGCTCAACATGCACGACGACGATGGCAAGAAGTCGGTGCTGGGCGGCGGCTCCATCGTGGGTATCGGCGTGGTGGCGGGCAAGCGTTGTCTGGTCTCGGCCAGTGACAGCGCGGTCAAGGGCGGCACGGTGGCGCCCATGGGCCTCAAGAAGGCCCTGCGCGCCCAGGAGGTTGCCCGCGAGAACAAGCTGCCGGTGGTCTACCTGGTGGAGAGTGGTGGCGCCAACCTGATGTACCAAAGCGAGATCTTCATCGAGGGCGGGCGCAGCTTTGCCAACCAGGCGCGCCTGTCGGCGGCGGGTTTGCCGCAAATCACCGTGGTGCATGGCTCCAGCACCGCCGGTGGCGCCTACCTGCCGGGCTTGTCGGACTACGTGATTCTGGTGCGCGGGCGCTCCAACATCTTTCTGGCCGGGCCACCACTGGTGAAAGCCGCCATCGGCGAGGACTGTACCGAGGACGAAATCGGTGGCGCTGAAACGCATGCTCAAGTTACGGGTCTGGGTGAATACCTGACCGAAAACGACGCCCACGCTATTTGCCTGGCGCGCGAGGTGATGGACAAGCTCAACTGGGACACGGTGAGCGCCAGCGCCACCTTCGCCGAGCCCCTGTACGACGAGCAGGAACTGATGGGCCTGGTGCCGGTCGACGAGCGCGAACCCTATGACGTGCGCGAGGTCATCGCGCGCCTGGTGGACGGCTCCGACTTCCTGGAGTTCAAGGCGGTCTACGCCAGCGAGACCATTTGTGGTCACGCCCGCATTCATGGCCAGTTGGTGGGCATTCTGGGCAACAACGGCCCGATCCAGCCCAATGGCTCGACCAAGGCCGCGCAGTTCATTCAGTTGTGCGACCAAAGCGGCACGCCACTGGTCTTTTTGCAGAATACCACCGGCTACATGGTGGGTTCGGTGGCCGAGCGCAGTGGCGCCATCAAACACGGCTCCAAGATGATTCAGGCGGTGGCCAATGCGCGCGTGCCGAAGTTCACTATTGTGCTGGGCGGCTCGTTTGGCGCGGGCAACTATGGCATGTGTGGCCGTGGTTTTGATCCGCGCTTCATCTTCTCGTGGCCGACCGCGCGCACGGCAGTGATGGGCGGCGCGCAGGCCGCCAAGGTGATGGACATCGTGAACCGGGCCAAGATCGAGCGCAGCGGCTTGCCGGCCAACGAAGAGGCGCTCAAAGCCATGTCGGATGGCTTGCGCCAGCGTCTGGACAAGGAGTCCGCCGCCCTGTTTGGCACCGCCCGATTGTGGGACGACGGCATCATCGATCCGCGTGATACGCGACGGCTATTGGGCCTGTGCCTGGCGCTGGCAGCCGAGGCGCAGGCGCGTTGCCTGCATCCCAACACCTTTGGCGTGGCCCGCCTGTAGCGGGGGCAGGGCTTGTTACCGACGCCACCTCCCACGTCATTGCGAACGCAGCGCGTTGCCGCGTCGCTATCGCTCCTCGCAATGACGAATCTATCAGTGGCACGCGCCATGGATTGCCACGCTGCGCTCGCAATGACGAATCGACCTACCTCCTCGAAAGACCCCCATGAAATTCACCCCTGAACACGAACAAATTGCCGACACCGTGCGCAAGTTTGTTGCCAACGAGATCAACCCGCATCTGCCCGAGTGGGAGGCTGCGGGCCAGTTCCCGGCGCACCAGGTTTTCAAGAAAATGGGCGACCTCGGTTTGCTGGGCATCAAGTACCCGGCGGAATTCGGTGGCATGGGTCTGGACTTCAGTTATTCGATGGTGATGGCCGAGGCGCTCGGCGAGTGCAATGCCGGTGGCGTGCCGATGGCCATTGGCGTGCAGACCGATATGTGTACCCCGGCGCTGGCGCGTTTTGGCTCGGACGCACTGCGCCGCGAGTTTCTGGCGCCGAGCATCGCCGGCGACATGGTAGGGTGTATTGGTGTGAGCGAGACCGGCGGCGGCTCGGACGTGGCCGCGCTCAAGACCACGGCGCGCAAGGATGGGGATGACTATGTGATCAACGGCTCCAAGATGTGGATCACCAACGGCATGCAGGCCGACTGGTGTTGCCTGCTGGCCAACACCTCGGAAGGCTCGCCGCACAAGAACAAGTCGCTGATCATCGTGCGCCTGGACAGCCCCGGTGTCACGCGCCAGAAGATCGACAAGATTGGCATGCACTCTAGCGACACGGCGCAACTGTTTTTTGACAACGTGCGCGTGTCACGCAGCAACCTGATTGGGCAGGAGGGCATGGGTTTCATGTTCCAGATGTTGCAGTTTCAGGAGGAGCGTCTCTACGGTGCGGCCGGGTGCTTGCGTTCGCTGGATCGCCTGATCGACCAGACCATTGACTACACCCGCCAACGTCAGACCTTTGGCAAGCCGATTCTGCACAACCAGGTGGTGCACTTCCGCCTGGCCGAATTGCGCACCGAAGTGGAGGCGCTGCGCGCCCTGACCTACCGTGCGGTGGAGTCCTACATCTCCGGCAAGGACGTCACCAAACTGGCCTCCATGGCCAAGCTCAAGGCCGGGCGTCTCTGCCGCGAGGTGGCCGACAGTTGCTTGCAGTACTGGGGCGGCATGGGCTTTACCGCCGATAACCCGATTTCGCAGGCTTACCGCGACATGCGCCTGATGTCGATCGGCGGTGGCGCCGACGAGATCATGTTGGGCATCATCTGCAAGTTTGAAGGCACTTTGCCGGGCAAGGTTTGAGCGGTATCACACGATGACTGATTCCATACCCAACGCAAGCGTGCCCATGGTGGTGTGCGAGACGCTGGCAACCCGGCTCGACGGCGCCGTGCTGCACGTCACCCTGAACCGCCCCGAGAGCCGCAACGCCATGTCGCTGCGCATGGTGCAGGCCTTGCAGTCTGTCTTGCAACAGGCGGAGCGGGGCGGCGTGGTTCGCGCGCTGGTGCTGCGCGGCGCGGGTGGCCACTTCTGTGCTGGCGGTGACCTTAAGGACATGGCGGCGGCGCGCATGCGTGCCATGCAGTCGCCAGCCAAGGCGGGGGAGGTTTCGCCGGCAGTCGACCCCATCGCCGAAGTCAACGCCCGCTTTGGTGAACTGTGCGTGGCCTATGCCAACACACCCTTGGCGTTGGTGGTGGCGGCCGAGGGGACCGTGATGGGTGGCGGCTTTGGGCTGGCCTGTGTGGCCGACGTCACGCTGGCCTCCAACACGGCAGTGTTCCGCCTGCCCGAGACTTCCCTGGGCGTGGTGCCGGCGCAGATCGCGCCCTTTCTGGTAGAGCGCTTGGGCTACTCGCAGGCCAAGCGGCTGGCCGTTACCGGTGCTCGGGTTGGCGCCGACGAGGCTTTGCGCATCGGCCTGGTTCATTCGGTTCACGCACCCGAGCAACTCGACGCGGCGCTGGCCACGGTGCTGGCCGACATACTGGCCTGCGCGCCGCTCGCGCTGGCGGCCACCAAAGCCTTGATCACCCAGGCGCGCTGGAGCCCGGCCGCCGAACTGGTTGCGCACGCTGCCGCGGTGTTCTCGCACGCTGCGCAAAGCAGCGAAGGCATGGAGGGTACCGCTGCCTTCCTGCAAAAGCGCAAACCAAATTGGGCCACGCCATGACGTTTTCGAAGATTCTCATTGCCAACAGGGGGGAGATCGCCTGCCGGGTGATTCGCACGGCGCGTGCACTGGGTTACCGCACGGTGGCGGTGTTCAGCGACGCGGACCGCGACGCGCCGCACGTGCAACAGGCTGATGAGGCGGTGCACATCGGTGGTTCGGCGGCGGCCGACTCCTATCTACGCATCGACGCTTTGCTCGATGCCGCGCGCAAGACCGGTGCCGACGCTGTGCACCCCGGTTACGGTTTCCTGAGTGAGAACGCCGGCTTTGCGCAGGCCTGCCTGGACGCCGGCCTGGTCTTCATCGGCCCACCACCGTCCGCCATCACTGCCATGGGCGACAAGGCTTTGGCCAAACGGCGCATGCTGGAGGCTGGGGTGCCTTGCGCGCCTGGCTACCTGGGCGACGAGCAGGACGATGCTCGTCTGCAGCAGGAGGCGCTCAAGCTGGGTTTCCCCCTGTTGGTGAAAGCGGTGGCGGGCGGCGGCGGACGCGGCATGCGCCTGGTGCGCCAGGCCAGTGAAATGGAGCAGGCCCTTGCAGGCGCGCGGCGCGAGGCGCAAAGCGCCTTTGGCGACGGCACCTTGATGCTGGAGCGGCTGATCGACAACGGGCGTCATATCGAGATCCAGGTGTTTGCCGACGCGCATGGCAACGCCGTCTACCTGGGTGAGCGCGACTGCACGGCGCAGCGGCGCCGGCAAAAGGTGATCGAAGAAGCACCGTCGCCGGTGGTCAGCCCGGGCATGCGTGAGGCGATGGGGCGCGACGCCGTGGCCGCCGCGCTGGCGGTGGGTTACCGAGGCGCCGGCACGGTCGAATTCGTCGTCGACGCCGAGCTGAAACACTACTTCCTGGAGATGAACACCCGGCTACAGGTGGAGCATCCGGTGACCGAGCTGGTGACCGGATTCGACTTGGTCGAGTGGCAGTTGCGCGTGGCCGCCGGGCAGCCCCTGCCGGCGCGACAACATGAAATTGAACTCAAGGGCCACGCCATCGAGGCGCGCCTGTATGCCGAGGACCCTTACGCGGGTTTTGTCCCGCAGACCGGTACGGTGCTGTACTGGCGGCCGGAACTCGCCTTGCACGCCGGCGTGCGGATCGACGGCGGCATCGTTGAAGGCAGCGTGGTCTCGCCCTACTACGACCCGATGGTGGCCAAGATCATCGTGCATGGGCGCGACCGTGATGACGCCATTCGCCGCCTGCGCGCGGCCTTGCAGAACGCGCCCTTGCTGGGCCTGCGCAACAACGGCCGTTTCCTCGCCGACTTGGTGGATCATCCGGCCTTTCGCACGGCTACCATGAGCACCACACTGATCGACCAGTGGCTGGAGCAAGGCGAAGCACTGCTGCAACGCCCGCTGGCCAGTGAGGTGCATTGGTGCCTGGCGGCGGCCGCCTTGGCCATGGAACACGGCGCCGGTTGGCGTGCCGACAGCGTGGCCGCATTTGGTATGTCCTTGCGTTGCGATGAGGTGCAGCATTTGCTGCGCGTGCAGCCGGATCGACATGGCGCAGTGCAAGTGAGCTTGGACGCTGCCACGCATCGCCTGCGCATCCTCAGCCATGAAGGCGCGTACCTTCGCTTCGAGATGGACGGTGTCATGCGTCAGGCGGTGGCAGTGCATCACCAGCACGCCTTGCACCTCGCCCTGGATGGCGCCGAGTTTGTGTTTACCGAAGTGTCGGCCTTTCCGGATAGCCGGGCGCTGCAAGACGCGTCGCGCGCCGTGGCGCCGGTGGCCGGTAAGGTGACGCAGATACAGGTGGCGGTGGGCGACACAGTGCAGGAGGGCCAGGCGCTGGTCTGCGTGGAGGCCATGAAGATGGAGATGTGGCTGAGCGCGCAAGCGGATGGCACGGTGCAAGCGGTGCACATTGCCGTGGGGGAACAAGTCGAGTCCGGCGCGCTGCTGGTCGAACTTGACCTAAGCAAGTGAGACTTTCCGAACTCATGACAACACGTCGTTATCAGGAGCGCAGTGCAGAGATCCACCCACCCGTTTCCGTCATAGTGAGCCCCCTTACCTCGTCATCGCCAGCCCCTTTATCCCGTCATCGCCAGAGCCCCTTTATCCCGTCATCGGCAGCCCCTTTATCCCGTCATCGGCAGCCCCTTTATCCCGTCATTGCGAGCGCAGCGCGGCAATCCATGTCTGCGGCATGCCATGGTGGATCGCCACGCTGCGCTCGCAATGACGGGGTCTTTGGTTGGTCCCGCAAATATTCAATCAAGGAGACATCATGGACAAAGCCATTCTCACCTGCGCGCTGACTGGCGTATTAACCGACCCGAAACAGTACCCGGTGCCGGTGACACCGGCGCAGATGGCGGCCCAGGCGCGTGAGGCCTTCAATGCGGGGGCCTCGATCATGCACGTGCACGTGCGCAGCCAGGACCCCGGCATGGGGCATTTGCCTTCGTGGGACCCGGACGTGGCTGAAGCCATGGTGAATGCCATCCGCGAGGCCTGCCCCGGCGTCATCATCAATTTGACCACTGGCGTGGTCGGCAAGGACATTGCCGGGCCGCTGGCCTGCATCCGGCGCGTCAAACCCGAGATTGCCGCCTGCAACGCGGGCAGTCTGAACTACCTCAAGATCAAGGACGATGGCCAATGGGCCTGGCCACCGATGGTGTTCGACAACCCGGTTTCCAAGGTGCAGCAGTTTCTGGACGTGATGACCGAGTGTCAGGTGCATCCTGAATTTGAGTGTTTCGATGTGGGTATCGTGCGCTGCGTGGGCATGTACCTCAAGTCCGGCATGCTGCCGACCGAATTGGGTCGCGCCGAATACAACCTGGTGATGGGCGTGGCCTCCGGCATGCCGTGCGACGCCGATCTGCTGGCGTTGTTGCCGCGCTGGATGGCAAGCGGCAGCGTATGGCAGAGTACCCTGATCGGCCGTGCCGAAATCTGGCCGGTGCACCAGGCCACGGCGGATTTGGGCGGCATGCTGCGCACCGGTCTGGAAGATACTTTCTACTTGCCCAATGGTGAACGGGCCGGGGGCAACGGCGTGTTGATCGAGGCGCTGGCCAGGTGCGCCGAGCGGGCCGGTCGACCCGTGGCCAGTCCGGCGGAAGCGCGTGCCATGCTGGGCCTGCGGCACTGAGTGCCACACCAATGCGCTGTCCCCATTTCGGCGCGGGAGACCGTGACTTCGTGCTATACTGCAAAGCTTAGCGGCTGTAGCTCAGTTGGATAGAGTACTTGGCTACGAACCAAGGGGTCGTGGGTTCAATTCCTGCCAGCCGCACCAGAATTTACGTTCTAGAACAACAGCTTAGAGGCTCACCCCTCTAGGCTGTTTTTCTTTGTGCGGGAACTTCGCGGGGACTCGTGTCCCGAATCGTCGACTCTTGCCATCAAGCAGTGACAGGCAGGAAATGTTTGTTGTTTGTACGTATTCGAATGATGTGTTAATGAACTTGTAAAAAATTAACATATCAAGAACTTTGCGAGTGTTAGAGCGGTCACTTGCCGGTTACCGCGTCAGCAGCTCGACAAGGCGCTGTCAATGAAATACACCTCGCGGCCGATCTTTTGACCAATCAAGACACCCCATGGCCTCAAGCTCTCGCAGGTACTTTGAGCAAGTCTGGCGTGTGCCCATGCCAGCCCGCTCCAGAAACTGAATCTTGCAATACGGCTCTGGTGGCCACCCAAATTCCCCCACGCCAAACCAACCGCTTACTCGCTTCCTTTCGGCATTAGGGATTGCCCGAATAAGGTCGTCAACTTTGCAGTGCTATATTTGCAGCGTCGATTGGGAACGTTTCCATTTTTGACCACCAATGCTTTGCAAGAGCTAACGATAAGGAGACAGAATGCGCAAACTAACTGGACTGGCCGCTGCGGTGGCTTTGGTGGTGGCGGGTGCGACGGCGCAGGCCGGTGAGGTCGAAGTGTTGCACTGGTGGACCTCCGGCGGCGAAGCCAAGTCGGTGGGCGAACTCAAGAAGATCATGCAGGGCAAGGGCCACACCTGGAAAGACTTTGCCGTGGCCGGTGGGGGTGGTGACAATGCCATGACCGTGCTGAAAAGCCGTGTCGTCTCGGGTAGCCCTCCGGCGGCTGCGCAGGTCAAGGGCCCGGCCATTCAGGAGTGGGCGGCTGAAGGCGTGCTGGCCAATCTGGACAACGTGGCCAGCGCCGAGAAGTGGGACAGCCTGCTGCCCAAGGTGGTGGCCGACGTGATGAAGTACCAGGGGCACTACGTCGCCGCGCCGGTCAATGTGCACCGCGTCAACTGGCTGTGGGCCAATGCCGCCGTGCTGAAGAAGGCTGGTGTGGCGAGCATGCCCAAGACGTGGGACGAGTTTTTTGTCGCCGCCGACAAGGTCAAGAAGGCCGGGCTGATTGCCGTCGCCCATGGTGGGCAGCCCTGGCAAGATTTCACCATTTTCGAATCGGTGGTGTTGGGTGTGGGCGGTGCCAAGTTTTACAGCGACGCCATGGTCAGGTTGGACCCCAAGGCCCTGAGCAGCGACACCATGAAGAAGTCGCTGGAGGCTTTTCGCAAGGTCAAGGGCTACACCGACGCCGCCGCGCCGGGGCGCGACTGGAATTTGGCTACCGCCATGGTGATGCAAGAGAAGGCGGCCTTTCAATTCATGGGTGACTGGGCCAAGGGCGAGTTCCTGGCGGCAGGCAAGGTGCCGGGCAAGGACTTTCTGTGCGCGGCCGCGCCCGGCACCAGCACTTCCTTCACCTTCAACGTGGACTCCTTTGCCATGTTCAAGCTCAAAGACAGCTCCGCGCAGAAGGCGCAGGCCGATCTGGCCGCCGCCATCATGGGTGCGGAGTTTCAGGAAGTGTTCAACCTCAATAAGGGCTCCATTCCGGTACGTCTGAACATGAGCATGACCAAGTTTGACGACTGCGCCAAGCTCTCCAGCAAGGACTTCGTCGACACTGCCAAGAGCGGCAGTCTGTTGCCCTCGGTGGCGCATGGCTTGGCCCTGCGCCCGGAGCTCGAAGGCGCCATCAAGGATGTGGTCAGCCAGTTCTGGAACGAAGACAAGATTACCGTCGCCGCAGCGCAGAGCAAACTGGCCGCGGCCGCGGCCAAGAAGTAGCGTCGGCATGGCCCGCTTGGGCGGGTCCCGGATCGATCCGGTCCGCTTGCGCAGTACCAAGAGGACGACGGGGCCGCCCTGGCAATGTGGCGACAAGGGTTGCCCCTTGCCACTTGGCGGCCCGCTCGCCGTGGGACGGATGCGCATTCCATACACGTTGCACGCACGCATGACGACCTGCGTGCTGTGTCGGTGAACACTCGCAAGGTCTTCTGGTAAGCGCTATGAAACTGAACTTTGAAACCGCTTTGCCCAAACTGGTCTTTGCACCCGGCTTTGTGCTGGGCATCGCCTTCATCTACGGCTTCATGGTCTGGAACGGCGCGCTCTCGGTCACCGGCTCGCGCATGCTGCCCAACTACAGCGAGTTCGTTGGTCTGGCGCAGTACGCCCGGCTTTGGGAATCGGAGCGCTGGTGGGTGGCGCTGAAGAACCTGGGCCTGTTCAGCTTGTTTTATGTGGGCGGCGCCATGCTGATCGGCATGGCCCTGGCGATCTTTCTGGACCAGAAGGTGCGCATGGAAGGTGCGCTGCGCACCATCTACCTGTACCCGATGGCACTGTCCTTCATCGTCACCGGCACCGCCTGGAAGTGGCTGCTCAACCCCAGCCTGGGGCTGGAGAAGCTGATGCACGACTGGGGCTGGAGCAGCTTTCAGTTCGACTGGCTGGTGCAGAGTGATACCGCCATTTACTGCGTCATCATCGCCGGCATCTGGCAATCGGCCGGTTTTGCCATGGCCTTGTTCCTGGCCGGCTTGCGTGGCATTGACGACAGCATCATCAAGGCAGCGCAGATGGATGGTGCCTCGCTGCCACGCATCTACTGGCGCATCATCCTGCCGATCCTGCGCCCGGTGGTGTTCTCCACCATCATGGTGTTGTCGCACCTGTCGATCAAGGGCTTTGACCTGGTGATGGCCCTCACTGGCGGCGGCCCGGGTTATGCCACCGACGTGCCCGCCACCTTCATGTACGTGATGAGCTTCACCCGTGGCCAGATCGGTCTGGGCGCGGCCAGCGCCACCATGATGCTGGCCAGCGTGGCCGCCATCGTGGTGCCCTACCTGTACAGCGAGTTACGCACCAAGCCCCATGACCGCTAGATTTCAAACCGCCATGCCGCACAAATTCGTCTCACGCTCCCTGGTCTACGGCGTACTGCTGCTGGCCGCCTTCTTCTTCCTGGCGCCCATGTACGTGATGCTGGTGACCAGCTTCAAGGACGCCGAGCAAATCCGCTCCGGTAACCTGCTCAGCCTGCCCAGTTCACTGAACTTCGAAGCCTGGGCACTGGCCTGGTCCAGCGCCTGCACCGGTACCGATTGCCGCGGCCTCAAGCCCTTCTTCTGGAACTCGGTGATCATGGTGGTGCCGGCCGTGCTGGTGTCTACCCTGTGGGGTGCCCTGAACGGTTATGTGCTGAGCCTGTGGAAGTTTCCCGGCAGCGAAGTGATGTTCGGCTTCATGTTGTTTGGTGTCTTCATGCCTTTCCAGGTGGTGCTGCTGCCGATGAGCCAGGTGCTGGGCTGGCTGGGCATCGCCAGCTCGATCGGTGGCCTGATCGTGGTGCATTGCCTGGCCGGTCTTGCCGGCACCACGCTGTTCTTTCGCAACTACTACGCCTCGATTCCGAAAGAACTGGTCAACGCCGCGCGCATTGATGGTGCGGGCTTCTGGCGCATCTTCTTTCGCATCGTAGTGCCGATGTCCACGCCGATCGTGATGGTGACCTTGATTTGGCAGTTCACCAACATCTGGAACGACTTTCTGTTCGGCGTGGCCTTTAGCGGGCCCGACAGCAAGCCGATCACGGTGGGCCTGAACAACATGGTCAACACGTCGAGCAGCGTCAAGAACTACAACGTCGACATGGCCGCCGCCGTCATCGCGGGGCTGCCCACCATGCTGGTCTACGTGCTGGCTGGCCAGTACTTCGTCAAGGGCCTGACGGCCGGCGCCGTCAAGGGATAGGGGCCAAGAAGTTGCCGACGAAGCCCCCCCCGTCATCGCGAGGCCGCAGGGCGTGGCGATCCATGGTGACGAGCACAGCACCGTGGATTGCCGCGCTGCGCTCGCAATGACGAAGCCCACCCCGTCGCCATGACGAGACGTTGCCTCGCCCTCAGCACCCTGCCCAAGACATCCCCCTCACACCCCGTCATTCGCAAGTTTTAAACATCTTCATCATGGCCGCTTCACTCCACATCTCCGGTATCCGCAAAGTCTTTGGCAAGGCCGACAAAGCCGTCGAGGTGCTCAAACGCATCGACATCGACGTGGCGCCGGGCGAGTTCCTGATCCTGGTTGGACCCTCGGGCTGCGGCAAGTCGACCCTGCTCAACATCATTGCCGGGCTGGAAGAGCCCAGCGAGGGCCAAGTCACCATTGCCGGGCGCAACGTGGTGGGGGTGCCGCCGGCGCAGCGCGATATCGCCATGGTGTTCCAGAGCTATGCCCTGTACCCGACCATGAGTGTGGCCGAGAACATCGGTTTTGCGCTGGAGATGCGCAAGGTGCCCAAGCCGGCGCGCCAGCAACGCATTGCCGAGGTGGCCGCCATGTTGCAGATCGAACACCTGCTGGAGCGCCGCCCGGCCCAGCTCTCCGGCGGCCAGCGCCAGCGCGTGGCCATGGGCCGCGCCCTGGCGCGCCAGCCGCAACTGTTTTTGTTTGACGAACCGTTGAGCAACCTGGATGCCAAGCTGCGCGTGGAGATGCGCGCCGAGATCAAGCGCTTGCACCAGCTCAGTGGCATCACCAGTGTCTACGTCACGCACGACCAGATCGAGGCCATGACGCTGGGCAGCCGCATCGCGGTGATGAAGGACGGCGTGCTACAGCAACTCGGCACGCCCGATGACATCTACCGCCGCCCCGCCAACACCTACGTGGCCACATTCATTGGCTCGCCAACTATGAATTTGATAGCTGGAAGTGGCCAGTACACGGGCGAAAAGGCCACATTTGTCATTGAAGGAGGGGTCTTGCCGCTGCACTGCCCGTCATCCAGCGCCGCCACCCTACTGGGCCTGCGCCCGGAGCACATTGCGCTGGTCGACCAATCCGACTGGCGCGGCGAGGTGCTGGTGGTGGAGCCCACCGGCGCCGACACCTACGTGGTGGTGAAGACGGCCGCCGGCAACGTGACGGTGCGTACCTCGCCGCAAACCAGCACCTGCCCAGGGGATGCGGTAGGTTTGCAGGTGGCGCCGGAGCATGTGAGTTGGTTTGACAAGGAGAGCGGGCGGCGGGTGCAGGCGGTGCAGGCACGGCGCACGTAGCATAGAGAGCGTTGCCATTCCTTGGCGCCGGTGTTCTGGGTCAACGATAGAGGACGATCATGATGGTTCATTTCCGATCAATTCTTTGGGTGCTCGCGATGGTCTTGGTTGCCGGCTGCGCCCGGCCGCCCGCGTCGGCGCAATCGCCTGGCGCGCAAGGTCGCACGGATGCCCTGGACGCGCGCAACCGAGTCACCGCAATGAGCTACAACATCCGCTGCGGGTTCTGCGAAAAGCCGGACGATGTCAACCATTGGAGCCGCCGCAAGTTCCTGGTGGCGGACGTCATCAGGACATCGCGGGCCGACCTGATCGGTTTGCAGGAAGCCGAGGCGTTTCAGGTCAAGGACCTGGTGTCGCTGCTGGGCGATTTTGATTGGGTGGGTGTCGGACGCGACGACGGCAAGCAGGGCGGCGAGATGAATGCCGTGCTGGTGCGTCGAGAGGCCTTCGCCATCACATCGCAGCAGACCCGCTGGCTGTCAGAAACGCCAGAGCGCGTGTCCCGCGGGTGGGACGCGATGTTCAATCGCACGCTGACGCTGCTCACGCTCACCAGCCGTCGCACCGGCAAGGAACTGTACTTCTTGAACACGCACTTTGACCACGTCGGGCGCCAGGCCCGCGATCAAAGCGCCAATCTCATTGTGCAAACACTACAAACCCTGCGCAGCGGGGTACCGGTGATCGTGACGGGCGACTTCAATGCCAGACCGGACTTTGCCGGCTACCGAGCGCTGACGGCGCGTCTGCACGATGCCGCCCTGGTATCGCGCACACCAGCCACGGGCGGCAACATCACCTTCAATGGCTTTGGCAAGGACATCGAGCCGGACAACAAGATCGACTACGTCTTTGTCAGCCCCGGCCAGGAGGTGCTGTCGCACCGGATCATCACCGACCGATACCAGCAGCTTTATCCATCGGACCACTACCCCATCGTCGTGGATCTGCGCTGGTGACAGCTTGGCGAAGGTGGCAATGCGTGATTTTTCTTTCGCCGTTCGTCGGCATTAGGGATTGCCCGAATAAGGTGTCCAGCAATGCGGTGCTATATTTGCCCTGTCGATTGGGAACGTTTCCATTTTTGACCGCCAGTGCATTACAAAGAGTTGCTTCGTCATGGCCGTGACACGATTGATGCAACGTATTTTTACCGAGCCCCTAGGAGTACTTGAATGAACAATTCCGCCCCTCAGCGCAGCCACCACACCGCTCGGCGACGCGTTGCGCTGCGCATCAACCCCATCGCGGCAGCCTGCGCGACCCTGTTGCTCGCCACCAGCGCCGCGCACGGGCAACAGCAGGCCCCGGTCAAGCTGGAGGCCGTCACCGTGACCGGTATTCGGGCCGGTATTGAAAGCTCGATTGCCGTCAAACGGGATTCCGATTCCATCGTGGAAGTGGTTTCAGCCGAAGACATCGGCAAATTGCCCGACACCAGCATCGCCGAGTCGTTGGCGCGCCTGCCCGGCTTGACGGCGCAGCGCGTGGACGGTCGCGCTCAAGTGATCTCCATTCGGGGTCTGTCCCCGAACTATGCCGGCGCGCTGCTGAACGGGCGCGAGGTGGTTAGTTCCAGCGACAGCCGTGCCGCGGAGTACGACCAGTTTCCTTCCGAGTTGATCAACTCAGCCGTGGTCTACAAGACGCCGGATGCCTCCTTGGTGGGCCAGGGCCTCTCCGGCACCATCGATGCCCGCACGTTGCTGCCGTTGTCGGTGCGTGGTCGGCAAGTTTCGATCAATGTGCGCGGCGAGCGCAACTCCTATGGCCAGTTGACGGATGGGGCGAGTGGCACCGGAAGCCGCCTCAGTGCCTCCTACGTGAATCAGTTCGCCGACAACACCGTCGGTGTGGCGCTGGGGTATGCACATCTGAATTCCCCGGGCCAGCAAAAGCAATACAAGGCCTGGGAGAGTGGTGACTACAGCAAGTGGGGCGTTGCGCCTTACCTGGGTGTCCCCAAGACCGCCAGCGGTTATGCCCTGGCCGCGCAGGGATTCGATGCCGGCGTCACCTCGAGTTCGCAAGTGCGCGATGGCCTGATGGCGGTGCTGGAGTACAAGCCCAGCAAGGACTTCCATAGCGTGGTGGATCTGTACTACTCCAAGTTTGATCAGGACCGCTCGGGGCGCACCCTGCTGGGTATGTCGGGGCCGTGGAACGGCACGCCGGGCAATCCCGAGTACTCCAATGTGGGCACGTCGGTGGTCAATGGCAATACGGTGGTGACCAGTGGCACCTGGACCGATGTGCAGAATCTGGTGCGCGGCGACAAATTGAACCGCGCGGACGAAATGAGCGCCCTGGGTTGGAAGAACACCTTCAAGCTGCCAAGCAAGTGGACTGGTGTGGCGGATGTTAGCTACTCGCGTACCACGCGCGATGAAACCTATGCGGAAATCTATGCTTCGCCCTTGCTGCCAAGCACCTATACGTTTTCCGGACTGGGCGTCTCGGGCGCGCAGCAATTTTCCACTAGCCAGAATTTGACCGATCCGGCCAGCGTTCCATTGCGCGATCCATCGGGTTGGGGCGTGATCCGCATGCCGCACATCACGGACGAGATCAAGTCCTTGCGTCTGGTTGGCAAGCATGACCTTGAGGGCATGTTCAGCGGGGTCGAGGCCGGCTTGAACTACGCCGAGCGCAACAAGGAGGTCAACCGCAAGCAAAACAAACTTGCACTACTGGGCGGGGCCAAGTCGCTGGCTATTCCAACGTCCGCCTTGCGTGGTGCGACCAACCTGGCTGGCACTGGCTTCAATGGCAGCATGCTGACGTTTGATGTGCCCAGCGTGCTCGGTCTGTACGGTCAGACTCCCACCAATCCGTGGGAGGAGAAGGACAACCACTACGAGATGCACGAGAAGGTCACGACGGCCTACACCAAGCTCAACATTGATACGCAGCTCGGTGCCATTCCGGTGCGTGGCAACGTTGGTGTGCAAATGGTCCATACCAAGCAGTTCTCGAACGGCTTTGCCTGGGTCAACGACAAGATCTACCCGGTGAGCGATGGCACCAGCTACACCGACTACCTGCCTAGCTTGAACCTGGCTTTCAGCTTCCAGCCAGACCTGATCGGTCGTTTCGGCCTGGCCAAGACCATGGCTCGCCCCCGCATGGATGACCTGCGCGCCGGCGCCGATCAGCCCAAGGTCGGCGACAAGCCGGGGACGCCTGGTTATGGCCTGTGGGGCGCCTCCGGTGGTGGCAATCCAAGGTTGGAACCCTGGCGTGCCAAGTCAGTGGACTTTTCGCTCGAAAAGTACTTTGGCAAGCGCAGCTACCTGGCCGGTGCGGCGTTCTACAAGAGTCTGGACACCTTCATCTATAACCAGAGCATCGTCCGTGATTTCTCGAGTTTCAACAACACCATTCTGCCCGGTGGCGTGCAACCCACATCGCCGTTGGGAACCGTCAACGCGCCGGCCAACGGCAAAGGCGGCACGGTCTCCGGCATTGAGCTCAGCGCATCGCTGGAAGGCAATTTGTTGGCAACCGCGCTGGATGGTTTTGGCGTGGTCGCCAGTGTCTCCAGTACCAAGAGCTCGCTGCATGAAGCCAACAACCCCAAGCGTTCGCTGGACGGGCTGTCGGGCACCGTCAACAACCTGACGCTCTACTACGAGAAGAACGGCTTCTCGACCCGGATCAGCCAGCGTTATCGCTCAGCCTTCGAAGCCACCACGCGGGGCGTGTTGCTGAACAACGTGACCAGCAAGATCGATGCCGAGAAGAACGTCGACTTCCAGTTGGGCTATGCGTTCGAGACCGGTCAATACAAGGGCCTGTCGGTGCTGTTGCAAGTCAACAACCTGACCAACACGCCTTACGTGACCAGCCAGAGCCCGCAAGTCGGTGGCGACAACCCCGATGGCGTGCTGCCACTTGCTTACACCACCTACGGCCGCACGGTCCTGTTGGGTGTGAACTATAAGTTCTAAGACGCCCTAAAGGAAAACCCCTGTCGACTACATTCGGCAGGGGTTTTTACATTTAAGCAGGATCGATCATGACAGCTAAGCGCATTCAACACATTGTCATCGTTGGCGGCGGCACGGCGGGCTGGATGACGGCGGCTGCCTTGGCCAAGGTTCTGCGTGGCCAATGCAGTATCCGCCTGATCGAGTCCGACGAGATTGCGACCATCGGGGTTGGCGAGGCCACCATCCCGCCGATCAAGGTATTCAACGACGCACTCGACATTGACGAGGACGAATTGCTCGCCAAGACCCAGGGCACGTTCAAGCTGGGGATCGAGTTCGTCAACTGGGGCAAGCGGGGCGATGCCTACATCCACTCGTTTGGCAGATTGCCGGGCGGCATGCCGATGGGCGATTTTCACCAATACTGGCAAAAGGCCTATCAACTCGGCAAGGCGCCCGATCTTGCCCGCTTCTCGATCAACACGGTGGCGGCGCAACGGGGCAAGATGCTGCGCACGGTCAGCGATATGCCGGGCTCGCCGCTGGCGGACATCATCAACGCGTTTCACTTCGACGCGAGTCTGTACGCCAGGTTTCTGCGCGGCTACAGCGAAAAACTGGGCGTGGTCCGCACCGAAGGCAAGATTGTCAACACGCTGCTGCGCGAACCGGATGGCTTCATCGAAGCGGTGGTGCTGGAAAACGGTGAAGCTGTGTCGGGTGACTTGTTCATTGACTGCTCCGGCATGCGCGGCGTGCTGATCGAGCAGGCCTTGAAGACCGGGTTTGACGACTGGAGCCATTGGTTGCCCTGCAACCGGGCGATTGCGGTGCCCTGTGAGTCGGGTGGATCGTTCCTGCCGCTGACGCGCTCCACCGCGCACTCCGCCGGCTGGCAGTGGCGCATTCCGTTGCAACACCGAATTGGCAATGGCCACGTTTACTCAAGCCAGTTCATGAGTGACGACGAGGCCACCCACATCCTGCTCAACAACCTGGATGGCGCGCAGTTGGCCGAGCCGCGGTATATCCGGTACACGCCTGGCAAACGCAAGAAGGTATGGAACCGCAATTGCGTTGCGATCGGGCTTTCGAGCGGCTTTCTAGAGCCGCTCGAATCAACCAGTATTCACCTCATTCAGACGGCGGTTTCACGGCTGATCAAGTTCCTCCCCGACTGCGGTTTCGATCAAGCCGACATTGACGAGTTCAATGAGCAGGCCGACTTCGAGTACCACCGCATTCGTGACTTCCTGATCCTGCACTACAAGGCGACCGAGCGCGACGATTCGGCGTTTTGGAACTACTGCCGAAACATGGCCATACCGGACAGCCTGGAAAGGCGAATCGCCCTCTATCGCAGCCACGGTCGAATCATCCCGAAGGACAAGGAGTTGTTCGAGGTGAAGAGCTGGTTGGAGGTGATGCATGGCCAGGGCATCCAGCCGCGGGGCTACGACCCTCTGGTGGATTTGACCGCCTTCGAAGAGGTTTTGAAGATCCTGGGCAACGTCGACGGGGTGATCCAGAAGTGCGCCGACATCATGCCTACCCATGCCGAGTTCATTGCCAAGAACTGCTCCAACAAGTGATAAACAGCCAGACATCAGCATGACCAAGTTCAATTTTTCGTGGCTGGTGACGTGCACGCTCGCTGGGATCGCCGGGCTCGCCCTGAATGGGTGCGCGACGGCGCCGATGAGCGGGCCCAAGCCGCTCGCGGACTGGCCCCGCATCACCAGCGCAATCCCCATGGACGCAGTGATCGAGGCCGAAGTGGCGCGCATTCTGGCCGGCATGACCTTGCCTCAAAAGGTTGGCCAGATGACGCAGCCCGAGATCAAGTCGGTAACCCCGGCCCAAGTGACCGAGTACTACATCGGATCGGTGCTCAACGGCGGCGGCTCCTGGCCGCAGGGCAACAAGTTGGCGGGCGTGGCCGATTGGGTGAGCCTGGCTGACCAGTACTACCAGGCTTCGATGGCCACCGACATGAAGGTGAAGGTGCCCGTGGTGTGGGGCACGGACGCGATCCATGGGCATGGCAATGTGTATGGCGCCACGCTGTTTCCGCACAACATCGGACTCGGCGCGGCGCATGACACCGACCTGGTGCGCCGTATTGGCATCGCGGTGGGGCGTCAGGTGCGTGCCACCGGTATCAACTGGGTGTTCGGGCCGACGCTGGCGGTGGCGCGTGATGACCGCTGGGGGCGCACCTATGAGAGCTTCTCGGAGGACGCGGGCCTGATCAATGCCTACGCCAGCGCTTACGTGGCGGGCATGCAGGGCAGCTTCTCGAACGACGGCAATGTGATCGCCACCGCCAAGCACTTCATTGGTGATGGCGCGACCGACCTGGGCAAGGACCAGGGGGTGGCCAAGATAAGTAGCGCCGACATGATCAACCATCACGCCCAGGGCTACTACGGCGCGCTGGCCGCGGGCGCCCAGACCGTCATGGCATCCTTCAACAGTTGGAACGATGTGGCGGGCGGCGTGGACTACGGCAAAGTACACGGCAGCAAGGCCTTGCTGACTGATGTGCTGAAGCAGAAGATGGGATTTGACGGTTTCGTGGTTTCCGACTGGAACGGCATCGCCCAGGTGCCGGGCTGCACCCAGACCAGTTGTGTGCAGGCCGTCAACGCCGGCATCGACATGGTGATGGTGCCCGAACGCTGGCGCGAGTTCATTGCCAACACGATCGAGCAGGTCAAAGTCGGCCAAATTCCGATGGCACGCATTGACGACGCGGTGTCGCGCATCCTGCGCGTCAAGCTGCGGTCGGGAATGTTTGGCAAGCGGCCGTCGCAAGGCGTGTATGCCAGTCACGGGCAGGCCCTGCAAGCACGTGAGCTGGCGCGCGAGGCGGTGCGCAAGTCCCTGGTGCTGCTGAAGAACAACCACGCGGTCTTGCCGCTGGCGCGCGGCAAGAAAGTATTGGTGGTGGGCAAGGCCGCCCACAGCCTGCAGAATCAGACTGGCGGCTGGTCCCTGGGATGGCAGGGCACCGGCAATGTCAATGCCGACTTCCCCGTCGCCGACACCATTCTGGACGGCATCAAGGACGCCGCCGGCGCGGCCAACGTCGTATTCAGCGAAACCGGGCAGGGGCTGGATGGCGCGCGCTTTGACGCGGTGATCGCGGTGATTGGG
>CXWL01005505.1_pt1 | contig 52161 bp, 50 predicted proteins | sample 590931 | NCBI WGS metagenome assembly CXWL01 (sample SAMEA3498368, study PRJEB10139) | groundwater metagenome | biome: water well; material: biofilm material | place: Germany | collected 2015-04-27 | reverse complement strand
GTCGGTGTATTGGTCGGCACCGGCGTGTTGGTGGGCGTGTTGGTCGCTGTGTTCGTCGGTGTATTCGTGGGCGTGTTGGTCGGCACCGGCGTGTTGGTGGGCGTGTTGGTCGCTGTGTTCGTCGGTGTATTCGTGGGCGTGTTCGTCGGCACCGGCGTGTTGGTTGGCGTGTTGGTCGGTGTATTGGTGGGCGTATTCGTCGGTGTCCGCGTCGGCGTCCGCGTCGGCGTCGCTGTCGGCGGGCAGGGATCGTCGTCGTCACCGTCTTCGTCGTCGCCCGAGTCCTGTGATCCGTCGTTGTCGTCATCGTTGTCGCTGCCGTCCATGATCCCGTCGTTGTCGTCGTCGGGGTCGCTCACGTCGGCGCTGCCGTCGTTGTCATCGTCGCTGTCCGGGGCCGTCGGCAGTTGGTCGCCGTCGAGGTCGTCGAAGTCGTCGGAGACTCCGTCATTGTCGTCGTTGGGATCGCCAGTGTCGGGCGTCGCGTCGTTGTCATCGTCCGGGTCGCTCATGTCGCCCGTGCCGTCGTTGTCGTCGTCGGAATCGGAAACGTTCGGAGAACCGTCGTTGTCGAAGTCGTCGTCGTCCGATCCGCACCCTGGCGTCGGGGTCGCCGTAGGCGTGTTGGTTGGCGCCGGAGCGGAGAGGATCATCACGCCCGCACACGATGGGCCGTCAGACGGGTGGTTCGTGGGCAGGGACGTCTGGTCGGTTGTCACCGAAGCGCAGTTGAGCGTATCGGTGGCGGTGGCGAGCGCGGTGAAGTTCACGGTGATAGTGCTGGCCTTGGCGGACTCCCACACGGTGGGCGAACCATCTGCCGGGGAGTGCGTGAGGTCGTTCCAGGTCAACGTGCCAGCGCCTGATGTCGTCGGCGCCGGCACGGCGGAGACGAACGACAGGAAGGTGGGGTTGAAGGTATCGCTGATGTCCACATTCTGGAGCGTAACGGCGCCCGCGTTGGTGACCGTGATGGTGTAGGTGACTGCCCCACCCGGCAACACGGTGGCGGCGCTGGTGCGCTGCTTGAGAACCGTGATATCGCAGATGTCCGAGGCGATGTCGTTGAAGATCGACGTGATATCGCTGGGGCTGCCCGGGAAGTAACCGCCCGGCGAGGCGATAGCCGCGGACAACACAGCGTCTTGCGCGTCGATCAGGTCGTAACCAATGACGTAGACCACGGAGCCGGAGTTCTTGGCCTGGGTGGCCCAGTAGAGCGCGTACACGTCGGAGCCATCACCACTGAAGGTAGTGCTGACGGCGACACGGCCGGCGCGCTCGACCGCGAGCTCGTCGGTGTGACCGGTGAGGAAGGTGTTGCCGGCCGTGTGAACGAAGGCGCCGTCGCCGTTTCCGTCGAGGTATAGGGTGCCCTGCCAGACTTCGAAGTTGAAGCCCGCGCCGAAGTTGAACGAGTCGGAATTGCTGAGCGAGCCGTTCTCCGTCACGTCCAGAGCCTGGGTGAGCTGAGCAGCGCTGCTGATCTGCCAGAGGCCGTCTACGACGATGAAGTCGGGCGAGGTATCCCCGCCCGGGTAGTCGAGGCTGAAGTCGTCGGCGGTATCGATGTAGCCGTTGTCGTTGACGTCGAGGAACATGTCGTCATCGAGGCCAGAGGAGGTGACGTTGCCCGGCTGGTTCGCCGAGCCATCGGAGAGAACCACGATGTAGTCGTTGGCGTCTGGCTCGGCGTCCGTGTCGAAAGCGGGCTCCAACTGGCGCTCACCGAGGGCGATGCCGTAGCCAATGTTGGTGCGGCCGGAGGCCGGATAGCCGTTAATTGCCGTGCGCAGCGTCGCGGCATTGGTTGCGAGAGTTGGGCTTGTAGCGGCGATCCCATCGGAGAAGCCGGTCAGGGCCATCTGATGGGGGGTCAGGTCGTTGTCTAGTGGGCCACCGGAGAAGGCGTTCACAAAGCCGATCGCCGCGGCCTTGGCGTTAGGGAACTTGGTGGCGGTGTCATCCATCGAGCCGGAGTGGTCGAAGACCATGCTGATGTCGAGGGGAACGTTGCATTGAGGCGGGTCAACAGCCAGAGCGGTGGGGATGGCGCGGGTGCCGCCCGAGAAGGGCGCAAACGCGGCCACAAGCACAGCCCCTGCTCCGAAGAGCGCGAGCACGGCGGGTTTGGCTGTCATTCGCAGTCGCACTGAGGTTCCTTCCTTGGCAAACCCAAGGTCGCCCACCTGCGGCGGGAATCTGGCGCGGATTAAGACATGCGGGAAACGGGCCTGCGGTGCTCTCGCAGGCTTGTGCCGATAGTACGCTCGTTATGCGAGCGGTGTCAAGGGGTTTCGAGGGTAATTCGCGGCTAATTTCGCGCGACGAGTTGTCAGGCTCACAGATTCGGTTGCGGCCTATACGTCGCCGTCGCAGCCATCGGAAAAGCGATCAGTGCCTCGGCGGCGGGGCAACAGCGGCGACCGCCTCGAACTCGGCGCGCGACTGGGCGACGACAGCGCCGATGCCCCCACCGGCTAAGCGGAGCATGAGGGTGGCCAACACGGCGTAGAGGCTGCCCATGAGGATCATCACGAACGGAAGGCCGGTCACGGCAGCCAACCCGGCAGCGGCGAGGCCAGCCAGCGGCATGGTGCCGTTGAACATGATGCCGGAAAGGGACATCACCCGCCCCCGGAACTGCGGCGGGGTGGACTCCTGCAGCATCGTCTGGATGAGACCAAGCTGGGAAGAGAACGCGAAGGAGACGAATGGCATGAGCAGTAAGGCCACGAACGGCTCCCGAGTAAGGGCGAGGGCCAGCATCATGACGGGAGCGCCGAGCGCCGCGGCCCACATGCGCGAGGCCCGGGCGTGATCGCTCCACCAGATGAGGGCCATCGCGCCGAGCACGGAGCCGAGGCCGGACCCCGCCCAGAGCAGGCCGAGGATCCCCGGGCCGGAGTCCAACACTTCCTTGACGTAGAAGGGCGTGAGAATCGCCAGGAAGGGGAACAGTAGGGCAGTGTTCAGCGCGGTCAGGCAGAGGAGGGTCACGATGTGGGGGCGGCTGCGGGCGTAGCGGATGCCCTCCTTGAGGCCTTCGATGGCCGAACTCTGCACCATATCGGCCGGCCGTGGGGTCGCTCTGTAGCGGATGATGAGCAGGCTGACGAGCACGGCGACGAAGCTCGCGGCGTTGAGGAAATAGGCGGTGGCGAGACCGAAGACGCTGATGATCACGCCCGCCATGGCGGGGCCGACCATGCGAGTGCCGTGGAAGGTGGAGGAGTTGAGGGCGACCACCTGGCTGATCTTCTCCGGCGGCACAAGGTCCGGGAGGAAGGCCTGGTAGGCGGGCATGTCGTAGCCGAAGGCGATGCCCAGGGCGGCGGTGGCGACGATAATCATCCAGAACTCGATGCGGTCGGTGACGATGAGCACCCCGAGCGTCAGGGCGAGCATCATCATGATCGCCTGGGTGATGATGAGGATGCGACGCTTGTCGGCGCGGTCGGCGAGGACGCCGCCAAAGAGCATGACGACGAGGCTGGGGAGAGCGTTGGCGAAGTTCACCACGCCGAGGCCAAAGGCGGAGTCCCACAGCTGGAGCACGAGGAGGCCCTGGGCGATCGCCTGCATCCAGGTGCCGGTCATGGAGACGGCCTGGCCGATCCAGACGATGCGGAAGTCACGCTCACCGAGCGCGGAGAGCGAGTCGGGCAGAGCGAGACCAAAACGGCGACGAGGGGGGACTTTGAGGTTGGCAGTGGCCATAGAGGTTACATCGTAGGAGAATCGACGGAGTCGCCATAGGACGGATGTTGCGGCGGGCGGTTCGTTGGCGAGCGTGCCGGGTGGCTGATACGATGATGTTATCTGGGGCTGTAGCTCAATTGGGAGAGCGCCACACTGGCAGTGTGGAGGTCAGGGGTTCGAGTCCCCTCAGCTCCACCATTCAAACGACAAAGGGGGCGGGTTCTTCACGAGCCCGCCCCTTTGGCTATTCCGCAGCATAAGCCTTGACTCAAGCGGCAGGGACGGGGAGGTCGGTGGCTTCGAGGGTACGGAGGTCGAGGTGCTTGGAGGCGTGATCGATGTCGATGCCGACGATGTTGCCGTCAGCGTCAAGATCGATGACGACACCCTCGGACGCCTCGCGCGAGTCCACGCCAGGGCGCGAGTTTAGGTCGATATAGAGGGAGTCGGTTTCTGGGAAGTAGGACAGTCGCATTACGAACCTCTGCGGGCGCAGCAGGCTGCGCCCCTACGACGCATCAACCCTTCAGGATGATGTTGACCAGGCGATTGGGCACGTAGATCACGCGGGCGATGTCTATGCCGCCGATGTGTTGGGTGACGCTCTCGCTTTGCATCGCCAGTTCCCGGGCGGTGGCTTCGCCGGCGTCGAGGGGGAGGAGGATGCGGTCGCGGACTTTGCCGTTGACCTGCACGGCCACCTCGACTTCGTCGGCACGGGCAAGGGTGGCGTCGTACGCCGGCCACGACTGCGTGTGGACACTGTAGGGCTTGCCCAGTCGCTCCCACATCTCTTCGGCGATGTGCGGGGTGGAGGGGGCCATCAGCAGCGCCAGCGACTCGACGGCCTCGCGCCAGGCATCGGCGTCGACTTCGACACCGGATTCGCGGAGCCGTGTGAGTTCGTTCGTGAACTCCATCAGCGCCGCGATCATCGTGTTGAAGCGGAAGCCCTCGATGTCCTCGGTGACCTTCTTGATCGTCTTGTGCGTCCAGCGGCGAAGGTCGCGGGTTTCCGACGTGTCGGGCTGCGCGGTCGTGCGCACATCTCCCATGACGGCGCTCCATGCGCGGTTCAGCCAGCGGTGGGGGCCGCTGATGCCGCTGGCGTCGTAGGGGCCGCCCTGATCCCAGGGGCCGAGGAACATCAGGTAGGCGCGGAAGGTGTCCGCTCCCCAGCGTTCGACCTGGCTGTCCGGGGCGATCACGTTGCCGCGCGACTTGCTCATGCGCACGCCGTCCGTCCCAAGGATCTGGCCCTGGTTGAAGAGGCGCACCATCGGTTCGCCATGCTCGACGATGCCCATATCGCGAGCGGCCTTGGTGAAGAAACGGGTGTAGAGGAGGTGCATCACCGCGTGCTCGGCGCCGCCGGTGTATTGATCGACGGGCAGCCACTTGCGCGCCAGTTCGCGGCTAAACGCTCGTTCGTCATTGTGGGGGTCGATGTAGCGCATCTGGTACCACGAGGAGCACATGAAGGTGTCCAGCGTGTCGGTCTCGCGCCGCCCCGCCTTCCCACAGGTCGGGCAGGCCGCGTTGAGGAAGCCCTGGTGGTAGGTGAGCGGCGATTCACCGGTGGGGCGGAACTCGGCGTCGTCCGGCAGCAATACCGGCAGATCTTTCTCGGGCACCGGCACCGCACCGTGATCGTCGCAGTAGATGATCGGGATGGGGGCGCCCCACATGCGCTGGCGCGAGATGAGCCAGTCGCGCAAGCGATAGGTGACGGCGCCGCGGCCGAAGCCCTGCTTCTCGGCGTAAGCGATCGCCGTTTCGACGGCGGTTTCGTCCGGGGTGCCATCAAGGGCGCCGGAGTTGATCATCACGCCGCCGTGGGGGAGGGCGGCTGTTAGCTCCCCGCCGTCCCAGTCCGGGTGCTGGAATACAGCAACGATCGGCAGGCCGAACTTCTTCGCGAAGTCGAAGTCGCGTGGGTCGTGGCCGGGGACGCCCATAACCGCTCCGGTACCGTAGGTTGCGAGCACGTAGTCGGCAATCCACACCGGCACCTTCTGGCCGTTCGCCTTGTTGGTGACGTACGCGCCGGTGAAGACGCCCGTCTTCTCGCGATCGGTGCTGAGGCGGTCGATCTCCGACTCTTTGCCGACGGCTTCGACGTAGGCCTGCACCTCGGCGCGCTGCTCCGCAGTTGTGATCTGGTCGACGAGAGGGTGCTCCGGCGCGAGTACGAAGAAGCTGACACCGAAGACGGTGTCGGGCCGCGTGGTGAAGACGGTGATATCCTTCGATGACCCCTCCCCAGCCCTCCCCGTAGACGGGGAGGGAGACACCGGCAGATCGAGACCGAAGTCCAGGTGGAAGCCGGCGCTGCGGCCGATCCAGTTGCGCTGCATGCTCATGATCTGGTCAGACCACTGCAGGTCATTGAACTCAAGCAGCTCGTCGGCGTAATTCGTGATGCGGAAGAACCACTGCTCCAATTCGCGCTTGGCGACGACGCTCTCGCAGCGCTCGCACTTGCCGTCGACGACCTGCTCGTTGGCCAGCACCGTCTGGTCTTTCGGGCACCACCAGACGGCGGCCTTCTTCTTGTAGGCGAGATCGTGCTTGAGGAGCTGGAGGAACCACCACTGCGACCAACGGTAGTAGTCGGGCGAAGCGGTGATGACCTCGCGCGACCAGTCGAACATGGCGCCCATCTGCTTGAGCTGGCCACGCATGTGCGCGATGTTGGCGAAGGTCCACTGCGCGGGATGCGTGCCGTTCTTGATGGCGGCGTTCTCCGCGGGCAAGCCGAAGGCGTCGAAGCCCATGGGAAAGAGCACGTTGTAGCCGGTCATGCGCTTGTAGCGCGCCGCTGCGTCCGATGGCGACATGGCGAACCAGTGGCCGATGTGGAGGTCGCCGGAGGTGTAGGGCAGCATTGTCAGGGCGTACCACTTCGGCCTCGGGTCGTCGTCCGGCGTACGGTAGAGGTCGTCGGCCTCCCACCGGGCGCGCCACTTCGGCTCGATGTCTTGGGGATCGTAGCGGTCCGTCTGGCTGGTTCGAGACTTCGTCGCGTGTTCTGTCTGCGTCATGACAGTCCCCTATTGTCTGTTGTCTGTTGTCTGTCGAGCGAAGCGAGATCCAGAGGCTTCCCCTGAAGCCGTCGGATTGTCTGTTGTAGTTACTCGCGCTCCCGCGCGTGGTCTTCGGGGTCGCCACGGTGGCCGAGATCGTCATCGTAGGCACCTCCGTTCGAGGGGCGGATGTGCCTCGTGAGGACACGCAGTTCCAGGAGGACGACGGCGAGGAGTGCGCAGAACACGGCCACGATATAGGCCTCGATGCCGATGGCGACGCCGATGGCGGCGACGGTCCAGATGGTCGCGGCGGTGGTGACGCCTTTCACGGTGTAGCCCTCGCGGAAGATTAGCCCGGCACCGAGAAAGCCGATGCCGGTAACGATCTGTGCGGCGATGCGGTCGTCACCCCCGTACAGGCGCGACATATCGGCGAAGAGGGCCGACCCGAGGCAAACCAGCGCCATGGTACGGACACCGGCGGGATAGCCGCGGTACTCGCGCTCGAGGCCGATGATGGCGCCGAGGACGGCTGACAGCGTCAACCGCCCCACGATCTCCCATTGCAAGCTTGCGTCCATGAAGTTCCCTCGCCCCGTCCACCGCCGCTCAGGTGAGCGTCCGGCAATACAAAAGCCCTCCGTCCACAGGGACGGAGGGCTAATCTCCGCGGTACCACCCTAGTTCTCGCCGCGGCGAGCACTCGTGCGCGCGGTAACGGGCGCTCCCGCCGGCGGCTATCTCCCCTGTTCGGGAGGTTCACCACCGATGCTCACCGGCGAGTTCAGCGCTCGGCTGCCGGGCTTGCACTGCCGCCCGGCTCTCTGTTGGGACGCGCTTACTACTCCGGATCGCCGCTGTTCGGCTTCGATCGAGGCCGCATTATATGAGGAAACGGGAGGGCGGCGGCAAGTAGGCATTGGCTCCTAACTGACGAAGTTGTGTCGTGTCTATTTATTGGGGTTGCTCGACACAACTTTAGGGCCCCTAAAGTTGTGTCGAGTCCATTTCTCGATGGCTCCCGACACAACTTTCGGCTAGATTTGACCATCATGGCTACCCAAGCTCGCCGCGGCCGGAAAAGCCGGACAACCATCTACGAGCAACTTGAGGAAAGCGTGGCTGACCTGCGCAGCCGCCTCGGCGGCCTGCCCTCCCCGGTCGAAGCCGAGGATATCTGGGGCGATATCTGGTACCAGGAAGCACACAACTCAACGGCTATCGAAGGGAACACCCTGGTTCTGCGGCAGGTGGAGATCCTGCTGAACGAGGGTCGTGTTGTCGGGGACAAACAACTGGCCGAGTACATGGAGGTACGCGGCTACGCCGACGCGGCACAGTGGATCTACCAGCAAGGCCTATCTGATTGGGCGATCGGCAGTCTCATCCACATCAGCGAGGTACGCCACATCCACACTCTGGCGATGGCCAAGGTGTGGGAAATCGCGCCGCATCGTCAGGCAAGACCCGACGAAGGCCCGGGGTCGTTTCGGCAGCACAACATCCAGCCGTTTCCGGGCGGGATGAAGCCGCCCGACTGGACGACCGTTCCGGCCCTGATGTCGGACTGGGTCGATGAGGCGGGCCACCTGCCGAACGCGCGGGCACCGTTTCCGGAGGCGCTTGGCGCGCTTCACGCCAAGTTCGAGCGCATTCATCCCTTTCTCGACGGGAACGGCCGCGCGGGCCGGCTGGTGATCAATCTGCTCTTGATCCGCATGGGCTACCCACCGGCGATCATCCGCAAGGCCGAGCGAGCGCGATATCTCAAGTGTTTGCGGCGAGCCGACGACGATGACACCGGCCCGCTGGGCGAATTTCTGGCTCGCGCGGTCATGGACACGTTGATGCGGTTCATCGTGCCCGCAGTAGCGGGGCCGAACAAACTCGTGCCGATTGCCGCTCTGGCGGAACCAGGCGTGTCCGCGCGCTCCCTGCGTGTCGCCGCCAGCCGTGGGAGGCTACGCGCACAGCGAGACGAAAGGGGTCAGTGGCGAAGTTCGCGCAAGTGGGTGGATGAATATCGCGCGAGCCTGTATGAGCGCGGGCCGTCCCGAGTGGTCGCCGGGGCCACCGCCGAGGACTGACGACGCTACGGCTTCGGGGGTTTGAACTGGGTGCGCATCATGGCGTCCCAGGCCCGATCGGGGAGGAGGCGGCGGATGAAGAGGAGGCCGCGGGCCTGGGCGGTGATCGGGTAGCGGGTGCGCGGGCGCTTCGCGTTGATGGCGTGCTCGATCCGGGTGGCCACGATCTCGGGGCCGGCGACGTTGCCCTTGTAGGTGGCGGCGACCCGCTCGATGCGCACTTTGTTGAAGGCGGCGTAGGGTGAGTTGGGGTCGAGGCCGCTCATCGACTCGCGGGAGGTGTCTTCGTAGCCGGTGGCGATGGCGCCGGGCTCGATGACGGCGACATCGACGCCGAATGGCTGTACCTCGAAACGGAGGGCGTCGCTGATCGCTTCGACGGCCCACTTGGTGGAGTGGTAGAAGCCGCCACCGGGAAAGACGAGCTTGCCACCCATGCTGCTGACATTGATGATGCGGCCCCAGCCCTGGCGGCGCATGGCGGGCAGCACGAGCTGGGTCATGCGCACGAGACCGAAGACGTTGGTCTCGAACTGCCGCCGCACATCATCGAGCGAAACCTCTTCGATGGGGCCGTCCTGGGCGTAACCGGCGTTGTTCACCAGCACGCCGATGGCGCCTTCGGCCTGCTCGACCACGGCGACCGCTGCCGACATGGAGGCTTCGTCGGTGACGTCAAGCGCGAGTGTCCGGCAACCCTTGGCGGCCAGATCGGCGATAGAGTCGAGGCGGCGGGCAGTGGCGTAGACGATGTGGCCCTTGGCAGCGAGATGCTCGGCAGTGGCGCGACCGATGCCGGTGGAGCAGCCGGTGATGAGGACGGCTTTCGAAATCTTGTCTGGCATGACGGTACCTTCTTCCTCGACCGAAGAGGGCGAGCCAGTGGCTCGCCCCTACGGAACTACGGGATTAGTAGCACCTTCCCCGTTGTTTGTCTTCCTTCCAGGGCGCGGTGAGCTTTGGCGGCGTCCGCGAGCGGGTAGCGGGCGCCGATGCGGACGTCGAGCGCGCCGGCGGCGACGGCATCAAGGACGGCGGAAGCCCGCAACTCCAGTTCGGCGCGAGTGGCAGTGTAGTGAGCGAGGGACGGGCGGGTGAGGAAGATCGAGCCGTAGGACTGGAGCCGCAGCGGGTCGAAGGGCGGGACCGGGCCACTGGCGCCTCCATACAGAACCATGAGGCCCCGCGGCCGCAGCGACTTCAGGCTGCCCTCGAAGGTGGTCGCCCCGATTCCGTCGTAGACCACGTCAACGCCGCGGCCTTCGGTGAGGCGGCGGGTCTCCGATGTGAAGTTGAGGTCGTTGTACAGGATGACGTCGTCGGCACCGGCCGCACGAGAGAGCTGCTCCTTCTCGCGCGTGGAGACGGTGGCGATGACGCGCGCGCCCGCCTGCTTGAGCATCTGCGTCAGGAGCAGGCCGACGCCACCGGCACCCGCATGCACGAGCGCGATGTCGCCAGCCTTTGTCTCGCGACAGCCGTGGACGAGGTAGTGCGCGGTCATGCCCTGGAGCATGGCGGCGCAGGCGATGTCGTCCGGCACGGCTGCCGGGATCGCAATGAGGCGGTCGGCGGGGGCGATGATGTCGGTCGCGTACGAGCCGGGGACGGACGACCAGGCGACGCGGTCACCGGGCGCGAGGCTGCCGACGTCCGGGCCGATGGACTGCACGACGCCGGCGCCCTCCAGGCCGAGGACGAAGGGCGGCGTCCCCGGATAGTGGCCACTACGTTGGTAGGTGTCGATGAAGTTCACGCCCACGGCGCTGGTGTGAACGCGCACCTGGCCGCGGCCGGGTTGGCCGGGGTCGTGCGGCTGGAGTTGCATGACCTCGGGGCCGCCGTGGGCGGTGACGAAGATGGCGGTTGGGGTGTCGGTCATTGGCGGGTCCTGGGGGAGTTCGTTTGGCACTTTTGTGCTCCCCAGGAGGGTTCTAGCTTCGGCCCTCGACCATTATGTCGTACTTGTGGCGCTTTCAAGGCAATACCTCGCGGCCGCGTGCTCGCTGACGACGAGTTCGGCTCGGTGTCGGTCATGGCGGGATCCTGGGGGAGTTCGTTCGGCACTTTTGTACTCCCCAGGAGGGTTCCAGCTTCGGCGCTCGATTCTTATGTCTGCCGCGGCGCTTGAGCGGCCCTCAAGAAATCCGTCGTGCCATCGCCACCTGGATCGGGGCAGCCTGCCGACGCTGGTTGGCGATGGTAGCACCGCCTTCAGCCGAAGTCCAAGCGCGAAATGTCACTTCTCTGGAATTTCTTTCGCGAGCTGCGAGGTGCACACGACTGATGATCGGTGATTCGGTGGGTGTTCTGCGTAGGCTCGGCTCTGCCGGACGCACAGTCGAGGGCGGCTATGCTCCACGCTTCGCGTCTCCCTTTGTGCATTTTCGTCTTACCAAGCGACCTACTCTGGGTGGAACACAACTACGACGCCGACGCGATGGCGCGCTCCAGGAGGGCGAGGACTGCGGGAGCGGGGTCTTCGCCCTGGTACTGGCCGACTATTTCGCCTTTGGCGTTCAGGACGACGACGGCGATGGTCTTTGTGACGTCTTCGATGCCGAGCGGTCCGAGGACGAGGCCGTCCCAGTCGGGGACGATGAGCACGTAATCTTCCGGCGTCCGGCCGGGGGCGAGGTTCTTGACAGCGTCGTTGTACGCCGACTTCATGATCTGCTCGGCGATCTTGCGGATGAGGCGCGGGAACGGGCGGGTGTCGGCGAGGTTGATGATCATCACCTCAGCGACGGTGGGGTATTGCTCGCGGATGGCGGTGACGACCGGCGAGGCGAGGTCGGACGTCTCGCGGGCGACGCAGACCAGCACCGCCGGTACGCCGAGCTCGTTGAAGGTGAGCTTCCGTCCGTGGCCGTTGGCCTTGAGGGTGACGGCGGGGGCGGACGTAGGGTTGTCTTGCGTGGTCATCGTCGGCGTTTCCCTTTCAGACTCATGCTTCTGGTTCGGACAACGCGCCCGCCAATGGCGGGCGCTGCGTTTCTTAAGGCGATCGGTGCTCACATGTGCGAGACGTGGTCAGCCGTGCCGTGCGGGCGCGGTGGTGGCTTCGCATTCTAGCCGCTTATCGATGTCAGGCGTCGGCGGCAGTGGTTTCGGCGCTGTAGTCTTGAGAGAAGACGCGTTCGGGCCGGAAGGTGATGGTGACTTCCTCTTCTGCAGTTGGGCTGGCGGCCGACATCTTGAGGTAGGCCGCGGCACCCTGCTCGCCGAGATACCGCACCGCGATCTCGCGGCCGAGGCCGCGATCGTCGCCGGACAATGTGGCGGCGCCCCAGGCGGTGACGCTCTTGTAGGGCAGCCGTTCGCTCTGGACGCAGATGCTGATGCGGGCATCGCGGCGGATGTTCCTGGCCTTGGCGCTGTTCGCGCCGGTGCGCATCAGGAAAACGCCATCGCGATGGACGTACCAGATGGGCATCGGGTTGGGGGCGCCGTCTTTGTTGATGGTGACAATGATGCCGACGTGCTGCTCGTCGAGAAATTTGTCGATCGCCTGGGGGGTCATCTTTGCGGGCATGGGGCTTCCTTTCTTCTTGTAGTCTGAGGCATCGTGGAATCGGAGGCTAGCATGATCAGCAGCGAGTTCGCGGAGGAGTTTGCGCAGGAGTGGATCGAGGCGTGGAACAGCCACGACCTGGAGCGGATCCTNNCAGATCGCCGACGAGCCGACGGGCAAGCTGCGGGGGAAAGCGGCGGTGGGGGAGTATTGGGCGAAGGCGCTGGCGGCGAACCCGGCGTTGCACTTCGAGCTGATCACGACGCTGCGGGGGGTGGATAGCGTGACGCTGTACTATCGCGGCGGGCGCGGGCTGTCGGCAGAGGTGTTTCATTTTGGGCCGGGTGGGTCGGTGGCGCGGGCGTTCGCGCACTATGTGGTGGATGTGTGAACGGAAGGACCGGCGAAGCGCGCCGCCCGCCCGTGCGCGGGTCGCCGTCCGACCGTTCGGCTGGGATGGCCGAGGCGCGCGGACCGATCTAGTGCCTGCATAGCGGGCGCAGCGGGTCACTCTGCCAGGAACGACTCGACGGCGGCGTTGAACTCGACCGGGCGCTCAAAGTACACGCTGTGGCCGGCCCTGGGGATGCGGGTTATGCGCGCGCCCGGGACGAGCCTGGCCGCGGCTTCGAGGAAGGGCGGCGGGATGACGATGTCTTCTTCGCCGATGAGGAACATGACCGGCATCGACAGCGCCGCAGCTTCTTCCGGCGTCACGGTGCCTGCCTGCTGAATCGTCGCGAAGATCTCCGCGCGCTTCAGACGATTCAAGGCGTCGATCTCTTCGTAGAGGAACGCCAGTTCCGGTTGCTCGGCGTACATGCGCTCACCGACGGCGGGATGGACGCCGGACGGGAGCTTCGCCGCGTTCTCGGCGGTGGCCTTCGCCCAGCCGTCGACCTCGGGTGAGGAGAGGCCACCGTGCGTGTCACAGAGCATCAGGCGCTCGACGCGCGCCGGTGACTGTAAGGCGAACCGCAGCGACGTCCAGCCGCCCATCGACTGCGCGACCAGCGACGCTTTCTCGATACCGAGATGGTCCATCAAGGCGCGCAGGTCATCGGCGAAGGCGGCGCCGCCGGGGCCATCAGGGTCTTCGGTCGAGACGCCCCAGCGACGGTGGTCGAAGACGACGCAAGTGTGGCGGTCGCGGAAGTGCGGCACCTGCTGCCACCACGACAGGTGGTTGCCGCCGGCCCCGTGCGCGAAGACGATGGCGGGGGATTCGCCGGGCCTGGGGCCGTGGGTCGCGTAGTAGATGCGGGCGTTGGGGCGGTCGAGGTATGGCATCACGGCGATTCTAACGCGAACCCGCCGCAATAGTGCAAACCGCAAGATGCGAGGTGAAGCACGGTGCCGCCGCGCCGAGCGCGGATACTACCGCTCTTTGCGTACTGGGGTGCGCTGCGGGCTCTACGTCGTTGGGCAGTGACCTCGATGAGCCTCTTCGCGAGAGGGGTCAACGACCATAGAAGATTCTTTTGCGTGCACGCTGCTGGAGTCGAGGTCTGAAGGCTCCCCGCGACAATTGCCCGCCGCTACAGGCTCTTGGCGAACTGGACCAGTTCGCCTACGACCTCATAGCGGCCGAAGGAGGGGACGAGGTAGGCGCCGTCGCACATGGGGCGGCACTGTTCGAGCAGCTCGCGGGCCTGAGCGAGGCCTTCGGCGACTCCGTTCTCGCCAGCCAGGCGCATCCGTTCGCGCACATCTTCGGGGACGAAGACGCCGGCAAGTTCGTTGTGGATGAACTCGGTGTGCTTGTGGCTCTGCAGCGGCATGACGCCGATGAGCACGGGGATCTCGATCGGACCGAGGCGCTCGAGGAAGGACTCGAGACTGCCGGCGTCGTAGAACTGCTGCGTCATCAGGCAGTCGGCGCCGGCCTCGATCTTGCGGCGGACGCGGTCCAGTTCGAGGTCGACGTTGTCGGCGGTGGGGTTGGCGGCGCAGGCGACGAAGAAGTCGGTGCCCTTGCCGATGCTGTTACCGGCCCAGTCGGTGCCGCTGTTGAGCATCTTGATGATGCGGATGAAACCGATGCTGTCGACGTCCCAGACGCCGGTAGCGCGCGCGTATTCGCCGCCGGAGGGCGGGTCGCCGGTGAGGGCGATGACGTTGCGCAGGCCGAGCGCGTGGGCGCCGAGCAGGTCCGACTGGATCGCCATGAGGTTACGGTCGCGCGAGGTGAAGTGAATGATCGTCTCGATGCCGACCTGCTGCTGCATGAGGACGGCGAGCGAGATGGCGCTCATGCGGACGCGGGCCATCGGGCTATCGCCAATGTTGATGGTGTCAGCGCCGGCGGCCTTCAGCATCGCGGCACCTTCAAGAGCCTTGCGCGGGTTAAGTCCGCGCGGCGGGTCGAGTTCGACGCTGACGGCGAATTCGCCGGCAGCGAGCTTTTCGCGCAGGGTGCGCGGTCGTTCGGCAGGCGCGGGCGGCTCGACGCGCGGATCGGCGCCGATAGCGGTCGGCGTGACGTCGATGCGTGACGGTGGTTCGATCACGGTCGTCGCGCTCTTCGGCCCGCCCTTGCGGTTCCACTCGCGCTCCAGCATGTCGCGCATGGCGGCGGTGTGTTCGGGCGTAGTGCCACAGCAGCCGCCGACGATGTTCGCCCCGGCGAGTACGAGGCGCTTGGTGTAGTCGGCGAAGTACTCGGGCGTGGCGCGGTAGACGAGGCGGCTGTCCACGTACTTCGGCAGGCCGGCGTTCGGCATCGCGGAGAGGCGGATGGAGGCGGCGGCCGACATCTGCTCGATCACTTCGAGGGCGTTGTGCGGGCCGAGACTGCAGTTGATGCCGGCGACGTCGGCGCCGAGGGAGGCGGCGACGTTGGCGACCTCGTCGGGGGGCTCGCCGCCCAGCGTACGGTTGTCGCGCTGGAAGGTGCAGTGGGCGACAACGGGCAGGTCGCTGCACGACTTCACGGCGGCGATCGCTTCGCGCAGTTCGGCAATATCGGGAAAGGTCTCGAGGATGATGAGGTCGACGCCGCCTTCGAGGAGGGCTTCGGCCTGCTCGCGGATGGCGGCGCGCACTTCCGCTGGCCTTATGTCACCGGCGTTGGCGAGCATGCGGCCGGTGGGCCCGATGGCGCCGGCGATGAAGACGGGGTGGCCGTGGATCTCGCGGGCGTCGCGGGCGAGGCGGGCGGCCTTGAAGTTGATGTCGCGCACCTTCGCCTCGAGCCCGTGCTTGGCGAGGCGGTAGCGGTTGGCGCCAAAGGTGTCGGTCTCGATGATGTCGGCACCAGCGGCGATGTAGTCCTCATGCACGCGCCGGACGATGTCGGGCTGGTCGAGGACGAGCGCCTCGATGCAGGCGTGCTGAGGGACGCCGCGCGCGAACAACAGCGTCCCCATCGCGCCATCGCCGAGGAGGATGCGCTCTTCCAGTGCCGTAAGGAACGGGCTCTTCATCGTGCGGGAAGTATAACGGCCCACACACGATGCATCGTGCGGGGATATCCCTTACTTCGATGGTTCCGCCCGCCCGCACGCGGACGCTCTTGCCCGTCTTAGCGCACGCGAGGCTCAGTTAGCGAAGCGGCCGCGCGAGTCGATCGTGGCGCGATGAGGTCTTGCACGCGGATCAGTTCGCGATCGGGCTGAAAGACGCGGTCAGCGCGCCAGGCGAGGGCCAGCGCAAGAACGGCGAGCAGGGCGCCGCCGATGCAGTCGGACAACCAGTGCGCGCCGAGGTACAGGGGCGATACAAAGCCCAATATAATCGCCCCGACGCAGAAGACGCGAATCACGCTGGCCAGCGGCGGCCAGCGCAGAACGCGCGGCGCTTGCCAGAAGATGAGGCCGTACACGAGCACCTCGCCGAAGACGTGACCGCTGGGGAACCCGCCCGGGCTGGGGTAGATGCGGGGATGCTCGAGGCCGTCGAACACGGCGCGCATCGCGTCGTACTGTCCCGTGGGCCGTTCGACGAACTGGCCGATGGCCGCGACGGCGAAAACGGCGAGCATCAGGGCGAGGACGACCGCCACGTCGGCGAAGGCTCGTCGCGCAGCGCTGGCGGCGGCGGTGACAGCGAGAGCGATCGCCAACACCCACGGATCGCCGAGACGGTTGCCCCACTTGAAGAGTTCATCGGCCCACGGCTGTTTGTAGAGCTCCTGGAGGCCGAAGGTGATCGTGCGGTCGCCGGGCAGGTAGTACTCCCGCGAGGACCACCAGGCGAGCGCCGCGAAGACGCCGGCCAGCAGCAGGCAGCCCGCCCAGAACGCGGTTTCGGCCAGAAGAGAACGGCGTATCACGAGGCAAGTATCCGTAGCCGTGCGCGAGCAGGCAACGGGAATCTCGGCCGGGGCGTCAAGAATGCGATGATATGATGCACCGTTAGCAGGAGGGATTGGGCCCATCGACGAGCCGCGACTTCGTGAACTGCTGAATGCCGTAGCCTCCGGGCGCACCGAAATTGACGCCGCCCTGGGTGAGTTGCGCCACATGCCGTACGAAGACCTCGGCTTCGCGAAGCTGGATCATCACCGGGCGCTGCGGGACTGGATGCCGGAAGTGGTGCTGGGCGAGGGAAAGACGCCCGACCAGATTGTGCAAATCGCCCAGAGCCTGCTTGCCCAGTCGGGGCGGCTGCTGGTGACGCGCGTGAGGCCCGAGGCAGCGCGCGAGCTGCTGGCGGCGGTGCCGGACGCGACGCACCACGAAAGCGCCCGCTGTGTGACGGTTGAGCGCACTGTCGCACTGAAGCAACCGGGCGTGGCGATCCTGTGCGCGGGCACCGCTGATCTACCGGTGGCGGAAGAGGCGGCGATCACGGCGGGAATGGCCGGATGCGCGGTCGAGCGGATGTACGATGTGGGCGTCGCCGGCATACATCGCTTGCTCGATCAGGTGCCAGTGCTGCATAAGCAGCGCGCGTTGGTCGTGGTGGCCGGCATGGAGGGGGCCCTGCCCAGCGTCGTGGCGGGGCTGGTGAACGCGCCCGTCATCGCCGTGCCGACATCAATCGGGTACGGCGCAAGCTTCAACGGACTGGCCCCGCTGCTGGCGATGCTGAACTCCTGTGCGGCGGGCGTCTCGGTGGTGAACATCGACAACGGGTTCGGGGCGGGGTATGTGGCGGCGAGCATCAACCGCATCGCGCTGGCGGGGCGCGGGGACTGATTCGATATACTGGCGGAGTCATGGTTACTGAACGAAAGCCCGTCGGTCGCGCTAGGAAGGCGCCGCTGAAGGCGAAGAAGCCTTTTGATGCGTTCGCGTATATCGCGGAACTGGGCGCGAAGATACCGGCGGAAGAATTAGCGAAGCTCCCACGCGATCTCGCTGAGAACTTCGACCACTACCACGATGGATCGCCAAAGCAACGCTGATGCGCTTGCTGTTCGTTGGCTCCGCCTTCTACATCGCCGTCCTCAATCCGCGTGATCGACTCCATTCCGCTGCGACCGTCCTGCGTCAGGAGTTGGCAGCGCAGAGCGACGTATTGTTCGTCACTACCGAGTCCGTGTTGGTTGAGGTACTGACGCGGCTCTCCAAGGCTGGGCCGCCATTCCGAGCAGCGGCAGCCGCTTTCGTCAAACGCTTGCGCGACGATCCGCAGCTCACCATCCTGCCGCAGGATTCTGATCTCTTTGCTGATGGACTAGCTTTGTATGCTCGGCGGCTCGACAAGAACTACAGCATGACCGACTGCATGTCGATGGCGATCTGCCGCCAGCGCGGGATCACGGAGGTGCTCACCGCCGACCACGACTTCGAGCAGGGCACTTCGTCATCCTGCTGAAGCGCTAACGAGCGCGCGGCGCAACGGCGTCCAGCATCGCGCGTGGAGCACAGACGGCGCCCTTTAGAATCCTGGATCTCAGAAAGAATGCGGCTTTCAGCGAAGAGCGCGCTTGAGCGGCGCAACCGCTGATCGCGGCGTTACCTTCTCCAGCCGGACGTTGTCGCACCCGACCCAGACTGCGGCTTCGCGCAGGGCAGACGCCATGTCGTCCACCGCGCCTTCGTCGTGGAGAGAGAGGTTGCGGGCGATGAGGGTCTTCCCTTCGCGCGCGGGATCGACGTGCCCGGCGATGGTGCCGTTGGCGAGGAGCGGCATCGTGAAGTAGCCATGAACGCGCTTCTCCTTCGGGACGTAGGGCTCGAACCGCATCTCGTAGTCGAAGAGTCGGAGCGTGCGCGCGCGCAGAGGACCGCCACCTACACGCGGCTCAGCCCAGACGAGCGAGTCGAACGGAGAAAGGAGCGTGGTGCGATGCGTCTTTGCGGGCCTGAGCTTGAGCGCGTCCTCGTGCGCGAACGCAGGTTCGTCCCATCCCTCGACCTCGACCTGCACAAGGCCACTCGCTTCCATGGCCTGATCGAACAGGTCCTTCCGGTCGAGGCCGCGCCCGACGTACGAGGTGAGGAGCATGTAGTAGTTGGCGATATCGCGGCGGGTGCCGATGCCGAGCGCCCGCGCGCCCTGCCGCACGAGATGCAGGTACGACTCCTCAGCGGATGGCTTGCGTGCCAGAAGGCCGGCCGGGATCGCGCGTTCCGGCAAGTCATACACGCGCTTCCAGTTGTGCCGCGTCGTACAGACGACGTCACCGCGGGCGAACATCAGTTCCAGCGCCTGTTTGGCCTCCGACCAGTTCCACCAGCCGGCGGTCTTCCGGGCGCCGCCGACGTCGCTGGCGGTGATGGGCCCATCGCGCAGGGCTGCCTTGATCTCGTCCAGCACCGGCGACCCGGTCAGTTGCGGCCAGACACCGGCGCGGAGTTGGCCGCGACGGAACGCGAAGTGTGGCCAATCCTCCATCGGGATCACGCAGTTTGCGTGCGCGAAATACTCGAATGCCGTCGCCGGACTCGACCAGTACGCCGCCTCGATTGTCGCTCGCGGCACGGGACCCAGCCGGGCGTAGGCGACGAGTTCGTGGGAGCGGGCGAGGACGGAGATCGTGTCGAGCTGGACGGCTCCTGTCTGGCGCAACACATCGGCGACGGTCTTCGGGCGGTCGTTCGTGAGGGCGAGGCCCTGGGCGCGGATAGCGATCTGGCGGGCGTGGTCGGCGGAGATGTAGTCGGGGCGCTTCAGCATGCGGGCAGTTTACGGCCAGGTGGTAAGTGATGTTGGCGCCACAGGGCAGAAGTGCTGTCGCCTCTCGCCGCCCCGACTACGCGCCAATGAGCGTCCTCCCCTCGGCGAGGATCTGCGGCACCAGCGATTCATCGCCGACGACTTCGGTGTAGATGCGGACGAGCGGCTCGGTGCCGCTGAAGCGCAAGAGCAGCCATCCCTTGTCGCCGAGGGTGAAGCGGAAGCCGTCGGTGGTGTCGCGCGCGGTGACCTTGATGCCGGCGATGGCATCGGGGCGGGCGTCTTCGGCCTTCTTCCAGATCTTCTCGCGGTCTTCCGGCTTCAGCGCCAGGTCGAGGCGGTCGTAGTGGTGCGGCCCGACCTTCTCATACAGATCGGCGAGCAGTTCCGATGGGCGCTTGCCGGTGCGAGCCATGAAGTCGAGCATGTAGAGGCCGGCGAGAACGCCGTCGCGCTCGGGCACGTGGCCGCGGAAGCCGTAGCCGCCTGATTCTTCTCCGCCGATCAGGGCGTCACTCTCCATCATCTTCGGGCCGAGGAACTTGAAGCCGACCTGGGTCTCGTACACCGGTACCCCGTACGCCTCGCCGAGACGCTGCGCCATGGCGGTGGTGGTGATGGACTTCACGATCGGCCCGCGTTCGCCCCGCGCCTCGAGCATGTAGTAGCAGAGCAGGCCGAAGACCTGGAGCTGGTTGATGAAGACGCCGTTCTCGTCGGCAATACCCACGCGGTCCGCGTCGCCGTCGTTCGCGATGCCGACGTCGAACTTCGATTCCCGCATGGTGCGTTCCATCACGGTGAGGTTGCGGGCGATCGGCTCGGGAGCGTGCATGCCGGGGAAGATGGGGTTGCGGAAGCCGTGCAGCTCGGTGACCTTCGTCGTGCCGCCGTCGAGGAGTTCGTTGAAGTAGCCGGCGCCAGTGCCGTACATCGCGTCGTAGCAGACGTTCAGGCCCGCCGCCTTCAGCCGGTCGAGGTCGACCAGTCGCGCGAGCTGAGCCAGGTACGGCGGACGCGGGTCGAACATCTCGACCAGGCCCTTCTTCTTCGCTTCCTCGATCTCCATCGTCGGGATCGTGCGCCCGACAAGCGACGGCAGCGGCTCTTCCAGCTCGGCGACGATCTCCGGCGAGGCGCTGCCGCTNNCGCTGCCGCCGTAGTCCGGCTTGTACTTGAAGCCGTTCCACTGCCACGGATTGTGGCTGGCGGTGATCACGACGCCCCCGCCGGCCTTGCGGTCAATGATGCTGTAGCTGACGACCGGCGTCGGACAAAGCCCGCTGCTTAGGGCGACCTTGATCCCCTGCGCCGCGACGACTTCCGTGACCGCGACGGCAAACTCCTCCGAGGCATACCGCGCGTCGTAGCCGATGACCAGCCCGCGCCCGGCGAGGTTGTGCTTCTTGAGATACAGGGCCGCGCTGGCGGCCACCGCCCGCACGTTGTCGAAGGTGTAGTCCTCGCCGATCACGGCGCGCCAGCCGTCTGTGCCAAATTTGATGTTCGTCGGGGGAAGGAGGTCGTCGGTCATGCGTCCGTGCAGCCTTTCGTTCGGCGAGGATGTTCGTCTTAGGGTGACCGCGCGGGGCACGTGGGGCAATTAGGGGAGACGCTGATGCCGCAGGGATTCGGCCACCCGGATGTCCGATCTTATCTCAGTTCGATGACAGGAGAACGACACGAACTGCCAGGGGCTCACTCGTAAGTCCAGCCTCTGAACAACAACTCACCGGCAAACTTCCAATCGAAGTTGTCCGGAATTTGCCTGGCTTTCCGGGCGTCATCGAGCCAAGCCCCCATACCTTCAAGGAATGCCTCCAAGTCGTAGTTCGTTGAGTCTCCCCTTAAATCGATTGGTTTGGACAATTCATCCCTGAGTAGTCGGAGCAGCCGCAGAAAGCCGTCCAGGTCATCTACTCGAACCTCCGCAAGCTCGGTCCAGCTAAGCATCATGCCACCCCGGTCACTGCCTTGCCCCTCGTCAGGATGTTCGAGCGCTTGCCGCGACTAAGAAACGGAGAACATCTCGATCGGGCGGATCAAGCCTTCGCGCTCGATCGGCGGCTTACCCTTCGTCGCCAGCCGAAGATCCAGCCGGTCGAGGCAGTCTTCGGCGTTCTGGTTCTGCACGCCGCAGACGTTGCAAGGCTGCTTGTGGCAGTCGGGCGTCGTCTGGTGCTTCAGGGTCCGCATCCACTCCGCGCGCAGATAGGACTCGGTAACGCCGATGTTGATGTGCGACCACGGGAATGGCGCGAAGAGCTCCGCCTCGCGGTACGCGTAGAACTCCGGATCGATGCCGGTCTCCTCGAAGGCCTGCAGCCAGCGCGGCCAGTTGTAGTGCTCGTGCCAGGCGTCGAACCGCGCGCCGAGCTGCCACGCCCGATGGATCGCCTTCCCGAGCCGCCGGTCGCCGCGCGAGAGGACGGCTTCGAGCAGGGAGTGCTCCGGATCCTCCCAGGTGAACTGCACGCCCGCCTTCTTCAACGCGTCGCGCAGGTAGAGGTGACGCTGGCGGAGGATGTCCGGCCGTGCCTGCGAGGCCCACTGGAACGGCGTGTGCGCCTTCGGGATGAAGTTCGAGGTGCTGACCCGCACCCGCGCGCGGCCGCCGTGGTAGCCGCGGCCGATCTCCCGCACCTTCTTCGCCAGCGTGACGATGCCTTCGATGTCTTCGTGCGTCTCCGTCGGCTGACCGACCATGAAGTACATCTTGACGTTCGTCCAGCCCTGCGAGAACGCGTTATCGACGGCGGTGTAGAGGTCCTCGTCGGTGACGATCTTGTTGATCGTCATCCGCAGGCGTTCCGTCCCAGCTTCCGGTGCGAAGGTGATGTTGTGCTTGCCGCGCGACGCCACCAGCTCGCTGATGCGCACGGAGAAGCTGTCGACACGCATCGACGGCAGGCTGATCGTCATCTGGTCACCGAATTCGTCGCGCAGGCCCTCGGCGATCTCGACGATGCGCGAGTGGTCAGTGGTGCTGAGGGAGACGAGCGAGAGTTCGTCGTAGCCGGTCTGCGCCTGCAGTTCCTTCGCCGCCGCGACAACCTCCTCCGGTGAGCGCTCGAGGCGGGGGCGGTAGATGATGCCTGCCTGGCAGAAGCGGCAGCCCTGCGTACAGCCGCGCTGGATCTCGATCGCCATGCGGTCGTGGACGGTCTGCAGGAACGGGACGATCGGCTTCGTGAGCGCGGGCGGGAGCTGCTGGACGAAGCGCTTGGTCACCTTCTTCGGCAGCCAGTCTTCCTCGGCAATCGGGTCGATGGACTTGATGCTCCCGTCGGCGTTGTAGGTCGGTTCGTAGAACCGGGGGATGTAGATGCCCCAGATCTTCGCCAGGCCGCGCAGCAGGTCGATGCGCTGCCCGCCGCCAGCATTCTTCCACTCGCGCACGTAGTCGATGAGGTCGACGATCGTTTCTTCGCCGTCGCCCAGCACGAAGACGTCGACGAAGTCAGCGAGCGCGTCCGGATTGAGGGCGCCGGAGCCGCCGCAGATGACCAAGGGGTGGCTCTCGTTCCGCTCGGCGGCGAGCACCGGCAAGCCGGACAGATCGAGCATGTTGAGGATGTTGGTGTACGTCCCCTCGTACGACAGCGAGAAGCCGATGATGTCGAACTCCGACACCGGATGCCGCGACTCCAGCCCCCACAGCGGGATCCGCTCCTCGCGCATGATCGCTTCGAGGTCGGACCAGGGGGCGAAAGCGCGCTCGGCCAGCATGCCGTCGCGCCGGTTGACGATGTCGTAGAGGATGCCGATGCCCATATTGGACATCCCGAGGTCGTACAGGTCCGGATAAGCCAGGACAACCCGCACATCGCAGGCATCCCAGTCCTTGGTGACGCTATTCCATTCGCCCCCGGTATACCGGGCCGGCTTCTGGACGCGCGGCAGGATGTGGTCGATCTCAACTCGTGACATGCGGTCAGGGTAGCGGATGTTGGTTGGAGACTGGTGTGTGGGTATTGGTGGCTGGTGGTTGGAGAGCGGCGCCACCGAAACGGAGCGTGGCCCGCCCCCGCCCCGCGAGTCGTGTTGCCGCGCGCGACTGAGCAGCCGGGGGCCAGCTCGTAGCTAAACTGTGTCTGAATTTTCCGTGATCTCGGGGCACGACCCAGCATTGATGATGCATTGCGTTTGGATGAGTTGGTCCCTCTGAGTTCACCCCGCCGTCCTTGTTGATATCGAAGCTTGACCTGTGCGATGGTGATACATGCGAAATTCGATCCGCGCCCTGGGACTGGTGACCATCTTGTTCCTGTCGTCTTGTGCACAGGCCGACCAATCGGATCCACCGGCCGAACCACAAGAGCGTGGATTCAGCAACTTCCAAACCGCCGTCGCCAGCGCGGATGCGGACGGTTATACGCCTTATTGGCTCGGGCGCGAGTTCGAAGCTGGTGGCATGACGTTTAAGGGATCGCACGTTTCAGACTACGGCGGCGAAATCGAAGGAGGTCTGAACACCAATTACATTGACGTTTCCGAGGACGGCCTCGGCATTCTGATTACGCTCTACGGACCAGACGCATGGGCACGTAATCGCGATGCGATCGAGAACAGTCCGAACAGCACCTCGCGTCCGCTTCAGATTGCTGGCCGTGACGCCACACTCATGCAGCTCGGGCGATTCAACAAGGCGGCAGTCGTCTATTTCGACGACACCGTCGTGGTGGCTTCGGTGTCTGGTTCAACGTTCCTCACGCCGCAACCGGAACCCAACCCGCTTGTCGACGAAGCCACATTCCTCGCGGTGTTGGAGAATCTCCGACCGTATCCGGAATAGGATCCCATTCCCGGATAGCTCACCTGCAACCCTGACGCCTTCGTGCCCTTCGTGCTCTTCGTGGATCAGAACCGTCGCTAATCCTCCAGAAACTTCCGCGGATGCCGCCCGTCCACGTTGCCGAGGAACGGCGGGTGGATGTTGTAGCCCAGGAGTTCCTGCAGGCGCGGCTCCAGCGTCCGGACGACCTCGCGCGGGACGCCGATGACGTGGTTCTCCTGCGGGCGCACCCACGAGGCGCAGTACTCCAGGATCACGCCCAGTCGCGGCCGATCGGTGGTGTTGGCGCCGCCGCCATGAAAGACGCTGCCGAGGAAGAACATCACCGCCCCAGTCGGCATCTCCGCATCGACGACGGGCGCGTCGTCCGGCGGACGCTCGGGCGAGGTGTGGCTGCCGGGGACGACCCGGGTGGCGCCGTTCGCTTTCGTGAAGGGGTCGAGCGGCCACATCGTGTTCAGCACCAGCTCGGCGTGCGGCCGGGCGACCGGATACACACCGTCGTCCGTGTGCAGGATCTGCGCCGTCTCCCCCGGCCCGATGCTGATCCCGACGGGCGCGCTGAGCTGGTAGTGCCCGAGGACTTTGTCGAGCACACCAAGGACGATGGGATGCGTCGCCGGCCTGTCGAAGGCCCGCGTCTTGGCGTAGAGGTTGTAGATGCGCTGGGTCTTGAACCCCTCGAAATCGTTGCGGCCGCTGGGCGTGGAGCGCAGCACGCCGATGAGGTCGTCACGCTTCTGCCGCACCTCTTCGGGCGTGAGGACGCCGTCGACGATCGCGTAGCCGTCGCGGTCGAGCACAGCGACGACATCGTCGGGCGTGGCGCTGGGTGGAAGCATGTCAGGCATGACGTGATTATCGCACGGCGTCGGGGATATTCAAGCAAGGCGGCTAAACACAGAGGCGCAGAGGCACAGAGTTAGGAAGGGGAACCGTACAGGAGGCAGCGTGGCCTTCGCCGGGAGATGCATGTGTGGCGGAGCATTAGGTGAGGGCGCAGCTGTGGCGCTGCGCCCTCACCATCTGTTTCTAGTTGTCGGCGCCGCCTAGTAGCGGCGACCGCCGCCGCCACCGCTATCACGCCCGCCACCGCTGGGGCTGCGCTGTTGGAAGCAATCGCGGCAGTACACGGGGCGATCGCCGCGCGGCTGGAACGGCACCTCGGTGTCGCGGCCGCACTGGGCGCACGTCGTGGCGAACATCTGGCGCGGGCCGGACGAGTAGCCGCCGCCACCACCGCCACCGCCACCGTAACCGCCGTCGTCGCGCGAGTTCTTCCGGGTGCGGCGACAGTCGGGGCAGCGCTTGGGTTCGTTGCTGAACCCGCGCGATGCGTGGAATTCCTGCTCGCCCGCGGTGAATGTAAATTCAGCGCCGCAGTCGATGCAAGCTAGGGTCTTGTCGTTGAACGACACCTGACGACCTCCTGTGAACGTTTCCTTGTCGTCAGGGCGGGCGAGGCTGATTGGGGCATCGCGGCGTACTTGGACTGGGGAAACTGACTAACTGGTTCGGCTACGGTAACAGGATCGGGGCCAGCGGATCAATAGCTGTTGGCAAGTTGCCACCCGGTCCAGCTTTGAGGACGAGCTTCGGCTGGCGGTTGGGGCTAGTTCGTGTGGCCCTGGAAGAACTCCCAGATGAGGTCCGTGGCGTTGATGCTGTGGGTGGTGGGGCCCAGGCGGGGGACGTCTACAGCCCCGGGCCAGGTGTGACCGCCGCCCTCCACGGTGTAGAGGAGGGCGGCGGTCAATCGGCTGCACTCGCTATAAGCGGTGACGAGCACGTCAGCGGCGAACCGCGTGGTCGCCGGGGTCTCGTTGCAGGTGTTGTGGACGGCCCAGAGGCGGATTGACTCCTCGGCGCCGATCACGGGGAGGTTCAGGCCACACTGCGACGTGCCTCCATCGTAGGGAACGCAGGTGTCGTCGGTCCCGCGGAAGGTGATGATGGGGATAGGGCTCTTGGTGGCGCAGGCGCGCGGGCCCGCGGTAGCGGCGACCTCGGCGATGGCGGCGATGCGGTCGGGCAGGGCGCAGGCGATAAAGGTGGAGATGGCGGCGCCATTCGACATACCGGCGGCGTAGACCCGCTTGGCATCGATGCACAACTCCGCTTCGAGGCGATCGAGCAGGTCAGCGATAAAAGCGGGTTCGTCGACGGTGCCGAGGAAGGGGAAGGCCCACATCTGCGGGCTACCGGTGCCGTTGGGCGAGACGACGATGAAGCCTTCGGCGTCGGCCTTCGCCGGAAAGCCGGAGTAGTTCGCCTGTTGCTGCGCGTTCGAGCCGAAGCCATGCAGGTTGAAGATGACGGGCATCGCGGCGGCACCGTCGTATGACGGCGGGATGTGCAGGATGTAGGTGCGGTCTAGTCCGCCGGAGGTGATGGCGCCGTTGGTGTCGCCCGGGGCGTGCGGGCGGGTGGGGGTGCACGCGGTGGAGGCGGGCGGGGTGCCGATAGGCCCCTCCGCCGTCCATGAGGGCGCTGGTGTTCGATCGGGCGTGACTGCGTTGGGCGTTGAAGCCCGGGACGTGACAGGCGAGCCACCCACGACGATGGTCACGGGAAACAGCGACGGGGTCTCGTCGGTAACGGCTGGATCGCCGCTGCCGCTATTCGAACCACCGCACGCGGCAACCAACATTCCGACAGAGATGGCAATGCCGAACAGTAATCGTCGACCAGCGAGCTGCACAGCCGGGGACGGCTGGGCCACATTCACCATCACGGCCAGAGCTCCGCGTGGCGCTCTTGGTGGCCATGGCGCAGGCCCTCAAAGAGCTTCTTGTAACCGGGGGTGAAGAGGTCGGGGGTGGTCATGATGACGGCATCCTCATTGTCGTCGGTGTAGTAGCGCTTGCGGAGGCCGACGCGGTTGAAGGCGTACTTCTCGTACATCTTCTGCGCGCCTTCGTTCGAGGCGCGGACCTCCAACGTCACCACCTCCTGATCGGCGTCCATCGCCAGTTCGGTTGCGGCGATCAGCAGCCGCTCGCCGATGCCCTGCTGGCGGGCGGCCGCCCGCACGGCGATGGTGACGATGTGCGCTTCGTTCACCATCAGCCACACGCCGACGAACCCCAGCAGGTACTCGCTGGACAACGAGGGTTCGGTTGCGCCCACGAGCCGGCGGAAGGTGCTCCAAATGCCGGCGCTGTCCGACGGCAAAGCGGGCGCGTCATCGCGCAGCTCAGCGAGGACGAAGTAGCGGGCGATCTTGTTCGTCAGCTCGCGCTTGTAGGCGGTCTGCGGCCAACTCGAAGGGAAGGACTCGCGCTCGATGTCGAGAATCTGGCTGATATCGGCCTCGATCATCGGGCGGAGCCGCGTCTTGGTCATCGTCTGCATGATGGGATCATTCTAGCGGGTGAGTTGGTCAGCTTGTCAGCCAGTCAGCGGGTCAGCATCAGCGCGTCTGCGCGTCTCGCAGTCCGCACCTTGGCAGATCAGCACTGTGGGAATTCGGAGGTCGTGCGGTGAACGCAGTGAAGCAGTGCAGGCGTACAAAGGATGGCCTTGTCATTCTGAGCCCTGCGAAGAATCTAGCCGCTGGCATGCTCAAGGCTTCAAATATGAAGAACGCTTGCCGGGTGAGAAACCGAGCGGAGCTGTCCCCGCAGGCGACTCTTCGAGAAGCTCCGCCGCTACTGGCCTCCGTGCCGTGGCGCGCTGACTCGCTGACCAGCTGATCCGCTACCGCGGCAGCGACGGCCGCTCGACGCCCGCATATAAGTGACGGTACTGGGCGTAGTGCTCCATGACGAGGCGGACGTACAGGCGCGTCTCGTCGAACTCCAGCTCCTCGACGAAGAGATCGATATCCTCCGCACCGGCGAGCGTGAGCGCGTCGGCCGGCGCGCCGGGCCCGCCGTTGTAGGCGGCGAGCGCGTGGTAGATGTTGCCGTCGAAGGATGCGATCTGACCTTCGATGAAGTGCACGCCAAAACGAACGCTGATCCTCGGGCGAAAGAGGTCGGTAGGGGTGAAGCCGGTGGCCCCAAGCTCGGCGGCAATCTCGTCACCCGTGCTCGGAACGATTTGCGTCAGGCCGACTGCACCCGCTGTGGAGCCAGCGTCAGGATCGTACAGGCTCTCCTGCCGCATCAGGGCCATGAAGACGAGCGGATCTACATCTTCCTGGCCCGCGGCGGCTTCGATGAGATCAGCGAAGGCGGGAGGATAGGCGAGCCGCAAGAGGTCGTCGGAGGGCGTAACTTCGTCGGGCAGTAGCTCGATCAACGTGGCAGCGGCGCGCGCGGTGTAACTGAGCTCGCCCTGTTCGTAGAAGCGGCGCACAATCGCGAACATCGCGCGCGGGTCGTCGGCGGCACCGGTGATGATCTTGCTGCGAAGTCTGTCAGCCTGGCCACGCAACGTCACCGCTTCGAGCGCATCAGCGGCGGCCCAGCGCGGATCGGCATCGAGATCGACCGGCGTGCGTGTCGGTGCCGCCGTGGTGGTTCCGGTAGGCGATGGATCGACCGCAGCGGCGATCGCCTCCCAATCAGGGTCGTCGCCGGCATCGCCAAAGTCAGTCTCGTCTTGGTCCTCAATGTTCTCGCCGAGCAGCACTTGGGCGCGGAGCGCATAGAAGTCGCCGCGGCCGTCCGGATCGGTGGACAACAGCTCGAGCACGGCGACCCCGAGCGGGTCATCGTTCTCCCGCAGGGCGCGGCCCTGCCAGAACCGGGCGCGGAACCCTGCTGCGCCTGCAGAGGATCCAAGTTCGCCCCAGATCCGGGCGGCAAGGATGAGGTCGCCCGCCTTGTACTCGACGAGACCGCTTCGGAACGCCGCACCCGCCGCCCATTCGGACTGTGGGTAGTCGGCGGCGAGCAGCGAGTAGGCCACTTGCGCCTCTTGATAGCGGCCCGCGTTCTCCAACAAGCGGCCGCGCCACCAGAGGCTATCGGCAGCGAGCGCGGACTGCGGATCGAGATCGTACGACTGCTGGTAGTGCGTGATCGCGATCGCGTCGTCGTCCTCACGCTCGTCGAGGGCGCCGAGGTAGTACGCGGCCTCGCCCTGCCGATCTCCGGCGGCGATGGCGGCGTCGAAGGACAGGCGCGCGGCGGCGTTCTCGAAAGCGCGGTACTGCACGAGACCGCGGACATAGTCGCTTACCGGCACAGCGGCAGCATCCAGCACGTTGACGGCATCCAGCGCATCGCTGCTGCCCGGAGCGAGCGCGATGGCGCGGGCGTAGTCGTCGGTCCAAGTCAGATCACCGAGACGCTGCTTGATCAAGCCACCGCCAACGAGCGCCGTCGCCACATCGCCGCCGTTCGGCTCGACGAGCGCGTACCAGGCGAGCGCTTCCGTATCGAGGGCGGCGGCGGCATACGCGCTGGCCATGCTGAGCGCGAAGGAGCCGCGCAGATCCGCCGTGTCGGCATCAGCGAGGACAGCAGCGGCGACATCCTCGGCTTCGATCGCGCGCCCGAACCCGGCGAGCAACTTAGCGCGTTCGATGTTTGCGTATCCACTGAGGAGGCCGCCCGACAGGACATACCGGCTGTACAGATCGAGGGCGGCGGCGCCTTCGACGAGATCGTCGAGCGTGGAAGCGAGGAGGTACTGTCCGAGGCTGCCCTCGGCGGCCGCCCCGGCAGTCGCGATGTACGCCTCCAGTGGCGATCGAGCCTCGCCCGGGAGACCTTCACGCAACAGAAGTTGAGCCTGCGTAAGCCGGGCTTCCTGTGCTTCTTCGCCCGAGCCCGCGGCCGCGATCTCGGCGTATACGCGGGCGGCAGCGGCGTAGTCGCCCTCGTAACGGAGGCGCTCGGCGAGCGTTGGATCTGGCGGAGGCGGCGTGGGCGTCGAAGTCGGCAGCGGACTGCCGGAAACGGCGGACGGCGTCGGTGTTGCGGAGGTGCCGTCTCCCCTATCACAAGCGACCGCCACGCTCGCGAAGAAGGCGAACGCGGCGCACACGAAGACGAGAGCGCGGTGACGGGCCATCCGCATCGACGATGCCTTATCCGGGTTGCACACGGACGATCCACTTCCGGGCAGAGAGGGAGTGTTTTGACAGGTTTCCGATTTCAATGGTACCTTCGAACGAGAACACCCCACAATGAGTAGCATCGCCATGAACCTACTGCGGCTCACGATTGTCGACCCAAACGGCGCCATCAGCTTCGTCACACATGGTGAGGCGCTGCCCGCCTTGATGCGGTCGTGCGCTACGAACCCGAAAACCATGTACGACCTGCTGGAGCGCGCCGAGGCCTACTATGTCGGCCTGATGGAGCGTATCGCCAACGGGTTGGTGATGTTCGACGAGCGCAACACGAAAGACAACTACAGCTTCATCCACCGCGCCCTGGAGATCGTGCCAGGCGACGAGACGCCGGTCTTTCGCGTCGTGGACGACCAGACGCGAGAGGCCAGCCTGCGTCCAGTGCAGGCCGGGTGCGTCGTGATCAACCTCACCGCACGGCGGGTGATCACGCTGCAGAACGGCTACATCGCCATCACCCGCAACGGCCGCGGCGAAGTGTTTGACGGAGAGCGGCTCACGGGCGCGACGTTTGTCTACCGGCTGCCGCAGGCCTGGTCGCTGGTGCCATAGGGTGGTTCACAGTTGCCAGTTAGTAGTTCGTAGTTTCGCCCTTCCGTATGCTGCAACTGATGACAGCCTCCCCTTCTCCTTCTGGGCGCCCGGGCTGGGCCGAGATCGACCTCGACGCCATCGCTCACAACGTGCGCGTGCTTTCCGGGCGGGCGGCCCCGGCACGCCTCTACGCCATCGTGAAGGCGAACGCCTACGGGCACGGAGCCGTCGCGGTCGGGCGGACGGCCATCGAGGCGGGCGCAGCGGGCCTTGGTGTCGTCTGCGTGGACGAAGGCGAAGAGCTGCGGCTCGCCGGGATCGAGGCCCCAGTGCTCGTCGTCGGGTACACAACGGTGGGAGAGGCGGACCGTATCGTCGAACTCCGCCTGACGCCGGTGCTGGGTTCGATGCAAATGGCGTTGGCCTTGTCACGGGCGGCGGCATCCCGTTCGGTGACGCAGAAGATCCACCTCGAACTGGAGAGCGGACTGAACCGGCACGGGCTCCCGCTGAAGGAGCTCGTTGCATTCGCGGACGGGGTGCGCGCGCTACCCGGCCTCGAAGTCGAGGGGGTGTTCACGCACTTCGCGGCAGCGGAGGAAGGTGATGCCGCGTTCACCCGCGCGCAGTACGACGCGCTCATGGCGGCATCAGCGCAGCTACCGTGGATACCGCTGCGACACTGCGCCGCCTCGGCCAGCGTCCTCAACGCGCCGAACATGCGGCTGGATCTGGTGCGCGCGGGGTTGGCGATCTACGGCTACGAGCCAGCGCCGGGGATCGCCGGCGATCTCGAACTGCGGCGGGCGCTCTCGCTCAAGAGCCGGGTGGCGCGGGTGATGGAAGTCGAGGCGGGCGGCACAGTCGGATACGGGCGGACGTGGGTCGCTGAACGGCGCTCGACCATCGCGCTGATCATGTGCGGATACGCCGACGGCTACCGGCGTGCGCTCTCCAACCGGGCATGTGTGCTGATTCGCGGCCAGCGCGCGCCGATCGCCGGACGCATCGCGATGGATATGTGCATGGCGGACGTCACAGACATCTCCGCCGTCGCCCTCGACGACGAGGTCGTGCTGCTGGGGAAGCAGGGCAATGAGCGGATCGACGCCGACGAGCTGGCAGAGTTGGCCGGCACCATCTCGTGGGAAGTGCTGGCAGGCATCTCCGCGCGGGTGCCGCGTGTCTACCTGCGCGGCGGGCAGCCGGTAGGATGGACAGACCTGAACCGGCGGAAGCCCTGACGACCGACGACCGACGACCGACGACCGACGACCGACGACCTCGAGCGAAGCGAGACCCAGAGGCTTCCCCTGAATCCGTCGGGGCCACAGGGAATTCGCGCCTTTGCGCCGCAAACGCTAGGATCAGGCTCGGAGTAACACGATGGCACAACAGACACCGAACGTATTCACCTATCCCCGCGAAGAGCCCGGCACGCAGGGTCATTTCGACCTCGTCGAGGCGTTGCGGGCGTTGCCGCGCGATGTCGCTGACGACCTGCAAGGCCTGCTGGCTCCGCAGTTAACTTTTCCGTCCGAAGCCGACGGATGGTGCATCCAGCAGATCGTCGGGCACCTGGGCGACGCCGCCGAGGTCTACCACAAGCGCCTCTACATGATGTCCACGCAAACGGATCCGATCCTCGAGCCCTACGACCCCGACGCTTTCGCCGCCGCGCACAACTACCTCGGCCGCCCGATCGACGAACTCCTCGAGAAGCTCCGGATGTGGCGTGGCGAAACGGTGCAGTTGCTGACGACGCTGGTCAACTGGAACTGGGCCCGCACCGGGCGCCACCTCGAGAACGGCCGGGTGAGTATCCGCCAGCTCGTCGAGCACATGATCGAGCACGAGGGCGAGCACCTCGCTGACATCCGCGCGCTGCGCGCGGCGGCGCCCTAGTCGCGACTCGGGCACTCCGTCTTGCCTCGCAGCGCGGGCTTTCAGCCCGCGCGGTGCAGCTTCAACGAACTCGCTGCGCTTCCAGGATCATGCAAGAGCCGTAACTTCAACAACCTCAGCGCTCGCGGCGGATGAGGCGGCGGACGGTGTTGGGCGACAGGCTGAGCAGCGTGATAGCGGCGGCGAGCAGGATGAGAAACGCCCCCGCCCCGACGCGAAAGGCGAGGTCGATACCCGCAGCGTCGCCGGTCACGCCGTTATAGACCATCGTCGCCGCCAGCAGGGCCGTGATCAGCGCGAGCATGACGCCGGTGACGCGGGCGGTTGGCGAGGGCATCGGCAACGCGACAGCCTGAGCGACGGTTGCCTCCTGCACCCGCCGGGCGGTGTTCCGGCGAACGCCCGCTTCAGCGGAATCCTCGTCCGCCGGCGGGCCATCGGCACCGCCTTCGACCGGCGGGCGCGAGCGGCGGCGGTCCCTGTCGCGATCGCGTTTGTTCTTGCGGCCCTTTGGTTCTGGCATGAGGATCAGCTTTCCGACGCAGGCCCCAGCGCGAGGCCAATGAGGCGATAGGTGAGTTTGGCGGCCAGTTGCGCGCACGAGGGCGGCCCCAGGCTCGGCGACAATTCCGTGACATCGAAGCCGACGACTCTTCTTGCGCGGGTGACGGCGACCAGCAGATCACTGACCTCGTCCCAGTGCAACCCGCCTGGCTCCGGCGTACCCACGGCCGACATCTCCGACGGATCGAAGTTGTCGAGGTCGATGGTGATGTAGACGCTGTCGCTCAGATGCGCGACGACGGCATCGGCGCCGGCTTCGCGGTAGTCGCGTGGCGAGTAGAAGGCCAAGCCCTGTTCTCGGATCAACGCCGCATCCTCGACCGACGCGCTGCGTAGCCCCACCTGGGTCACCGGGGCGACATCGAGCGCGCGCCGCAACGTGCAGGCGTGGTTGAAGCGCGAGTCGAGGTACTCGTCGCGCAGGTCGGAGTGGGCGTCGAAGGCGAGCACGCTGAGGCCGGGGGTGCGCTTCGCATAGGCGCGGACGGCGCCGGCCGCCACCGTGTGCTCGCCGCCCAGGGTGACGACGAACTTCCCCGCATCAATCAGCTCGCCAACTACGTCCTCGATGCGGGCGCACATCGCCTCTGGCGAGCCGGTGTGCGGGGCCAGTTCGGGCAGGGTGTGGATGCCGTGCCTCCACGGCTCGATGCCCAGCCCGACGTCGTACAGCTCCATATCGGCCGAGGCGTCGATGATCGCGCGCGGTCCGTCGCGCGTACCGGCCCGGGCGGTGACGGTCGAGTCGTACGGTACCGGCAGGATCACAACGCGCGATCGCTCGAAGGAGGAGTACTCCTCTCCGAGCGAGGCGAAGTTCGCGGGTGGGTAGAAGCGTTCGTCAGCCACACGTGAAGGGTATAGGTGTTAGGTGTTAGGTGTTAGCGACTGACAGGAACGCGGACGCCTCGCCCGCTGCCTGCGTGTGACAATCGCAATAAAGAGTCATCTCCCGTGTCTTCAGCGGCGACTCCATACGTAGACGCCCGCCTATCGGCGGGGCCCGGTGGAGCCGCGCAGGCGAGGGTCGAGGATGTCGCGCAGCGTGTCGCCCATCAGGTTAAAGCCAAGCACAACGACGGAGATGATCAATCCGGGAACGATCACGAGGTATGGATATTCGGTGCCGTCCTTCAGTCCCACACTCAAGTCAATACCCCAGCCGGGCTTTCCCTGCTCCACGCCCAGACCCAGGAAGCTGAGCACCGCCTCCGCCAGAATCGCCACAGCGAACACGCTGCTTACCCCCACCAGGATGTAGGGCATGATATTAGGCACAACATGCCTCCACAGAAGGTGCAGTTCGCTGGCACCCGTCGCTCTGGCGGCGAAGATGTACTCCTTGTTCTTCTCGATCAGGGACACTGCCCGCATGAGCCGCGATCCGCCGAAGATGGCGCTAATCGCAATGACGACGATGACGGCCTTCAGGCCCGGGCCAACCGCCGCAATCACGGTTAGCAGAATTGGCAGTTGTGGCAGCGATGTCCAGGCTTCGCCGGAGCGCTGAATAAGATAGTCGACCCAACGCCCGAAATAGCCGCTGACGATGCCCAATACCGTGCCGGGCACAAAGCCAAACACCAGAACCCAGAACCCGAACGTAAAGGAGAGTCTCGTTCCCTCAAGGATCCGACTGAACAGATCCTCCCCGAATGAGGTTGTTCCGAATGGATGGGCGAGCGAAGGCCCCTGAAAGCGCGATTGCGCGTCCAGTTCGGTCGGATCATAGGGAGTCAGATACGGCCCAAAAATCCCGAGGAAGACAAACGCAACCACGATCAGCAACCCCAACAAACCGACCGGATTCCGCAGCCATGGACGGGCGATACGGACGATCAGCGGCTTTTCCTGGGGAAGCTCCCAGGACTGCTCTGCGACGCCCTGCATGCCGCGCTGCGCAATCGTCGCCATCAGCTATACCTCACGCGCGGATCGATATAGCCGTACGACAGGTCGACGATGAGGTTGATGAGAATGACGACCGTGGCTGTGTACAACGCCAGAAACTGCACCACAGGAAAGTCGCGAATAAATGCGGCCTGGAAGAACCACTGCCCGAGGCCCTGGATGGACATCACCTGCTCCACGATGATCGAGCCGCCAAACACGGCGACAAAGGCGGTCCCCACGGCGGTGGCAATCGGCGTCCCCGCATTCTTCAGCGCATGCGTCAGAATGACGGTGTGCTGGCGCAGGCCCTTTGCGCGAGCCGTGCGCACGTAATCACTCTGCAAGACCTCCAGCATGGTCGTGCGGGTGAGTCGCATCAGGCCCGCCGAGCCGCCGATGCCGATGATCAGCGCTGGGGGCAGCATGTGTTCAATGTATCGTTGTGGGTCCTCGAGAAATGGTTGATAACCACCTGAGGGAGCGGCGTAGTTCCACAGGTACGACGGGATGATAATTAACAGCGAGAGCAGGAAGAACTCCGGGATGGAAGATCCAAGCACCGCAAAGATCCGCACGAAGTAATCGATCGGGCTATTCCGCCACATCGCGGAGATGATGCCAAAGCCAATCCCGAAAAACACTGCAAAGAACAGCCCTAGGCCAATGATTTGAACGGTCGCAGGAAACCTTCGCGAGAACTCCTCGCTGACCGGACGATCGCTGCGGTACTCGCGCCCAAACTCACCAGATGCCACATCCCGCAGCCAGGTCGTGTACTGCTCCCAGAGTGGCTTGTCGAGGCCCAGCTGGACGCGGATCCGCTGATAGTCTTCTTCTGTCGCCCCCTGGCCGGCGATGGCCTTTGCGGGATCCTGGCCCGGCAGCGTGCGAAGCAGCACGAACACGAGCAGCGATGCACTAAACAGAATGATGGGCAACCAGGCTAATCGCCGCAGCGCATAACGAAGCATACTATCCCGCTATCCCTGATCCTGGCGTCGCTCTTCGTCATCGAACCATGTCGTGCGGTTGAATAGACCGTATGACCCGCGCCCTGTCACGCTGCCCTTCACGTACTGGTACGAGCCACCGAAGTTAATCTGCGACAGCACGTTCACCATCGGCGCCGCTTGCTTGATGATCACGCGCTGGGCTTCCATCACTTTCTCCACCCGCGCCTCCTCATCCAACTCCTGCGCCGCCGCGAGGATCGCGGTATTGACTTCCGGGTCGCTGAAATGCATGAAGTTGTCTTTATTGCCGAGGACGTCGTCCTTGCCCAGGAAAAACCGTAGAGGCAGATCCGGATCCTCGTACGGCAGGTGCTGGAAGCAGGTCATCTTGAAGTCACTCTGGTTGAGCGTCTGGCTGAACCACTTTATGAGGTCTTCCTGCAAGAGGGCGATCTTCACGCCGCCACGTGCAAGCTGCTCCTTCAACACGCGCGCCAACTCGGAATCCACCGGGCGGTTGCTGTGCTTCATGACGATTTCACTATCGAAGTCGAAGGCAGCCGCCTCGAGCAGTTGCTTCGCCCCGGCGATATCCGGCGTGTAGTAGTCCTTCAGCGCCGCGTCATCATCGGGCAAGACGTAGCGCTTGTGCGCGGGCGGCATCGGCCCGCACTTCACCGCATCACCGTCCTGCAACAACAGTATGGCTTCTTCGCGATCAACCAGCTTGCTGAACGCCTGCCGCACCCGGATATCGTTGAAGGGAGCCTCATCGGCCCGCATCATCATGTTCACGTAGTCGCGGGAGAGGTCGCTTCCCGTGCGGATCTTGTCGCCGAGCTGCGCGATCGTGTCTTCCATCTGCTTGCGGCTCGTGAAGCCTGACGTATCGATGTCGCCTGCCTTGAAGGCCGCCAGCGCCTGGTTGTCGTCCGTGATAAAGATAAAGTCAACGCCGTTCATGTACGGCTGCCCGGTGATGTCACGGCCGTTCTGAAACGTGCGAAACTTGTCGAACTTCCGGAATTTCAGGTTGGTGTTGTTCTCGTGGCTCTTCAGAATCCAGTGACTGGAGCCGATCGCGTCCTTGTTCAGGAGGTCGTCGTGATCGTGCAAAATCTCCTTGGGCAGAATGGAGCAGTTCAGCGGGGAACCAGCGTTCGAGGAGGTGAACACCCAGGCCCAGGGGAACTTCAGTGTGATCTTCACCGTGCGATCGTCGGTGGCGACGATGTCTTCCATGACGTTCTCAAGGAAGTTGAAGCCGATGCCCCCCGCCTCACGGAAACGCTTCAGTGACTGCACGACGTCTTCCGCATCCACGGCACGCCCGTTGACCGGATCCTTGTCCTGGAAGGTTGCCTCGCCTAACGTCGCGATCACAGTCAAGGGATCCGGCTGCTCCAATTTGGTCGCGAGGAACAGCTCGGTCTTGCCGGTGTCCGTGGGCACGTACCACATGTGGTCGAAGACCGTGAAGCCCAACGTCAGGCCCTGGGCAAGCGCGAAGATGCCCGGACCAAAGACGTTCATGCTCGGGAGGGCGCCAGCCTGGCGCACCCGAAGGATGCCCCCGGGCTTGCCGGGGCCGTCCTGGTAGCCGTCGTTCACCGTCACCGGTGTACCCGAGGGCGGTGTCGTGCCGTTCGTCCCCTTCTTGTCGCTCTTGCAGCCGACGAGGGCGATCGCCCCCAGGGCTGCGCCGCCGGCCACGGTTCCGGCAAGCACCCTGCGGCGGGTGACCCGCTGGCGGCCCCAGTACCGAAGATCCTGATCCTTCTCAGCCACCGTGCGCCTCCTGCCTCTGCCGTGCTCGCCCCGCGACGGAGCTACGCTGAATGGAGTTCATTGTGCTTTGGCACCGCCCCACTGTCAACAGTACGTTTCGCCCATGTGAATAGTTGCGTTGACCGCCGAACCCGCACGCCCCGCGGCACGGAAAGCCATTCAGCGGGCGTCAGAGTCTAGTGGTGGCCGGTATCAGTCGGCGGAGCGTAGGCGGTGCGGCCAAGTTTCCAGCGAAGGAGGTAGGCGCCGGTCCCCAGACCGAACACCGTAACAAGTACTACGCCCAGGACGACAAGTTGCACCTCGACCCGGTCGTCGCCGTTCTTGGCGGCTTCTTGAGACGCTACCTGGCCTGCCGCAATGCGATCATCGACGAACGTGCTCGCATCGGCCACAGCCTGCGGCACGGCTGCCACGAGCACCGCGGCGAGGAGGATGGCGGCGACAAGCGGCTTCCACATCACATTCATATCGTCGGGAGCATAGCGAAGACCACCGCTACCGGCTATTCGGCTCGGCGGGGGGAGAGGTGGCTTGCTTGTGGACGGAGACGACACTGAGAGTGCGGGGGAAGTGAACGAGCTTGACGGCCATCCCCGTCTCGAAGATGTGGAAGTCCAGCGGCTCGATCTTGAAGATCGCACGGCCCACCTGGATGTAGTAGCTCTGCCAGACGATCACCAGATTGGCGCGCTGCCACTTTCGCAGAATGGGTCCCTCGGACTCCGCCGGCGGGGACCCGAGATCGAGCGCGTGCTGCCAGACCTGGTGCGCGAGCAGCAGGGCCACCAGCCCGACGATGGACACCGTCACGTAGCCGATGCCGCTGATGCCTTCGGAGAATGCGTATGCAAGAACCAGCGCGGTTCCGATGAGCATCGCCCCATAGACGAACAGGCCGCGGCGAAGAGCGGAGCGGGCCACTGTTTCTTGATCGCGCATCGTCAGTTGGGAAGAGGGGGTAAGAGAATGGTGTCGCCGGGGACGAGCTCGGCCGTATCGGGCGACGTCCAGCCGTTCAGGTTCACCAGCGCGTCGACGTAGGCGACGATATCGTCGCCCGACGCGATCGTGTTTTCGGCGATACCGAACAGCGAGTCACCGTCCTGCACGACGTACTCGCGAAAGGCGACGTCGCTCGTCGGCTCAGCCGTCGCCCGGGCCCGCGGCGTCGTGTCAGGATCGGGCGTGCCCGACTCCTGCGGCGGCGTGTTCGACCCCGCCGTCGGCGTAACGGCGGGTGGGAGCGTGGCGGCGGCGCCACCCTGCGGGGTAACCGTAGGCGTCACCTTGCCAACCGAGACGGTGGAATCGCCCGATGATTGTCCCGGTGGCCGCACCATCAGGAACACGGCGATGGCCGTTCCGATCAGCATGACCAGCAGGGCCCCGCGGTAGAGGTTGAACGACGGCATGGCGCTGGCGGGCTTCAGACAGTCCGCACAGTACGTGGCGTTGCCGTGATCCTCACAGTAGGTCTTGGCGCAGCGCTTGCAGGCGTTGGTCGCGGTCTGGTCGCAGGCGTAACAGTTCATGGTATTGCGTGTAGTGTACCGTGCCGGGAGCGGGTCGTCAGCGCATGAGTGCTCGTTGCGGTGAACAAGCAACGTGGACGCAGGAGGGGCGACGCATGCGTCGCCCCTCCAACATCTCGATACGGTTCAGCGACCCCCAACACCCTGCTAGGTCAGCTCGACCGTCGCGCCGGCTTCCTTCAGCTTCGCGGCGACAGCCTCGGCCTCGGCCTTGGCGATGCCTTCCTTGACCGTGGCGGGCGCGGCCTCGACGAGGTCCTTCGCTTCCTTCAAGCCCAGCGTCGTCACTTCGCGGACAGCCTTGATCACGTTGATCTTGTTCGGGCCCGCTTCCTTGATGATGACGTTGAACTCGGTCTTCTCTTCTTCCGCGACCGCGGCGGGAGCCCCACCACCACCGCCGGCGGCGGCCATCATCATCGGAGCGGCTGCGGTGATGCCGAACTCGTCCTCGATCTTCTTGTTGAGATCGCGGAGCTCGATGATGGTCATTTCCTTGATGATGTCAAACGCTTCTTCAACCTTGGCCATGTTGTTCTCCTTCATATCGCCGGTTGCGGCGGCTGCTTGTGGGTTCACGGGCGCGGACAGGTCTAAAGACCTGTCCCTACGATTCTGTTCTTAGGAGGCGCCTCCTCCTTCGGATTCGAGCTGGGTGGCGCGCGCATCGACGAGGCGCGCGAAGGACTGGATGCTGTCGTTGATCAGCGTGTGGAACTGCTGCACCGGCTGGATGAACGCACCGACCAGCTTACCGATGAGTTCTTCGCGCGACGGCAGCGAGGCGAGGTCGGCAACGATTTTGCCGTCCGAGATGGCACCGTCCATGAAGACTTTCTTCGGCGCGAAGGCATTCCGCGCCGCCTTCATGTAGTCAGCCACCGCTTTCGACGGAGCGACGATGTCGCTGAAGCCGAAGATGACCATCGACGGCCCATCGGCAACCTGCCCCGCCGTCTCGACACCGGCCTGCGCGGCGGCAATCTGGAAGAGCTTGTTCTTGACGACGCGCGCCTCCACCCCGGCATCGCGCAGGGAGCGGCGCAGCGTGGTCAGCTCCTTCACCGTGAGACCGCGGTACTCCGCGCCGATCATGATGGTCGATCGCTCGACGAGATCCTTCAGTTCGGCGACGGTGTTCTCTTTCTTGACTGTTGGCATAGACCCCTCACTCGCGCTCCGCCTGAACGGACGGAACCATTCCGGACAACGAAAAACCCCTGTCCCAAAGACAGAGGCACACGAGAGACGGAACCGCATCGCGGCTACGTGAGTCGTATTGTGCTTCGGCAGGCTGTGATTAAGCCCCGCGGGCGCCTGCTGTCTTCAGCGCTCAAACTGTACCGGAGGCCGCTGGCCGAGCGCAAACCACCCGGATAGCGGTAACCAACATTATAGGGGCGGGCCTACGGGCCTGCCCTGCTCGTTGCCGCGCTAACTCGCCCGCATCGCCAGCGTCGGCGTCGGATCCAGCTTGATCCTCGCAGCACAGCGGAGATCCCGCGAACAGCGGGACAAGGATCCTTCGACGCACTTAACTCGCCCGCATCGCCAGCGTCGGCGTCGGATCCAGCTTGATCCCCGGACCCATGGTCGTCGTCATGGTGATGCTCTTGATGAAAACGCCTTTGCCGCCGGTCGGCTTCGCCTTGACGATCGCCGACACCAGCGTTCCCATATTGTCTTCCAGCGACGCCTCGTCGAACGAGACCTTGCCGACGGGCACGTGGATAATCGCCGTGCGGTCGAGGCGGAACTCGACGCGGCCCTGGCGCGACTCGTTCACTGCCTTGGCCATGTCGTTGCCCTCGACGACAGTGCCTGAGCGCGGGTTCGGCATCAGGCCCTTGGGACCCAGCACGCGGCCCAGCCGGCCGACCTTGCCCATCAGGCTGCGTTCGGCAATCGCGACATCGAACTCGCTGTAGCCGCCTTCAACCTTCTTGATCAGCTCGTCGCCGCCCACTTCGTCGGCGCCGGCTTCCTGCGCCGCACGGGCCGCGTCGCCCTCGGCGAAGACGAGTACGCGGACAGTTTTGCCCAGGCCGTGCGGCAGCAGCGCCGTGCCGCGGATCTGCTGGTCGGCGTGCCGCGGGTCGAGGCCCGTCCGCAAGTGCAGCTCGACGGTCTCGTCGAACTTCACGTACGACATCTGCTTGGCCAGCTTGATCGCTTCCTCGGGGCTGTAGAGCTTCTCCGGGTCGACGAGCTTCGCCTTCTCTTCGTACTTCTTTCCGCGCTTCATGTTCTCGCTTCTCCTCCCGGCGACGTTATCCGCCTGTGGCGGACCGAGCCGATCTACTAAAGCGTCCGCTCGTTCGATCTCCGTCGTCCGATACTTTCATTCGTGGCTTGAGCGGACAGGTCTAAAGACCTGTCCCTACGGTCTGCCGCGACTACAAACTACTCACTACGAACTACTAACTCACTTCGATCCCCATGCTGCGGGCCGTGCCTTCGACCATCTTCATCGCCGCTTCGATGTCGTTCGCGTTGAGATCCTTCATCTTCATCTCGGCGATCTTCTGCACCTGGTCGCGGCTCAGCGTGCCGACCTTCTCGCGCTTCTGGGCGCTGCTGCCCTTCTCCAGACCAGCCGCCTTCTTCAGGAGGTCGGACGCGGGCGGCGTCTTCAGCACGAACGAGAACGAGCGGTCTTCGTAAACGGTGATCTCGGCCGGGATGATCATGCCGGCCTGGGAGGCCGTCTTCTCGTTGTATTCCTTGCAGAAGCCCATGATGTTGATGCCGTGCTGGCCCAACGCGGGGCCCACGGGCGGAGCCGGGTTGGCTTTGCCACCCTCGATCTGCAGTGTGATAACGGCGCGGATTTTCTTTGCCATGATGTGTCTCCTGACGCTCCCTCGCCGGTTGGCGGCCGGTGAGGTCTAACGCGCTACGTAGCCCTACTACAAACTACGCACTACGAACTACCAACTCCCTACAGTCTCTCGACCTGGAGGAAGTCCAACTCGACCGGGGTCTCGCGCCCGAAGAAGGACACCAGCACTTTGACCTTGCCCTTCTCCAGGTTGATGTCGTCAACCTGCCCGTGGAAGTCCATGAAGGGCCCATCGACGATGCGGACCTTCTGGCCCACTTCGAACCCGACTTTCACCTTCGGCGCTTCCACGCGCATCTGGCGCAGGATGCGCTTCACCTCCGGCGGCTCCAGCGCCACCGGACGGTTGCCCGAACCGACGAAGCCCGTCACGCCCGGTGTATTGCGCACGACGAACCAGGCGCGGCTGGACTCCACGTCGTCTTCCCTCAACTCGATCATGTGGGTGAGGACGTAGCCGGGGAAGATCTTCCGCGCGACGGTGCGCCGCTGGCCGTCGCGGATCTCGATCTCGTCTTCGGTCGGCACCACTACTTCGAAGATCAGATCTTTCGCGTCCATCGTTTGGATGCGGTGCTCGAGGTTTGTCTTTACCTTATTCTCGTAGCCCGAGTAGGTGTGAATGACGTACCAGGCGCGGCCTTCCTGTATCGCCTCATCTTCCGGAGATTCGGATGCATCCTGCGCTGATTCGTCTACCGCGACCGCGGCCTTGCCCTTACGAGCCATAGTTCACTACCTCAGCAATGTGTTATCGACGAGATAGTTGAAGCCGGCGTCGACCCCGCCCAGCAAGAGGCCGATGGCAATGGTCACGATGATGACGACCACGCTTAGTCGGGTGACTTCCTCGCGCGTGGGCCACGTCACCTTCTTCAATTCAGACACGATGTCCTGAATCGAGCGCCCGACGAAGGGGATGCGTTCGAGAAGCGTGCGCCTCTTGGCCGCCGCGGCCACGGCTTCGGCAGACACTTGCTGCTTCGGGCCACGGGTACCCGAAGGCTTAAACGCCGGGGCTTTCGCCGGCGGCTTGTTGATCATCTGTTGGCGGCGCATGGCGCGGCTCATAGTGGTCCTCTGGCGCCGCCATCCGGCGCCGTTACAGATTCCCGCACCGGACGGATCCGGTACGGAACAGGTCGCTAGCGGACTTCACGATGCGGGTGGTGAATCCGGCAGCGGGGACAGAACTTGCTCAGCTCCAGCCGCTCCGGATCGTTCCGGCGGCTCTTGCTCGTCGTATAGGTGCGCTCTTTGCAGTTCGTGCAGGCGAGCGTGATGATCTGGCGGTCGTCCTTCTTAGCCATGGTCTGTGTTCCTCGTCCATTCGCGTTCCCCAGAACACAAACGGATGATCCGCTTCTAAAGCGCTGTTACTCGAGAATCTTCGTCACCGCGCCCGCGCCAACGGTGCGGCCACCTTCGCGAATGGCGAAGCGCAGGGCGTCTTCGACGGCGACCGGCGTGTGCAACTCCACCGTCATCTTGATGTTGTCGCCGGGCATCACCATCTCCACGCCTTCGGGCAGTCCGATGGTGCCGGTTACGTCCGTCGTCCGGATGTAGAACTGGGGCCGGTAGCCGGGGAGAAACGGCGTGTGCCGCCCGCCCTCGTCCTTCGAGAGGACGTAGACCTCGGCCTCGAACTTCTGGTGCGGCGTGATCGATCCCGGCTTGCAGAGCACCTGCCCGCGCTCGATGTCCTCACGCTCAATGCCCCGAAGCAGGCAGCCGACGTTATCGCCCGCCTGGCCCTGGTCGAGGGTCTTCTGGAACATCTCGACGCCGGTAACGGTCGTCTTCCGCGACGGGCCAAACCCGACGATTTCGATTTCATCGCCGACCTTGACGATGCCGCGCTCGACACGGCCGGTGACGACGGTGCCCCGGCCCTTGATGCCGAAGACGTCTTCGACAGGCATCAGGAACGGCAGATCCACCGGGCGCTCCGGCGTCGGGATGTACTCGTCGACGGCCTTCATCAGCGCGAGGATGGGAGCGTAGGCCGGGTCGAGCGGGTCGTCGCTCTTGCTGTTCATCGCCGCCACGGCGCTGCCGCGGATGATCGGGATGTCGTCACCGGGGAAGCCCTGCTTGGTCAGCAGCTCACGCAACTCCAGCTCGACCAGCTCCAACAGTTCCTCGTCGTCCATCAGGTCGACCTTGTTCAGGAAGACGACCATGCTGGGCACCTGCACCTGCTTGGCCAGCAGGATGTGCTCGCGCGTCTGCGGCATCGGGCCGTCGGGCGCCGCGACCACCAGGATCGCCCCATCCATCTGGGCCGCACCGGTAATCATGTTCTTGATGTAGTCGGCGTGACCGGGGCAGTCCACGTGCGCGTAGTGCCGGTTCTCCGTCTCGTACTCCACGTGCGTGATCGCGATCGTGATACCACGGGCACGCTCTTCCGGCGCATTGTCGATGCTGCCGAAGTCGCGGTAGTTGGCGAGCTTCTTGAGGGCGAGCACCTTGGTAATGGCCGCCGTCAATGTCGTCTTCCCATGGTCAACGTGACCGATGGTGCCGACGTTGACGTGGGGTTTCGTTCGTTCGAATTTCTGCTTGGCCATGTTCGGCTCACTCCTCCTGCGCCCTTACTGGATGTAGGGCTCTCTGTGTTTCTGTGCCACCCAACGGGCGACCACTGCTGTTCTTACGGCTGCCACCGGGCGCTGGGCGCGAGGCGGAGCGGTTCTACTGCTGGAGCCCACAATCAGATTCGAACTGATGACCTCACCCTTACCAAGGGTGTGCTCTGCCAACTGAGCTATGTGGGCAGATTGGCTTCGCCTTCTGTACTTCCCACCCTTCAGGGCGGGCCCGCGGTTAGGGACTGGAGCCCGGGAGGGGATTCGAACCCCTGACCTGCCGATTACAAATCGGCTGCGCTACCATTGCGCCACCCGGGCCCAAGGTGGCGCCCGATGCGGCCCATGGCGGCGCCCGATGGGAGCGGTGATCCTGCCTAACAAAAATATGACCCGCCATTGGCGGGGTACGCCGCACAGTATATGGATGCAGATTCAACGGAGTCAAGGAATCCCGCTAAGCGGAACCCAGAGGCCCCGCAAAGCGTGAACCAGAGGCCTCTCCTGAGGCCGGCGGTCCCTCTGAGGCCGACGACTAAGGGATCACCGCAAACAGGCTCCCTCGGCAACACCCTATTGTAGCAGCCGAGGTAAGCCGCCTGAATCCACACTCACCCCGTAGCGCGGGCCTTCCAGCCCGCGCGGTGCCTGGTCAGAGAGATCGCCGCCGCAACCACACCAGTAGCCGCCTGGCTTTTCGCAGAGTCGCCGAAGGAGACAGCTCCGCCGAATCTCCACACGCAACCCCAGACCCGTGCGATAGCGCCCGCGTCCAAACACCCTGTCATCCTGAGTCGAAGATCTGACGACCGTCACGACGCAGCGAAGGATCTAGCCCGAACCACCTCACTGCCTGCTCCCGCCACAGACCCGCCACCCGAGCTGACCGCCGCGTACCCATTTGCGCACGACCCCAAACAGCGGCAAGCTTTGGGCCAACGAGGACGTAGGGGCGCAGCCTGCTGCGCCCAGCGAGGCGGCCCAAGATGATCGAATCCACCCTCAAGCGCATGACCTCCGCCAAACCCGAAGACTTCGACAAGCGAAAGTCCGGCCTTCTCGCGAAGCTGCTTCCTTATCTGGAGAAGCAGCCTGGCTTCGTCTCACACGACCTGTCCGCTGGCGAACAGGCGGGAACGATGATCGAGGTCACGCGTTGGGCCACCGAAGCCGACTGCCGCGCCTACCTCCGCGGCGGCGCCGCCGCCATGGCCGCCACCTGGTCCGACGGCTTCTTCCCCACCGCCCCCTACCCCAACGGCAACTGGCTCCGCGAGACGGTCGAGGCGTAGGCGTCTGCCGCAACGCTCGGCGCCAAAGACAACCAGTAGCGGCGGAGCTTTTCGAAGGGTCGCCGCCTCCAACGTCTGTGAACATCTACCAAACAGCTATACTGCCCCCAACATGGTCACGAAGCACAACAACACAAAGAAAAAGCCCCCCGCAAAGGCTGATCCCGCCCTCTGGGAGCAGATCGTCGCCATTGGCGAGCGCATCCCCAAGGAAGAACTCGACCGCCACCCGGCCGACTTCGTCCGCAACTTCCACCAGTACAAACACGGGCACCCCAAGCCGGCCGGCCGTTAACCCGCTCGGAGCAACGAAGTGACGCCTCTCTTCGCCGATGCCGGCTACTTCATCGCACTACTCGTGCAACGTGACCAGTTCCATAAACGCGCGCGCGTCGTCAGCGAACTCGTCGCGAACACTCCGCTCGTCACCACCCAGCCGGTCATCTTCGAAGTCTTCGACCACATGTCCGGGCTCGGGCCGATGGGCCGCTCGGCTGCCATGGACCTATTGCTCCGGTTGCAAGCGCGCACCACGATCGTTCCGCTCTCACCAGAGCTCTTCGAAGCGGCCGTCGAGCTCTACGGCGCTCGCTCGGACAAGGGCTATAGCCTCACCGACGCATCGTCGATGGTTGCCTGCCGCAACCTCGGCATCACCGAAGTCCTGTCAAACGACCACCACTTCGAGCAGGAAGGTTTCAAGATCCTCCTCTGACAGCCACCGAGGCCGACTGCCGCGCCTACCTCCGCGGCGGCGCCGCTGCCATGGCCGCCACCTGGTCCGACGGCTTCTTCCCCACCGCCCCCTACCCCAACGGCAACTGGCTCCGCGAGACCGTCGACGGGTAGCGGCCGGACTCGCATAGTGAATGGACTCCAGACCCCCATTACCCATCGACAGCCACGGTCGAGTCGATCATCGAGAGTGCAACGAGGCCGAGTCGCACTCAACAAAAGCGCTCAATCAACAACTGGACGCTACACGAATCGGCGCCCCACGACGTCGATCGGAGGCCACGGTGGACCCTCGCGTAGGACGCCGAGCAACTCTGTGCCCATTCGGCGCCCGTTCGGGAATTGGTCGTCTCGATCCCAGCGCCACGCTGCGACCATCGCTAGTACCAGACCACGGCACTGGCCGAGCAGTTCTTGATCAACGCCCGGATAGCACTCGCTCACCTCTTCGGGCACGTGGGCGAGGTCGAATTCGACCGGCCCGCGGCAACACGTCTCGAGGTCGATGAACAGCGGCCCGTCCTTCGTGTTGAGCAAGTTGCCTGGGTGCGGCTCGCCGTGCAGCAGTTGTTCGACAGCGCCGCGGTCGCAGATCGTTCGTCTCAGGCTTCGTAACGTGTTGTCGAGAAGCTCCCGGTCGGCGGCGGCGAGCGCCGGAGTGCGTTCGCGGCTCGCAACGAGTTGTTGAGCCTCCGCGACTCGATCCGTGAAGTGCGGCGTCGTCACATCGAGCCTCCGCATGCCGGCATGCAGCCGCTCGAGCGCGCCCGCGTAGTCGGCTGGTAAGACCTCTCCCGTTGCCACAGGTTCGTAGTACGTCCATAGCGTGACCGCGAAGCCGTCACGCTCGTAGACGCGCGGCTCGACTCGAGGCTCAAGAGCACCCACAGGGCTCTCGGTTTCAGCGAGCCGTCGCGCGAGATCGACCTCGAACTGTGCGACCTCCTGTTCGACATATGCGACGCGGGCAAGGACGTCACAAGGCAGCAGCCGTAACGCGAGCTTGTTCGAGTTACTAAGAACGCTCGCATCGTCGGCGGTCAGGCCAAGCGCTGAGACGATCGACTTCGCCGCAGCCACCGCCCGCCGAACCTCTGATGCCTGCATCTTCGCCCCTAGCTCAAGCGCTCAATCAAAACAGGACGCTACACACGTCAGCGCTACACGGCGTCGACCGCCGGCCACGGCGGACCCTGGCGAAAGGCGCTGAGCCATTCTGCCCTTTGTGGACGGCTCGGGTGCTGGTCGTCTCGACGCCAGCGCCACGCCGCGATGATCGCCAGCATAAGTCCCCGGCACTCGCCGACCAGTTCTTGATCAGCGTCCGGATAGCGCTCGCTGACCTCTTCGGGCACCCAGGCAAGGTCGTACTCGACAGGCCCGCGGACAGAGTTCTCAAAGTCTATGAAGAGCGGCCCGTTCTTCGTGCCGAGCACGTTCCAGGGATGTGGCTCGCCGTGCAGCAGCTGCTCGGCGGCGCCCCGGTCGCCGATCGACCGCCTCAGACTCCTCAGCGTGTTGGCGAAGAACTCCCGGTCGGCGTCGGCGAGCTCCGGAGTGACGTCGCGGCTCGCAACCCATTCTTCAGTTTCCGCGACTCGATCCATGAAGTGCGGCGTCGTGATGTCGACCCGCCGCATGCCGGCATGCAAGCGCTCGAGCGCGTGCGCGTAGTCGGCTGGCGGAAGCTCTCGAGCCGGCGCCGGTTCGTAGTAGGTCCACAGCGAGACCGCGAATCCGTCACGTTCATGGACGCGCGGCTCGACGCGAGGATCGAGAGCGCCCACAGGGCTCTCAGTTTTGGCGAGCCGTTGCGCAAGCTCGACTTCGAGCCGTGCGTCCTGCCACGCCATGGGCCCAACCCGAGCAACGACGTCGCAAGGCATCAGGCGTAGGACGAGTCGGTTCGAGTCGTTAAGAGCGATCGCGCTCGTCGCCTTCAGGTCAAGTGCCGAAGCGATCGACAAGGCCGCAGCCACCGCCCGCCGAACCTCTGATGCCTGCATCCTTCCCCTATTCTCGCCGCTTTGCGCCAGGAGATTTCGAACGCGTCACCCTGCGCACTCTACCGAACGCCTTCGCCAGCGTTCAGGCCGGCGCGTACTTGAAGCCGCTCGCCCTCGTGGCCTACAAACACGCGCTGAAGTGCGATGGCGCAGTCCATCGCCTTCGTTACGGATGCGGTTGCGGCTTGACGCCGGCGGCAGTGAGGTACTCGCGGATCTGGGTGGCGTGCTCGACGACGTGCAGCGGGATGCTGCCGACATTCACTCCGAACAGCGTGCCGTGGTATCGATGGGTGCTAGGGAGTGGCCGGGCCGCGGCGTCCTCCGTCAGCGCGTCGAGCGTATGGCGCACCCTGTCGCGGCAGTAATCGACGTAACCGACGAGTTCGGTCTTCGTGAACATGCGGTTGGGAAAGGACCAGGTGTTCTCGTCGAAGGGCTTCGGCGGTGCCCACGGCTCAAAGTCGCCGGCGAGGTCGTAGTCGAGGCAGGTCAGGGCGTGGTAACCCAGGAACCACGGGGCTGAACCGTGCAATCCCCCGTGCGGCCCCGGGCCCGTGGGCGCCTCGTCCGGCCACAAGTCCGTCTCCCACAACCCGTCGGGACAGTCGGACAGCGCTGCCTCCATCAGGCGGAGCGCGTCCTCGAAGTTGCGGGCCATGCTCTGCACAAATGCGTTCGTCACGCTGCCGGTATAGCGTATCGACGGGTCTGGTTGCGCGTTGCCCAGCTGCCATCGACGCCATTCTCACAACCACACAACTGGCAATTAGTTCCTTTCGACGCCGTTGCGGCGTTGGCGGGGCGCCCTGGTTGCGGTCACAGCTGGGGTCGTGGGGGGCTCTATCCATGTGGCGATACTACGGAGGCAGTGAGGAAGGCGACCAGGCACGAACGAACCATCTTGCGGCACCGGTCAGTGAGAGTGCCGCGGAGACTTGGCAGATCGCTCGGTGCCCGCTCTCTCACAGCAGCAAACCAAACTTTATTTTCCAAAAGTGACATTTCGCGCTTGGAGATCGCTCCCCAACGGTGCTACGTTCGCGTTGCCATGACATCCACCACCATCCACTACCCCCGCCGTCCGTCCCCGCCACCTGCGCCGCCCCGGTCCGGGTTGGTCACCTCAGGGCGTCCCGTGTCAGCACATGGCAGCAGTCGCAGATTCGCAGCTTTACTCATTACATGGTTGACACGTTATTATTCGGAAACTTTTTTCTGCACGAAAATTTTTCGGCTAGATCGACTTCGACTCCCGCAGCGCCGAAATCTCCTCCCACGTGTACCCCAGATCCAGCAGGATCTCCTCCGTGTGCTGGCCCAACTCCGGTGCCGCCGGCGCAACCGAAGCCGGCGTCTCGCTGAACTTCCACGGAAACCCCACCACCTGCGTCGGCCCGGCGATCGGGTGGTCGACGGTCAGCAGGTAGTCGTTGTCCAGGGCCTGCGGGTCGGTGGTGAGCGCCTCGTAGTCCTGCACCGGCGCACATATCATGTCGTGCGCTTCCAGCACCTGCATCCACTCGGCCGTCGTCTTCACGAGGAACTTGTCGTCCAGCAGCTTGTACAGGTCGAGAATGTTCACCGCGCGCGAAAGTCCATTCGAAAAGCGCGCATCGTGCTCCAGCTCCGGCATCGCGACGGCGGCGCAGAAGGCCGGCCAGCGATCGTCGCCCACGCCGCCGACCACGGCCCAGCCGTCGGCGGTCTGGAAGGCGCGCCAGATCGTCGGCAGATAGGCGTGACCGCGTCCGCTGCGGCGCTTCCGCTTGCCCAGGATGTACGTCTGCAGCTCCCAGGCCTGCGCGGCCACCGCCGATCCGAACAGCGACGTATCGATCTTCTGGCCGCGTCCGGTCTGTTCGCGCGCGTACAAAGCCGCCAGCACCGCCATCGCCAGGTTCATCGCCCCGATGTAGTCGGCGATGGCGACGCCCGCCGGCAGCGGCCCGCCCTCGTCCTCGCCCGTCATCGACATCAACCCCGACCGCGCCTGCGCCGCGATGTCGAACGCCGGATGATTGGCCTTGAAGCCACGGTCTCCCCAGCCGGAAGCGTGCGCGTAGATGAGGCGTTCGTTCAGCGGCCGCATCTCGTCGTACCCGACGCCCAGGCGCTCCATCACCCCGGGCCGGAAGTTGTGTACGAAGACATCGATATTGGGCACGAGACGGCGAACGATCTCGACGCCCTCCGGCGACTTGAGGTTGATGGTGAGGCTGCGCTTGCCGCGGCTGTGGGCCAGATGATAGGCGCTAACGCCGTCATGCACCTGCAGCAGCCGCCCGAAATCGCCGAAGCCGGGCGCTTCCGCCTTGATGACATCGGCGCCCATGTCGGCCATGACGAGCGTCGCCTGCGGCCCCTGTTGGAACACGGTGAAGTCGAGCACGCGTACCCCGGCCAAAGGTCCGGGGCGCACACCAGCAAGCGGTCCGGGCATCGGGAATCACCTCCGTCGGAGAATGTGACAGCCTCCACGTTAGCAAAGTATCGCCGACGGCCAGCCATGCGGATAGGCCGAGCCGATCGCGCACGTCGGTGCTATGACGGCCTGACGAATGTCCGATACGGCGCGACGAGCCGGAACCCCATGCGTTCGTAGATAGGCCGCCCCATCTCGGACGCCTGAAGGCTCGCGATGTCGCAACCCTGCGCGACGCCTCGGCGAACGGCGTGCCAGGTCATCTGTTCACCGTACCCACGGCGGCGAGCATCAGGCGCACAGCCAACGTTGTAGACACCAGCGACGCCGTCCGACAAGAAAAGCGCCGAAGACGCGACCGGCACGCCCTCGACGTAGCCGACATAGAATTCACATCCTTCGGCTTCGAGCAGCCGGCGGGTAAGGAGGCGCTTCGCGATCTCTATGGGAAACCCAAACGAAGCAGCTATCACTCCGCGGTGGTCGTTCATACCGGCTTCGTCGGTCGCCATCCGCATGTCGAGGTGAGGATCTGGCGATGGCGCTTCGAGAATTGGCGCCATCACAAGGCCGGGTACAACATCGCTGAACAGGATGCCGCGCGCCGCACAGGCACGCTCTGCTGCCTCATCGACCCCTGCGCGGATCCGGATCACAAAGGGGAGTTTGCGCTCGTCGAAGAACGCGACGGCCGCGGAAACGCTGGCATCGGGATCGGCAAGCGGCTCCTTGACCAGCGCGAGGTTCAACCACGCGACCGGAAGCGCGGACGAAGCCAGCAGCATGCCGTCGCGCTCGACGACTTCGCCACCCTCGGCGTTCCCGTCGAGCATGCGCCAGGAGTAGACGTAGTTCGCGTCAGCCCTCACCGC